>Ga0307474_10000057_pt1 | contig 82923 bp, 79 predicted proteins | sample atmos_gasesECM1C_2_FD_203312 | JGI IMG/M metagenome (GOLD analysis project Ga0307474, IMG submission 203312) | Hardwood forest soil microbial communities from Morgan-Monroe State Forest, Indiana, United States - atmos_gasesECM1C_05 | ecosystem: Environmental > Terrestrial > Soil > Temperate...
TCTGTATCCACCTTCAGCACAACTGCGCGTCCGGCGAGATCACGCGCTGTTTGCGCCACGTGAGGCGCCGCCATGCGGCACGGCCCACACCACGAAGCCCAAAAGTCCGTCAGAACGGGAACTTTGCTCTCGCGGATGATCTCGTGGAATTCCTCTTCGTTGACTTCGACGGGCTCTCCAATCGCCGGCAATTCGGTCTTGCACGCGCCGCACTTTCCGACATCGGAAAGGTGCTTAGCCGGAATACGATTGGGCCTGCCACAAGAAGGGCAATTTCGAATCAGCGGCATGGGTCTATTCTAGGCCACCAATGAGGGTGGATGCCCGCACACTAATCAAACCCTGAACATGCGCTTATCAGGCAGCACGTAAGACACGTCCTGTTCTCCCAGATTCGACCGGAAAGGCGAACAGCGTCTGTATGGGCGAAGTCCGTTGGCGAGTGCCCCATGTTGTTGAAGCGGCGACCTCAATGCAAGAAGTCTGGCTCTTTCCCGAACAGATTCGAGAATCACTGGCGTTTCCACTGCTCCGAGTGTCAAGGTGTGCGACACGCACTTCGAACAACCGACTGTGCCGGGTGAGGCGATCCGATGTACCGAGTTTCCGAAGGAGTTCGCAGCACACATGGACAGGACGGCGCCATCGTTCTCGACGTTCAGCAAGGCCAGATGTTCAACCTGAACTGCGTGGGGTCACGAATCCTCGAGCTCCTGGAGAGTGGGGCAGAAGAGCCAAAGATCGTGGATGTGATCAGCCAGGAATTCAACGGCAAGCCCGAACTAGTCGGGAAGGACGTGCACGAATTTATCGAGTCGCTCAGGAAACACAAGCTCGTCTCCGAGCGGTAGCAGATATACGCGGTTTGGAGTTGCAAATTGGCAGGCGCAGAACAAAACGAACACGAAACCTATCGCGTGATCGTGCTGAGCCGCGACGGAACGAAGGTTCTTCTCGTACCCAATGGCGAGCGTCGAATGCTTCCCTCGGTGGAAATTCCGCGCTGGCAAAGAGTCGCGGAAAATCTCACCGCTGCCGTGGACAGTAACTGGGGAGAGGAAGTTATCTGTCTCTTCGATCCCGCTAGTGACTCGCCAACCGATGGTGCGGTAACGCGTTATCAAGTGGCAGAGCACCTGTGCACTCGAAGCAATCCCAAGATGCCAACGTACTGGGCGCCGGTAGCGATGTTGTCGCAGGACTCGTTGGCTGATGGGCGCGACTACGCGGCAATCAAGCAAGTGACGGCGGTATGCAATGGAGAGATGGAAGCGGCCTCTGCTGGCCCGTTTTCACGCCTTGGGTGGTTCAGTGAGCTACACATTTGGATCGAGTCGGTAGTAGAGCCGATAGGCTTCCATTCCAATGGACGGTTCCGACAACTGAACGCCAGCCCATCGTTCAGCCTGATTCGCTTCGAAACTTCTGGTCCAGCAGTCTGGTTCAAGGCGGTGGGTGAGCCAAACCAGAGGGAGTTCGCCATCACCTGCACGTTGTCGCGACTTTTCCCCTCACATCTTCCGAATGTTCTGGCCACTCGACCCGATTGGAATGCTTGGCTCACGCGCGAATCGGAAGGACGGCTCCTTGGTGACGAGCAGGAGAGTGGGAGTTGGGAAAGAGTGGCAGCCGCGTTGGCGGAACTGCAGCTCGATTCCTGTGACCGAACTTCTGCGATTACCGGCGCTGGCGCTCGCGACCTGAGTGTCGGGACACTGCGAAAACAAATACATCCGTGTGTTGACATTAGTCAACAGCTAATGCAGCAGCAATCGAAAACTCCGCCCCCGATTCTCGACACGAAAGAACTGCTGGCACTCGGCGACCGGATTGGTGAAGCGTTCGATTTTCTCGAAACGCTCGAAATACCTGAAACGCTCGGACATCTTGATTTGAATCCAGGAAACATCGTTGTTTCCGCCACGAAATGCGTTTTCCTTGATTGGGCGGAAGCGTACGTCGGTAATCCCTTTCTGACATTCCAATATCTGATAGAGCACTTTCGGAGAAGTCACCCGCCGGACTCGAGTCGAGAGTCCGAAGTTCTGGAGTCGTACGCTGCTCCATGGTCGAGGATTCTCTCGCGCGATGCGATTCACGCGGGTTTGACCGTAGCTCCTCTTCTGGCCGTTTTTTCGTACTTGTGCGGAACCGGATTACTCAGCGATCGAGAAAGAATGAAACAGCCTGAGTTCGCAGGATACCTCCGCGCCTTGGCGAGACGGATGGATCGCGAAGCGCGCGCATGGGTTGGGAGCAGGAAATGCACTACACAAGCAGTCATCTGACGAAGCCTGACGTGGCATTAGGCGAACAGCAAATCAGTGCCGGCTATTCGGTAATGACGAATTTCTCTCTGTTCGTCCGAGCATATTCGAAGCTGCTGCGCTTCGATCGGTATTTGGTGCGTCGAGATTTCGCGGGTCTTTACCGTGCAGTACGAACGGCTCCGTGCACGCAGAAATCGGCAGATGCGAATGCCATGGACCGGATATGCCACACCGTTGACCTGGCCTGTATCTGGTACTGGAAGGAGGTGCTTTGCCTCCAGCGCTCAGCCGCCACGACCTGCCTGCTCAGAAACTTCGGAATTCCGGCCCGCATGATCCTGGGCGTTCAGCAGACTCCTTTCAGAGCGCACGCCTGGGTTGAGGCGGGCGGGCAGGTAATCAACGACAGGCAGTACATGCGAGACCTCTACAAGGTGATCGACATCTGTTAGCCGCGGCGGGATTCGGAGCGAAGCGATGAGCCTGCAGTTTGGCAAGTTGTATTTCAATAGCATCCCATCGGACTCGAGTGGGCTTGATCAGGCTCGAGGGATCTTGGCTACATACTCACCGGACCCTGACGGATCCTACTCCGATGAGTACGTCCAAATCGTCTGTCGCGCGTTTTACACCACCAAAGATTCGCAGCGCGATAAACAGCCTTATGTGTCGCAATCTGGCGTTGTCGTGACCTGGGACGGCCGCCTCGACAACCGAGACGACCTTATCTCCGAAATCGGAGGACGGCTCTCCAACCGTTCGAGCGATGTAGCAATCGTTGCCGCCGCTTACGACCGGTTCAGCACAGATTGTTTCCAGAAGTTCGTTGGCGATTGGGCGTTGTCAATCTGGATCCCGCGCGCGCACACCGTATTTCTCGCTACCGATTTCGTTGGAACTCGCCATCTCTACTATCGGAGGACCAAGGATCAAGTCATCTGGAGCACTGTTCTCGATGCCCTGATTCTCGATGCCCGGCAGGGTTTCGAACTGGAGGAGCAATACATCGCGGGGTGGCTCTCGCTATTTCCGGCAGCTCATTTGACCCCGTACCACGGCGTACTGAACGTTTCTCCGTGTTCCTTTGTCCGCGTGTCGAAGCATGCATGTCTGACTCAAAAATATTGGGACTTCGATCCCGGCAGGCGGATTCGATATCGAACCGATTCGGAATACGAGGAGCATTTCCGCGTCGCCTTCGGGGATGCTGTCAAGCGTCGACTTCGCTCCTCTTCTCCTGTTGTTGCTGAACTTAGCGGTGGAGTTGACTCCTCATCGATCGTGTGTGTCGCGGACGACATTCTAGCGCGCGAAAGCGGGCCACGACTCGATACGGTTTCGTACTACGACGATTCCGAACCGACCTGGGACGAGCGGCCATTTTTCACCAAGGTCGAAGCAAGACGCGGGCGTACGGGCTGCCATATCAATCTTCACGACGAGGTCAAGCAAGAGGGCATGCTTCTCTCAGAGTATGGTTTAACTCCAGCCGAGACTGGAAGAAACAGCAACGCCTATCTTCAGTTGGCCGCCTGCTTGAAGCATTCGGGAAGCCGTGTGCTGCTGAGCGGAATTGGAGGCGACGAAGTCTTAGGCGGCGTTCCCAACCCGATACCGGAGCTCGCCGACTTGTTAGCCTCAGGCCGGATTGGGGCATTGGCTCATCAGCTTAAAGTGTGGGCGTTAAGCCTGAGAAAGCCATGGATTCACCTGTTCTGCGATACCCTCCTGCTTTTCGTACCATCGCCAGGATCTTGCTTTCGCTCATGGGGTCTTCGCAAATTTCCATGCTGGGTCAGCGCCGGGTTCATCGCTCGAAACCAGCCCGCGCTCTCGGGATATAGATCGCGCGTCAAGATGATGGGTGCGCCGCCGAGTTTCCAGGAGAACCTCGACACGCTGGAGGGCCTGCGCCGGCAGCTCGCTTCCTCCGTCTTGCCAACTGATCCGCTACACGAAGTTCGCTATCCGTATCTCGATCGTGATTTGTTGGAGTTCTTGTACGCCGTTCCCCGACAGCAACTGGTGCGGCCGAAGGAGCGGCGTTCGCTCATGCGTCGCGCGCTTAAAAGCATTGTTCCAGATGACGTGCTGAATCGAAGGCGCAAGGCGTTTGTCATACGCTCACCGATCATCACCATTTCCGGGCAATTGGCACGAATCGCCGAGAAGAAAGAGCTGACGATGAGCTCCTTTGGTGTGGTAGACCGAGCGCAACTCCTCGAAGAGATGCGCCGGGCTGTGTGCGGCGCCGATGTCCCCATCGTGCCGTTACTCAGGGCTTTCACTCTCGAAGCGTGGATCACAGCGCTGGTCGGCAGAAAAGTTCTCGCCGACGTGGCATAGAAATGGCCAGCTAAAGAGTTCGAGAAGACCTCTCAGCTGAGGAAATCGAAGGAAAGGAGGTTACTGCTATGAACTACGAGAAGCCTGAAATTGTGCCTCTCGGCTCGGCTTCAGAGAGCATTCAGAACAACAACATGAAAGGTAGTGGAGTTCTGGAGACGCACTCTCCATTCCGGCCAACCAATGGCGCATACCTGGCAGATGAGTAGCAATGCTCGTCTGCTGGAATGCAAGCCCGGGCGCCGCGCCCGGTTGCTGAATTTCAACCAAGTTTCGAACTAGACTCGGCGCTCACTTGAACCCGAGTCCCGCGAAAAACAAATCGATGATGAAAGGAGGCAAACCCATGACGTACGAAAAGCCCGAGATTGTTCCTCTCGGACCGGCTTCGGAAAGCATTCAGAACAACCTGAAAGGGATTGGAGTTGTGGAAACACACGCTCCATTCCGGCCGACCAACGGTGCATACCTGGCGGATGAGTAAGGTCACATTCGGAGCGGCTGACCTGTCAGTCGCTCCCTTTATTTCAGATTAGAGTCCAACCATCGAATTATGCGATAGGACAGATCCACCTGGTGGTCATAAGTCCATCCTTGGGAGGGCGAGTGTTCCTCTCCCTCGTATCTTGCGTACTCGGCTTTCTTCCCCAATCTTCGGAGTGCAACGAAGATCTGGTCACCCAGGAATGGCGCAACTGCCGTATCTCGTGATCCCTGAACAATCAGCAGCGGGGTTTGGATCCGGTCGAAATAGAAGAATGGCGAGTTCTCGATGTAGCTTTCGCGCCGCTCCCAAGGGGTTCCACCCATTGCTCCTTGTCCGCGCTCCGCGATGGCGACGCCGTAGGCCGAAGCGTCCTCCGCCATCTCACCGTAGGATCCGATGAGGTCGGATTCGCCGGCAATTGAAATCGCTGCTTTGAATCTGCTGGTTTGAACAATGAGAGCGATGCTGGTGTAGCCGCCATAGCTATGACCCATGACAGCCAGGCGGTCGGGGTCTGCGATTCCAATCTCGATTGCCTTGTTCACTCCGGGCAGGATCGCCTTGGCCAGATCCAACATAGGCGTACCCACTTGCTGCGGTGCATCCGGCAAAAGGACGGCATATCCTCGCGTGGCCAGGAGTTGCATATTGGCCGGGCCTGAGCCGGCGAGACCGAACCTATCAAAGTGATCAGACAACGAAACGCCACCGTAGGCATAGACAACCAGTGGATAGCGTTGATCTGGCCGATAGTTCGAAGGCAAGAGCAGGGCCCCGTGCAGATGCTTTCCATCATCGCTCAGCCAATCGATAAGACGTGCTTTACCCATGGCCTGCGAGTCAAACTGTGGATTCAAATTCGTCCGCTGTTCTAAGCCCTTGAATTCGGGATCGGCCATCCACAACTCTGGTGAGTGCGAGCAGTCCTCGGAAACAAATGCAATTCTTCTCCGATCGTGACTCACCACAAGCGAATCTCCATTAAGAACGCACGTGTAGCACTGCCCGTCTTCCATGAGTTTCGTCCCATTGCCAGTAGCCAAGTTCACCTCGTAGACGCCGTCTTGCTTTCCGTTGTCGTCGTGGGTGACGGCAAGAATGGATTCGTTCCGAAGCAGCCACAACTGACCGGGTGGACTTTCTACTAATTCGACAATTTGGCGTCCAGGGATTCGCGCAATTGGAACTGCCGCGCCTCTTACGGTTTCGCCGCGCCACAACTCGCCGTTGTGAGCAAAGTAAATGAATTCACCAAGTCCGTCCCAGAGAGGCGTGGCTCCCTCGTGTACAGAAGACGGCTGCGTCGTCTCGAACAGTCTGACAACATCGCGGTTTGCAAGGTTCACCACTTTGTATGCGTAGATATTTGTGGTCACATCTTTCAGCCGCATACACAATTGGCTGCTGTCCGGTGACCAGCTGAAAGCGGATCCATCGGGTTCCATACGAACATCAGAGAGCACGGTCTGGCGCTGGCCTGTAGAAAGTGACACCACCACAATGTCGAAGAGCATTTGTTGTGAGCCCGCCTTCTCAAAGCGTGTCGCAACGCTTACCGCCAGACTCAACCCATTGGGTGAGAGTTTGTAGCTGCCGATCTTTTCGCGAAAAAGCTCGCAGCTCCTGCCTGACACGACATCGAGCGAGACAAGTTCCGCTGAATATTCATCCAGGTTCCATGGATTGGCGGTTGCGCTGTCGGCGGACCTGCCGGCCGATTCGTAAACTCTGACACCGCGCACGGTCATTCCGACCGCCCGTTGCAGATTCTCCTTCGGGCGGCCACCCTCACTTGTTGAGGGAATCGAAGCGGAGAACACGATCTGTCGAGCGTCTTTGGTGAATTCCACGGGGGCATAGTTCGCTTCAAGGGCTGAGGCCATCTTCATCGCTTTGGCATCTTCATCCCAAAGCCATAGATGGACTTTCCCGCCTGAACCTCGATCTGACAGAAAGGCGAGCAGGTTTCTTTCTGGAGACCAAACCGGCTGCCAGTTGTTGCCTTCTCCGCCGGTGATGTTCTCTTCTCTATTGGTGACGAGATTGATTACATGAATATCGGTGCCTCGAACAAACCAAAGATTTTCACTATCACTGGCTTGAGTCGAGCCAGAATGACCTCGGCTGGCGGTATACGCCACAAAGTTGTTGTCATGCGAGAAGGAAATCGATGAGCCAGGTGCAATCTCGCGCGGCATCACCGCATCTTCGACCCGAAGAGGATTGGCTTGGGCGGAAAGTGGATCCGTCAGAAGAAGTAAGACCGCAGCAAGTAGAAATGAACAGCTCTGCACGATGGGCCTGCTGAGGCGGTGGGAATGGGATCTATTGAGTGCTGCCACTATGTGATCCACCAGATTGCTCGAGATCGGTATCGACAGGCTAGAAAGTCAGCTTCAGGGCAAACTGGATCGACCGTGGCCCGCCAATTTGATAAAGCGGGCTGAATCCACCGCCGCCCACGTTCGCGCCTCCGAGGCTCTGTGCGAGTATCTGGGTCGAGAGGCCAAAATTGGGTTGGCTGATATCTCCAACGGGCGGGCCGAAGTTTGGATGATTCAAAACATTGAACATTTCTGCCCGAAACTGAAGCTTGACGGATTCATGGATGGGAAAGTCCCGGTGTACTGCGAAATCCCATTCCAGAGCTCCAAAACCGCGAAGAGCGTTCCTTCCCAGATCACCCTGTCGAAGAGGTTCTCCCGTATTTGGGTCCGTCGGCGGAGCCACGAATGCTGCCGGATTGAATGCCTTTCCTCCTGGAAAATTTCTGAAGAGGTACAGTGGTTGGCCAGGCACGACGTCAGGGCGGACCCGGGTGAGTCCCTGGTGAAACAATCCAAGAACACTGTCGTAGGCATTCACCGGAGAAGCCGACCGGACAACCAGGAAATTGTCGGTTGACCAGTCTTTGAGCACCACATTGAAAAAGCGGGCGAACTTGGGGGAAGGCGCATTATAGGTGAGTCCCGCTGAAAACGAATGGCGGATGTCGAAGTCGGAAGGGCCGCGATTCAGGTGTGGGTTGATCCCCGGTACGAAGGTGTTTGAAAAGGATCCTGTCGAGCCAGCGGACGCATCATCGATCGAGTGCGACCACGTATATGAGGCTACTGCCTGAAAACCAGCAGACAGGCGACGCTGAAACTGCAGTTGGAGGGCATGGTAGTCGGATGCGGCGGAATTCCCCACGAGGAGAGCCGCCGCCAGGTTTGGATTTGGCGAGAACAAGAATCCCGACTGTATGAGCCGACGGCCGGAAGAGCCAACGTAGGAAGCCGTCAACTTTTGCTGAATGCCCAACGACTGCTCCAATGCAACGTTCCATTCCAAGGTGTATGGGAGTTTCAAGTTCGGATCGAAGGCTATGAGATTGCCCTGATTGGCCGCTGTGGGCGGAGCAATCGGAGGCGGGCTGGCGACATTTGGGGGGAGGGGAAAGGCGCCGCCGAGGTTGAACTGCTGGGCTCCAAAAGGATAGGAAAGCTGATCGACCAGGTTCCCCACTTCCTGGGTGGCGAGATCATAAAACACGCCGAACCCGCCGCGAAGCACAGTTCCCCAATTCGTGGACTGCGCGAGTTGGTAGGCGATCCCAAGGCGTGGCGCGAAGTTTCCATAGGTGGTTTTGAAGGGCGGCGTGCCACTGGGTCCGAGAGCCAATTGGGATAGATCTTCGAGATTGAATCCGGTTACTCCGGGAATCTTTGGTCCACTCAGGGTTGTCGGAGCCACATCGACGTCCCAGCGCAGACCATAGGTAAGGGTCAATCGTGGTCGAGCGTGCCACGTGTCCTGCGCGAATACGCCGAGGTTACGAAATAGGAAGACGGCGTTGGTTTGCGCCTCCAGGCTACTGAACGCAAGAGAGCCGGACTCGGCTGATGGCACATCGTTGAATCCCGGGAATTGTGAGTACAGGAACGGTCTCGAAATCGGAGACAGTCGCCGGAAATCAACGCCGAACTTCAGCGCGTGCGAACCGACCTGAAGCGAGACGTTGTCGACTACGTTGAGCTGGCGCTGAATAGTGCGCTGGGTCAAACCTTCTCCGAGAAAGCCGTCGGTCAAAGAGAAAATGCCAAATGCCAGTTGTGAATTGTGGGCGTCATACCCGGATGGAAATCCGAGGGTATTCAATGGCTGAGCCCCGCCGAACGAGTCCAATTGCTCAGTGCTGCCAGCGTTTGTGCGACTGTAGTTGAACCTCAGATCATTGGCCACAGTCGGACTGGCAAGCCACGTGGCCCCCACAGTTATCATCTGAGTCGTAATCCGCGAGTCGGTAACCGAGCTGAGGGAAGCCTGGCCGCCACCCCGTTGAGTAATGCGCGACGGCGAGTAACTGTAGCGCCCGAACATGTTGAGTTTGTCTTTCACTCTGTGATCGATGCGCAAGCTGTAAGCGTCGAGCGAGGCGGGATCGGAAAAGCTGGCATTGAACTGAGCGATGCCGGAGGTGGGATCGTCACTCCCGTTGGGCAATGAAAAAGCCTTGAGGTACGGTTGCATCGCAGCGACCGCATTTTGTCTTGCAGCAAGATCCGGAACCGTGGTCAACTCGGTCCCAGGCAAGCGAAGCCGAAGACCCTCGTAAGAGAAAAAGAAGAACGTCTTGTTTCTGATGATCGGTCCTGCGAACGTTCCTCCGAAATCATTTTGGCGCTCTCTGGCTTTTGGCAGTGGCGGATTGTTCGTGTAGCCGTTGAACCAATTGTTGGCGTCGAGGACATCATTTCGAAGGTACTCAAAGGCTGTTCCGTGGAACTGATTGGTTCCAGAACGCGTGAGAATGGAAATCTGACCTCCCGGGGTCCTCCCGAACTCCGGTGCATAGGTGGAAGTCTGAACCCGGAACTCCTCCATAGCGTCCACCGATACCAGGCTGTTCGTGCCTCCCAGAACACTAAAAGCTCCAAGCGCTCCGCCTAACCCATTTCCAGGAAGTGTCGTGCTCACTCCAGTATTTGCGCTCACGCCGTCGAGCATCCAGTAGTTCGAACTGGCCCGTTGCCCGTTCACACTAAATTGGCCGGCATCGTCGGCGTTGCTGGCCGTGACGACCACTCCCGGAGTGAGCTCGATGAGCGACTGAAAACTCCGTCCGTTCATGGGCAAGTTCTCGGCAAACTGACGGTCGACAACTGTGCTTACCGTAGCGTTTTCGGTGTTCACCAATGGCGCGCCGCCCGCAACCGTCACTGTCTCAAGCACCGCGCCGATCGGGAGGGTAAAGTTGATCGAAAGAGCGTCCTGCACGTTCAGAATGATATCGGGCCGAATGATCGTCTTGAAGCCAGCTTTCGAGACCTGTACTCGATAAGGGCCTGGAGGTAAGCTCGGCAAGACATACACGCCTTCATTATTCGTCCTTGTGGTGAACTGCAGACGAGTCACATCATTGATGGCAATTACTTCTGCGCCAGTGATGACATGATTCGAGGGATCGAGGACCAGGCCGTTGATCGTTCCGTTGGGCGACTGACCCATGACAGAGAGGGCCAAGAGCACAAGACCGAAAACGAGAAGAAAGACACGGGGGAAGCGCATACAGATTTCTCCAGCGAACAACAAGTTCTCAGCCACTCTCTAGTTATTCGCAGGAAATCGCGCCGTTTTATCAGCTGACGCCAATTCTAGAACGAGGGAACGAGAAGGGAAAACGCTACGGGTGGTTGGGATTCACCCTGAGGTAGGCGAAAAGAAGAGGTTTACCACTCGGCTTATCGCTGCCGCCACGCGGCTCAACGGTGACGAAAACAGCATCGATCTGTGCCAAGGTCTTGGGATCCTCGGACTTCAGAACCCAGCGCTTCTTGGAAGAGTTGTCTTCGTAAAATATGCCGAGGTTGACCGCCTGCTTAAAGTCTGGTCCCCGACGACCCCACGCCTGAAATGTCGGGGCATGATTTTTACTCTGCTGCTGATCGAGATCGTAGGCGTAAAAGATCAGAGACTTCTCTTTTGTGTAGAACACGCGGCCGTAAGGCTTGCGGGCGGCACCCTTTTCGTCGGTGTCATACACTTCGGCGATATAGAGATTCCGTGCGCCCATCACTTCCCGAATGTCGCGATCATGGGCCAGCAGTTCATCTTGCTGGTTCAGAGCCTTCTCACGATCCTCCAAAAGTCGCGTGAGATCTTCGACTTTCGATCCAAGGGCTCTGGCTTGTGAGGTTTCAGTGCTCGATTGCTGTGTGAGTGAATTCACCTGCTGCTGAAGGGATTGCGATTGTGCTTGGGCGGCTTCGAGTTTCTGACCTATCTCGGTTCGCTGTTGAACGAGGTCTTGTTTGCCAGCCTGGTCGCTCTGCACCGTGGCCTCTAGTTTGTCGTGCGCTTCCTTCATCCGACTGATTTCTTCTGATTGCTGCTGCAATTGCCGGCGCAGGTCCGCGAGGGCCTTGTCACGCTGGGAGATCTGGGAACGGGCTATTTCGCGTTCGTGGGCAGCATCGCTGAGCTGTTCTTCCAAAGAAGCCGGATTCTCAGTTGCAACTTGAGCCTGAGTCGGCGGCGGGGTGGACTTGGCCACATCCGTGCCGTGCCGCACGCCAACCCAGTAGGCGGAAAGGCAGAGGGTAACGAAGAGCAGGATGCCAGCGGCGTAGAGCATCCAAACATGGCGCCAGGTGGATTCGGGGGAGATCGGAAGAACTCGACGAAAGGCGGAGGGAACGCCATTTTTCCTTTCGGCACCGTGCGCCTGCTGCCTTTCTTCCTTGGCTAAGCGATCGAAGAAAGCCTTCTCTGCTTTCGATTGCGAAAATCCAGGGCCGGGATCGATACACGCCGATTGCTCTGCACCGATGGCAGGGATGGCTTCATTAGCGACCGATTCGTACTCGCGAAGGGCTTCACGGCAGGCGGGGCAAACTGCAAGGTGCTCCTGCAGTCTGTTCTGCTCTTCCTCGCTAAGCTGGCCCGAGGTCGATACGGCACAGAGCTCCAAGAACTCGTCATGGGGTCCGCTTGGCAACAACGCACCCGCTCCTACGATGGCTAGAACTTTTTACCATACTGCTTCTTTACCCGGCAATTTGCCAGCAGAAATCTGCCTCCGCAACTTGTCCAGACCGCGGTAATAGTGATTTCTCGCGTTTCCCACCGTTTGGCCCAGCTTGGCCGCGATCTCCTCGAACGTGTAGCCCTCGAAGAAGAAAAGGTGCAGAGTCTGACGCTGGCTTTCTGACAGTTCGGCGAAGCAGCCTTGCAAGATCTCCCTTCTCTCAAGGGTTCCTCTCATAGGGTCTTCATGCCGACCGCATTTTGTCGATACCACGCCCATTTGATCTGCTGCTTGGTCTAAGTCCAAGTGGGTGTAGAAATGACGCGAGGTCAGATAGCGCCGGCGGGAAATAGCGCGGCGATAGGTCATTTGAAGAATCCAGAACCGTCCTGACCCCTTGGAACTGTCAAAGGTTCCACAAAGGCGATGCACCAATAAAAAGATGTCCTGGAGCAGATCGTCCGCTTCCGATGCGTCTCGCAGAACGCGATAGGCCATGCCACGCACAACACTTGCGTAGCGGCGAAAGAGTAGTGCGAGCGCCTCTTTGTCGTCCTTAAGGATAAGAGCTATCAACGCCTCATCGGAAGTGGCGACTGAAGGGTCGACAGTGCGATTCTGTTTGTCCGACCGACCGATGTTGTGCTGATTTCTTCTCCCTTCAGGTGCACGCAATGCTTCATCGCCGTTGGTGATGTCGTGATCAGAGAGAGCGGGATCGCCGAGGGCACGCGGAAAGTAACGGGCGGCGGAGGAACTCATGTTGTGCCCTGTAGTGTTGCCTCGAAACTGTTATGAGGCGAAAAATGGAAGCTGAGGAGCCTTACCCTCGCTGAGGGTCTTTTCTCCGGCGCTTAATCAGGGACTATAGTACCTGAATGATCGAGTGTCAACGGCTTGACGATGTCTTCGTGGCCAAGCCGATTGGTGCAGACAAGAAACGCGGGGCAACCACGCTTGCGAAGGCAATCGGGGCTGAGATTACTGACCTCCGAACTTCAAAGGGATGGTCACAGGCGGAGGTTGCACATTTAACCGGCTATACAGAGAAGTGGGTCCGCAGTACGGAGATGGGTGCTAACACGACAGTTGAACTCCTGGCGGCAATGGCCATGCTCTTCTCAATAAAACTATCTGATTTGGTAATCGCTGCGGAGCGAAGAGTTGATCAGAAGCCAACGGCAGCGCCTTAAATCATCATTTCCCTTGCAGCCGACGTTCTCGTTCAAGGATCCGTTCCGCTCTGGCAATTAGCAGGGAGACTCGCAAGGAATAGATCTCTGCGATGTGAGATAGTGTGCGCAGAGTCGGGCTCTTACCGCCTCTTTCGAGTTGCCGGATGTAGGTGACATCGTAGCCCAACATCTCGGATACGCGCTGCTGAGTCCAGTTTCTAGCTACCCGCAGTCGCGTCAGCTCAACACCAAGGGCCTCGCCAAGATTTCCTGCTTCTCGTTTCTTGACGGTGCCGATGGGTTTTGCCACATCGGCATAATTGACCAGCGCACCTGCACCATATCAGGGACTATAATCCCGTATATAGGATTGACAATCGGTGTTTTTCTGCGCACTTCCGGCACACTCGAATCCGCCTTCCGCTAGATGATTCGCCGTATCGACTCACCGACAGTCCGCCATGTCAATCTCCCAATCCAAGCTGACGACACCTAGGAATGTGATCTCGACTTCTTGAACGCGTGCTCTTTTCGAAGGCTCGGTCGCCTGACGGACCATGGATAACTAATTGCACAAACAGATTGACTATAGTTAAAATGTTTGGTTAACATTTAGTCTTGCCAATGCAAGACGCATATTCGGCGGCTCTAGACGCCTGCCTATCGGAGTTGGAGAAACTCGTCCGTGAACGTGCTGCGTTGGCGAAACACATCAGTCAGAAAGACCAGGCCATACGGACCCAAATAGAAACTGCGATGTCCCTGTCAAAACAGATCCCAGAGAACGATGGTCGTCATCTGAGGCTTCTGGCCCTTGCTGGAGAAGTCCCTGCAACTGAACAGCAACTCACAGAAGCCGTGCTCGATGCATTGTATCGATCCGAAAGCGCCCTTACCCCCAAGGAAGTAAAGAAGGCTCTTGAAAGTTCTCGTTTTGATTTTTCTCGATTCACCAATCCGCTTGCAAGTATTCATTCGACGCTGCGCCGACTTTCTAATCGTCCAGAAATTAGTGCGCGGACAGGGATGAATGGTAAGGCCGCCTTCAGTTGGGTTGGAACCCGTTACGGTGCCCGACGAAGCTTGGCAAACATGTTGGCCACAAATGCCGACCAAAACCTTGGGGCCTCTGCGTTGAGCAAAGCGAGACATGAAGAAACGGAGAATACGCGCGGTGCCAGTGTACGAAAAAGGCGGGTACCTAAAAGTCGAATTTGAGGAGACCGAAGACCAGATCGGTAAACGGATGTGGGTTCGTGTCGAATCATGCGATGACAGACCGTGCCTGGGTGTTGGAGTCTTAGACCACGAGCCAGCGAATGAAGCCAACGGGAAACCCCACATCGCTTCACAGATTGCGGTCAGTTACAACAAAGTCCGGGAGCGCAGCAAACCCAGTAAATTCGGTGACCCTTCATAGCCTATGATTCCTGTCCTAGATCTGTTTGCGGGGCCTGGAGGTCTGGGCGAAGGCTTCACCGCGTTTCGAAATGAGCGTGGAGAACAGGTCTTCCGCATCGTACTCTCCATCGAGAAGGAACCCTTCGCGCACGAGACTCTGAAGCTTCGCAGCTTCTTCAGGCAGTTCTCGAAACCGGCTGTTCCGGAAGAATACTACGATCACCTGCGCGGGACATTGGATCGGGAGGAACTCTATCGCCGATTTCCGAAGGAGACAGACAAAGCAGACTCTGAGGCTTGGAACGCAGAGCTGGGTGATTCTCGAAAGTTCCGGGCTGCGGAGATAGATAAGCGAATATCCCAAGCCTTGAATGGGGACGATCAATGGGTTCTGATTGGAGGCCCTCCCTGTCAGGTGTATTCAGTGGCGGGTCGGTCACGCGTTATTCCGGTTGATCCTGAGAAATACGAAAAAGATCGACGACATTTCCTTTACAAGGCGTACTTGCGGATCATTGCCGAACACCGTCCTCCTCTGTTTGTAATGGAGAATGTCCGAGGCATTCTAACCGCTGAAGTCGGAGGGAAGCCAATCATCGATCGGCTTTTGGACGATCTGCGGCATCCGGTCCCAGCAGCTAAGGGTGATCAAGCTAATCAGAACGGCGGCCTAGAATACAAGATTTATCCCGTGGCAAATTATTCAGGTGAGCTCGATCTTTTTGAGACAGAAACGCATACTGATCCCGCCGATTTTATTATCCGAAGCGAACAGCACCGGATGCCTCAGGCACGCCATAGATTCATTCTTCTTGGTGTCCGCAGTGACATAGACGCGCGGCCGAACCTACTCCGTAATTACCGCGAGACAGTCGCAATGTGGAGTGCAATCGAAGATCTTCCGCGACTTCGTAGCAGGCTTTCCAGTGGAACCGATTCCTCCGATGTGTGGGTAGACGCCATTCGTGAATTAGTTAAAATAAAGGCTCTCTGCAATGGCAGCGTTGATGACAGAGTTTTTGCTGCTATTTCTTCGAAGCTTGATAGCTTATCGACGAACCTTTCAACTGGAAATGCGTTTATCGAATGGCACAAAGAGCCGCAGTTCCAAAAAGACTGGTTTTATGATCCACGGCTGCGCGGCGTTTGCAATCACGTCAGCCGCGGCCACATGAAATCTGATCTGTGGCGATACTTTTTCGCTGCGTGTTACGCCGCTGTTCATAAGAAGTCGCCCAAACTCCCGGACTTTCCGGCGCCACTTCTTCCGAAGCATGAAAACGTCACCGGCGTTGATAAGAAAGACATGATATTCAAGGACCGCTTTCGTGTTCAGGTTCGCTCAAAGCCCGCCACAACGATCACGTGTCACATTGGGAAGGATGGACATTACTTTATTCATCCCGATCCCTTGCAGTGCCGGAGCCTCACAGTTCGCGAAGCGGCTCGGTTGCAAACGTTTCCCGATAATTACTTGTTCGCCGGGCCAGTGACAGCGCAATACCAACAGGTCGGGAACGCCGTTCCACCACTCCTGGCCCGCCAGCTTGCAGGAATCGTTTATCGTCTGTTCGAGGAGTAAGCGTTAAGAGTGGATCGGATCAACAAGCAGCGCCGCAGTTGGAACATGTCGCGTATAAAGTCCAAGGACACGGCACCGGAGATGCTTGTGCGATCCACTCTCCATGCGATGGGGTACCGCTTCCGGCTTCACTACGGTTTGCTGCCGGGCAAGCCCGATATAGTCCTGCCCAAGTATCGCGTGGTTTTGTTCGTGCACGGCTGTTTTTGGCACAGGCACGGGTGCAAGTCCTCCTATACACCTAAGAGTCGGGTGGCGTTCTGGGAGACCAAATTCAATCAGAACGTCAAGCGAGATCGAAAAGTGTTCCGTGCGCTCCAATCGCTTGGCTGGAAAGTCATCACCGTTTGGGAATGTGAAGCCAAGTCACCTTCTCATGTCGCTAAGCGCATCCAGAAATTGCTACCTTCGCCTCGACAGTCCAAGTAATCGAGTGAGGCGACGATCAACTCTGTAGTTGATGGGCAATTGACTGCGCTGCTGATATCATTTCAATCGGCCTCTCTAAGTCATTGCAAATACGCGGCTTGCGATTTGGCAGCCCATCTGCATTATGGATGGCTGCAAAGGAGAAAATGTGGAGGCAGCCAACATCACCGCGCCAGACTTTAAGGACGACGATGCCTTTCTCCTGAAGTATCTCCCGGGAGACGCTCCCCGACTTCGTGATCTTCGCGCCATGATTTTCCGCTTGAATACCGAAAATCTTGATCTCATCAGGTTCGTGCTGCTGGTGGGTGATACCGGAACTGGCAAGAATCACGTTGCACGAGTCTGCGCTGGACATAGACGCTGGCTGCAAATCTCGAATGCGAAAGATGAGCTAGATCCAGGCAAGGACTACGCTGATGGCATCGCGCCCTTGGAACTCTACTTGGACCGCTTCGGCGAAAAGATGCTTCCTTCAATTCCTCGCGACTTAGTCGAGAGTGAGCTTTTCGGCCATGTTAAAGGTGCCTTCACCGGTGCGGCAAAGGAGAACCCCGGTCTCTTCCGGGACACGGGCTACCAAGACATCCTTCTGGACGAAATCGGCGAGGCTCCGGCGTTCCTTCAGGCAAAGCTGTTGGCAGTGCTCGAAGGTCGCCCGATCACGCCGGTCGGGGGTGGTTCCAAGGAAAAAGAGAAGTGTGACAAACGAATTTTTATGGCGACGAACAGGAAGCTGCAAAACATGGTTACGGACCATGAATTTCGAGAGGATCTTTTCTTCCGAATTCGACGCTGCACGATCAGTCTCCCTCGTCTCGCTGAGAATCCCGAATTGATTCCGGCGATTGCAGCGGCCATCCTTGATCGGCTTGCGCCGAAAAAGTTCAAAAACAGACCCGTCCCGAACTTGTCGGCTGCCGATAACACTTGGTTGCAGAAACAACCGTGGGGCGGGAATGTACGGGAATTGGAGGAGGTCATTGAGCTCTGGGTCGCAGAGGGGTGTGTCGGCAGTATCGAGGCAGTAGCCGCAACTCGTCACTTTGGAAATCAAGGCAGCGATCCAGGAAAAGGTTTGAAGGGAGATGTGTCAGCAGGCGTCCTCAGCAAGATCGAAGCAGTCATCGGCGGTGCGCAAGACTCGCCGGGATCGATCAGCAAGTTCATCGAGCTTTTTACCTCAGATATCAAGGCCGCGGCTACGGCTGCACTTTGTGATTGGTATCACGAGACAAATCCGAGCCCGGACGTGCTAAAGCGGCTGTTCCCCGACATGGAAATTGGCTCAGTCAGAACGCAGATGTCGCGTGGCCGGAGGTCACGATGAACGAACTCGCGCAAGCCGCGTATCTAGGCAGTCTGAATGCCGGTGTTCTCCTTACTCAGCACGCGGTAATTATCGGCGGAACTCCTCTATTGGAGGAGTTTTTTCAGATCGTAGCCGTGCAAACGGATGGAGAACTGGCAATCTGTACCCCCTTTATTGACGAAGCGTTCGCCGGCACATCCTCAGCTTGGGCCCGAATGAGCCACGCTCAAGTTGACCTTCGAATTGTAACTAGACGACACAGAGATGCCAGCAACGCATGGTCGGCACTCCGTAGCTTTCCTTGGCGCTCGCTGGACATTTGGCGATGCCGGAATCTGCACGCTAAGGTTTATTCGTTTGTCGCTCCTCAATGTGGTGTCGCTCTCGTAGGCTCACACAATCTCACGCGCCGGGGATTGGCCGTGAATATCGAGGCGGGCGTTTTGTTCAAGGCACTCACGCCCGATTCTGAACTAAGAGGTACTGTCTCCGAGTGCCGAGAACATATCAACAAGCTGATGCGGCACAGCAGGATTTTTGTGGATACAAAACGTTGGCCTCGTCCAGAAGAACTACACCCACAGGAGGATACCCGTGAGTAAGCCATCATTTCAGGAGTGGTTCTGCCTAGCGGATGGCAGAAAGAACTTTCAAATCGATCCCCTCCGCGATCATCAGTACCTGTTTGGTGAGCCGGACTGGGAGGACGAGATCAACTCCCGACTGCGGCAATCGCAATTGCTCAGCACACCCGTTCGCTTGGTGTGGTGGGGGCAATACGGTATCGGCAAGACCCATCGCCTTCGCCACACCGAATATCTGGTCCGCAAGAACGACTATACATATCTCCCTGTTTACACAAAGGCTACAGACATTCAGGAGAAAACCGGCTTTGAGAGATTGCACTACGAGCTTGTGAACGCACTGGGTCGGGACGAGATGCGGAAACACGTGTCAAATTACTTGCTGAAGATTCGAACGGGCACACCTCCCGTTCCAAGTTTGAAAGAAATCAGCGGAAACTCAAGCGATGTCGAAGCCGCGTTGATGAGCTTTGGCGGAGACAACGAGAAATTGGTGCTGCCGGCCTGGCGGTTCCTGTCTGGTCTCAAATTGAAAGGCACCGACTTAGAACTGGCGAACGTTACCAAGGACTGTCTCAACAGCAGCGCGGAGTTTTCCGCAGTACTGTCTGCGTTCGCAACGATTCTCCAGATCGAACTCAAACAGGAACTGCTCTTTTTGGTTGATGAAGGCGAGAACCTTCAGAAGATCACGAACAAGACTGCCGAAGCCCGCTGGAACGAATCGCTCCGGTCGGTGCTCGACATCACGAACATTGGCTTCGTGCTTGCAATCGGCGCGGAGCGACAGGATGGGATGCCCAAACTTGTACTTCAACCGGATATCGTGCGTCGTTTTCAGCGTGACAACTATGTGCATATGGAAGCGTATAAGCCGCCGGTCGCCAAGAGCTTTGTCAAGGGAATGCTGAGCGCGTGGATTGATGCCGCCAAGCGTTCTGCGGTCGAAACTTCGGAAGCGCTCTCCGCGGTGCCCGGTTATGACCCTAATCTCTACCCGTTCACAAACGGCGGTTTCGAAAAATTTTGTGATTGGGCCGTTGTGGATCAACGCACGGCGAAGCCGAGCGAGATCATCGGAAGGCTCAACAACATAGCTGCCGGAGCATACGAGCGCGACAAGCGGCTCATCGACAAGGACCTGCTGACCGATATGGGAATCGCCTGAGAGAGTTCGGGCGCAAGGGGGGAGAAGAAGATGCCGCGTCAATACGTTGTGGCTCCGCAATTTTCAGGTGATGTATTTGTTGGAACGGACGGCGACGACACAAAGGTATACCTCGGTCAAGTCGCAGAGACTGGCGTGCCTCGAAGGATCTATTTCGGAGGTTCGCAAGAATTCGTTGTGATGATTATCGGAAAGCGAGGCAGCGGCAAGAGCCACACACTGGGCACAATCTTGGAGAGCTTGGCAACACGGGAACAGAACACTTCTATATCGAATCTCCGCACACGCCGGGCCGCGCTTCTCCTGGACCCTATGGGAAACTTCTGGACGACTGCCCACCTCGTTAGTCGCGAAGGCCCGGAAAAAGTCAGGAAGCAGTGGGCTAGCTTGGACGGCTGGAACTGCAAGCCTGAGGAGGTGGATGTTGCGATCTGGCTCCCAGCCGGCTTCAAAACCGCAAACGATCCTGATGGCGTCCAGGAGTTTCGGATCAGAATTTCCGATCTCGACGCCGCTGATGTCGCAGACCTCATTGGCATAAATCTCATGAAGGACGCGCAAGGGGCAGCACTCGCAGAGGCGTTTATCGCGGTGACGCAGGAAGGCTGGTCAGACGGAGGGCCGTTCAAACCAGCAAAACCGGACTACACATTTTCTGATCTGATCGACTACTTGGACTACCTGCGCGGGCAGAACAACTCCGATCACCCGCCTGCAACGCTCCGTGCTCTGATCAGGAGCCTGCGTGCCTTGGAGAGGCAACCGGTATTCAGCGGCATGGGGACGCCGATGACCGAGCTTCTGAAGGCAGGACGCTTGAGCGTTCTCATGCTTCCGCTCAGGGTAGGCGATGATTTGCGCAGAGTCGTTACACGGCTGCTCATCCGCAGAATACTTCGCGAACGCGAACAGGCGTCACAGATTCGTCAGCGTCTGGATGTGGAGACTCTGGACGAAAAGACTCGCATCCGTCTGGAGGGAGAGCTTGCGCAGCGTATGCCCCGGTCGATATTGGCACTTGACGAGGCCCAAGAGCTAATCGGAGAAGAGGGCGGCGAGGCGCGACAAGCTCTCGAAAACTTCTGCCTTCTGGGAAGGAACTATGGGCTATCGCTGATCCTGGCAACGCAGCGCCCCTTGGCGAGCGCGATCAGCTCGAAGATTCGCAGCCAAGTCGATCTGCAAATCATTCACCGGTTGCTTACGCAGGATGACATTAATGTTAGCCAAGCCAATCTCTTGGCCCTTTATCCTCGCGAGGTAACGGACGGAAATCACGATTTGGATTTTGCGCAATTGGTACGCTCGTTGGATCGCGGTCAGGCAATTGTTTCAGCATCACACGCGCGAGCGAAAGATGCCATCGATAGGATCATCGTCGCACGCATAAGACCACGGATTACTGTTCACGGCGGCGAGGTTTCATGAGTGACCGGTATCCCATCCTGAGTAGCCTTGATCCTCATCACGCGCGAATTGGCTATCTTGGCGCGCTCAGTACGGTGAGTGTCCGAGGCCTTGACACTACTGAAGCGTTGAGGTCTCGTCTTCACGATCTACTCTTCGAGCGCATTTATCCGCATGAACCTAGATTTGACATTCTTCGGTCGCGACTAAGCACACAAAGGTGGAAAGAGCTTCAAAAGCGCTTGGTACGATCCGCAGAAGTTGATCCATCTGCAATTCTGTCGGATGCGCCACGGGGCGAGGGCTGGGCGTATTTGAATGAGTTCTGGCTGTACGACTCTCGAATGCCTTCGGCTCTCGGCCCGCTCTCCGTGGACAAACTCGACCGTGCGATCGATCTCGCGAGATGGACGGGCGTTTTGTTGGCTACTGGGGAATTGTCGGAAGTCGGTTTCCTTCTTCAGCAGCTTGTCTTGGAGTGCGCGGCCACGGAGCAGGAGCCGGACTTTAATTTGTTGTTTGCTCAAGCGCGTCCTGCCTTGCCACTGGTTTATTTGCGCTTGATACTGTCCGCTGAAATGCTGTTTCCCTTTTTAGTCAGAGAGATGGTGGAGCGCCAGTCCGCTGGCAGGCAAGTATCGACGAGGGGCGAACACGGTCTGCTACGCGGAGCGGTGGGGCGAATGTTGGCAGCAATTGGAGAACCTGAAGATCCCGCCGACATGTTGGCTGTGCGTGATGTGTCGGACTTCGAAGCAGCCATACTCGCGACAGAAAGTACTGAAGAAAATTATCTCCGCCCCCGTCTGGAAATCCTCGTTGATCTCGGACTTGTGGGTCGAAAACAGGTGTCGGGTAAGTCGCGCACGGATTTCATGTGGATAGCCACTGAAACGACAGAGCGCTTGGCGTCGGAGTGGGCCGAATTGAAAAACATTCCTGAATACCTTGATCATGGCTTTTTCTCTTCTCTGGCACGCGTGTATGTCCGCGAACTCAGGAGAATCACTTCTATGGAAGAGGTACTGCTTTGGTTCGCAAGGGCATTCGTACGGATTGGCCGCGATTTTGGATTCACCCCCGGAAGAACTTGCGCCCTGCTAGCCTGCCTTATAGCGTGGGAGTCGGGAACACTAATTGAAATCGACCAGGTATTCGACACCGTGTTCGAGGCGGGTCGAGGCAAGTGGTCGAAGTATTTACATTTCTCCGGGGGCAGCAGATTCGATAAGGAGTTTCTTATCAGGGTTGACCAGGAAGCGGTTGTAGAACTCGAGAAAGCACTGAAAGGCGCAGCATAGACAAGGTTTCACGATGGGACGAAAACCAATATCAGCGTGGTCTGGCTTGCAGCGTAAATCCACATCCTTAAGGCGCGGCTTTGAGCAATTGGTACGGGATTTTGCGCAGCTCGCTGGCTCTGAAAATGTAGACACGGTCAGCGGTTCCACGGTTGTCAAAACTGAAATTGAGGAATGGAAGAGGATTCTCAATTCGGTAGGGCAGACCCTCGAACCCACAAACGTCGAGATGGAACGGAGGACTTCCGAAGCACTGGAAACTTTGGAAGAGCGATTAGTCAGAGCGCTCCGGGATGCCGGGCTGAACGTACATGGTGAAACGGCTCTCCTAGTCATCGACGGCATTGTGCATGCGGAGATCAATATCAAAAAGGCCCTAGTGCGGATCAACGGTGAGGTCGCGACAGATATATCGGTTCCCGGCGTGAAACAAGCAATAAGTGACGAACTCGACCGCGTGCGAAAACTGGTTACAGCGCCCGACAAGTTTATTGCGCTGCTCCTGCACGCTTATGAAACGGAAAGACTTCAAGCTGGGAAGGAGTTTGGCTCACAAGTACCGACTTCTGGCGTGATTTGGCAGCTCGCCATGCTTAGACAGCCGCCGAAGTTGCGGTCAAATCCAATTGCCACGAACTTTCGTGAGTATCCACGGGAGATTTTTCGTGCAGATCTCTTTCGATTACTCGAAAGCAATCTGACCAACACTGACGGCAAGCGTTTCAGATATGCATCAGGATCGGATACAGCAGGAGCGGTATTCATGTTCGTCCCTCAACTCGGGCGGACTGCTCACATTGGGAGGATCTGGTTTGAACGTGGCGACTGAACCTAACCGCGAACATGCGCTGAGGATTCTTCAGTCGCTTCGACAAGGCAGCAATTGTCTTGAAGGCGCTGGATTCTTTTCCGCAGGCCGCGATCTTCTGTTTAGAGCGGCAACCGATAACTTGGAAGAGCTGGAAATCAGCGGTGGCTCCTGCGTGCGGTGGCTCAAAGGCCGGTACGGCCAAGGCAAAACTCACCTTTTCGCGCGGCTCATCGAGCTAGCCTTCTCGCGAAATTGGGTTACCAGCTACGTGCAGATTTCCGGTCGGGGAGAAGGAGTCGAACTGCATCGGTTTGAGCAGGTGTACGCGGCCATTGTTCGGAACTGTCTCACTCGCGACCTCGTGGCCGAACAACGAGGTTCGGTTGATCCGGGACGTGTTCCTGGCTGGGACTGGATTCTCGACAATTGGTTTTCCGAACTCAGAAAGATGGCTGTTGGACGGGTTACCGGGGATGTGCCCTCTTTCAAAATGCGAGATGCAGTCGAGCAGACAATGACTGCCATCCGGCGTCGCTGGAATCTGCAAGGTAGTTTTGCAGACGCATTGAGGCAGTATGCGATAGCGAGGATCGATGGGGATGAGGAATGGGCTCAGTTGATGCTCTGGTGGTTCAGCGCCGAGGATGTTCATTCTCGCGGCGGAGAAGTTAGGCCAAGACTCCGACAGGCCGGTGTCCGTGAGCCGATCAAGCGACAAAATGCAAAAGAGATGCTGCGCAGCCTTTCGAGTTTCTTGAGTTATCGCGGCTACGGAGGGACGCTCATCTTATTGGATGAAGTCGAAAACGTTCTGCATGAAACCCCAAGCGCGAGAAGAACCGCGTACACCGTTCTCCGCGAGTTGATCGACAACGTGGATGATAGGCATGGAATGACACGAACGGCTTTTTACATTTCGGGCACACCAGATCTGTTTGATGGCGAGAAAGGTGTCACGGAATATGAGGCACTTGCCGCGCGTATCCTGCTGCCGTCTGATCTGTCACGGCCCAACCCCGCGGCTTCAGTGCTCGACCTTTCTTTGTACCCGCTGGACGGTGACGCACTCAAGGCGATAGGCGAAAGGATCGCGAGGCTCCATGCGATCGGGAAGAAGTGGTCTCCCGACGGGGATGTCAAGAAGAGACTGGATGAGCGACTTTCGAATCTGCTGAAACGGAACCCTGATTTAAACCCAAGAACTTGGGTAAGAAGTGCCGTCGAAGTATTGGACGAATGTGCTAGCTCATGACCGTGAGGCGGAAATGTCAGGGCTCCGAAGTCTCCTGAAAGCAGCGATCCTCAGACTCCTTTCTGATGGGCAACCACGGAAGGCCCGCGAGTTGGTCGCCGTTCTGCGTTCCGAGCTGCACCGCGAGGATATCGATAAGCACGAAATCAACTCAGTTCTTTACCGTGACTTATCGAGTGAGGTCCGATGTGACGCTACATTCAACTGGCAAATACGCGATGGTGGAACTGTACGCGGCTCGCCTGCTGACGAGGGGGCTCCTTCGCGTGCAGAAATGATCAGAACAATATACCGCCTGCGGGCGGGCCTTCCTCCATGCGAAAACCTGGAGCATCTCACTGTCGGCGGGGACAAGATGCTAACAGTAGTACGGTCTCTGCTGAAAACAGGCCCACACAGCGCATGGGCCGTCGCCCGAGGCGACTATGGAGGCGGAAAAAGTCATGCCCTCACACTATTTGCGGATGTGGCGGGGCATGAAGGTTATGCAACGTGTCACCTGTCAGCAGATGGATATGCGAACGCTCTTAACCATCCGCAACGTTTTTTGCCTTCTCTGCTCGCAACATTGGAAATTCCATTACGTCCAACCTACGGTTACACAGACCTGCTTTATGACGTGATGTCTGATGCACAGCTTGCAGATCGGCTGTGTTCAATTGTGCATTCACATTTGGATGGATGGACGTGTGTTGCTAGCGAATCGCGGATGTGCCTTGCTAGGATCGTCGAATTGATTCACAAGAATGAGGCGCATTGTGATGAATGGACTGCGAATCTAAGGCTCGTGACGGCTCACTTGACGGGCGATTCCATCAGACATTTGTCCGCGACTCCCAACTATCGCCGAACCGCCTACAACCTCCTCTCGATAGCTCGTGATCTACTTCTCGAAGTGGGAATAAAGGGGATAGCGATTGCCATTGACGAGACGGAGAGCATCTACACGAAATTACCCAACGCGAGATCGAGGCAGGGCGCGACACGGGTCTTGGCGGGACTCTGTTGTTTCCCACATTGCCGAGCGATCTTGGCAGTCACACCGGATGCTTTTCGGAATATTATTTCAGACGTGTCATTGACTTTTGCAGATAGTTCCGCGTTGCCGATTGAGGATACCCCGAAGTGGGTAAATGCCCTCAAGAGCGGTGCTATTCCGATTTTGGATTGTCGGCCTTTGACCGGCGACCAGCGCAAAGAGCTTCTTGATACTGTGCGCTTAGCATACGTGAGAGCGTACGGTGATGAATTTGCATCAGGCGGTTTCACCCAAAGGTGGAACAAGAATGTACAGCTTGCTGCTGATCCGCAGGTGCCTGTCAGGTTAGTCGTGAGGCAGGCCATCGATCTGATGGACAGCGTCAGATATTCCAAGTAGTTGCCTCCCTTCAAATCGCCTGTACAACATGCTCATTGCTCGAGGAGTTGATCACGTTGATGCGTCAGTTAAATCCGAAGCCGGTCGCGAAACGCTAAGTTGCAGAAAACACGGCGTCATACGATTGGCACTCGGCGTGTAACTACTCTCGTCAGAGGATTTGACGATGAACAGCAGCCTAATGCAACCGGTACCGGAATTCCACCAGAGCACTCCGGCCATTCTTTCAGAGGTCGAGGTCAGTCAGTCAATTCGCCTCGAATTGATGGTCACGGATTCCGACTCGATCACTGAGCTTTCAGCACGACGCGGAGGTATGGAACGGGACCAGTATGCGCTGGGGGCCTTGCGCATCGGCCTCTTGTCACTCAAGCATACGCAAGGGCAACTAGACGCCGATGCGGTGAGGCGTGAAGGCAACCGGTTACTGGAAAACCTGAGCCACGCACTAGACTCCTACCGGGTTCAGCTTAACGAAAATGTGACAGAGAGGCTGCGGGAATACTTTGATCCCCAGAGCGGTAAGCTCCCGGAGCGCATCGAACGCTTGGTCCGACGGGATGGAGAACTCGAACAGGCTCTGCGCCGCCAAGTAGGGTCGCAGGAATCTGAACTTGCAAAGACGTTGGCAGCATCGGTCGGAAAAGACAGTCAGCTCATGCGATTGCTGAATCCCGAAGAAGCCGGCAGTTTGGCGTCAACAGTCCGAGCTTCACTACAGGAAATTCTTCAAGCCGAGCGGCAGCATGTTTTGTCAGAGTTTTCGCTGGATAACAAACAGAGCGCTCTAAGCCGGTTGCTGTCTGAAATCACCGAGGAGAGCGGACGCTTTAAGGGCGATCTGGCCGGGCAAATTGAAGACGTGATTGCCGAGTTTTCTCTTGATCGGACTGATTCGGCTCTTAGCCGCCTGGTGCGAAAGGTTGAAGATACGCAGAAGACCATAGCCGAGCAGTTCTCTCTGGATGGTGAGACCTCTGCCCTATCGCGGATGTCCAATTTGCTGAACGAGACCACAAAAGCCATCAATAGCAACCTGACGTTGGACAGGGAGGATGCAGCCCTCGCTCGGCTAAGGCGAGAACTGTTCGACATTTTGAAGCGGCACGAGGATAGGGCTTCTGCCTTCCATAGCGAGGTGACTGCAGCTTTGGACGCAATGAAAGCTCGACGGGAAGAAGCCGCACGGAGCACCACGCATGGTCGGGAGTTCGAAAGTGTGACGGTCGAGTTTGTCGGACACGAAGCCACACGAACTGGTGACATTGCCACGGCGACGGGCAACTGCACAGGGACGATCAAGTACTGTAAGGTCGGTGATGCAGTCGTGGAATTAGGGCCCGATTCGGCAGCGCCAGGAGAAAAGTTCGTCGTCGAAGCGAAAGAAGACAGAAGCATTGACCTCAACAAAGCACGCGGGGAAATCGAGCTGGCACGGAAGAACCGTGGCGCGACAGCGGGAGTCTTTGTTTTTTCAAAGAAGACTGCGGCTGTCGGCCAGGAGCCATTCTTCCGCCTGGGCAATGACATCTTTGTTATCTGGGACGCGGAGAATACTTCCGATGACGTGATTCTCAGGGCGGCTCTCTCGTTGGCGAAGGCGCTGTGCATGCGGGAACTAAAACAGCGGAAGGCGGAAGACGCAGACTTCAAGTTGATGGACGATGCGATTCTGACGATCGAAACTGAGGCGGCACGGCTTGGGAGCATGAAGACGTGGACTGAAACGATTAAAGCAAACAGCGGCAAATTGCTCGATGAAATCCGAAAGCTCTCGGAAGCTCTCGATCTTCAGGTAGAGAATCTGCGGAACGCGTTGAGCGGGTTACGGCCCTCAGCAGAATAGGTATCGACTCGCCGGCATTAGATCAGTGTTCAGGAGATTTCAAAGAAAGAGGGAGAACTTAATGGCGCAAAAGAAGCGGATTCGCGAACTCTCCCGCAGCGCAAAGAGGTTCCCTGTTTGCCGCGAGACAATCGACGAAGGCGGGCTGGATTCCTCATGTCCTTTGTGACCGGGGCAGGGCGTACTGGGATGGATCACTGCAATAGACAGCGAAGGAAAATCGGTGAACGGCCTTTCCGATTCATGTCGCAGAGAGATGATCCATCTGATTCTAGATGGAGTGTTCGGAGAGACAGCGAAGGACGCTTACCTCGATCAGACGCATTACGGGCGAATTCGCGATGAGTTGATCACCTGGCCAGATCAGGGAGCAATTCACGACAAACGCCTTCGGGCAATGCAGCTGAGACGCGTATCGAATGCAGAATCTCTTAGGCTAACGTAGTTGATGCTTGAGCGGGAACAGCGCCATTGTTCCCAAATCCGCCGGCTGAGTCTCGGAAAGATGACACAGGAAGAAGGAAATTCATTTCTTATCGCTGTTTGGCCATCGGCCGACAGACTCCATTGCCTTTTTGTATTCCCGTACCTTGTCGTAGCTGATCGCAAGCTGTGATCCAAGATTCATCTTCCCCGCATAGTCATTTAGCGGTTCGTTGTCCAGCATGCCGTATACAACACGCTTCTCGTCGTCGCGCCCTTGCACGACCACCCACATCCATTCGCCAGGCATCCCACGCTCGCCTTCGAACTCGACTTTGATGTGGTCGCCAGCCTCGTACTGAGGTTGGCACTCGCCTTGGTGCCTCCGCGGAAGCCAACACCCGGGCACCGTTTCGCACTCGCGCCCTATTGATCGGTTCTGCTGGTACCACCAGTACCGGTTCGCTTTCATGGCGGCTCCGTCAGGGTCCGTGCCGTTGTCGTGCTCTCCACGGAAGTCGAACGGCCACGCGAGCTGCCAGTTGTCCATCGACATGTTGATAGAACGCAAAGCGGCTCGCACTAGATCTAGCCATGCCTCATACCCGTTAGCCATGTGCCTCCATTGTAAAACCAACCGTCGAATTGGTCTCTGAATACGGCCTGCATCACCACTGTGAGGGTTTACTTAGGAACCGCGGCATTTCGGTCTGGGTTTCGTCATGACGGCTTCGAATACATCGCCATCTCTAACAATGTCGGCGGTGTCAAGCACGATTCTGAGCACACGATCGCATGCACTCAGAGAAGAGCGCCATTTCGCTCTCGTAGATTGGTTTTGCGCTTTCCAACCTGGGCTCGCTCTAATCGTCAGGGTCAGCAACTCAGTCCGACCCAGCCATCTCTTCGATCACGCATTGCGATCATGATTACTTGTTCGAACTCCCCGAATGGGGAGCGGGATGCCCAATCATTACGTCGGCGCTTTACTTTCCGCCATCGAGATTTCCGGGCTCTCCCGCGTGTCAGTTTGGGCCTGCGGCCCGCTAAATCTCGTGAAAATTAGTTCGAGTCGAATGCAGAATAAGACAGGCTCGGAGCGGTGAGATTGAGTTCGCACTAGAGAAGTTGAGGCTGTCCGCGTGTCTGATCCGGAGCGTGCGTGGTTGAGCAAATAATTGGGCGTTGTCTGTTCCCTTCGATGGGAGCGGCGATAGCCTGTGACCCTGGTTAAGGAAATCGCAGCACGCTCTCCGCTCCCGCCAGGAGGAAACGTTATGTCTTACAGGATAGCGGGAATTGACGTCCATAAGAAGATGTTGGCGGTGGTGGTTAGTGACGTGGAAGTTGATGGCGAGTGCCAGTTTGAACGAGTGCGTTACAGCAGCAGTCCAGAGCATCTGCGATTCCTTGCGCAGTGGCTAATCGCGCAGCGGGTCGAGGAAGTAGTGATGGAATCAACCGCACAGTATTGGAAACCGGTCTGGGGGGCACTAGAACGGTACTGGAAACCAATCTGCCAGGAGCGGGCAGACGCAGGCCCGAAGTCGGGAACATTACATCTGGCGCAAGCCCAATCGAATCGCGGACGACGGGGACGCAAGAAGGATTTCCCCGATGCCGAACGTCTGGTGAAGCGACTGGTCGCAGATGAACTGGTTCTGAGCTTTGTACCCGACACCGAACAGCGGCTATGGCGAACGGTGACACGGCGGAAGTACCAGCTCACACGCAATCACGTGCGCCTACAGAACCAACTGGAGGGCTTGTTGGAAGAGTGCCACATTAAACTGTCCAGCTTGGTCTCCGATCTTCTGGGTGCCAGTGCACGCCGCATGCTGAAGGCGCTGGCTGAGGGGGAGACGAACCCAGTAGCTCTAGCAGCGATGGCGGATAGGAATTTGCGTGCCACGCAAGCACAATTGTGTGATGCGCTCGGCGCCTGCGCAGAACTAACACCTATCTACCGCCGGCTGCTGAAGATGTTCCTGGAGGAGTTGCAGTTCATCGAGCAGCAGATCAGCGAACTCGACCAAGAGTTGGCCAGCCTGCTCAGCCGGCACCACGACGCGGTCGTCCATTTGGCGGAGATACCCGGACTCGGTGTGGATTCAGCGCAACAGATCATTGCCGAGGTCGGTGCTGGGGCAACGACATTTCCTTCAGCCAAGCAGCTCTCCTCATGGGTTGGAGCATGCCCTGGCGAGGAAGAAAGTGCAGAAGTATCCAAGAGTCACCGCTCCCCGAAGGGCAACCGCCACATGCGACGCATTCTGAATCAAGCTGCCAACGCCGCAGCCAAGTCGAAAGGAACCATTTTCGAGATTGTCTATCACCGACTCGTATCGCGCCTGGGACACAATCAGACCATCGGGGCCATTGCCCATCGGCTTTGCCGCCTGATCTGGATCATTCTCCATCGCGCTGTGCGTTACCAAGAGCGAGGTCCCTTGGTAAATGCGAAGACAAGACGACACCGCACTAATAGAATGATCCGCGAACTCCGTAACCTAGGCTATCGAGTCGAACCCTCGGTCACTACAGTATGAGAGGAGAGTTTTCGACCCTGCGAACCGAGCTCTTGTAGCTGGCCGTAGTCCCAGCCTTGGCGCCACATCCAGTACAGATGCACCGCCAGCTTCCGCGCCATAGCCACTTTGGCGATCTTTCGTCCGCGGCGCATGGCGAGGTGGAAGAATCGACTGCGCCACTGCGGCTGACTTCGTACCGTAACCTGCGCCGCCTCCACCAACAGAAACCGGAGCAGCGCGTTGCCCTGTTTGCTGATGTGTCCCAATCTCCGCCGATCACCACTGGACTCCTCCGACGGTACCAGTCCCACATAGCTGGCCACTTGCTTGCCACAGTGGAAACGTTCCGCAGTTCCGATCACCAACTCGAAGGCGAGCGCCGTCAGCGGTCCGACTCCGGGATGCGTCATCAGCCGCCGTGTCACCGGACGTTTCTCCACTTCCGCTTCCAGCGCACGAGTCAGTTCCAGAATCTTCGGTGTCAGTTGGTCGAGTAAGTCGAGCAGGTCCTGGCGGCGTCGGCTGGCCCACGGAGCCAGTGCGAACGACTCCAGTTCCTGGCGACCGGCCGGACGCCACAGCGCTTTTTTGCGCCGTAGTCCTTCGTTGAGGGCCACGACGTGCAGCTGATTCATCACCCGCGTGCGCATCTGCACCAGTCGATGCCGATGCCATAGGAGTTGTCGCAGGTCGCGGTTCTCCGAATCCGGCACCCAGATCCGCGGGAAACGGTCTTCGATCATGAGCCGCAACAACAGCTGCGCATCCTGCCGATCGGTCTTCTGCTTGCGTACTCGCTTGGTGCGGATCTCGGCAGCGTTCCCGATCCACAGCTCGAACTGCAGCTCGACGAGCAAGCGCTCGAACCAGCGCGAGTGCCCGCTGGCCTCCATCCCTACACGTGCCTTCCGGTCTTGCTCGCTGAGTTGGCGGTAGAACTGCTCGGCTTCTTCGCGGTGCGCCAAGCGTCGCTCGCTCAGTTCGCCGGTCTCGGTGTCGACGAACGCAATTTGCTGGAACCCGGGATGATAGTCACAGCCTATAATCAGCATGTTCGGCTCCTTTCTCCCGAGCCCTTTGGTTGGTTTGCGCCTCCAAAGTCTACTCGGGCCTGGGAGCCGACATTGTTATGGAATCAATTTCTTCGAGAACTCTCTCGAAGAACTCGTCAATCGCAATCCCGGTCTCGAGCGAAGTTTCCGCAGAATTGATGCGAACCGGTTTACGGCCGCGGCTTACCGAAACGGAGAGAAGGTTTGCCGGGGATCAGCCTCGATCGGCGGAAGCACGATGGGGAGCGAGAGCATCGAGTATTCCATGACCGATGAGTCACGCCATGGCGGCATGAACGAGGCAGTGATGGTCAGAGCCGATGACGAGATGATCTATTTCGAAGCTCTGGGCATGCAGTCGTATGGAAACAGCAAGGACAGGCTGACCTTTCAAGGCGCAGCGGAGCTTTTCTGGGAACTATTCATCCGACCCCTTCAAGCGTAAGCAAAACAGCAACCCGATTCGTCAACCATCACCTGTCTCAGTTGCGCACCAGTCTCTCGCGAATGATCCGGAGTTCGCACTTCTCGGTTAGGCAGCGTGGAAGTGCAGTTCGTCGCAATAGTCGGTAAGGGCACTTAAGCGCACATCATCGGCGGGGATGATATCGTTTGCCTCTATGGCCACCGGTTCGTCGACACAGCTTTCGAATGCCGTAGCCTCGGGGGCGACCGGGGAGGATTGGGCCAGGTACTGGTTAATGATCTTTGTGTCTAGTGCGCACCAACCGCGCCCAAAAACGTACTTCAGTTGTGACACTGGATAGCTAACCGCAATGATGTAAGGCTTCGCCGCAGAGTCTACAATGCCCCGGGACTTAGCTAGCAACTCCTTTCCACCCCACGACCTGAACAGGGTGCCCGAAACTGCCGCCTGGAGATCCGCTCTCCGGTGATAGAACCAGATCTTGCCGGAAGGATCATCTTGAGCCCAGAAAGGCAATGGACGACCGGCAGCAGTCGCGGCCTCACTCTTATCGCGGGCAAGCTCGGTTGACGCTGGCTGCAGTCCATCGCGCTTGATGGCTTCCACTTCGCTCGCGAGCAACCGCGTACCGTGATAAGCCCTTATTCGCGATCTCTGCAAACACTCTCGGACAAGATGTTCGGCCTCTGCCTGTTGTTGATGACCGGCGGATTGGTTGACCAGCTTAACCCAACCGGCCAATTCCATCGGCCAGTCGCCAACGTTGTCGAAATCGATTACATCGTCCCACGCAGGCATGGTATGTGACGCCCAATCCACGATCTCACTGGTACCGTCGAGTCGTGATCGCGGACCAATGATCTTTAAAGGTTCCTGGACAGGTGAGCAACGCTTGTATGTACGGTTGGCGTTCGAGCGGAACGTGTTTGGTTATCCGGGTTCGCAATTCCCGCGCAAGCTCAATCGAGTCAAGGAACAGATATTCCGCCATGGGCGCAGAGAATCGTTCGGGTATCCCATCGAACGCACCGAGATAAGTGCGCCTGATGTCTCGCTCGGAGTCGCACCAACCTATCTGGACAATCGTCATGATCTCACTGTAATCCGTTGTTGAGGTTCTGCCAATACGCGCTATCGTGAAAATACCAGGACGTTGGACGGGTAGTTGCAACGTTTGAACAGCAGAGGCAAGATGAAGGCTATATCGCTTTGACCACAATGAAATGCATCTTCCGCTCCGCAACTGTGATCATTGCGGTTTCGTTGGCCTCGCTATTCTCCGAGAGTCGCGTTCTCCCCTGGAGTAATTCGTGTCTTCACGCCCACACCGCGTGCGCGGACACACATGGGATGAATGCTGTGCCACCGCTGGTTCTCTGGGCATGGGAGCGGCCGGAGGATCTGCGTTTTCTTGACCCGACAAGGGTGGGAGTGGCGTTTCTGGCAGCGACGCTGCGGTTGGGGCCGAAGGGAGTGAGTTACCGTCCCCGGATGCAGCCGCTCCAGATTGCTCAGGAAACGAGTTTGGTTGCTGTCGTGCGTATCGAAACGACGGCCGGGGCCGTGCTCGACCCCGAGACCGCCAGGAGAGTGGCGGGAGAGATTGCACGAGCAGGCCGACTGCCCGGGGTGGTTGCTCTGCAAGTGGACTTCGATGCGACCACATCGCAGCGGTCGTTCTATCGCACACTGCTGGTGGAACTGCGGCAGCAGTTGCCTCCATCGATGCCGATTTCGATCACCGCACTCACTTCCTGGTGCATCGGCGACCCGTGGATGTCAGGGCTGCCGATTGATGAGGCGGTACCAATGCTTTTCCGCATGGGAACTGGTCAGGCCGAGGTTACGAACTGGATGCGATCGGGACACGAATTCCGAGACGCCGCCTGCCGTACCAGCGTCGGAGTATCGCTGGACGAGCCTTGGCCGAAACTGCCATTTGGGCGACGGACGTATGCGTTTTCTCCTTCTCCGTGGACGGAACGATCCTTACAGAAGCTTCTTCGAGAGATGCGATGATGGCGATGAAACCTGGCATTTCGCGGCGTGCGCGGTGGTGGTTCATTGCAGGCGTTGCAATGGTTGTGCTGAGTGCGCCTGCGATCTATGGTTGCGGGCCCTGGTTTGACGAGGCGGTTTTTATTCCCGGCGGAACGCCGCAAACCTCGCAGCCGGAGTTTGCTTCCGGAAAGTTGGGAATCGTGCTGCCCACGATGCGGCAATCCTATTTGATTGTGGCTTATCGTTATTTGAACGGAATGAAGCTAAGTATGGAGCAGCAGCACGACGCTATGGATGTTTGGAACCGAAACATGGGGCCGACACCGCCTCCGTTTGCCGAGGAGCATCCCGTTTCTGAGGGCTGGTTGAAGGCTCGGGAACGCATCGGGGTGGCAAAGCTCGAAACTGTCGCTGTTTACGCGCCCGTCGTTAAGGAGCAGCCGTACCAGGTGTTTCTGAATTGTCCGGCCGACGCGTTCAGGACGGCTGAGCGGACCCTGGAGGCCCTGGCGGCGAAGTATGGAGCGGGAAGCGCGGCGGTGAAGGAGTGGGTTGCTGCTCAGGACCAGGTGTTCGCAAGTTGCGATGGAGCGGCGCTGGGCATTCCGGCGACTCTGGAGTCGAAGGACCCATTACTGCGGGACTACCGGGATTACCAGATCGCGGCGGCTCTGTTCTATCAGCAGCGGTTTGACGAAGCGGCCTCGGCATTTGAGGCGATTGCGAAGGATCCCTCGTCGCCGTTGGCTGGGTATGGCGAATATCTTGCCGCTCGGGCGATGGTGCGCGAGGCGACGCTGAGCACAGCGGATTACGGGAAAGTCGATAAGGATCGGCTGCGAGCGGCGCAGACGAAGCTGGAGGCTGTGCTGCGCGATCCAAAGACGGAGGCGTCGCGCACGGCGGCGCAACGGTTGCTCGATTACGTACGTTTTCGCACCGAACCGGAGAAGCGGGTGGCGGAATTGGAGCAAACGCTGGAGAAGGCGGATCCGGGAACGGATCTCAAGCAGCATCTGTGGGACTACGTGCTGCTGGTATCGCAGGGCGAGCAGGCCGGGGACATGAGCGACTGGATCAAGACGTTCTACACGGATCGAACCTACGAGCATCCGCCGGGCGTGCCTCGCCCTGCAGCACAGGAGGACGCCAAACACGCTATGGAGCGGTGGCGCGAGGAAAAGTCTGTGGCATGGCTGATTGCGGCTTTGGATCTTGCTGACCCGAAGGACGCGAGCACCACGGAATTGCTGAAGGCGGCGGAGCAAGTGCGAGCCGCGTCTCCTGGATACGTGAGCGTGCGCTACTACGCGCTGCGGTTGATGGCGCGCGGGAAAGATCAGGAGGCTGCGCGGAAGGAACTGGATGTGTGGCTCGGCCGCCCGGGCGATGAGCTGGCGCACGGGACGCGCAATCTCTTTAATGATGAGCGGCAGAGGCTGAGCACCAGTTTCGCGGATTTTCTCAGCCATGCGGGCGAGGTTCCGGCCCAGATCGGCTTGGATATGGGCGATGGTCTTCCCGATGGAGCCGAAGAGCAAGAGCTGACGGAGCGCGGCAAGCAGGATAAGGAGAAGGCGTTCTTCAATGACTATTCGGCAGAAATTTTTGCGCAGCGAATGCCTCTTGAACTGCTAGTCGAGTCGGCGAAATCGGAATCTCTGCCGGCGCCGCTGCGGAGGGAACTGGCCCGCAGCACCTGGACGCGTGCGACGGTGCTCGGAAACATGGCGGCGGCAGAACAGCTGCAGCCCGTGATTGAGCAACTGGACAACCCGTTGTGGACGACGATGGAGCCGTTCCGGTCGGCAAAGACAAATGAACAAAAGCGCTTTGCGGCGGCCTTTGTAACGTTGCAGAATCCGGGGCTGAGCCCATATGTGCGGACGGGATTGTTGCGGTCCGTGACCTTGGGCGAGATCGACAATTTCCGCGACAACTGGTGGTGTGAGCCGTTGAAAGAAGGGGGCGGGCGCATCCGGGCTGATCGCGATTCGAGCGTACCGACTCCGGCGTTTCTTTCGGTGACCGAAGTTGCGCAGCTCAAGGAGGAAACCGCGAGGCTAGCCGGCGTTGCCGTTGCGCCCAACATCCTAGCTGCCGAGGTGCTCGGGTATGCCAAATTGCACGCGGACGACGAGCGAGTGCCGGAGGCCCTTCACCTCGTGGTGCGCTCCACGCGATACGGGTGCACGGATGCAGAGACGACAAAGTGGTCCGAGAAGTCTTTCCGGTTATTGCATGAGCGATATCCGAAGAGCGAGTGGGCAACGAAGACAAAATATCACTACTAAGAACGACATTGGCGATGGCACTGCGGATTAATTCTGTGCGACGCGATTCCCGTTAACATCGTAGTTGAAACTTCCAGGGAGACCCGCGGATTGTGCCACCGCGTCGAATACTGGCTTCAATATTGTGCTGGTTTGGTTCACTGCGACAGCAGCATCGGCGAATTCTTCGATGAGTACGTCTGGCAATATCAATGAGTCGCGATCAATGGGATCGGGGCTGAAACTCTGCGGCCCTGTGGTGACTCGGAAGTCCTTCACCCCGATTAAGCTGAGCATTATGAAAATCGGCGGTAGAATTCCGAGGCGTTTCTGGACCTGCAAAAAGTTAGCGGTCGCTTTGATGACTTCGTTCTCGAACGCCGTAAAGGAGATAAAGTCTGGCCCGTCATAACGCGTAAACTTACGCCACTCCTTCATGTCAAGTGCGGTCACTTCGAGTCCCTCGATCGCGCCAGACCGAAAAAGCTGGGAGTAGTTCCCATTGGCGCTGTAATTCACAAATCCGTCAAAATTAAAACGCCAGTTCCAACCGACCCCAGGCTTCATCGGCCTCAGCAGGGGGGACAGCGCGCTAGACATTGTTGAGAGATCCAAGCGGCAATTAGGCTCAAGCGCCTGCAATGGCACGGAGTGCAGAACGATCTTGCTGCTTGAAGTCGATGGAATCGGAGTTTCATTCGATATGATGCGTGCCAACCTTCCGTCCCTAAAGCGAGCCAATCGTTCAGGCAGAGATTCTGACTGAGCGAAGGCCGAGCGTATCTCAAACACGTCTAGCGGATATTTTCCAGTGCTATTCCGCGAATAGAAGCGGGTCGCTCCCTTGAACGTAACCATGTGCGGTGCCGCCCAACTCTTTGGTATTCGCATGACCAAAACGATGCCGGATGTGAAGCCAGCCACCTCACGAAACTGAATTCCTGGAATGCGAGGTGCGATGCTCGATTGGATAACGTTTTCCAGCCTTGCTATCTCGGCCGCGACATTCGCCACAGCGATGCCATCTGCCGCTTCAGGTATTCCCGTTGGTTTGCCAGTTGCATCCTTCTGGTCTCGGACACCAAACACGAGGTCTCCACCTGATGCGTTGGCAAATGAGGACACGTCATAGAGGAACTCTCGCTTTTCGTCATCCGAATTTCCGGGAATTATTTCTTTGTAGTCGAGGGTGCGCCGCTCAGCAATTTTCCTAGATACCAATCCGTCGATCTCCGCTTTGCTGACGTTTTCGAATGGTGTGGTTATCATGGTCACCCATACCCAAGATTTCTGATCCTGTGCACCGAATCTACACTCCTAGCCAGATGTCCTCAACTTCTCTAGACGCCCCCTTGGGCAAAATGGAGGGCCGCCCGAGTGTGACACCCACTCATGTTCAACAACGAGCGCACAGATCGCCGTCTTCCAACGGCTGATCGCAGCTTTTGCACTGTGCCGGGTAGATCAAACACAATCGGTTCTTTATTGTGCATTGGCTCGCGGCGCTCCCATTTCGACGACAAGACTCAGAATGGTAGCTATTGTCGATCAAGACGATGCGCTGTCGCGAAAGGCGGGAACTATTCGTCCATTCTCACGGATCTTTTCTCTTCATCGCACCGCCAGTGTGTTGCCTGGATGTCCGGATGGTCGTCTCTCGTCCGGTCACTCTTTCCCCATGACTGTAGCTCTTGTTTGCGCTTATCTGTCATCGTTCGGGCGGACATCGAGTGCGGATCAATCGTTACCCTATCCTCCCGCAGAACCAACGTTTACGCCATAAATGCGACCAACCAAAGTCAAAAACCAGCCAGTGACGTACAGCAGGCCACTCAGAAGGCTTATCGCAGCTAACTCCCAATGCTTTGTTGAAATCACGTCGCCGGCGTGAAGCACCAGGGCATCTCGCCTTGCGTCAAGAGCCGAACCTAAAGAACTGACGTGGCCGACATACTCATCGACTTGATCACGGGAAGGAGCAATCGGCCCTGCCTCGAGCTTCTCGAGGCCTTCCTCTGACAGTTGTTCAACGCGCTTCAACTCCGCGTTTGTCTGATCAAGTTCTGGTTCGCCAACTATCTCCGCCAACCTGTCATTAGTCGCTATACCGTTTTTCAATTGCTGATGGTAACGAAACCATTCCGCCGTTCTACATGCCTGATCGTCCCTGCACTCGATGGTGTCGACGAGACTTGCAAAAGGCAAGAAGTAGCTGCCATTCTTCCACCGGTTAACTAAGAGCGATTGATCCTGATCCTTAAATTTCTTTTTCGCATCTGATCCTCGACTCAACTCCGTCCTCAGGTCTGGCTCAAGAGTTCGGAGTTCGTTTGTAAGGCGGTTCTCCATGAGGAACGTATCTATTTCTCGAATTTTCTCTTCCAGTCGAGACTGTAAAACGTCTTTCGCCACATACGTCGCAAGAACAATCACGATGCCCCAAATCGCCAACTCTTTCTCGTATGTTTTGAGCCACTGTTTCAACGTAGTCGTATCCTTGAACGGAAGCATAGAGGCCCTCCTGGCGCACTTCACTGAAATGGAAACAATGGTGTCTCATGGCACATGTCTGGTCAAATGGAATGAAGCTGCTCGACAATAGGTCGATAGCGCTTACCTCAACATTCGGCATGGCGTCCAATCGCGAAGTGTCCATCGTATTCATTTGGCATCTTTTTCCGCATTTGCGATCCACAATGGTGGATCTTTTCGTCGCAGGTATCTCGGACTGACAACATGATAGGTATTGTCCGTCAAGGCGATGCCGACCCGTTGATTCGTATCGCGCAGAACCCGACCCTTGGTGTCGTGCCAACAGCCACGATCATCTGCCCCCGACCATACGACTGGCGTTTATGCGCAGCGTTCTTGATTCTTCGATCGTCATGGGGTCACCTTCCCCGATTGCATCTTCAGCTAGTGGCCGCACCTCATCTGAAAGCAACTGGCGATCAGTGCGGGAGGCGGAGGGCCGAGTCGGTTTCCTGACGTCCTCCGCGGGAATCGTGAATCCCGTGCCCAAAGCGTCTAAAATAGGAAACTCTCTAAGGATTCGAGTTCTTATGTCGTCTCCAGAGCAACTGCTGCCGCCTCGCGAATTCCAATATTCCGCCTCAGGGACGGCCGTCTCTGGACATATCAAGAAACCATCTGCGGGAATCATTCAAGTGCAGTCGTGCGTCTTGCAAGCCGGGGGAGGGCGGGTCAGCACGAGAACCGAAGGATTCCAGATGGGTGCAATCCTTCGTATGGGTCGCGCTCAAGCCGCTACTTTTGGTGCTTTTGATGAGAAGCGCGAGGCTTGGCAAACCAGTGTTCAAGTCCAGATCGATGAGACCAATATCCTTGATGTGCTCACCATCGGCCGGATCGAAGCTACGTTAACTTCGTGGTATCCCGTCGAGTATGGCTTGCCCCGCTTTGCTGTCATCGAAAGTTCTTTTAAGGACGTTCGCATCGGTGGAAGCTCGGTTGGCCTTTATATCAATGAAGACTTTCATCGGAGTCCAACTACTTATGACGACCTCCGCACGGCGATACTTAAGCGGCAGATTCGTTCCTCAAAGCCCAAAGCTGAGAGCTGGCGGGATTTTGATTCGCCCATTCTGACCTCGTTGGTAACTGAGTTGCGGGCTGACTCCAAGGCTTTTCGAATCGAGGACAGCGCCATCCTTGTACCAGAGTTCGGTCGCATCAGTTTCGCTGACCTTGCGGTTGAACCAGAACGGCGTGCGCTCACGATGCTACGAGTTGAACTCGACGGCACAGTGCAAGGGGAGATCGATCTGGGAACGATCGTTGTAAACGGTATTTCCAGCCGCAGCTCCTGGCAGCGCGAACCCGGATATGAACAAGACACCGACCGCTCAACCGGGTTAGAGCCCGACGAAGAGGCTGAAGTCGTAGATGATCTTAAGCATTGGTTGAATACAAATCCCCGGCAGGACGAACCTTTTTTGTTTTTTATGGGCCGCTCTCTGACGCCCAGACAGTTCTTCGATCAAGTTGAGGCAAGAACTGATCACGGTCTTTCCTTTCTTCGTTTTCTGGCAGAACAATCCAGAGAGTCTGACCAGCGGCCACGAGATGTCATCCGGAGAGCCGTTAACGCCAATAAATCCGAATGAAGAGCATACTGATTCTTTTCACTTGCTACGATTCGAACTCTGCGTACACCGCATCTTGGGCGCGCTCTCTCCACGACGATTTGGTAAAGCAGCAAAACGTCAGCTGCTTTTTGGCTGATGCGCAGTATCTCTGCCGATCCGGTTCAGCCCTCGCAGACGCAGTCGAGCGATCCGACTTCGTCGTCTTCTATGGCCACGGTCAACGAGACAAGTGGATTGCACTGCCAGATCTACCAACCAGGTCGCCAGGCGTAGCCTCACTTTCGCTGATTGACGCATCTACAGTCGGAGTGTTGCAGGGACGCAAGGTTTACGCCGGTTGCTGCTGGTCTCTTTATGGACTCGGCGGTAGCTATGTCGCACAATTCCCGACCGGCGAATATCTTGGCTACAATCACGAGTTTGGATTCGAGTCGCGCAACGATTCCTTTTTCAGAGACGTTGTGAATCCCTCCGTCATAAACTTCGTGAATGGCGATCCCGCAGTGAAGGTAGTTCAGGATTTGCGTACAGAATGGGCGGCCTTACACGCCAAGTTCTTTAGCGGTTCTTTGAAGTCCCGGCCGAACGCCCCCTTTGCAGCCCAACTGGCACTCGACAACAGCAAAAGAATCGGTAGCCGGCCGTGACGAGCGCGCTGGGATCCAGCAGATGCGAAACGGAGCGGCCTGAGGAGAGCTTATGAATGTCGTTGACGGAGCAGACGCAATTGTTGAGCTTGTAAAAGACCTGGAAGCCGCACTTGCCATCGTAAGGGCGAAGGCTACGAAACTCAACTTGACGTTGAAGAAGGCGGACGTCGAAGTTGAGCTTACAGCGAAGAATGTGGCGAAGGCGGGTGGAAAGTTCGAGCTTGGGGTATCGCTTGAAGCTTCCATTCAGCGTGAACGCTCCCACACCCACGTGCTGACACTGAGCCTGGAGCCGACTGCAGGCGCAGCCAAGATGGGATGGGAAGAAACCCATGATCTTGCCGATTCGATCATCGCGCTAGCCGGGCTACGGAACGAGATCGCCAAGTCAGGATTTGTTGACTTTAAGGTCGGTGATCTGGTGCTCTCCGTTCACATTCAGAAAAACACCTCCGGGGGACTACAAATCGTGTGTGGCGGGGAGGGTGGGTCGGAAAACATTCAGAAGGTAACGCTCACGTTTCGGCCGAGTTGAATCAGCGTGCCGCTTTGGGAACTCGAATGCCGTTGATGATAACGGCATCTTGTGTGTTTACAACTGTCATTGGTGCCCGATGATCTTTGAAACCCAATGAATTGGCGACGACTCGGTCCAAATTATTCTGGCACCAGATATCGGTACACCTGCGAACCTTTCCAGATTGCATCAGCAATCGCGAGTTGCCAGACAACCGGGAGCCGCTGAGTTCGATGAGCATACCTGCATTCGATCCCATGCGGTTTCCCGCCCTGGTCCAATCCAGGTTGACCTCTTCGGTGCTTGGGTCAAAGCTCGCCAAGCGTGCTCGCATTCCGAGGTCCCAGGAATGGAAAAGGCGAGAAAACAGTCCGCGTAACTCAGTCTTTCCGCCAGCCAACCATCCAAATGTTCGGTCTTCGAACACCGCTTCTTCTGTGAAATAGCCCAACAATTTCTCCAGATAGCCTTGCGACCACGCCGACACCCATCCCACGTAGTCAAAAATCGAGTTGGACTCGTTGAGCGGTATCCAGCGCGTAGCTTCCTGCTCCCGTTCCCGAGCAGCCCTAATTTCCTCGATCTCTTCAACGAGTTTGGCAGCTTCTCTCTTCACCGTCTCCCAGTCAATCTCCGCGTTAAGCAACCTGGTAAAAGCCTTTTTCATCGCGAAGTGCTTAATTACATCGAAGCCCGGATCGCGGTATTCCAAAGGGTTGTATGCGCGCTCGGATGTCGAGAGTTCCCTTAGTTCTTCCGCTCCGAGAAATCCATAACCGTCAGCTATGTTGCGGCCTCGGCTCGCGGCGCGGAGCAGGTTGATAAACGCGCTGGTTTTTTCGATATCGGCTGGCATGCGTCAAATTATACTCAGCAGCATCGAAGGATTGGCTTCAAGGGTCGCACATTCATAAACGTATTCTGATTAAGCGCTATTCGAATCGCACAAGGGAAAGACTGACCTGCCGTGCCTCAGTCCATTCTTGTTGATCCTTTTTCCTCGTTACACCACCAGTGCGTTGCTTGGATATTGTCCGGGTGATCATCTCTCCACGCTCCTCCCATACCTTTAGGGTTCTTGTGATCCGGAACGACGTCGTTGTAATCCGTGAAGTCCTCGTGGCAGATGGCGCATATTCCGCCCTGTTGGAGAATCTTTCGGTTCAGAAGTTTCCGCATCTCGGCCGGTGATCGTAGTTCCCGATATCCTCGCGAGTGGTGCGGATCTTCGACGCGCTGAACTCCCAGTCTTACGAGCCGGGGCTTGGGAAGGGTCTCCCGGCCGCAGCAGGAAAGTGATTTGTGAATTGGGCAGAATTCGTTGGGACGGAGTCTCATTGCAGGTCTCCTGTAGTTCTTGACGCAATTTGCGAAGGGTTTCAGCGCGGAGCGCCTGTCGAGGGAGCGGGAGCAACACAAACGTCGGTGGCCGGGCAGTTTGTCTTCGATAGAATTGCGATGGGATGGGAGTCACGATCGAACTGCAGAATCTCGGTGACGCTCAGTTGTGCCGCGATATCACCGCGCAACTGGAGCACGCATTCAGCGGGCGCCAAGGCGAGTGGCGCGTGTCGATTACAGGATCGAGAGCGGCCGAGTACCGGGAATTGAAAGTGGAGGGACCCAATGGATTTGAACGGTCGTATACGCTCTCCGCAGCGGCAGGTGAGCACGAGCCCGCGACTATCCGCACGCTTGTTTTAAGGCTCGTGCCGCCTCCCAAGGCGTGACCACACCTTGCGTCGGTCCTTTCGTTGGTCCCGGTGCAGTATTCATTTCTTTTCGCTAGAATGTCATCCGCACGAAAGGAGCGCAAATGGGAAAGAAGAAGATTGATCCACTAAACAAGAAGGCGTACGGCGCGGTCTCAGCCGCTCTCACCGTTGCAGACATTCCTGCCGCAGTCAGCTTTTACCAGAAGGCGTTTGGCTTCGCAAAGCGCGCCATCATGAATGGCCCCGATGGCAAGCCGATGCACGCGGAACTCACCTTGCGCGGCACAGTACTCATGCTCGGCCCCGAGAGCGCAGCTATGGGCAGGCGCACCGCCAAGAGCATCGGGGCCTCTCCGGCTACCCTCTACATTTACGTGGAGAACGTGGACAAAGTGATCGAGAAGGCGACCAAACTCGGCGCGACCAGTCAGGGCCCAGTGATGGACATGTTCTGGTGACCGCTGCGGCACCGTCGCCGATCCCGATGGCTATTCCTGGATGATCGGCACGCACAAAGCCGAACCGTCAGCGAAAGAGATGAAGAAAGGGATGGAGGAGATGATGAAGCAGCAGCCAGCGGGTGCGGCCGCGGCAGACTGACATGCTGTCATTCGAAAAGAGTCGGCTGTGACTTCGTTTCTCCTGCGTCTTGAAAATTACTGAGACCCACGCCTACTAACCGAAAGCGTTGCTGTGGGCCAAGGTCCACTCGATCTCGCAACTTCAGCGCGATGTCCGTCAATTCATCGCATGAAGAGGGTGGATTGTCAGAACTGTGGCTCCGGGTGAGGATCTTGAACTCCCTCGTCTTCAACTTGAGCACGATCGTTCGTGGTATTCGCGCCTCCTTGCGCGATGCGGACCACAGCTTTTCTGCGAGGCGGCGGATCATATGCTCCGTGTCGGCCAGCAGAACATCCTCTTGAAACGTATCCTCGACGGATATGGACTTCGTCGGCCTGTCCGGCACGACTGGGTTCTCGTCAATCCCTCGCCCAAGTTCATAGAGACGCACACCGTAGCGGCCAAATTCCTGCTCAATTCTTGGTAGCTCCAAACTTCGCAGTTCGCCGACGGTCTTGATTCCGAGTTTCGCCAGCTTCTCTTCAGTGACTTTCCCGACTCCTGGGAGTCGTCCAACAGGTAGTGGCAGCAGAAACGCGTCTACCTCTTCTGGCTGGATCACAAAGAGTCCATCAGGCTTGCGCCAGTCCGAGGCGAGTTTTGCCAGGAACTTGGTTGGCGCCACACCAGCAGAGGCTGTGAGATTCAATTCCTGGTGGATTTGCTCTCGGATCTTGCGTGCCACGAGCGTGGCCGTCGGTAAGCCGGTCTTATTCTGAGTCACATCCAGATACGCTTCGTCGAGGGAGAGTGGCTCGATCAGATCCGTATGGCGCATGAAGATCTCCCTCACATTCTTTGATACGGTACGATAACGCGTGAAGTCCGGGGCGACGAAAATCGCAGTCGGACACATGCGTTCCGCCCGGACAGTTGGCATTGCGGAGCGCACTCCGAAAGCGCGCGCCTCATACGAGGCTGCACAGACAACTGAGCGGTTGCCCTTCCAGGCCACGATTACGGGCTTTCCACGTAATTTCGGATCATCGCGCTGCTCCACGGAAGCGTAAAAGGCATCCATGTCGACGTGGATAATTTTGCGCATTATCAGGTTGCAACAATCCTATTTCCAGGTCCAGTGTAGCCCGGCATTTGAGCACCGATGCCGTTGATTACTCGGTAGGCGTGGTTCTGAGGTTTGCGTTATTGATCTCAGTGGGATAATCCTTGTGAAAGCCGATATGGATCCTGTACACGTGCGGTTCGTCCAGCTTTTGATCGCCGAGATTCTTGGCGTGATCCTCTGCCTAGGGGGCCTGGTTTTGCTCTTTCTGGGCGCCGCCGGGAAGATTGGTTTCCTCATGCAAGGGCCTGGCGTGAAGGCAAAACTCACCAACGCCTCGCCTGGCCTGGTGGTTGCGATTATCGGTGTAGTGTTGATCAGCTTCTCCCTGAAAGGCACGATCCGCCGAGAGGAAGTGGGTCCCATCATCGACGCTGACGCTATTCTGAAAGGATTTTCCCAGAACGCGGCTGCACTGCAAAAGCGATCGACCGCTCTATCCTATTCCGCAGCGAAAGACGCCATCCTCGGCCCCGATCCAATCCGAAAGATTGTTTCGTCGACAAACCAGCTGCAGCACGCAGAAACTCTGAAGGAAATCTCCCAAAAGGCATATGGTCACGATGAGTATTGGCCATTAGTGGCCCTGATAAACATGGACCGAGGATATTTCGATTTTGGGAAGGCGACCGCTGAGACATCAATACCTGCGGGCCAGTATGTTGAGATCTGGCAGATCTCGCGGTTCTACGGTCAAACAAGCAAGACAATTCTCGCTCTCTCCGGGCCTGCGATTGAGGCAGCTAATGAGGAACTCCTACATCTTGCGCTGCAGCGGGCGAAGCTCGATGTTCCTGCACTTCAAGACCGATATCGCGCACAAGAACTGACACTGGTATACGGGCAGGCGGATACCAGCGACCTTAGATCCGTCCGTGAACTTGCAATCAAATACTACGGAGATGCAAAGTTTTGGCCTATTCTGGTTTGGACCAACTCCGACATTCTCAAAGGGGCGACCGGGGACACCAACATTCCTGTGAACGAGCAGCTTTCGGTCCTGCATTTTATCCAATGAACTTGGCTGACAGACCGAGAAGGCCTTATCACTCTCGGCTTATTGGGCACGAGTTCCCGGCCACAGCAGGAGAGCATTCCGTGTACAGGGCAGTATTCATTGCGACGAAGCCTCGTACGGCTTCCTCCTTCGAGATGCAGGAACTTCTTCAACCTGCTAGGGAAGAGACTGGAACTGGATCACAGGCGGGTTGGTGATCGGAACATCGTCCTACGTTTTGCGGTCACGCTTCTTGGGTTCAATACAATGATCAGGCTCTTTTTCAGCGCGAGAGGAAGCAGAGGGAAGCAGCGAGTTCGGTGGGACTTCGTCCGGAGTCTGGTTCTGCGTGAGAGTCCGCCAAACAGTGGCTTCACGATCCTAACAAAGGTCATGTCGCCAGCGCTGACAGCTGGTAGTGTCTTAATTTGAAGTTTTCAGGCTGGTCGCGATGTCAGTCACGTAGGTAGGCCTTGTATGGCCGGAGGTGACAGGATAGGGTTACCCGCCGATTTGGCGGGCGGCCACTTCCAAAATTATTGAACAAGAAACTTGGCTGCCCTGTCCCTCACTCTTTTGCGGCAAGGGGGGCGTCCATCCTCGAATCGGCTAAAGATGTTTCGCAATCCAGACGGAGATAGCGAGAGCAACTGCCCCGGCTAGGAAGGGTAGCGACGCCAGCCAGCGCGCGTGAAATGGATCCTTTACGACATCCCAGACCAAGCTAACCAAGAACACGACTAAGGTCCCGTTGATCACTTCACGATGTTTGGCCCAAAAAGTGTTCCTGCAGATGATGCCATCGAACTGCCTCGATAGCTCGTCGGCGTGGCGACGCATCGCACTCTTGTATTTGTCATCTGGGTTTCTATCGCCCTCGTCCGGATCGGGTTTGTCCACAAGCGGCAACTCTTTCTTCTGGGCATTCAAAGCGTCCATTAGAAATGCCTTTCGGCTAAAAAAAGCGCGAGCGCTAGTCGGGATCTGCGCATGAACCTGCTCGGCGAGTTCAAACCCCCCGTCAGGGGACTGCCGAGCCTCCTCCAAAAGCTTCCGGAACTTGTCCTCCGCAGTGGACAACTCGTCGTCCGCTTTCTCTATCTCGTCCCGCATCTCCTTCCTAGTTTTCGGGCCGTAGTAAGATCTAACAAAACCAAGTCGGGCTTAATAACACGGCCGTCGTTCCTCAGTTCTGCTAGTGCATCTTCCAGTGTGATACCGGCTCCGATTGCGTAGCGAGTGCCCATCACTTCCCTAAACCGGGCAACCTCCCTTGAATCGTCGTCGACAAATAAAATGGATTATTTCATTCGCCCTCTTGCGACGTTGGACTGCAGCTTACGCACACGGCATCATACGACAGGGGAACTCGTCTAAGTATTCCGACAATTGAAAAGGACCGGCTCAAGTACTCACCAACCTCCACCGTGCCAGGCAATGCTGTAAATGCAAGTCAAATTAGGACACTACCTGACAGCTTTGGTGGGTTGACAGTGGGTTGACATTAGAGCGTCCTGCGCTTATGTTGTTAGGTCAATTCGGCGGACGGAAGACAGAAGCTTATTCAAGCTTCTCGTCCGAGGGGGGCTTCTACCCGCCGACTTCCCCGACAAGTGCAGTTCCGTTTGAGGAATTTGTCCGAGCGCAGGTAAGGCATCGACTGCGCGTGGGCGTGTGTTCCTGTGTTTCGAGCGCCTGGTCTCATTAAGGAAAGTCCTTCGGGAGGCTCCGCATGAACGCTACCGCGATCTGCAACAATGACATCGTGTATCTGCACTGGCACTTCTCAAACAAAATAACCGACTGCCTGGGCTTCAGTGTTATTCGCCACGACTCGCCATCATCGAAAGGTGTTCCATTGCCGGCGATGGTTGGATTTCCTTCGAGCAAGCCTGCTGGTGACAAATTCAAAGACACCAATGTCTGGCCAATACAGAAATTCGCTTGGAAGGACCTATTCGCCAAGCGCGGGGGCACGTACTGGTACGAGGTTGTTCCGATGATAGGAAAGCCCGACAATCTTAAACCGGACCTTTCCCTGGCCATGCGGACAAATAGCGTAACTGTAGACAGTAAAAGGGGGAACTGCTCGGTCTTTTTCAATCGTGGAATCATCTCCACGCAGGCGATTGCAAAGAGTCTGCCAAAGGGAAAGACCGGCCTACCCAATTCTGGCGTTCTACAGAAGGAGATCCAGAATCCAAACAGTGCAATTCGCCAGCGCCTGGTTGGTGAACTTGAAGACGGTGTTCTGACGCTTCTAAATAGGGCGAAGACGGACAACGGCAAGTGCTACTGCGCTTTGTACGAGCTATCGGACAAAGATCTGATCGATCATCTCGAAGGGCTCAAGAGCAAGGTGCAGATCGTTCTGTCAAATGCCGGAGAGGATACAGAGGAAGGAAGCAATGATGGCGATAGTACGAATCACGATGCGAGAGAAGCGCTCCATGAACTGAAAATTGATGTGACCGATCGTATGTTTCGGAGCGGTCATATTGGGCACAATAAATTTGTCGTGTACGTCAAGGGAAACCAAGCGAAAGCAGTGCTGTGCGGAAGCACAAATTGGACTGCGACTGGACTTTGTGCGCAAAGTAACAATTCCATCATATTTGAGTTGCCTGAACTGGCTGACGACTACCTGAAGTATTGGAATCGACTCAAGCGTGACACGGAAACCGCGGACGAGGCGGGCAAAGACTCCGCTGAAGTGGCCAAGAAACTTCAAGGTCCTGACCTCAGAAATGCTGACAAGAAGGGGAACCGACCGCATTCGTTGACCGACGACGAGGGTAATTCGGCTGGAGATGTGCACGTGTGGTTTTCGCCTAATACAACTCAGAAAGCCGTGCCCAAACCAAAAAGCAAGAAAGGCACAACTGCGAAAGTCCCGCCGTCACCGCCTGATCTGGCCGAGGTCTTTGCTTTAATAGAAAACGCTAAACAGGGAGTTCTATTTCTGGCGTTTATTCCAGGAAGTCCCAGCATCGTCACCAAACTGAAACAGGTCTACGACGCGAAGAGGAAAAAGGAAGAGCTTTTTTACTTGCGGGGCGCCGCCACATCTCCGGATCCGGCCGGTCTTTTTCAAGTGGAACTCTATCATCGCTCCGCCAAGTCAGACGGAGCAGTCCACGCTGTTGCCGATGCCCCGGGCGCCGCCAAAACATCCGCCAAGGTTTCCTCGGTGGCGGGAATTTTCGCTACTTTTGCCGAATGGGAAGCGGAAATCTATAAAGTCGGACACGCAGTGATTCATGACAAAATTCTCGTTATTGATCCTTTCACCGACGACAGCGTTGTGGTGACTGGAAGCCACAACTTGGGATTTAAGGCCTCGTACGCAAATGACGAGAATATGGTCATCATCCGCAAAAATCGACCCGTGGCCGAAGCGTATGCCGCTCATGTTCTCGATGTTTACGAACATTACCGTTGGCGATGGAACATTCAAGCGCCCATCCGCAACGAGGTTGCGAGATTGAAAGAAGAGCACCCGAAAATGAAGGCGGCGGAACTATGGGCGGAAGCTATTGACAACTTAGGCCCTACCGTCATCAAGAAGACCTGGCAGCATCTTACGCCGAACGACAGTTGGCAAGACTTCTACGTAGCACACAGGGACTTCTTGGCAGCAGAAGATAATTTTTGGTCCTCTTTTGGAGGCGTGGGTCTATCTAAGGGAACCCCCGCCGATCCGGTGAGAACACGCGCTCGTGCCCGACGCGCGAACTGAAACCGATTGTAAGCGTTGTCCATGTTGCAGAGACGTAAGAAGTTGACATCTTTCACGACGCTCTGGCCTCGTAGGAAACGGCACAAACGACAGAACGGCTGCCGTGCCAGGCAACAATCACGAGCTTGCCACGCAGTTGCGCATCATCCCGCTGCTCGACCGAAGCGTAGAACGCGTCCATGTCGACATGGATGATTTTCCGCACGATATTTTCGACTAGTGGCGCTCGACCACGCGAACTAGCCGGTCGCTTTCGCCCGCTGCCTGTGGTGCCTTGGGAAGGTCAGCACAATTTCGCGGTGCAATTCCACCGTCTCTGAGGGAACCAGTGACGCGCGATCCTTGGGAAGATTCCCGCCGAACATGCGAGCGATGTTAAACAGCGAGCGGCTTCCACACACCAGACACCGGTCGCTTGGGCTGTCGCTGACAACATCACATTCGGCGCACAAGACGGCCTTTTGCAGCGCGACCGCGTTGAGAACTCGTCCCCTTTTGTGGACGAGTTCGACACGTAAGTCTCTCATCACAGAACCTCACCCAACCCTTAGATCAATTCTACGGACTTGCTATTTGATGTCTAGAGAATCCGTTGACACATCACGCTTCAGATCAGCCATTCCATTCATCTTCTTGTCGTCTTGTTTCACTTTCGATCGCCGTGCGCTGCTTTGCCATAGAACTGCACCTTGCCATCCAGGACGACCGCAATGTAGCGGCCCGCGTCCAGAAACTGCATAACCCTCTTTCCCTCGCGTGCCAGTTTCGCCCAGCGAGACTCGGTTTTTGGATTCTGCTCGAGGCCTCGGAGTGTCTTACCTTCAAACTGAAAGTCCACTTCGCGCAATCTGGTTCGGCTCGTTCTTCGCACAGGGAAACTCCCGCCGTCGACACTGACGACTTTGGCCTCTTCCACCAGGGCCTGGCGCCACACCGAAATCAGGGTCTCTTCTAGGCTCGCGGCCATCGTTTGTCATCGGCGGAATTTGCGAACACGCCGTCGATCCTTCTCATGATTCGCTCGGCCCACTGCACGGCCGACCCGACCAGCGCCTCAGTCCGCGGACTCGGCCGGCTGTCGTGCAAGTCCTCTGTGGTCTTTAGATGACGCGCGACGAGGATCCCGGCGATGATCCCCAGCACTCGTTTTCTTCCTTCCTCCATAGGATTCACTCTTCCGGGCAGAGTTTCGTGCCCAAACCATCCAACAGAGGCCGCTTGCTTTTTCGTTCCAGTCGGGCCATTCGATGCTCGAATCTCGCTCGGATCTCGTGATATGCGCTTGGGGCAAGTGCGCTGGCGTGGTTTGCCCGGCGGAGTTCATCGAGTGCTTGGCGAACAACTTCCCGGGCCTCCTGCGGGTTGCGGGCCTGATGTTCGTGGTAGATCGCGAGTTGCTCGTAAGCCTCATACCCCGGACGCGAATTTCCGAGCGCGCCTCTCCAAAGGTCACAGGCCAAGGCGAAATCGCCATCGCGTTTCGCCAGGCGCGCAAGCGAACGCCGCGCGGTGCGGTCGGTCTCGATCGGCAGCACGGACGCGATTGATTGTTCGTAGAGCTTCCGGGCACGAGGGGTATCTCCCCGCCGTTCGCAAATTCGGGAGACTCCAAATAGTTCTAGTCCATCTTGTCCCAGTGTCTCAGCGTCGCTGAGCAGCGAAAGAATCCGGCTGGAGAGCCCGGCGAGACCGCGCAGGTCCATCTGGTTGTGTTGGAAAACCGGAATAAGTCTCTCGGGCGGCCCGCCCCGGATGAAATCCAGATAGATTTGTGGGATCAGACCCGACATCAGATCTCCCCCTCGATCCCATCCCAGCACGTGCCGTTCTAGCTCTGATAGTCGCACCGATCCAAGACGCAGCCGCCACAGGTTTCGCGCGGGATGAAGGAAATCGAGATGTGCCTGTGGACAGGGCGGAGGAATCTTCCGGCTCATGCGATAGCGGGTTTCGAGCAACGGCCAGTCGAACGATTTGCCATTGAACGTAACCAGCACCCGGCGCTCGGCGAGCCGCTCCGCTAGTGCGAACAGCAACGGGCGCTCCTCGCTGTAGTCGCGCATGAACAATTGTTCAACTTCAAGTCCGCCACCCTCCCACCACGCGAGACCGACAAGAAACGCATAGGTCCCGCTCCCGCCCGCAAGTCCGGTGGTCTCCGTGTCGAGAAATATCCATTGCTCGGGATCCGCAACCTCCTCCGGTGCGTCGGGGATCAGCAGCCGTAGAGCTTGGACAGAGGGAGTAAATTGAGCCGGTTCGCCGAACCAGCAATGCAAGGAGAGATGGTCGCCGTATTCATTGGTCTTGGCGGTCGCCCCGAGTAGCTGCTCCAGCCTGCCCGATCCGTCCGGACCTGTATGCACCCCGTCGCGCCTTTCGACCGAAGCGTGCGGCACTGCCGCATCCCATTCAAACCCCGAACGTGCGAAGGGAGAAGTGAGTTGCAACGCTTTCAGTCGTCGAAATCGGTCCTGCATCACTTGACTCACGGTTGTTTCGACTCCACGTCCTCGAATCCCTTGCGCGAGTTCATGCGCACAAGCGTTCAAGAATCGCGAGTGCCACGTCCTTTGCTCTTTCGCTCCGGTCGCCGGCCGGCCCTACACACGAGGGGCACCCGTTCTCGCACGGGCAAGCGCGGATGAGTTCGCGCGTGCGCTCCTGCAGGACGTTCGAGATTCCGTAGAGCGGCTCGCTGAATCCAATCCCGCCTGGGTACGCGTCGTAGAGATAAAGGTTGGGTTCGAAGAACTCTGGCATGTCCGATGTGGAGCGCAGTGCCGCAAAATCCTCCCAGTTGATTTCGGAAGCTGCGCTCGGTGGCCGCTCCCCGACAGCTCCGCCAAGATCCCGACGGTCGCACATCAGCAGGAGCGTCGCCATGGATCCCAGGGCATAGTGCAATCCGAAGATGCCGCTTTGTCGCTCGGAAAGGGTGAAGGGCAATTCCACCAGCAGGCTGTGCCCGAGCGTGAGCCAGAACGCGGTCGTATGCATCTCGTTCTCCGGCAATTCGAGCTTTCCCGAGCCGACGTTCTCGTTCGTGAAGAACTTGATCTTCTTGAAACCGACGACTTGCGAGCGCACCAGGACGTCGCCGTGGGTACGGGCTGCCGGACCAGGAATGCTTTGCTCCTCCGCGATCTCGAGTACTCGCACTTGTGTATAGCGGATGGCATCCGTGTAGTAGTCCACATTCACCGGCTTCACGTAGGCCTTGCGTTTGTCGAAATCCAGTCGTTCCACGTGGTATTGCTGGCCCTGGTGGATATAGATCGCTTTCGGATGAACGGTTGTGAGTGCGGAGGAGAAATCGACCTCACCGATCACTTCCGGCGCTCCATCGCTGTCTCCGGTCGTATTAATAATGATTAAGTTGTCGGAGGTGACCGATCGCAGACTGATGGTATCTGCCGGATACGCCTGCTGCACCCAGTGCCAGTTCCCGCCGCTCTTGTGTAGGAACCCCGCTTCGCCCAGCCGTTTGCACAGCTCAGGCAGGTCGACCTTGCCGAATAGTTCATCGGGTGAAAGTGGCAGTTCGAACGCCGCACACTTCAAATGGTTCACAAGAATTTCGAGGTTATCCGGTTGAATGTGTGCGTGCTCGGGCGAGCTTCCGAAGAAGTAATCGGGATGCTGCACGATGAACTGGTCGAGCGGAGCAGAAGACGCGACAAATACCGCGCATGAGCTTCCATTGCGGCGTCCGGCGCGGCCGGCCCGTTGCCAGGTAGATGCGATCGAACCCGCATAGCCTGCCATGACGCACGCATCGAGCGATCCAATATCGATTCCCAGTTCGAGCGCATTCGTGGTCACGACTCCCAGAATCCGGCCATCGCGCAACCCGCGTTCAACCTCGCGGCGTTCGCCTGGCAGATACCCACCACGATAGCCGCGGATCGGTTCTGATTGGCCAGGCTTCGGCGGATTCGCCTGCTGCAGGTAGGTGAGAAGGACCTCGGTGTGCAGTCGGCTGTTGGCGAAAACGATCGTCTGCAACTTTCGCGCGAGCACCTCTTTAGCAACGCGTGTCGCTTCATTGATATAGCTGCGCCGAATGCCGAGGTTCCGGTTGATCATCGGGGGGTTGTAGAAAACGAAAAGCTTCTCCCCGGCCGGCGCGCCATTCTCCTCGACAACTTCCACTTCCTTTTCGGTGAGTTGTGAGGCCAGTTCGCCGGGATTCGCGATCGTGGCGGAACAGCAAATGAACTGCGGATCTGAGTCGTAGAATTTCGCGACTCGCTTTAGTCGCCTGAGTACGTTTGCGAGGTGGCTGCCGAACACTCCTCGATAGGTGTGCAACTCATCGAGAACGATGTATCGCAGGTCCTCGAACAGGCGCATCCATTTGGTGTGGTGGGGCAGAATGCCGGTGTGCAGCATGTCCGGATTGGTTAGAACGATATGCCCACGTTCGCGAATCGCTTTTCGCGCGTCGCTCGGAGTATCGCCGTCGTACGTGAAAGCTCCAAAGCCGTCGTCGAGCCGTTTCGCAAGGTCCTGCAGTTCAGCCAATTGATCCTGGGCAAGTGCTTTGGTCGGGAACAGGTACAGGGCGCGAGTGTCAGGATTCTTCAGCACCGCGTTCAAAACTGGGAGGTTGTAGCAAAGCGTTTTTCCGGATGCCGTCGGCGTCACCACAACCACGTTCTTGCCACCTCCCACCAGTTCAGCGGTCGATGCCTGGTGTGAGTAGAGTTGCTCGATGCCCTTCGTGCGATAGGCCCCAGCCAAGGCACTTGCCACCCATGCCGGCATTGGACGAAACTTGGCTTCTCGCGCGGGAAACTGCCGTACGGCGGTGAGAACTTCGTCGCTGCGATAGCGCGCGACTAGTGTTCCAAGGAAGTCCTGAATCGTCTCGAGACTTTCGCGGGTTCGGGGAGCCAGAGACTCGGAAGGGGACATACGGGACTTTCGTTATATTCGCCTTTTGTTCGCCCATCAGCCTATCACCATTATATATAGCCGCGCAATACGCGCCCCTGCTGCCAGCGAAAGTGCGATTGGTGAACTTCAGATCCCGGCGCCGCTACCTCAATGAGGCTTCCGACGTTTGGAACGAATGTCGATACCCGGGGGAGAATGTTCTTGGAAAGCAGGCTGGTACAATCCCTCCCGAGAGGAACTCATGCTGAAGCTGAACAAGGTAGTCCAGCAGTTGAAGAAGGAAAGAGAACAAACCCAAGCGAAGTTAAGTCAACTGGACACCGCCCTTAAGGTCTTGGGAGAGGTCGGAACGACCGGACTAAGAGGTAACGGCAGACGAATGAGATCTGCGAGCCGGACGCCCATGTCAGCTGCCGCAAAGAGGAGAATTGCTGCCGCGCAACGTGCGCGTTGGGCAAAGTGGAGAGCCGCTCAAAAGAAAAAATGACAGGCGAGATTCAGTCCGATCGCACGTCTTAGACTTCTCGAAATTCTGTTGTTTCTATCTGCTCGTTTCGTTCACCAGGGCATTGACGATCTCAGACCACTCCTCATCGAGCGACACGCGGGCTTGAGGCTTTCCGGCGCGGCCATACCAGTAACCGGCATTTGACACGTCGCCTTGTTTGCGATGAAGGTAGGCGTGGACCCACGCACCTGCCGGTCCTTCGTCCTGTTGTGCTGATTCATGGGCCTTTGTCCAGTCGCCTTTTGTGTCCCACCACAGGGCCACTAGCGAAAGGGTCAGATCTTCAGGAGGACGTTCGCTGTTCAGCGATTTGCGAAATTCTTCGAGGGTCATACGCACATAGATGATGCGGAGCAGGCAAGGTCGCATAAGGAAACTTCGCCCGAAAACTGGTCGCACTCGTAAAACTAGCCAAACTTGACCGCGTTCCAGCATCCGCCTACCATCTGCCAGAGACAGAGTGCGATACGCCGTACAAGAGTACCTATTCGATACCTGTCATTTGTGAAGCGAGTGCTCCCATGCGGCTTCCCCTGGAGCCAGTCGCACGACTCCGTCGTGCGCTCTTCCCGTCTAAAGACAGCCAGTTCGGTTGGCGCCTGGCTTCAGTCACTGTAAGCCTTGTCTCGGTTGGCCTCATCGCTTTAACCGTTGCATATCGGTTGCGCGCAACTGAATTGCCCTCCGCGTTATGGGTGGGTTTGCTCGCGTCCTTTGCAACAGTTGTAGTCCTGTTCTCGAAATTCTTGTTTTGGGCTCAGCAAGAGGGAGGTCAGTTTCAAGGTGCTTTCACCACCACCGAGCGCAAATTCCAGTCTGTCGTTGAGAATGCGCTCGACGCCATTCTGATCCTGGACGACCAGGCCATCTGCCGCGAAGCGAATCCTGCAGCTGAATCTCTCTTTGGAACTGGGCGCTCGGCCCTCGTCGGTCACCCGATCGAGCATCTCTACAGGAATTCCGAACAATTCCAGGCAAGCTGGCAAACGCTTCTCAACCGCAAATTCCAGCAGGGCGATGCAGAGCTCATAAAAGAAGCTTCGTCACCCGTCTTCGTTGAATACACAGCCAAAGCCGACTGCCTGCCTGGCCAGCATGTGATGATTCTTCGTGACGTCACCGAACGCCGTCGTGCCCAGTTATCTCTTCTGGAAAGCGAAGAGCGCTTTCAACAGATGGCGAACAACATCCAGGAAATCTTCTGGATGATCGATGCCGAAACTAAGAAGGCTCTCTTCGTGAATCCCGCTTATGAGACGATCACAGGCCGTTCTTGCGAGTCATTGCACGAGAACCCCACCTCTTACGAAGAACTGATTCATGTTGAAGATCGAGTCCATGTGCTTTCGAAACTCGACGAAGCGACCCGAACAGGGCACTTCAACGAGAGACTCCGGATCGTCTGCGCACAAGGCGAACTTCGGTGGGTGTGGGTCCGCGGCTTTCCCGTTCGGGATGCCGAGGGTAGAATTCGCCGGCTCGTGGGTACGGCGCTCGAAATTACCGCGCAGAAACAAGCGGAAGAGGAAGCCGAGGCGTTGCGCAAGGCCACGCTTTCGCTCACTCAAGACCTGCGCATGGATTTCATCATGGAAACCCTGCTGAGGTCTCTCGCAGAGTTAGTCCCATATACGTGCGCGAGGGTGCTGGTGCCCGAAAGCGGCCCGCATATGCTCGCCCTTGGAGAAAGGACGTGCCCTGAACAGCCGAAAAAGCCGGGGCCACGCGCTCCGCTGACGTTTGTCGCGGAGGAGTCGACGTTCTTCCATCGCATTCTGACGGAGCAGAAGAGCGTCCTGATAGGCGACACAAATACAGAGGAAAAATGGCACACGTTCAAGGGGCACAAGCAATTGCGCTCCTGGCTCTCCGCGCCGCTCGTCGCATCGGGAGAGTATCTGGGGTGCCTTTCGGTCGGCCACACCCAGCCCAACCTTTATACGCAAGATCATCTCCGCCGTGCCGAACTGCTCGCTATTCCTGCGGCGGCCGCGATTCAAAACGCGAGGTTGTACGAAACCGCATGCATCTACGGTGAGAACCTTGAATCGCGCCTTGCCCAACTTAAACGGACAGAAACGGCACTGGCGCGGTCCGAAGACAGCCGTAGATCTTTCGAGGAGAAGTTTGAGAGGGTATTCGAGTCGTGCCCCCTTCCTTTTTCGATTACGACACTGAAGGAAGGGCGGTTTCTCGATGTCAATGCCGCCTTCGAGCATCGGTATGGATATTCCCGCAATGAACTCGTGGGACGCACTGTGCAAGAGTTGAGGATCTGGGAAGACCCCGCCGACCGGGGGCTCATGCTTGCCCGGCTGAACCAGGGCGCACCGATCCGGAATATGATGACGCGGCTTCGCACGAAATCCGGCCAGATCAAGCTGACGGCATACTCGGCCAGCAAAATTCAATTCGAGGGCGAAACTTGCATCCTCGCGATTTCCGAAGACGTACATCAGGACGATTCTCGGAAGCGCAACTGAGGTCGGTTGCGAGCGCTCGCCGACACAAACAAAGATTGGAAATGGCTCCGGACTCCGGTACCTGTACGGGTTTTCGGGCACAGAGACGTCCCGCCCTCTTATCGCACAACGTCCAAATTCTGTATTTTAAGCGCCTGCCCGAAATTCCGACCATTCAATAGAAAACTCATCGACCGACTGTAAGACCGCGCCAATATGGCTGCAATTTCCGGCCAGTTGTTCTGGGGTTTCTGTATGTTGGGCGCAATCGAGCAGGTTCGTAATCCAGCTGCAATCAATCCTCGTCTTCTACCAGCCATTGACCAGTTGTTGATCGCAGGCATAAAGCTTGGCCCGAACAAGAAGCACGAGGCAATTAACAAAATTCTCAAGCTAGTCCCGGAATGGAAACGAGGCGACTGTTGGCGCCGCATTCGGCAGTTGCGCCGAACACCCGCGCTCGCCTCCGAGACCCCGCAGGAATTAAAGAACGCGGATGAGAATGGTTCATCGCATCGCGCCCCTTCACGTCCCTGGCTTTCGGAGGACGATGCGAAGCTGTTGGATTTGGCTGGCTATGAACCAGTAAACGAGATCGCGGAGCGCCTTGGGCGTTCGGAGCGGGCTGTCCGCTTCCGCCTCGGGGCGCTTGGGATGAGTGCAAGAGTCACTGACGGGTGGTCGCAGCGTGCGTTGCGGAAATTATTACGGATGAGCCGCACGCGTCTGCGGCAACTTGTTGCCAACGGCACGCTCAGGGTTCGCGATCCGCGTATCACACGAGCCTCACTCGCGGTTTGCCGTGCGAAACGCCAGTGTGTAGATACTTCATCCACGCTCGCGAGTTCAGGCTTGTCCAGTTCGCCCCTCGGCCCTTGCTCCTGGAAACGAGCAGCCAAGGCTTTGAACCTGCAAATCGAGGAGGTGCAGGAACTGATTTCAGCCGGGGAGTTAAGACTGATGGATACGTTTGTGACCGACAGAGCGTTTGAAGAGTTCTGCAGAAGGAATGGAAGCGCCATCAACATGGTGCTGATCGATTCTTCCACCAGGAAGTGGTTGACTAGCGAGTACGGCGTTTCTGATTACGTCGAAGAAAGGAAGGTTCCGAGAGCTCAAAAACACGCGCTCATCATAAGAGTGTGCAAATGCGGACGAAAGATCGCGGGTAATGTCTATTACAGACACATAAGGCACTGCCCGTCAGGAAAGGCACCCGCACTTCCAGGCTGCGATAAAGTTGTTATCCATAACAGTATCTGTTAGCACGATCGCCATCGATCATCGACCTTGTTCTCCTCATGGCGGAAAGCGTTCCAGACCGTGCAGACGAAATCCTACAGGGAGGTCTTTCTAGTGGAACGGGCCCTGCGCGATGCCGGTGTCCTCACCTTCTTCGCACTTCGTCTTGCAGAAAGAACAGCTGAAGACGTATAGCCTGCCAACATGCGCAAGTCGCTTGTCGTTCCGTTGAAGTCATCGACATCCACTATTCCGTTAGAGATCCCATTGATAGGCTGCTTAGCAAACTGCCAAAAAATCCAGTTTGTCCAGCCACCTGGAATGGTCGGCGACGTAACATTCAGATGGGAAATCCAGAGCGGATAACCCGCCAAGTCTTGGGGGTTGCTTAGGGTGGTTTTCCAGAAATCAACGTAGGTGTACACAATTGGTTTGCGTCCAGTCGCTTGCTCAACTGCCACAAGCCAAGCTCCCGCAGCGGCGATGATGTCGCCAGGCGGAACGCCGTCGCTAACCTCCAAGTCCAGCGCGACAGGCAAATCGCCGGGTGCAAGTTGGGTGGTGTCGCCATTCGCATTTGCCAGACGCTTCAGAAAATAGTCAGCCTGAGCTGCTGCATCCGTCGCAGGATGAAAGAAGTGGTATGCCCCTCGCAGCATGCTCGCTCCTCGCATTGCAGACCAATTATCAGCAAAATAAATGTCTGCGACCGAACCGCCTTCGCTGGCCTTTGCGAACGCAAACGCTTCTCCGCCTGCGGCGACTGTCGGCCAGTCTATTACTTCCTGATAGTGAGAGACGTCTATGCCAGGGACTGCTCCTGCTGGAAAAGCCATATAAGCTCCATTTACTTTCACGTCGGTGAATTGCCTAACCGCCGAGAGATTACCATCTTCATCGACTGAGTTTCACGCGCCCCGACTGGGAAGGGCAGACTGCGAAATTTCCGGATTATCAGGACCAATGAATTATCTTGTTGCCAGAAAAACAAATCATGCTAGCCTACTAGCTTTTCGTCGGTCCTCGCTAAGAGCACACTAAGCGCGAACCGACCGCTCGTCGTGTCTATATCCACTTTTTGCAGTGGGATGTCAGAACAGCGCTCTGGCAGCCTAACCCTGGGCGAACTTCAAGCGTTGGTTGTGGACTCCGCCCCTCTTTGATCGATGCCAAAAGACCCTCTGTGTGTTCGGGAATCGTAACGTCAGCAAAATATGGTTGACAGACCCACAGATCCTCGTTAGCGTTCCTGAATTTTGAATCCCTTCACAGGCTAATTGGAGAACAACACCGTCGAGTCTTTGGGAGATGCTTGAGGGCTGCCTCAAAAAACTATGAATGCAGTTTGAGTTCTCTGAATGCAGTTTGAGTTCTCTTCTAAGAGAGCGGTTCAATGATGGATAGATTTTCTCGTCGTCGCTTCTTCAGTGCCTTTCCCCTCAGTCTGATGTCAGTGAGGGAAATGGTCAATTCAGCATTTGCCTTCGTCAAAGAAAGTTCTCTCACTCTCTTAATGCAGATCCGATCCGGATTGGGCATGTACGTGCGCTACCGGATCGAGACAGACCGTGGTCGCATCGAGATCCAAACTGCGATGGATCTTACGATGAGCTCTGGCGATTCAGTCAATATCAAAGAAAAGAATCTGATACGCCTCGAATTGCCATCCGAGATTTTATTGGCGCTGGAAAACGGAATATCCAAACGCGCACACGCAGTCGGTAACATCTTGGCTTTGAGCCACGTGGACCTGACTCTTCAAAATGCCAGCATTGTCAATGACGGCGTGGTCGACAATTTCCAAATTAAGGCGGCGAATGCTGCAAGCCCTTTGATTTTAGGGATGGATCCGAGCGAATGGATCCCGACAGGGGATGAGGATCCGATCTCGCTCGACTTTGAAGAAGGCCAAGATTTGGTTGTCAGCATCGGCCCGGCCATCGCGACGATCTCGCCTCCGGTGACGGTGAAATGGCCACCTTTTAAAGTTGAACTTGGGGGTGAGGCAATTGTAGGGCCGTGGCGATTTGTGCGCGATGACTTTGATGGACTGATTGCCGGCTTGTCGTCTCCGAAGATATCCGGAAAACACTCCTTCAAAGTGTTCGCCGGCAAAGATCAAAAAGACGGCGTTCTCATCCTGAACGAAGGTTCTGACACGTTTCTCGCCGTGGGTGTGGCGTGGACGCCGAGACTCGGACAGGTGCGTTTTTCCGGTGCTGGCACGAGCCTCCGGGTCGACCCTATAAAAACTCTTCTAGCATGCAACTTGGACATCGTACAGGCAGATACATCGCTCGTCATCGTTGCTGGAGAGCGTATTCCAGATGCTCCGGTAACCGGAGCGATCCCATATGCTCCGGCACCCGAGTTCGTACCCGGCACGTCGATTGTCCAAGTTTGGCTGTCGAACTTTTCAGACTCATCCGTCCCACTGTGGAACTTCCTGCCCTCCGATATGTCAGTGCAGATTGGGCCTTACAAGGGCGCCCTTCAGACCCGCCCGAGAGAACCTAAGACGCCTCAGGATGAGATACTCGTCAAGAATGGCCAACTCCAATCCGTTGTGTTCACGCGTCAAAATGGCAAAAAGACTACATGGAGAGTCGACCAGTTCTGCAAAAACCTGGGTCTCCGGTTTGCGGGACTGGCAGCCGGGGGGTTGGGCGATACTGTTCTCGCCCTTGCGCAAGGACCCAATCTGGGTTGTTCCCCAGAGAATGAAAATGGAACGGTGGAGCCGGTTCTTGCGCGTCTGAACTCGGACGCGACCGGGCAGATACAAGCGCCCTCCGGAAAGTGCATTTCGGGAAAGTACATCATCGTTTCCGCTGACCAACTGTTGTCGCTGGACAAGACTGCATGTTTCAACATGGACTCGAGGGCGGGCACCGTGAAGCTGCGAAGTGCCGACCCAGCGATAAACTGGGCCGGTTCAATTCCATCTTCCAAATCCGTGAGGGAAGCTTGGGCTGTAATGCAGAAAATCAACGAGAAGCCTAAGCCGACCGATGAACACCGCCCCGGAGAGCTTCGTGTTCCGGGCGCCGTTCTGGAATGGAGTTACAAGTCGGGCTCCTCAACTCTAGTAACGGTCGTTGCGCCGCGGTCGTTCGCCTCGGCGGTCCAACTCGCCGCGCTCGATGGCGAGCGGTTTCGTGCCGCAGTAGAACCGAACAGTCCTACAACCCTTTATGAAAGCTGTTTAGTCGCTCCGTTTAGCCTGCGTGAGCATCCGACCGAATTTTTGATTCCGAGTACGTGTCAACCGGACAAAAATGTTACCGATCCGGGAGCGTTTCTTGCGACGGTGATGTGGGAACCTCAATCGAAGGTTGCGATTAGTCCAACTGAGGCTGTGGGTTCCGCGCTGGAGCAGCTTGAACAAGACTCCTTCGGAGGTGGGATCGAGTTTCGTAATGCCGGCCTTGCGATGACCGGCAAAGTGATGGATCTCAAGGCAGCCGCATGGGCCCCAGACTCCGGCTTGCCGAAACTCGCCCCTTATAAAGCACTCGCAGTCGGTAACATCGTAAATACCCCTTCAGAGGACCTTTTTACTCCATGTACTCAGGAAGCTCAACCAAAAGCCAATGGATGGAGAGCGGACTTCGAGGGAGGACTGGGTGTAGCCGGATCAGAAACTTCCCAGGTGCAGGCCGCGATAGCCTCGGCAGGAGTACCCATTGCTCTCTCGCCCATTGGAGGTTCAATTACATTTGATTGGACTGCCACGAATCCGAAAATCTTAAAAGGGCTCTCGCTTCATTCGTTCCTCGGCCGTTACGAACGCAACAGCGCAACGCTTGTGAAGGAAGTCACGCCCTGGGGACTCGAGATCGAAATCGTAGTCCGGCTCTTCCGGGATATTTCTGGAGAGATCAAATACCGACACAAGTGGCGTTTCGTTCAGCCCGAACAAAGTTACGGAACCACCAATCCTGTACGGATCTACAATCTTCGTCCACTCAACGCGACAACCTGGCAGGATGGACAACCTCTCCTTTTCAAAGCTGATTTGGACATTACGTCAGGTAAACAACTGGTCACCAAAAAAGATGTCAATCTCCAAGGGTCTGTAGCCCCGTCCGACGCAAGTACGCAGAACGTGCAAGCCACAGTTTCTTTCGACGACTTGCCGGAAGCAGATTCGACTCCTCGAAACGTTTTTGACGACACAACAATACTGCTCCACACAATTACTTGGCAATCTGCCGCTACGAATCAGCACGTCGACATCACGGTCACTGCTCACGGCGATATTGTTCAACCCGGCAATCTAACCCTGGATTCGCGAGCGGTGTCTGTCTCCGTTCACGGCAAGGTTGATGAGTTCCATCACTGGGCGGCTGATCAGTTTGTTGATCCTCCTGCTTTCCAGGCGACGCGGGCTACGTTAGGGCCGGGCATGTTGCGAATTTTGCCGAAGGGTTCGAACGGCCAGGAACCCCAGGACAACACCTCATTATTTCCGCCAAAGACAGCGTTTTCTTCAAACAAAACGGAGACCTCCGCCGACGTCACAGCCGAATACGAACTGAATCGAGATCTTGATTTGCGTGACGTCGGCTTCATGCAACTCCTGTATCCAAAAGTGAGCAACGCGGGTTCCACGGCCACGAAGGGAAAGCTAACGATTCATTTCAGCTTCCACTATCACAAGGAAAATGGCCAGGTAACGCTTGATTCGCAGCAATCGACGGCAATTTGCAAGTTCCCAAACCTGTCCGGACTGAGCGAAGAAATCTGTGGGTCTAGCGGCGGTTCCTTAGTTCCTACGCTTGGAATACACCCAAAGTCGTTTGAGGCCACCTTGACCGAGACGAGTCAGCATGCTACTCAGTCAAGTCACTACACTGCACAGCTCATAGCGGATGTTGGAGTACCCGGTTGGCTCGCATTCCGGGATTCGAGCTTTCAGCTTCAAGACGGCGCGACGACCTTCCACTTGGGGAAGTTCGAATTGTGCCCAAGTATTCTGACAAAAATTCTGGGAGATCTTTTCGGCAAGCTCAATCTGTTTGGAAGCGGGTCCTTGTCCCTTCACGTAGGATTCGACCTGCACGGGCCCGAGATTGGTCTCTCTATCAACTTGCTCCCCGCAAATATGGGTGGCGGAGTTATTAGCAATCTCAAATTTGAGATCCGCCTGGGCATTCATATCGACAGTTCGACCAAGGGCAGCGGCTGCGCATTTGCCCTCTTTTTTAACCTTGGCGAGTATTTGCATCCCGATTTGAGCCTGCTGGACTGGAGCAATCCCGACATCAGCTTGTCCGAGTTCGCTCAGTTAATGCTCAGGGAACTGCGGCCTGTAACGTTGAATATTGATCCTTTTGTATTCAGGTTCACTTTCATCTTAGGGGTCCGAAGAATCGATGTATCAGGCATCCCCGAATTCGGAATTTGCCTTACCGCAGATGCTGGTCTAGGTGTTTCTTTCGACGTTGGTGTCGCCAATGGCGGGGCTTCGGTTACAGTCGGCGCTAGATTCTGTCCGGATGTGCGGACTGGCTTCATTGTGTCGGTCGGTGTAATGGTCGACGCATGGGCAACAGTGCTGAGCGTTATTAATATTCGCCTGCACGCCGAGCTTTTCGTCAGCTTGTACCTCGGCTGCGCCCCAAGCTTTAAGATGATCGGGCATTTGGTGTTCAGCGGATATGCCTCTCTAACAATCGCATTCGTCACAATCTCGGCAAGTTTCACCGTAAATTTGGACAATTTTCTTGGTTTGCACCCATGCTCGGAGAACCCCACAACCCTGGCGAGCAGAAGAAGAATTGACGATCCTGCTTTGTTAAGTAACCACGTACGAAAGCAAGTACGCGAATTTGCTCATGGAATAAGAGGATTGGCAGCGTGATGGCATCATCATCTGATCCCAAAGCGACAGTGGTCCCTTTCTTGAATCCTTGGTTTGCTCAAAACGGCATTCCACAAATCGAAGTGCTTGTAGACTGGGCGGACGCAAAGGCGTGGGCCAGCACTCTATCGACGCCAGTTGAATTTGAGATCTATGTCCTTCAGGCACGCACTCCGCTTGCTGTCAAAGGCGATTCCGTTGGAGTTCTCGGTACACCAATCATCAACAGTACGGAGTTAATTGCTCGACCCTCTGAGCATGAAATGGCACCGATTCGCCGCGCCATCGATAGCTATTTAGATCCGAAGGGTCTACTTTCGAAATACACTTTCCCGGTCAGCAACGATCTGAACTCTATCGCGGAAGCCCCAGATCTAGGTGCGTTTGCTCCGAACGGTGACTCCGAGCCAATTTCTATTCCTCATCCGTCAGAGTTTCACCAGGACGTGCCTCGAAACTCCTTGCGGTTGCTGTCACATGTTGCTCACTTGCGCTTGTGGCAAGAAAATGTGATCGCGCGAGCGGCCGAAGCCGAAACGGACAGCCGCAAGCGTATTCTCACGACAAGCGTGGGTGCCGACGGCGGGCCTGTATTAGAAGCACTACGGAGTGCAGCACGCAGCGAACCTATTTTTGGGAGAGCTCTCAACGTACTACACTTTTTTGGAATAAGCCCGGCTGCATTTGAGCGCCTGAAGACGGTTCACGGCGACTTCCTGTGGCTTTATGCGAGGCCTACGAACCTAACGTCAGTCGCTAACTCGGATATAGCGTTAAGGCCGACGCGCACAGTTCTGGACAACAATGGGGCGTGCAGCTACCTTGACCAAGATGCCGAATCTAGGGCGTCGATAAGCTCTTCCGATGCGCTTAGGAGCTTCGAGGCACAAGAGGTGACGACCTATCAAGTGGTATCTCCGGCGGTGTTTGTCGGGCCACGGAGCGGATCTCATCCGCATATTGTGTACACAGCGGAAACGCAGGCTGCCGTTCACGGGCACGTCCAAAAACTCAAGCAGTCTGAACGCTCTGACAACGATATAAAGACCATGCTGCGGTTTAAGCGAGATGCGGATGTAAATACCTTCAAATCGAAGTGCCTGCACAGTATCGAAGGCGACGTCTACGGATTTGAGCACATCGATAGACCATATGATTCGATCGGAGTTGTCTGGGACCGCAGGCGTGCATTACCTACAGAACAAACTAAGGTCGCCCACGTGGGATATAACGGATTTCGCGTAGATCGTGTCTCGAGTGTTGGTTCTGTGTCTACTTGCGCGGTCGAAAGAAGACTTCGCCTCGCATCGGGCGAAGACATGATGTTTGAGAACTCCGGTCTTGTCAGCCTAATCGAAGGTCACCTTCCCGTAGACTGCCAACATGATCCCACCTCCGGTCCTTATCAAAAGGGCACAAGCGCAAAGCAGATGGATCTCTTGCTCCCGCGCAACTTTTTGGCCTTTGATGGCTACAACAGCGTGTCGGCCAGCCCTCTTGATGGACTGGTTAGTACTGAGGCCGATTCCGATGTCGAGAAAGCAGCTCGGCCTTTAGTAGCCGTGGTAAATCGTTCCGCGACAGAGTGGCTCACCCACTATGGAGACATCATCGGGTTCGATGTCAGAAAAGTTGGGATAACCGGAATGTCCCCTCGCACAGATGCACAGCGGAAAGCGACGAGCCTTCCTAACCCTCGGCAGTCTCTTACATTTCTCAGATATGTTCCCGTCCAAGAACCTGGAACAGCGTTGTCAGTCGTTGACATGTCGTCGGCCCACGAAGATGAGAAGGGACAGTCATCAAATGTCTATCAGGTCACCGGCTCGTCGCCCCAGCTGAAACTAAAAACTCAATACCCGCTAGCGCACTACAAACTTATCCTTGATTCAGTTTCTAAGATTGGCGACCTGGGGGACGATTTCAACGAGGCTTGTGAGAGTTTCGTACGGCGTGCCACCGCAAAGGAGGACGTAGCTGGGTTCTTGCGGGGTTTTGACCCCCATGCAACGCAAATAGAGGTAATCAGCAAAGTCTGGTTTCCGTTCAGTCCAAATCCTGGCGGGGACCGGTTTGTGGTCACAGGAAGATCCGTCAAGTCAACTCATTCTAAGGGTCAAACATTCTCTGACCTGGTCGTCAAGGCTCAGCGAATGTTAGCAAACGGCGACTATCCGGAAGAATTCAGAGTTCCAGTAATGATGCCGGGTAAATACGATATGCCTGCGCCGAAAACACAGTCTGATGCGCAAGTTCTGGCCGGGCTTAAGAATCGTATCCAGTGCCGGGGAGGATACGATAACCCCATAGACCCGCAGCTAAGCCCCGACGTGTTTGGGTCAAACCCCGAGAACCCTAACGCAGCGCGCGCGTGGACGCTTAATCCGATTATTCATACCGCCCTTGGTCAGAGGCCTGGCATCGGCGGCGATGTTGATGATGAGGTCGATCAGGAAACGATTCGAGGTCCTATAACAAACTATGCAAGCATGCCCGACGCACGCATTGAGCGTTACCTCCTGGTACCTCCAACCAGAGGAGATGACGGTTCTGCCACGAGTTCGTCCGATGCCGTGACGGAGCCTGGGCGAGGCACGCCTTTCCAGTGGAGAAAGAGACTGATGCCAATCCCGTTCGTGGGTTCGACTGAGCCAGATAAGAAGAAATACTATTCTGACAACAAGGATTCATTTACCAAGTATGTCAATTTCTTATCTGCGAACGTCTTAAAAGGAGACTACCGGATTGCAGGCCAGCCTGCGTTGCCGGGTTCACCAAAGATTTCGGTGGAGGAGAGTGGGAACTATCCCATTCAGGCCGTTTGGGTCGGCGCAAGTCGAGAATTGGCCGTACCAGGGTTCAATTTTCCAAGGACTGTTCCGGTTACAGAGATAGCACAATCCAACGACGAATTCGCCTATCAAGCCTCGCTGGGGGAACTCCTGGCTGGAAGTCAGTCGGGCGCGCAGACTCGGCATCTCCCGTTTGTCGACGATGATTTAGTCTGGGTCTTAAGATTGCAGTGGAAGATCGATCTTAAACGAAGTAACTTGTCGAGACCTCATGAGTTGTGCGCAGTCAAAGAGTTCAACGTCTATCGCGCGGAGTCTCAAGAATCAGGTTCTCCGTTGGAAACGCTAATCGCGACCTTAAAAGTACCGAGCGTAGCGGCGCTAAGAAGCCATGATCTCGACCGTGTATGGTGGGTCCTCTTTGACGGCATTTCGGATCGGTTGCGCCACGACTATCGATATAGTATCGAGGCCGTACCAAGGGATGAGCAAATTTTCTCCCGAGCCAAATGGTTCGATGTCCCAATCGTGGTACCTTCTTCGACATTTGATGCTCAACCGGAAAAGCTAGTGCCGCTGCCAGCACAAGCGGACCCGAACCGCGGTTTCAGCTTTCTGTTTAATGCCCCTTCGAACCTCACAAAGGAAAAAGCTGATCAGTTTCGAGTCGCCCTGCGAGTCGCATCTGCTGCAGGAGATCCTCTTCTTTCTACCGATCCGTCCGCCAAAGCACTTGAATCTCCGCAGGATGAGATAGCCCAAGGTCAGAAGGCCAACGCCACATTGCTCAAAGCATGCTCCGATCCTTCCGGCCTGAGTGATGCTCTTGACTATTTGTTCCCAACACAGCCCTCGATCTTTGCAGTCGAGTCCAAAATGCCGGATCAACCATTTGCGACCGCTTCCGGGACTAGTCCAAACAGTGTGGACGGGTGGACGTGGGCGAAAGGACCTGTACAGATATCGTCAAATGGCAAAATCGTCTTTTCGCATGCTCTACCAGGCTTTGAAAAAACAAAAAATCCATTCGTCAAGTTTCACCTTGCGTACTATCTTTCGAAGAACTATCCCCGTTTGCGCCATACAACTGCCAGCGATTTTGTATTATCAGATTGGGTTCAGGCCTTCCCGGACGACCTGTTGCTGGTAGAGAACGGGCCCACCGGCATCGTGGTGAAAAATCCTTGGGGAGGGAATCCAAAGCTCAGTGGGAAACTCGACGCCTTGGTTTTGATGCGATTTCACATATTTGTTTCCAGCGATAAGAAGGGACCGGACGTACCGGCCTTTCATGTTTCGACGTTTTACACCGACGATTCGGCAGTTACTTATAGAGATCTGGGTAGCAGACTCACGGCTGGATTTACTCAGATGGGCATCGATCCATCAGTCTTGTCCGCCAAACACAATGGCCTGTCCGCGAATATTGTGGCTGAAGAAGGGCTGTGGGCAATGACGAGTGCCGATTCAGCAGCGGCGACCGGTGTAAGCACGGTCTCGGGGGCAACGTTCGTGGTTTTCCGCAGTACGCCTAAGCCCCTCATTCTTAGCATGAGCAAGATACCCTGACGCTAGCACGAGTGGATTACCTTAAGAGTGGCCAACGCATTCTAGGGCTGGGCGTTGATGCCCCGAACTGTTACATAGCGTAGCCGACAGTACTCGAATTAGCGCTTTTGGGGCATTGGCCCGCGTGTTGGGGCTCTATATTGACATGTAACATTCAAGGGCATATCGTAACCGCATTCGGCGACCAGAAGGATGAAGCGGATTGTCGCTTCTCGTCCGAGGGGGCTTCTACTCGCCGACTTCCCAAATTAGAACGAGCTTTCGCCCGAGCCGGAGAGTGTGCAGCACGCGAGTTGCACGCGGCATGGAACGCACCGCTGTGGGTGCCCCTGAAACGTGTGATTGGATCCCGCTGCATTACTACCTGCTTCCTAACGAACGCAACAAGGAGCGGCGTCATTTGTTTTTTGACACTGCTAGGAGAAGACTCAAAGCAGAGGGAGGAAGATTCCTATGCGATGCACAGCAGGCTTGCTGGCCAGTGCTCTGGTAACACTTGTATCAGTGTGCGTATCTCAGGAATTCAGTAGTAGTACCCCCAGCGCGTGCACAGACGAACAGTTGAGGCGTTATGCAGCATTCGACATTGAGCAAGGCATCAATGGATTCGACAACACAGGATTCCATATCTCTACGTACAAAGCACACACGGATCTTGTCGTTGTCGTTCGCCGATACTGGCAGCCGTACATGGAGGACAAACAACCTCTATGCGGGAAGCTCAACCATTTCGGCTGGTTTCATACTACATGGACAGACGAGCAGGACTGGAACAATGTCATCACCCCATACGGTCCATTTCAACAGATGCTCCAAGATGCTGTTGCTCTTGGCACGAACGTGGACGAAATGGTGGATTGCCCGAAAGGCCAGAAGAAAGGAACGTGCCTCGAATTGGAAGTAACGCCGCAGAAACAGTTCTGGACAAATCATTTCTTTGGTAGAGGTGCCAGCCACTACGAGCTCTTTGACACGAAGTATGATGGCATCACATCTCTAGTTGACCAAGATGCTTGTTTCTACGGACCGTGGGTAAACGATGCGGCACACGGATCACGCCCGGAAATTCACCCAACAGAACTGGTCTGGTGGCGCAGCGACGAAACTCCAGGCTCAAGTGCGGATCATTGGTACATGATCGGAATCACCGATGATTCCGACCGATTCGATAAAAACAAGCATTTCGACCTTCCCTCGCCCGTACCGCACTCTTGGCTCCCATGGGCATACCGACCATACGATGCCGTGTTCAGGGTCCCTTTTACCCTCGATGTTTCCGGCGGCGCGTCCTATCACTTGGGCTCTTACAACACAAGCACATTGAACGCAATTGGTACGAATGACCCGACTGCCGTTTTGAATGTAAATGGACAGCCGCTGGTAACCGTCCACAAGCCGGTTCCGACTGATATCGTTACAATTGTCTTTTCTTCTGATCAAGACACTTGCACTGACTCAAACCATCGGGTTCACGGGTATTTCGACATTGAATTGCAGGCTGGAAATCAGGCCAAAAATGCGAAAGGTTCTTTTATGTTGCAGGTTGCGAAGGATCCCATACCCCTCGCACCCGTCACGGATAACCCGGTCCAACAAGAAGAACAAGAGTCGGTATATGTACGTGGCTCGTTGTTCTCTACGTCGACTGATCACCAGCGTGTCCTATCTGGTGAGTTCACGTTTCCTTCAACAGGTCGTCTGCATTTGTTTGGTGTCCAACCGGAAGCAGTTCACAAATGCAAGCAGCAGGCGGGCAATTGCTTCTCGGTGGTGCTGCTCGGTAAGACTGCAGGTACTCATCCGGAATTGTTTACCGCGCAGGCTGCGGCAGCGCCCCCAATCGGGCTCACCTACTCGAGAGCACCCCAAACATCACCGACACGACCAACCGGCGCAGGCAATCCTGATTTTGCGAAAGCTCTGAAGATACCTGCACTTCCTGACGGTATCGTTGCTGTGAAGCGGGATAAACAGGTCGTCCGGATACATTTTGCATATGCTGCGATCAAAGACGGCCTCCCTGCGCGGGAGGAAGACTCGCCTCCTGTCAGTGACCTGAACCAGGCGCTTTATCAGCGGAATACGAAGATGCACACGGACCTATTTGGCGCCGGGGTTCCTTTCACGGTCAAGGATCAGCAATTCATAGTGTTTGATGAGAGTGATGGGACTAAGCCGAGTGGCGGAAATGCTCGCCTTTACTATGAAGGGGGAGAGTGGCAAATCGAAGCGAACTTTCCCGCAACACCGGTCGGTCACCTTATGCGAGGAGACTTTACTGCCGATGCCTTCGACGGATTCGGGGATGCGGTCAAAATCAGTGAGGAATTCTGGAACGGAGCTTTACAAGTAGTGAAAGAGGGTAAATCTTTTGAGCAAATCCTGGACTCAGTTGCCATTTTGGCCGGTATGGACCCAAACGCAATGAATCAGACATTGCAATCACCTTCAACGCCAGGCTTTCCAAATTTCGACGAGGGCTTTGTACACGCGAAGGCATTTCGTACTCGGGTCAGGGAATTGCTGGAAGACACAGATATCCTTGAATACGATGATTTTGTTCAATTGCGCAATTTCGCGCAAAATGCGAAACCGCATTAGGTCGGGGTCAGCTTCTTTACGAACGGGTCGTGCCCAACGCGATCCAGCCCGGGGAGAAGTTTGATTTCGCTGGACGTAACTCTTGACAGTGGCGGCCCGGCCGGCACCACCAAGTGCCCTTTAGAACGACTGTGAGAACCGAGATTCCAGGAACTCACTCAGCTTTGCTGTCGCCCTGAACTGCGGAATGGGCTCAAGCTCCTTGAATGCCGACGTGAACGCGTTCGACAGGCTCCAGATCGTCCGCGAGCGGAATTCCTCATACTTCGGCTCGAAGTACAGGTCGTGCACGGTGCGGGCGAGATGTTTGGGAGCTTCCAGTCTGCCCTCGACGAAGGCTTCATATATGACTACCTTCGCGGTGACGTCGGTTAATTCACTCTTCTGCCAGGCTTCCACCTGCTTCCGCATGGGCTCGAAGTTGCGCTGCATTCGATCAACGCCAACCGAAATGCAATCGATCAGCGAAAACGATTTTGAATGTTTGGCGAGTACCGGCGTGAAGTCCCCAGAGAACGCCATGTTCGAGCATACGAATACGCGATAGCCGCAGGTCATTGCCAGGCGCATGCTTTTGTCGTGCGAATTTCTCACGCCGATGGAAAACCGGCAGCCTTGCATCTCGGTTGCGAGGTCGAGCACGCCGAACATCTTCATCCCATCCGGCGATACTGCATATTCGTCGTGGACGACTCCAATGTGGCGAAACCCGAGGGTTTCGATCAATGCCCGTACGATCTCCTGATGTGGGACCGGGCGGTGCGTTTCGGTCGCTGGCGGTGTGGGTACTAGCGTCAGTTCTTCACGGCCAATCGTCCGGCCGCTATAGCCAATGAGCGTACTTGTCTCTGACATACTGCTGTTTCCTCCTTTTTGGGGTGAAATGAACTGCAAAACCTGAGAAGTGAAAGCCGACCGCCAGCGGGTGCCAATTCCACACTGGTGGCGGGAGTAGAGTCACGATGACCTAAGGAGTCAATTATTCTTGCGACGGAAAGGTGAGGCGATGAAGAAGCCGACTCTACGCGTTACGAAATGGCTGGCGGACATCCCGGTCGAGGCAAACTGCACACAGTGCCCCACGGTTTCGTTCAAGGCGCAAGGGACTAGTCATCGCCCAAACCGCGAAGAGTATCAGAAGTCGTTGCAGGCCCAGTTTGACGCGCACTGCAAGGGGGTGCATTCCGAAGGTTGATGGAAGGCCTGGCGCACTACCCGAACAGTGAAGGTTGTTCCGGAACAGGGGCTTTGATACGGGGTTTTCTGCCCGATCCTGGTCTTTGTCCGAAGATTAGGACCGAACTCGAATCGATCAGTTCATGGACTAGTACAGGCGTATCGGAATCGCTGGGAATCACGTTGCCAGACAATTCGCGAGACGCCACTTCATCGACTGCTTCAGAAGCGGTCCGAAATAGCTTCTGATGTTCCGCATTGAGCGCTTTCCAGACCGCATCCGCGGACTCACCAATCCCGTTTCGTTCGACGAGTTCCCGCGCCATGGATGACAACATGTCATCATCTTCGTCGATCGACTGCAGCCCTTCGCCGGCAAACTTGCCCTCCATGGTGAGTGCAACCAGGAGTTTCTTTCCCATCAAACGGAGACAGGCGGTTTGCATCGTCCCCTCGTAGCAAAGGAACTTCACGCGCACCGGACGCCTCTGGCCGATTCTCCATGATCGGCGACTGGCCTGGCGCAAAGTGTGCAGGGAATATCCCGACTCGTAGAAGATGATCGTCGGGAAATCGAGCAGATCGAGACCGGTTTCAACCAGCTTGGGATGGGAGATCACCACCTGCACGCCTTCCTTGATTTGCCGTGCATACCAGGCTTCTCGCTTCGAGGTGTCCACGCTCGCCCGCAAAACTGCCGTGCGAATTCCCTCGTTCGCCAGAATCCGCTGGAGTCTCGCGGTGACGTCATGCTTCCGCGTGTAGACGGCGAACACCTGGCATCGCCGGCCTTCGGCGAGTTCTTTTCTGATCTCTTCGATGAGTTTTCTTTCCTTCGAATAGAGCTGCTCTTCGGGAAGATCGCGGGTCTCGGCAATCACAAACCGAACATTGCGCTTGAGTTCGGGATCAAACTCCGTTCCGTACAAGGTTCCTAAACCATACGGATGATCTGGATAGAGCAATAGCGTATTCAGCATCGTGCTCAACACGGACCTGTTGCCCCTGTACTCCTTCAATGTCTTGCGAATGGCTTCTTCCAATTCGCGGTAGGCCGCCATCATCAGCGGATCCATCGAAACGCTCACATAATTCTCTTCGTATGGCGGAAGTTCTCCCGAGATGTCTTCGAGGAAAACAAAAGCACACAATTGCATCAGAAATTCGCCGAAGAGCAGGGGAGATGCTCCCGGCTTGCGGCGAACCATGCTGGTGGTCTTGGCTTTCGAGCAACGGTTCTCGGCTGGCTCGATTTTCGTGATCGTTTCAAGTACACCGTAGTCCTGGGTGAACGAGCTTCGCCCCGTCGTGCCCCACTCGTAGCCGTGTTCCTTCATCCTCGCGGCTTCCAGCCGAAACAAGGTATTGAACAGGTCATCGGCATAGCCCCCGAGCAGCGTGCCAGTGAGGCCGACAATGCGATCTGTACAAGATGCCAAAGTACCCAGAGCATTCCCTTGAGCGGTATCGCCCGCCAACTGGTGAATCTCGTCACAAACCGCGTAGTCAAACCATTCCGGCATGTAACGGCCGATGAACTCAATCGGCGCCATGCGGCGGATCTTGTCGGCATCGGCTTGCCATAGAGGACTGTGAAACGGACGACATCGCCTGTCGCCTCTGCTTTCGATGGTCTCGGCAATCTTGACCTTCTCAAATTCAGCTGCAGTCAAACGGCTCTCATCCACGATGACGGGTTTGCCGGTATCGGAATTTACGACACAGCCTAGGTAAGGACCCGAGCGCGGTATGCGATACGCATGACGCCAGAAGTAGCCGAGCTTTGCCCGCTCGCGCCCGACGATAAACAGCGAGGGTCTTCCACAGAGGGACAACCATCGTTTTCGAGAGCTCGGGGAATCCCGGCGCAGCCGCAACTCGCTCAAGGTTGTGCACAAGCCTTCGCGGAGGATGCGCCCATGTCTGAGTCGCACTTCGTTGACTCCGTGATGCTTGTTTTCATCGCCGCCATTTCGAAGATCGTCGATGATGAATACACGCACCCCCGGCAGCGTGAGGAAAGCCTCACGTGCCCACTTCTCGACCAGATGAGGAGGGACCATCGCCAGTGCCGTGAACGCGCTGCCTTCGCTATGGACATGGATTGCACCAAGCGAGATCAGAGTTTTGCCTGTGCCGCACTCCGCAACCACCATGCCTGTCGGCGCCTGCTGCCAGCGTTTGGCCAGTCCCATGATTGCGATCGCTTGTGCGGGAAACGGCCTTCGCAGCAATCCTTCGATTCGCGGGGAAGGAGGATCTTGCACCTGATGCAGCGCGGGAAATTGTTCAAGTATCCGCGCTCCCAATAAATTGGCGTGGGCGCGCATGTAGTCGTAGATCGTGCATAGTTCAGGCATTGTGGCTTTCTTGAAGAAAGGAACTTTGTGAGATCAGAGGTACGAATCAGCAGAAGGCGAAGGCACGAGCGGTCCGGACGTGACCGGGATCAGGTCCTCAAGACCTGATTGCAGATTCGCTTTTGCGTCGACTGGAGATCACAGATGGCGGTGATGTCTCAGTGAACACCAAACCGGTTCTAGAGACGCGTTGACGATCTCTGCCTTTCGTTTCACGATCGACATCAATTACATTTTCATTGTCGATTTGCAACTGCCTTGGTTTCATGCGTTTATGGGAATCCCGCGGAATTTTCTGTTTTTCTCCCAATATTCGCCCCTAAGTAGAGGTTGTGGGTTGGACCTTCGGAAGGGGCGTGGCGGTCATGGACTTTTACACTAAAGTGAAGATTCATGCGGTGAACGTGGTGAGCACGGTATTGTTCTTAGCGGTGCTCGGCTATGTTGCGTGGGTGGAACTCCATAAGCTATTCAACTAACGACGGCGGGGCGGGTTTTGGTACCCGCTCTGGCCATTTTCAATCGCGGATGGGGGTTCAACTACTCAGCTGCCGTGCTGATTGAAAGAAGATGCCCTTCAGACTTAGACCCGGCCAGCAAATCGGGCCCGGTTGGCCGGGAAACTGAATTGCATCGCTTTCGACACCCCAACTGAGCCAATCCAGAAACTGTTCTTTCTCTCCTTTAACAATGACGGGGCTACATCCAATGCCCAACGCCGGCACGATCGCATGATGTGTGTTCAGTTCGCCTTCGAACCAGTCGGCCCATTCGGGAATCCCAGGTATTCCATAGATGTCAGCAATGGAAGCCCAAACAAATCTTTTGTCCGAAATTGCTAGGAGAGTCCTACCCGAAGTCGCCGACCTGTTTGTTGAAACGAACTCCTCCGACAATCCAATGAGGTGGCGCAAGGGCTTCTTTCGTCCCAGCACCTGTATGGACCCATTGAAGGATTGAGCGTTGCGCTCCAGGCACACGCGGGTGGGGGGAACCTCCGGACCTTCGATCATGAATCGATCTCCGAGAGAAATGGCGGCACTGATCGCAGAGATTTGAGTGTCTCCTCCGATCACGGAAATCAAATGAGCCTTTGCCTGTCGCGGAGGATCCGGCAGGAGTTCACCGATGAACCGATCCAGATGCAGCTTGATGCTGGTCGTAGTCTTTTCTGTGCTCTTTACATAGGTGAGCCAGCCGAACCGAAAGTGTGCGTTCTTCATTCGGGGTCCTTCTTTTCATGGGTAAGTATCTGGGTCTTGCCATTGGCAAAGACCAGCGTCAGTTCGTGCGAAAATCGCTCGCGGTCGTGCAGGATTTTGGTGCCGTCTTCTTCCTCTTCTTCCCAGTGATCGGTGAACTTCACTGACCGCCAATGCGCAATATGGCGGTTTTCTCCTTCGCCGAACACTCCATTGAGCATTCCTGCGGTGCACAATAACCCCACATGTCCGCCATGCAGCGGCGTGAGTGGCCGTCCTCGCACATCCCGTTGCTTGGGAAGAAGGATTCGGCTCGCTTGACGATAGGCCGCGGAATCGAGCAGCAGATCCTCCACTTCATCCAACGGAATGCCTGTGTCGGTGAGTACGACGGGTCCAGAGGGCGGTACTTCGTAGGAGGCTGGCGGGTGGTCGGTCAGGTCAGCGAGATCAGGTTTCCAAGCCAGCATCTCTAACCAGCGCACGCTATTGAGCAACTCGGAATCACGAAGATGCTGGTGACGTTTGCGTCGCCGTGCTAGGACCACAACCTGCTTGTACTGGACACTCGCCGGTTCGGTGAGCCGATAAGCCGTCAGATCGCCAAAGTACTCGCTCAGGATTCTGGCGCACGGCTTCAGTTGTGGTTGTGGGATCACAAAGATGAGCACGCCACCCGGTTTCAGCCATCGGTATGTGTGCTCGAGAAACACCAACTCCAGCCGCTGATTATTCGTCTGCCCCACCTCCCGGTCGTACGGAGGATTGAGATAGAGAAGAGAGGCTGATTCGGCCGGACAGCGCACATCCGTCGTATTCGCTTGGAGTGTTTCGATTCCCAGGCTTCTGGCCTGTTCGGCTCGATACGCATCAATTTCAATTCCGTATCGCCGCGCGTGAGCCCCTTCCACCAAATGCGTGAAGGCCACGCCGTCTCCCACACATGGGTCAACTGCGGCAAATTCATCCGGGAAAGTCAGACAATTTCTGAGACGCCCGGCTTCGACTGCTGGAAGTGGGAAGAAACCCAATTTTGCCTTGCCATGAGGACGCATCGAGAGCCCCTTTTGCGTGTAAACAGGAAGATGGGCAGGGAAACTGGAAGGAAAACGCTTCGACCCCAGATTGTCATGATCGCGGACGGAAGGCGATCAGGGGAAGTTGGGCAACGAGCCGACGGCGGTCGCCCTCGAACCCTTATGGATTGCGCCCATGTCGACTGACGGCTCCTCCCGGAGAAAATCGGGCCGACTGATCGTACATTCCTCAGAGGTCACGTCCGTAACCTTTCATGAGATGGCCTTCACTGATATTTCTTAGATTCGACTCAACGTCGAGATCTCCGTCAGAAAGGCGAGGACGATCATGAAGGTGCGATCGGTATTGCTGGCATCGGCTCTATTGACGGTCGTTTGTGGGGTCATGTTCGCACAGAAAGCGACTTCGGCGCCGGATCTGACGCGCACGCTGGTTCAGGCGAAAACGATCTACCTCGTTTCAGGTCACGTGAAGTATTTCAAAACGAAGGGCTTCAAGACTCGCCTGGTGGAGGACTCGCCCTTTGAAGAACCCAGCCACCAAGAACTGGAAAAATGGGGGCGGTTCCAGATGGTCGAGGACGCGAAGAGCGCGGACCTTATCCTGCGCGTGTACGAGACAGCAACTCCACACCCTGTACCGGTGGGCACCGTCAACACGGGCGGTACTGGAGTCATCATTTTGGATATCGTGCATCCCGCTTCCAAAACGATCTTGTGGTACACATCCAAAAACGCTGGGCTGAGCTGGAGCACGAAAACAGCGGTGGCCGCGCTATTCAAGAATCTGCGGGAATATGTGGAAAGCCAACAGAGCGCGGCTCAAGCCGCGAGGCCGGCAACACCTCCGGGCACTCTCGAGCCGGTCGCTGCCAAATCCGAACAGCACTGATGCGCTATCCGGTCGCGATTCCTTTCTTTGATCGACGAAGTTCCCGAAGCCGGGGATGAAGGGGCTTAGCCGCCGCTGGTCCATTCATGCTCTGAAAAATACCCCTGCCACATTCATCCAAGGTGTCGCATCGGCACTTGGTCATCAACCTCCTGAGCACGCCTCGTACTGCTCTTATTCCATCCATCAACTGGTCCAATTCCGCGAGCTTTCTTTGAGATAGAGTTCGCCAGCGCTCTGACGGCCGCGTGACATCGCGGAAGCCAAAGAACACGTGACGAATTTCACTCAGCGTAAAACCCAGTTGCCGCGCACGCTGGATGATCGCTAAACGGTAAAGCACCGTGAGATCGTATCGTCGTTGCCCACTCCGCCGTTCCGCAGGAGGAAGCAGGCCAATCCTCTCGTAATAGCGAATCGCCGATGGACGAAGACGAATTTGCCGTGCCACTTGAGAGATGGTGAGTTGAGGCATGCGTCATTCTAACGCTCTCTTGATCGCCGCTCCTCCGTGCGTGACAGGTTATTTACAAAACACCTCTTGCCTTAAAGTCCACTTTAAGTTGTAACGTGACAACAGAGCGGAACCCCTCGGATACTTTTCCGCCCGAAGGAGAAAACGAGTCTTGCAAACAATGAAATGGATCACGATCCTTGTGCTGTACTTAGCTGCAGCGGGCCCCTTGGCTCAGGCGGCTCCCCAAGTCGTTGATGCAAAGAATGCTGCGAGCCTCGACGCACAGAAAGAAAAACGTGCTTTCGAGTCCCTGTTGAATCTCGTCGAGAAGGAGATCATATCTGCGGTGGACGCCATGCCGGCCGACAAATTCGGGTTTGCCCCCACGGATGGCGAATTCAAGGGCGTGCGTACGTTCGGTCAAATGGTGAAACACTTCTCCGCCACCAATCACATTTTGGCTGCGGCAGCATTGGGAGAGGAGCCACCCGCTGAGACTGGTGATGAACTCGGGCCCGAAAGTGTCAGGACCAAGGCTGAAATTCTTGCGTACTTGAAAGGTTCATTTGTACACCTGGACAAAGCCGTCGAAGCCATCGGTCAGACCAACATCCCAGTGAATGCCTCCCCGATGTCACCCCTGAAACGCGGCGAAGTGACTCGCTTGGCGCTCATCACAGAGACGCTGCTCCACGCGTATGACCATTATGGTCAGATGGTCGAATACCTCCGCATGAACGGCGTCGTCCCACCCGCGAGCCGGCCATGACGAATCTTGATAAGCTGCCAATCGCATGTTCTCTGACTAGCGCAGAACTGCGTGAAACGTGAGGCAACCCTTCTGGCTCAATTCAGAGCGGCCAACGTTAAGACAGAGGAACTTCAGGATGGCTATGCTTTTCAGATTCCCGGCGACGGTGACAGCATTCGGCAGGTGGCGGAATTGATCGTGGCAGAACGAGAATGCTGCCCGTTCTTAGTATTTGAGGTGAGTGCTCCGCCCAACACGGGCCCGGTGACCGTCCGTGTGAGTGGTCCAGCTGGAACAAAGGAGTTCCTGAGCAGCCTGCTGGGTCTGCCTGGGGAGCCCACCCCTGGCAGCCCGAACGAGGTATCGCCGCCTCGCAAGCAGGGCTGACTTCATGTCCTGTCGCCTGAGAAGGTCAGGCGCCACGAAAGGAGCCTTATGCCGCGGATCTCAGCACAGGAGTTCGCACATTTGCCACTGCGAGTTCACGGATTCCTCGCCGACGTTCCGCTCCACGACGTCTGGGCGGTCGACCTACCGCGTACTCGCTCCGGCATTACTCTGGATGAGTTTCTTAGAGCGGAAAAGGTCCATCAGTGCAGGCTCTCGCCGAGCGCGCGTGCACTGTTGAGCGTCCGCCTCTCCATCGGCCGCCTGCTCGGCTGGGATCGAGCGCCAGCCGCAACCGCGTCCGAAACCTTCACCACGCGGATGACAACCGTCGATTGCTCGAAAACCCTTGTACCGACCGGAGCGCCTGACGGGCTTTTCCGTGTCGTCTATCGCTTCGAGAACGAGCAACTCCTTGAGCTGGTCAACCGCACCGCGCACGCCGCGGCCCTGAGCGCTCTGGTCGAAACGAAGAACGCCTACCGCTTCTATTTCGCAGTTTACGTGCGCAACGTCAGCCCTTTTACGCCGGTCTACATGTCTCTCATCGACCCGTTCCGCAAGCATATTATCTATCCGTCGCTGCTTCGCTCGGTCCGCGCGACGTGGGACACAACCTTCGGCACGACCTGACGCGCTACGACCCGACCGGCAGATAAGCTAGCATGAAATCAGAGCTCCAGATTCTGTCCTGGAACAGTGACGCAGCCACATGAAGATCACGATTCGACCGCTTATGCTCTCTCTCTGGCCCGATCTAGAAGCCTTGTTCGGAAGAAACGGCGCCTGCAACGGTTGCTGGTGCATGTACTGGCGGATCGGCCCCGAATATCACAGGCCGCTGCGCGCGAAAAATAAGAGCGCATTCCGTAGGATCGTGAAGCAGGGTCCACCACCAGGGTTACTGGCTTTCGATGGGGACCTGGCCGTGGGCTGGTGTCAGCTCACGCCTCGACAAGACTTGCGCTGGCTCAATCGCAAACCTGCTCTCGAAGCCGTCGATGATACGCCGGTCTGGTCGATCTCATGCTTTTATGTGCGGCGTGGCTATCGCGGAAAAGGCGTCATGTCGGCTCTGATTGTCGAGGCATCGAAAGCCGGTAAGCGTGCCAATGCGCCGGCTTTGGAAGCATACCCAGTCGACAGTGCGCGGCCGGGCAGCACGTCCAACGTGTTCACAGGTACCGCTTCCGCATTCAGGCGCCTCGGCTTCAGGACCATCGCTCGCCGCCAGCCATCCCGACCAATCATGCGCCACGACTTAAGGAGCATTGCTCTCTGATGAGGCAGCAGGAGGTCAGCACTTCGGCAGGATCAAAATATCAAACGAAACAACGCTTTTCATATCGGTCAATATTCCTCAGGCAGCAGCAACGTGGTCACGGATCGATCCGCTTCGGTGATGACCCAGAGCTTTTCGGTGTCTGTTATCGGATAGCTGCTCATTAACCGGAAGCCATACTTCAGGCTTAATTCGTTTTCCGTCTTGTCTTCTTGGCAGAGATCGCCCCAGTCGCCGCGCAGATGTCTCGAAATGAATTCCAAAGGTGACTTATGGGTCTGCTCCAGCAAGGCAAGGGCATCGGGCGTGGCAACCAGGCGGCCGGGAGGAAAAAGCGGAATTGTCGGTAGAGAATTCATGATTCATCTCCAGTTTCAGAGCGTGGCTCAAGATCAGGGACTTGTCGTTCTTCACGATCGGAGGCCGCCCGAACCACGATGAGGTTTGCGTCTTCAGCTCTTCTTTTGGCGATCTTCGTGTAGAGGTGAATGACGTAGAGAGACTCGCATCCTTCACACTTCCCATCAGGTGGACGTCCATCGCGCTTGGGGTCGTAGCGAGGATGGCGTGTACAGCGTCCATCGAAACGAAACCGGATTTTGAGCGACATCGGGCACCTCACCAGTCCCCACGGGCAGCGTGGTTTCCGTTGAGCGCCTCTGCTACGAGCTCGGCAAGCCTGTCTGAAACAGGTAGCTCCCGCACGGCGATGAACGAGCAGAAACCGTTCACCGGAATCGGTCGTTCATCTTCAATGCGGTATCCGCGTTCGATGTGCTCTTGTTTTCGTTGTTCGTACAAATCGGCTCTGGTGGTCACACGAATTCTCATGGCCATCCTCACTTTTTGTTGTGGTCGTAATTAGTTCTGAATGCGCGCTAGACAAGTCGTTGAAGACTGCGTGCCCGTCAGGTGACGGCGTTGAGGTCGACTTCCTCGGGAGCGAAAGCGCCGCTGATGCGGATGAGAATGTTCTCGTTGTCCCTCGTGGTTAGGACCTTTAATGGCGGCGAGGAACTCAGGAAAGAGGAAATGAGGGAAGTCGCACCGAAGTAGCAAGACAAATCGCTTGAAAAAACATTACACCGTATGGTGTAATATTAGAGTGGATCAATTGACCGATACGCTGACAGCTATTTCCCACCCGAGTCGGCGGGCAATCATCGAGCAGCTAGCAAACGGCCCCGCTCGGTTTTCAGATATCGCGAAACCTTTCGATACCGCCTTAAATGCAGTGACGAAACACCTCAAGCTCCTAGAAAGAGCCGGGCTGATTGAGCGCGAGAAGCGGGGCCGGGAAGTCTACATTTCGTTGCGGGGTGAACCCCTTCGGCAGGTTGCGGGGTGGGTGCATGAGTACGAGCGCTTCTGGAACCAGCGCCTCGATCAATTTCAGCAGTATTTTCTGGACAAAAGGAAGAAGGTGAAGAAGTGATGAAGAACTCTAAGAAGACCATTGAAATTAAAGTTGAACGAACGATCCTGGCGCCTCTAAGGGAGGTATTCGATGGATGGTTGGACCCAAAAATCCCCGGCAATCCCTGGAATGCAGCCGAAA
>Ga0307474_10000058_pt1 | contig 82553 bp, 77 predicted proteins | sample atmos_gasesECM1C_2_FD_203312 | JGI IMG/M metagenome (GOLD analysis project Ga0307474, IMG submission 203312) | Hardwood forest soil microbial communities from Morgan-Monroe State Forest, Indiana, United States - atmos_gasesECM1C_05 | ecosystem: Environmental > Terrestrial > Soil > Temperate...
TTGCGTCCTTTCCGTTCTCCGCTTCTCCGCACACTTCAAAGTTCCCCTCTCGTTTGAACAATTCGCAGAGCGCCTGACGGACATACGCACTGTCATCCACGATCAAAACGGATTTCTGGGCGGTGAGAGTCATGGAACTTCACTCGCGTACCAGGGATACAGTTTCGTAACGAGACTACGATGCGGAGAAGGCCGAGGGGGTTTACTAAAGACTGCCGCCAGCACAGAAGAACGAGTCTCCGACCCACCGCTCCAACTGCAACTCCGCCAGCAGTCGTTCGAACCACTGGGCATGACCGCTGGCCTCCATGCCAACCCGCATCTTCTGACCCGCTAGCGCACGTAGAACTTCTCCGCCTCTTCGCGATGCCCTGACCGTTTTTCCTCGAATTCTCCAGTGTCGGTATCCAGCGAAGCTGTTCGCTGAAACTCGGGGTGAAAATCTACTCCCATAATGATCAGGTTCGGCTCCTTTCCCGACCCTGTTGGTTGGGTTCAGCACCAGCAACTTTACTTGGCCCGCGAAGCCGACATTGTCATGCAAATCAATTGCACTCAGAGTGCCCTCAATCGCGCAGATGGGGCGAACAGACAGCGCAAACTTGCCTGGAATGAAGCAAGTCAGAAGGGGACGCACGAAACGTGACAACGTGACCACCGCGCCAAACCCTTTTCTTCTTGACACAAGGTAAGTCTGTCATGGAAACTGACAACCCAGTAGTTTTCCAGTTGCTACGACTTGCTGGTTCCTACGGTGTCGTGGAGCAGTTCTCGGGGGAGGACTGTTCGGGAAGAGCGTTCTGGGGAGGGACGCTCTTTTTTTTGTTCGCGAGGGCAGCTTTCAGGTGCTTAAGGATGTCGGTCAACTCCGGAGAGTCCGGGGTAGCGGCTGCTTTTACGCAGAGTGTTTTGATCCGATCTTCGAGGCGCTGAAACATGTAGTCGCTGAAGCGTCGCCAGAGGCTCAGAACTTGAAGACAGCCTCGCACAAATCGGGTCTCTGTTCGATACATTACATTCTGTAGAAAGGTTCAAATCGGCTGGCCTACTGGGACCAAGAGACGTCCAAGAAAAAGGCCGAACGCTGGGGATCGTCCGGCCTGAAAGTGGGTTGGCGAAGTCGGGCGGTTCGTGAGGGTCGAATGTCACGCGCGAATGAAAGATGACAAGGCGCCGCTGACGCTAACCCATGACCGCCCATGTAGAGGATTGCACAACCCTAGCCCACCCGTCGGATGGGGGCAATACTGTCAACACTGTAGTCACGGTTAGTGACAAGCGGAGGATTGACTGCACGAACTACGCTAATGCCTTCCGCCATTCGTTGTCCATTGCTTGCTTGACAGCGGCGACGGTTTGCTCCTGGCGTCCCTTCACGAATGGCGCGTAACTCGTTCGGTTGTCTTGATGCTTGAGTGGCCCAGCGGAAGAGAGACTTTCTCGGAGTTACGCCAGCCAGAAGATCTGTGGCCAACGCTCGGTCGTCCAATGAAAGATGGCTCAGATAAGGTACAGCGGTCGTAAGGGTCGAAACGTCGGTCTCGCTGACACTAACCCATGACCGCAAGATTCGCGCGAACCTCCACCAAAGTATCGCGGGCACTCGGAACAAACAATACAGCGAACCCTGTAGACACTGTAAGTGACAAGCCTTGGAGGGTTCCGTCGGCGCATTTTCCTCGAGTCACCAATACTCGCGCAGAAGCGTGTAAATTCTCCCTACAACTCGACCGCTAGCCTTCCTACAGGAGTCCTACAAGTCCTTCAGAATCTGCAGGCTAAGATTTGAGAATACTCACAACCTGCCAACGCGTTCGGCAATACACCTGCCCATGATCTTGGTTGATGATGAACAAAACCGAGAGCGACCGCATTCACGAACTCTGCTCCCTGATTGCCCTGGAACAGGACCGCCGCAAGTTTCTGCAGCTCGTCGGGGAGTTAAACCGTATCCTTGAAGTCAGCGAGCAACGTTTAAAAGGCAGTGAGGTTGGCAATTGAAATGTCTCATTTTTCGGACCTTTTCGAAAAAGAACTCGTCAGGATGGTTTGCGTCGCTCAGGGTTTGAGATCTTGGTGGCAGCCATGTGTCGCAGGCGTTTTTATGCTCGCGAAGAGCTTCTCTGAGTCTCGAATGATCTGATTGAGCTGTGCAGGTTGCGGTGTGTCCACGACTCTAATACACAATTCGCAAATGCGATCTTTTAGGCGGCGAAATTCCAACCGATAGACCTCCGCGCAATCGAAAATTACCCAAAGATCAGACAGTACTATTCTCCGTTCGATACAGTACACACCGTATTTACGCTAAATTTATCAAATGGTCCCCCGCCTGCCTCGTACCCCGAGCGGCATCGACCAGAAGGCGTACGAGCCTTCGGTGCTCAGTCATCAACGGAAATCGAAAATGCCGGCCCAGTCGTATCGCGCCTATGGCTGATCGATTTCGAGCCAGAGACAAAGATGTCGCCAGCGAAAAAATAACTTTATTTACAGTAGTTAAATAGAATGGTTAAGGCTTTACTTCACTATCCCGGGTTCAATCCACGCTGCCAAACCGCTTGAGGTCTTCCGGGCCTTCCTTCAAAGCAACGACCTCTTTCCCCTGCACCATCTCGCGGACTTTCTCAACCACGTCGGGATTGGCCAATGTGGTAATGTCCCCGGTATTTAAGTTATTCGAAATCGCTGCCAGCACACGACGCATGAGTTTACCCGAGCGGGTCTTGGGCATATCGGGGACTATATAAACTTTCTTCGGCCGCGCGATCTTGCCAATAATGGTTTCAATGGCTTTTGTGACCTTGTCCGTAATCTCCTGACTGGGCGGAATGCCTGGCTGCAGTGCCACGTAGACCTCCGGCACGCGGCCCTTGATCTCGTCCACCACCGGCACAACCGCCGCTTCTGCGACTTCAGGAACGGTCAGGCACGCGGATTCGATTTCTTTGGTGCCCAAGCGGTGCCCGGCCACATTAATGACGTCATCCACTCTGCCCAGAATGCGGAAATACCCGTCTCCGGCAAGCACGGCTCCGTCGGCGGCGAAATACGGCCAGTCACGCCAGTCTTTGCTTTCAGGGTTTTTGCAATATTTCTTGTAATACTGAGCGACGAAGCGGTCCCGGTCGCCCCAAATGGTTTGCATGATTCCAGGCCAGGGGTTGCGAATGCAGATGTTCCCCGCCTTGCCCGACCCGGCGCTGACTTCGTGATTTTCCTCGTCCAGTATGTAGGGATAAATTCCCGGCATACCCGGGCCTGCGCTGCCGGGTTTCATGGGATCCAACGCCGGCTTGGTGCTGCACAGGAATCCGCCGTTCTCCGTTTGCCACCAGGTATCGACAATCACCGCTTCGCCCTTTCCGACCTCCTCGTAGTACCACCGCCAGACCTCGGGCTCGATTGGTTCTCCCACCGTCGTCATGTGCTTGAAGTGATAATGATATTTCTTTGGTTCGTCATGTCCAGCCTTGCGCAGCATGCGGATGGCCGTGGGCGAAGTGTGGAAGATGTTCACATCCAGGCGTTCGGCAATTCTCCAGACTCTGCCGGCGTCGGGGTAGGTGGGCACACCTTCGTACATGACGCTGGTTGCGGCCAGTGCCAACGGACCATAAACAATATAAGAATGTCCCGTGATCCAGCCGATATCGGCCATGCACCAGTAAACATCCTCGGGATGAATGTCCTGAATGTATTTGGAAGTGCCAGCCACATAAGAAAGATAGCCGCCTGTGCGGTGTTGGCAGCCTTTGGGTTTTCCCGTGCTGCCACTGGTGTACATGAGGAACAGCGGAGCGTCCGCATCCATGGGCACGGGAGGCACGGTTTTCCCCGAGTAGTTTGGCAGGATCTCGTCAACGAAGAAATCGCGATCCTTCACAAACGATGAAGCCGATGAATTCTTGCCCGGGTGCCGCTTCCAGACCAGGACCTTGTCTACAACCTGACCTTCCTTCTTAGCCACGTCCAGTGCGATCTCGGACGCTGCTTTGTGATCAATCAGCTTGCCATTGCGATAGTAACCATCCATCGTGATCAGCACGCGGCTGCCCGAATCGGCGGCGCGCATCCCGCAAGCCTCGCCGCTGAAGCCGCCAAACACCACGGAGTGAATCACGCCGAGGCGAGCGCAAGCCAACATGCTAATCGGCAACTCGGGAACCATAGGCATATGAATGGTGACGCGATCGCCGGCCTCCAGACCGCAGAAATCGCGAAGGAGCGCCGCGAATTCATTCACCCGCACATAAAGTTCGCGGTAGGTGACGGACACGGGCGCTTCCGATTCCAGTTCCGGAACAAAAATCAGTGCCGCTTTGTTCTTGTACTTGGCGAGGTGCCGGTCCACACAGTTGTACGAAGCGTTGAGCTTGCCGCCGACGAACCACTTCCAAAAAGGCGGATTGCTGGTATCGAGCGTGGTGTGCCAGTACTGGTCCCACCTGAGCAGATCGGCGTACTCGCGGAAGCATTCCGGAAAATTCTTCTCGCTGAAGCGTTCCATTATTTTGGGGTCGGTCAGATTCGCCTGCCCGACAAACTTCGGAGAAGGATAGTAATATTCCTCCTCCCGCCAGTGAACGGCGATCTGAGCGTCGGTAGTCTCGGTAACGATCCCGGGTTTCTCCCCAATTCGGGCTGGCATGTGAATAACCCCCTGATGCTAGATTCGTGGTGCTTCCTTTTCCATGAACGCGAAATTCCGTCCCGTTTGCGCTCGGGATGACAACCCGCCCTCACGCCACCACCGTTCACGTCCCATATCAGGTTGCGGCGGGCAGTTTCCCTGCAGCCTCCTCCCAAATGTGGACGCCGTGAGTCTCGCGCAGTAAAAAACTTCCCACGATAAACGTCATTCCGGCGACGATCATCGGGTAATAAAGCCCAGCATAAATATTTCCGGTTGCCGCAACCGAGGAGAGGCCAATTAATGGCAGCAACCCTCCAAAAACACCGTTGCCAATATGGTAGGGCAACGAAAGCGATGTGTAACGGATTTTCGCCGGGAAAGCCTCGATCAGATACGCCGCGATGGGGCCGTAAACCAGGCATACGTAGAGAACCTGCACGAATACCAGCAGCACCAGCATAGTGGTATTCGGACTCGGAGCTTCTTTGGCCGGCACCAGCGCGCCGGACGGGTCCATGGTCATGGCGGTGAGCGAGATCGCCCCCGTCACCTTGTTGCGGGTGGATTTTACCGTGACCACATTGTTTCCCGCGGCGCGTTCCATTGCCTTGTAAATTGGGATGTACGTAAGCACTCCGAGCAGGCAGCCCGCCATCATGAGCTTCTTGCGCCCGACCCGGTCGGAAAGTGCGCCCACCACGGTGAAGAACGGCATACCCAGCAACAGAGCGATCGCAACCACGATATTCGCGGTTTTAACATTCACTTTTAAAATGGTCTGCATATAGAACAACGCGTAGAACTGACCGGTGTACCAGACCACCCCCTGCCCCGCCGTGGCTCCGAAAAGCGAAATCAAGACGTTCTTCAGGTTCGGCCACTTGGTGAATGCATCCTTGAGCGGCTGCGTGGAGGTCATCCCCGAGCTTTTGAGCCCAGCGAAGATGGGCGACTCCTTCATCTTTAAACGGATGTAGAGCGAGATGAGCACGAGAATAATCGAGATCAGGAAAGGGATGCGCCAGCCATAAGCGGCGAAGTCTTCCTTCGACATCGAGTTCTGCGTAACCAGAATCACGATCAGGGAGACGAACAGACCCAGGGTAGCCGTGATCTGGATGAAGCTGGTGTAGAAGCCACGCTTATTGTCGGGAACATGCTCACCGACATATACCGCAGCGCCGCCGTATTCTCCACCCAGCGCGAGTCCCTGCAAAACACGAATTAAAATCAGAATGATCGGCGCGAACCAACCAGCTGTCTTGTAGGAGGGCATCAGCCCGATGGCGAAGGTCGAAAAACCCATGATCGAAAGTGTCACGAGGAAGGCATACTTGCGCCCCACCAAGTCGCCGATGCGGCCGAAGAACAGCGCCCCAAAAGGCCGTACCAAAAAGCCGACTGCGAACGTCGCCAGATAAGCCACGTAGGCAAAGGTGTCATTGCCGGGAGGATAAAACTTCAGCGCCAGAACCGCCGCCAGGCTGCCAAAAATATAGAAGTCATACCACTCGATCATCGTGCCGACCGACGAGGCCATAATCACTCGCCAAATGCTGTACTCGGCATTTCTCGTTCCCGCCACTTGCGCAGCAATCGCCATATCTTCCTCTTGAGGGGCTCAGGCTGGGTTACCTTGATGCCCTATTCAAAACCGGAATGTCGGGCCGACTTCAGCTAGCGAATACTGCTTGACACCCGCTAGCCTCTCAGAACACTCGCAGGGTAACGCCATCTGCCCTTTCTGTCCAGCATGCATCGAGGACCATGCGAGGCTACTCGAAACGGCGCCCGTCGATTTGGCGGAGCATATGCCCCCTTTGATACCGAAGGCTGTGATCTGCGTCACTGATCAGCGTTCACGCGGCAAGACCTGGGGTACCCTGCACTCCGTTCTTAAGTTTGGACGGCTAGAACCGGTAACGAAACGCGAACTGGAATGTCCGCGGTCCGTTCAGTTGATTGATGGACTCGAGCGTCTGAAACCCTGAATTGGGCACCAGGAAGCAGGTCTGGTTGAGCGTGGCCCCATCGCCGCAGGTGGCGCCGACCGGATTGTACTGCGTCTGATTGATTCCGGCGCCGGCTTGCACGAAATAGTTGGCATGATTGAACAGGTTGAATGCCTGCGCTTGAATCTCAATGATGTTCCGCTCGGTAATGTGGAATGCTCGCGTCAACCCGAGATCAATCTCGTCGATCCAGGGGCCGTAGAAGGAGTTGAAATCAGGGCCGGGCACCGGGCCGGCACCGGCAATCCCGACGGCGGTGTTGATTGTGGATTCGTTGATGGCGCTGTCGTTGATCGTATTGTTTCCGCTGGAGCCGCAACTCGCGAGATTCGGGCCGGTGCAGGAACTGGATAGTAGTCCCGTGTAGGGCCTGCCGGAATTGAACTGCATGACGGTGCTGATGGTCCAGTTGGAAAGCAGATGTCGCGCAAAATCGTCTTGCAGTCCGGAGGCATCCGGAGCGTAAACCGCCGCGACAGACAGCCGATGGCGCTGATCGAGCAGTGTTGGCCCGTGGGTATTGCTTAGGTCGAACTGGTTGTTAAAGTCTGCCCCAGTCTGAAGTCCCTTGGAAAAGGTATAGGACGTCATCAGAGAAAGCCCGTGCGCAACTCGCCTCTGAATTTGCACGTAAAGAGAATTGTAATTATTCACGCCTGGGCTGATGAGCGCATTGATCTGACTCACGGCAGAGGTTATGCGGCCTTCGCTGAGCAAGCCACCGTCAAGGTTCGGACCAATAATGGCCGATCCGCCACAGGCGGCCGGCGAAGGATCAGGCGACCCCGGGGTACCTAAGCCGACGCCGGCGGGGCAGACGTAGTAACTCGTGGTGCCGGTTGGCGGGATGAGGTTTTTGTCGTAGGCGCTTGAGGCCAGCAGATGCACGCCGTGCGTCCACATCGTTCCCACGGTGATCGTCGTATTTGACATCAGCTCACGCTGAATTTCCAGGCTCGATTCGAGAACGTAAGGAGTGCGAAAGCTGGGATCCACAATGGCAAGGTTCGATCCAGCGCCGAATGAACTTGTGTTGGTCAAAGAGTTGGGGAAAACAGGGTTCTGCTGATTCGGGGCCAGGGTGGAATCGAAGGGAACAAAGGTGGTCGACTGCTGCGTGGCCAGGCCATTGGCAACTACTGAACTTTCATAGTTGATGCCGTCCAGGATTTCGCGAAACATTCCGAATCCACCGCGCACGACTGTCCTCGCGACCGGCTGGTAGGCGAAACCGATGCGCGGGGCAAGCCGGTTGTATTGGTTGGGAAATTGTCCCGTCAGCCGCGCTACCAGCGGATCACCGACAATCGTGTTGGCCTTCGGCTGCGGGTAAACCTGGAAATCCTCGCGTAGGCCGAAATCGAGGGTGAAATTCTTGGATACTTGAAATTTATCCTGCACGTAAAAACCGTAATAAGGAAACGTGAACGGGAATGTGGGAGTTCCGGCGGCTTGGTTGAAGAAGCTGTACCGGCTGAGAGCGAAGCTTTCTGGGCTGGAGAAGGCAAAAGTCCCTTCGAAATTTGCCGGATTGAAATCGGTGACGTGGCTGCGATTGTAGTCGAAGCCGAAATTCAGGGTGTGGCGGCCGGCGACGTAGGTGAGGTGGTCATTGAATTCCCATTGAGTCTCTTTGTTATCACCCACCGAGAAGGTGGGATTGCCAAGCTCAAAGAAGCTGGGCGAGAAAAATTCGATTTGACCGAGCGTGGGAGAAGTCAGGCCGGAGGGCGTGGCAATCTGCTGGTCACGCAGGAAACTCGCGGAAACGTCATTGAGGATCGCTGGGCTGAAGGTGTGCGTCCAATGCACGCTGGCGTGGTGGTCGCGAACGAAGTTATTGGGCAGAGCTTCGGCGCCAAAGGTCGCGACCGGATTGAACGTGATCTCACCGCCCGGCGAGTTGAAGCGGCTGTAGTTGTAAACAAACGTCAGATGGTCGGCCGAGGTCGCTTGCCAATCCAGCTTCGGGAAGAACGACAGATTATCGGCCCGACGCGCGCGCTGCACCAGGTTGCGGTCAATCGCGCCCAGCGCGTTCGAAACCTGCTGCAGGTAGAGCGGAAAATTTGGGTCCCCGGGTAAGGGCGCGGCAGAGAAACCTTGGGGAGCCGGATAAAGCGCGTTTGGAGCGGGCAGCGCCGTTCCATCCGGTATGCCGAAATTCTCTTGCAGGTTGCCGGGCAGCCCCAGACCGCTGTAAGCGGAATTGATTACCGAAATCGGCTGCTTGCGCCGTTGTTGTTCGTAGTCAAAATAAAACCACGCGGCATGATGAACAATCGGTCCGCCGAGGTCAGCGCCGAACTGCTGCAGCACATCGAGCGGCCGGGGTATTCCATTCGCCTTATCGATGGCATCATTTGCATTGCCCACACCAGAGTTGCGGTTGTAATAGAATGCGTCGCCGTGAAATGAATCCGTTCCCGACTTGGTTACGGTGTTGACGAAGCCCGCGCCCGCTCCGCCGTACGCCGCGTTGTAGGGATTGTCGGTTACCTGGAATTCCTGAATCGATTGCTCGCCGAAGACGTAAGGTACTCTGGTCCGCCCGCGGGCTTCGCCGAAATAATTGCTGGTCGCATTGGCTCCGTCCACGGTGAAGGAATTCGAGCCGTTGCCATTGGCGTAGCCGGAATCCGCCCCACCCTGCTGACCGGCCATGCTCACCAGGCCGAAATCGCCGTCCGCAGTTACGTTCGGGGTGAGCAAAACAAAGTCGGTGTAGCGGCGTCCGCTCAACGGCAGGTTTTCAATCAAGTTCTGATTCACGACGGTGCTGACGGTGGATTCGGTCGTCCGTATCAGCGGCGCCTCGGCCGTGATGGTTACGGATTGCGCCAGGTCGCCCACTTGCAGTGTTACATTCCCGGCCGTGTTTTGCCCCACCTGAACGACTACATTCTCAATGATCGTCGTTTGGAATCCAGTCTGGCCGACACTGATGGTGTATACGCCAACACTCAACGACGAGAAACTGTAAAACCCCGTGTTGTTGGTTTTCGTGGTTAGCTTCACTCCCTCCGCCGCGCTCTTCGCCGATACCGTCGCGCCAACGACCACGGCACCCGTCTTATCCGTTACCTGGCCCGAAATCGAGCCGGTCGAAATTGCATTTTGAGCAAAAGCGATGATCGAAAGAGCGGGGAAAACGAACAGCGCTAGCCAAAAAGCTATGCTTCTCATGGGTTGCTCCAAGTGCCCTTGCGGGCGAATCATTTTGATGAATATCGGTTGAGACGGAGGTGTTGCCAAAAGCAAATCCGAACGTCCCGGACATCAGATTTCCTTGTCGGCTTCAAAATTACCCGATATTTTACACCCAGCTCTGACAGGCGAAAAGAAAAAGTATCCTATAAAAAAGAATGCGCGAGAACTCTCTCCGCGTTTATTTCATCGGCGGCAAGTACGGAATGTAGCGGGCGAACAGCCAACAAAGGAAGAACACAACCGGGACGTGAACCATCAACTGCAGCACTCCATATCCAACAATGTCCCGCGCCTTCAATTTCAAAATGCCCAGCAGCGGCAACATCCAGAAGGGATTGACCAGATTGGGCAGGGCCTCCGAAGCGTTGTAGATTTGCACCACCCACCCCAGATGCACCTGATGCAGATTCGCGGCCTGCAGCACATACGGCGCTTCGATCACCCACTTGCTGCCCCCGGAGGGAATGAAAATGCCGAGCACCGCCGAATACACCGCGACCAGCAACGGGTACGTGTTGTGAGTGCTGATCGAAGCGAAGACCTTCGCCAGCGCGTCCGCGATCCCAGTTCCCACAATCATCCCAAAGATTACGGCGTAAAACGGAAACTGGATCAGCACACCGCCGGTGGCTGGAACGCACTCGGCTACCGCGCGCATAAAACGTTTCGGGCGCCAGTGCAACAGCAGCCCAACCGTGATGAACATAAGGTTGTACGTATTAAGGTCAAGCGCTGCCAGCGCGCCTTGCGGCGAAGTGCGGAAGACGTCGATCAGATACCAGCACAAAAGCAGGACGACGAGGACGGTCAGCAGCGGACTGTACTCGAGCCATTCGCCAGGTTTGCTCTTGGACTCGAGGCTGGAGCGAATGGGCTCGTATTCGATGCCATAGGATTCGGCGGTTCTGGCGTTCTCCGGCGACGGCGTGGAGGCGTAGGCGATCAGCACCGACAGTACGATCAGCACGACCGTCGTCGCGATGCTTTGCCACAGGAAGAGAGTTTGGGTGAGCGGGATCAGGCCGCTGATGTTGAACAGCGACGGCGGCATCGCCGACTTGGTTGCCATCAGCATGGCGGCCGAGGATGAGAGCCCCATGGCCCAAACGGCTCCCAGTCCAAGATACGCAGCTGCGCCAGCAGCGCGGTAGTCCATTCCTTTGACGCGATGGGCCAGTTCGCGAACGAAAAGGCCGCTGAAAATCAGGCTCAAGCCCCAGGAGATTAACGAGGTCAGCATGGAAAAAAGCGCGATCAGCGCAACCGCTCCGCGCGGCGTCTTTGGAATTCCGGCTAAGGCCTGGATGGCGCGATAAACGATCGGGGTCGAGGCCACGACATACCCGCCGATGATGATCATCACCATTTGCATGGTGAACGGGACCAGAGCCCAGAAGTTCTTTCCGCCCTGGATGGCGAGTTTGCTGGGCGCTTGATGAAGCAACAGTCCGACCACGAAGACCACCACAATTCCAAGGAGCGCGAAAATCAGCGGGTCGGGAAACCAGCGCTCACTCCAGTTGGCAAGGCCGAGGCCAAAGCGGACCAGATGTTGTTCCTGAGTGGCTGCGGGTTTCGTTGGTGGCGTGGTCATGCGCGATCCTTTCGGTTCCGGCGCCGACATTCTGCGAAGTGAAAGTTCTCAGCGTCGCGGAAGAGTTGCCGGTTCTTTCCGAGGTACGCCCGACATTGTAGCGTGTGCTTCACAAAAGGGAAGTCGTTTGTGCCGGATTCCGCAATGGGTGTAGGATGCGGTCCAATAGGCCAGCACGATCGGCCGCCACTTTGCTGGTCTGGAGCGAGGCATGAACACTTTCCCGGTTCTGTTGGGTGCGCTCTGCGTCTACGCGATTGCTTACCGTTATTACAGTGCGTTCATTGCCGCGAAGGCTCTGGCTCTCGACGATCGCCGGACCACGCCGGCGCACACGTACGCTGACGGACATAATTACGTTGCTTCTCCAAAGTGGGTGCTGTTTGGTCATCACTTCGCGGCCATCGCGGGAGCCGGGCCGCTGGTTGGTCCTACGTTGGCGGCGCAGTTTGGCTTTGCCCCCGGATTTCTCTGGATTCTGATTGGCGGCGTGCTTGCCGGTTGCGTCCAGGACTTCACCGTGCTGGTAGCTTCCGTGCGCCACCGCGGCCGCTCGCTGGCGGATATTGCCCGCACCGAAATCAGTCCTTTCGCCGGACTCGTCACTATGATCGCCGTGCTTTTTATTCTGTTGGTCACGCTCGCCGGTCTTGGCATCGTGGTGGTGAATGCGCTCTCGAACAGCCCCTGGGGAGTGTTCACGATTGGCATGACGATTCCTATCGCCGTCATCATGGGATTGTGGATGTTCAAAAGCCATGCGGGAAAAATTACCGTTACCGGTCCCAGCATTTTCGGGGTCGTGCTTTTGATCGGCAGCGTGGTCGCAGGGCACTGGGTGGCGCAGAGCGGAGCCGCAGCGTCGCTAACTTTTACGCCCCATCAAATCACGATTCTCATGGCCATTTACGGACTGGTGGCATCGGTGCTTCCGGTCTGGCTGGTGCTCGAGCCGCGCGATTATCTTTCCACCTACGTCAAACTGGGTACGATCATTGTGTTGGTAGTTGGCGTCTTTGTAGTTCATCCCAACATTCAATTTCCGAATTTCACCCAGTTCGTTCACGGCGGCGGGCCGATCATCAAAGGGACTCTGTTCCCGTTTCTTTTTGTGACGATTGCTTGCGGCGCGATCTCGGGTTTTCACTCGCTGGTATCTTCAGGTACCACACCTAAGATGCTGGATAAAGAAACCGACGCACGTTTCATCGGATACGGGGCCATGGTCTGCGAATCCATCGTGGGCATCCTGGCGCTGATTGCGGCCTGCTCTTTGGCGCCGGGCGACTACTTCGGCATCAACACCACGCCGGCGGTGTTCAGCCATCTGGGATTGAGCACAGTCAACCTCGATATGTTCTCCCGCGAAGTCGGGGAGAAACTGGCTGGGCGAACGGGTGGAGCAGTTTCGCTGGCGATCGGCATGGCGACAATCTTCCGCGGCTTGCCGGGAATGGCTCGTCTGATGGGTTACTGGTATCACTACGCCATCATGTTTGAAGCCCTTTTCATTTTGACGACGGTGGACACGGGAACGCGCGTAGCCCGCTATGTTTTGCAGGAACTCATGGGCAAAGTGCACAAGCCGTTCGGCAACAGCGCCTGGCTGCCGGGAAATCTGATCACCAGCTCGGTCGTGGTTCTGGGCTGGGGATACCTGATCTACACCGGCAATATTTCCACGCTGTGGCCATTGTTTGGGACTGGAAACCAGTTACTGGCGACCATTGCGCTGGCGGTAACGACCACCTTTCTCATCAACATGGGCAAGCAGAAATATGCATGGATTACGGCTGTACCCATGTGCTTCGTGGGGGTGACTACGGTGACGGCGGGAGTGCTGGCGATCAAGAATATTTTCTGGCCGTTAACCGCGAAGCCCGATCAGGTATTTACCGGCTATCTGGATACGATTCTCATGAGCATCTTCATCGCGGGCGTAGTACTAGTCGTCTTCGATGCGGTGCGACGTTGGATTCTGGTGGCGAAGGGTGCTCCGGCGCCGCTGGAGGCTTTCGGTCCGCCGTTGACTGCGGCCGGCGAAGTGAAGATGGGTTGCTGCTAGGACTCACACAGCCCAGCGCGCCTTCGAGTTCCAGGTGTAAAGCAGGAGGTAACCGTGAGTGCCCTGTTGCAGCTTAATAGTTCGGGGCCGGACGTGATTGCTCTGCAGCAAGCGCTTAAATCAGCCGGCTTCAACCCCGGCGCAATTGATGGTTCCTTCGGGCCCGGCACCGAGGCCGCCGTGCTTGCCTTTCAGCGGAGCGAAAACTTAGGGGCCGACGGCGTAGTTGGTCCGAATACTGCCGCGGCACTCGGACTGACTGCGATACCCTCCTTTCCATCCGCGATTCCGGGCGTCACCGTCCAGGTCGTCTCGCAGATGTTTCCCGTGACGCCGATTGGAAATATAAAGAGCAATCTGCCGCCTGTCCTGAATGCCCTCGTCTCTGCCAAGCTGCCTGACCGGGCGATGGTATTAATGGCTCTGGGCACCATTCGAGCGGAGACGGAATCGTTTCAGCCTATCAGCGAAGGACAATCGCGCTTCAACACCTCGCCTTCGGGCCATCCTTTTGATCTTTACGACAACCGCCGCGATTTGGGAAATACCGGCCCTCCTGACGGTGCGAATTTCCGTGGGCGCGGATTTGTGCAGCTTACCGGACGCGCGAATTACACCCGTTACGCAAGCGAAATCAGTGTTGACCTGGTAACCAATCCTGAACTCGCGAACGATGCCCAAGTGGCCGCCAACTTGCTGGTAAGATTTTTGGGTGACCGCGAAAATCAGATCCGTGAGGCGCTGGCTGTCAACGATCTGGCAACCGCCCGCCGCCTGGTGAATGGCGGCAGCAATGGTTTAGATCGGTTCACGGACGCTTTCAATCGAGGTATGCAGCTCATTGCCGCCTGACGGCTTTACTGTCGTATGCGAGGTAAAACCTTATAGCCATGCTGAAAAGCATTCAGGTGAGCTCGAATAGCCCTGCGAGCGGCAGCAGGATTCCGCTGCCTTAGAGCATCGAGGATTTTGTCATGCTGTTTGCAAGCCAGATCCATGCCGTTCGATGGAAGTAGGCTCTTGCTGATCAGTTCCTGAAATGCGCCGCGGATGTGGCCCAGGAACTCGGCCAAGACCTCGTTCTTGCTACCGGAGGCAATCGACAGATGGAACTCCAGGTCTAGCTGCGAAAATTGCCCTCGGTCTTCATCATCTTTAGCGCGCTTCATCTTCCGGGAAAGGTCTTGCAGCGTTGCCAGGTCGGCACGGGTGGCGCGTTGGCGCATAAAGAAGCCAACTCTGTTTCCAGTACCAAGCGGGCCTCGGAAAGATCAGTGACATCCTTTTCCGTACTGAGGACGCCTCGCGTGAGCAGCGGCCGATCGATGTACTTGGAAGGCCGCTCGGCGACGTAACTGCCGCCTCCGGCGCGCATGCGAATGATTCCAACAAATGCCAGAGATTTGAGGGCCTCGCGCAGCGTGGATCTGCCCACGTTGAACGCCCGGCAGAGCTCGGCTTCGGAAGGCAGTTTGTCGCCAGGCTGCCAACGCTTGGCCGCGACTTCGGCCGCGAGCTGTAGAGCGACTTGCTCGCTGAGAGTAGTGCGGGAGACCGGCTTCAACGGACTAACGGCCTTCATGTTCTCGGCTCCGGCGTGAAGCGGGGAATTCTTGAGGGCTCGCCCGCCCTTATGCCTACTCCTAGGGGCCGGCCTTTTATGTGACCACGATCACACTCATCGGTGAGCCAGGTCGCAGCTTGTAGGACAAGATGATAAGAGAATTCGTCATCCTAACGGCTCTGTTGCCTAGGATGACGTTGACCCTGAGAGTCTCGCGTTTTCTTGGTAGGAGCGTCATGACGAGAGCGGTTTTCGCGCGCGCCGTACTCGCTAAAGGGTTCCGTCCCACTGTGTCTCTGGGCGCAATGGGCACTGGCCTGCCGCTCCCTTCCAAACGGTCCTCTTGTCTTTTTTTCCTTCCCCAGCAACATACAACTGGAATGCGCGGACAAATGGGACTACAATTCGTCACCAAAATACCGGCATGTTGGAGGAGAAATCCGTGACCTCTGCAGCTGCGAAGGTACCCACTACTCCTGCTTCTGCGAATACGGCCAACCCGGTGGCATGGGTAACTGCTCTGTTGGCTGCGGTGGTTGCCGCCGTCTTGATTTTGCGGATTCGCCCTCTGGCCCACCCCTGGCCCCAAAGCTACGACCCGACGGGACACTGGTGGCTGTCGGCCCTACTGGCGGCCCTGCCCGTCGTGGTGCTGCTAGGGACGCTGGCACTGTTGCACATGAAGGCGCATTATTCGGCGCTGTTGGGTCTGGCCACTTCAATCATCTGCGCCATCTGGATTTTTGGCATGCCCGCCAGCTTAGCAGCTAAGACCGCAGTGCTCGGCGCGGGTTACGGCCTGCTGCCCATCGGATGGATCATTCTCAACGTCATCTTTTTGTATCAACTTACCTGCGACGCAGGATTGTTCAAGGTACTGCAGGAGAGCCTGACGGGTATCACCCAAGACCGGCGCTTACAGCTTCTGCTGATCGCTTTCAGCTTTGGCGCCTTCTTCGAAGGTGCAGCCGGGTTTGGCACGCCGGTCGCCGTGACCGCAGCTGTGCTGATCGGTTTGGGATTTGAACCGCTGGAAGCATCTGGACTGTCGCTAATCGCCAATACCGCGCCGGTTGCCTACGGCGCGCTGGGAACTCCTCTTATCGCTTTGCAAGGTGTTACCGGATTGGATCTTCGGGACTTGAGTGCGGAGGTCGGTCGCATCCTGCCATTCTTCTCGGTATTGGTGCCGTTCTGGCTGGTGTGGGCCTTCGCCGGGTTCCAGGGAATGCTTGAAGTTTGGCCCGCGGTACTGGTGGCGGGCGTGTTCTTCGCCATTCCACAGTTTCTCGTGTCGAATTTTCACGGGCCATGGCTGGTGGACGTTGTTGCCGCCATTGTTTCCATGTTAGCTCTGATCGTCTTCCTATTGAAATGGCAGCCTAAGCGCATTTGGGGATTTGAGCACGAGGGAAAACGCGAGGCCCGCGGCACGCACGGCCACAGCCGGTCGCTGGTGACAAGGGCGTGGGTGCCATGGCTGGTTTTGAGCGTTGTGGTTTTCGTGTGGGGATTGCCGAGCGTGAAGACCCAGCTGGACAAGCTCTCGGCCCCGAAGTTTCCGGTGGTGGGTCTGAACAAAATGGTGCAGCGCATGCCGCCGGTAGTACCCAAGCCCGCCGCCGAAGCCGCGGTTTATTCGCTGAACTGGTTGACTGCGACCGGTTCGGGGATTTTAGTTGCCGCAATCATTTCCGGCTTCGTCATGGGTTTTACTCCCTGGAAGATGGTGCAAACCTATTGGCGGACGCTGGTGCGAGTGCGATTCTCCTTGCTCACCATTGCTGCCATGCTCTCCATCGGCTTCCTGACACGCTATTCGGGGCTGGACGCCACAATGGGATTGGCATTTGCACGAACCGGCGTGCTGTATCCGTTTTTTGGGACTTTGCTCGGTTGGTTAGGCGTGGCCCTGACCGGGTCCGACACCTCGTCGAATGTGTTGTTCGGAAGCCTGCAAAAAATCTCTGCCGAACAAGTCGGAGTCTCAGCCAACCTGATGGCGGCGGCGAACAGTTGTGGTGGCGTGATGGGAAAAATGATCGATGCACAAAGCATCGTCGTGGCCAGCACCGCCACCGAGTGGTACGGACACGAAGGCGATATCTTGCGTTACGTGTTCTTCCACAGTATTGCGTTAGCGGCCTTGGTGGGAATTATGGTAACCCTCCAGGCTTATGTGTTTCCGTTTACTCGTTTGGTGGTGCGGTAAGCGCACCTGATCTGGCACTCGGGTAGTCACCCGCAGCCGGATATAGTTGCCGCAGCACAGCCTGAACCTCGTAACCGTTCGGGCCGGTCCCGTAGTTCTTGCGGAAGGTTTACCAGTATCGAGTATTCGAAATCTAGCAAAGAAGGAGAGCCCTGCTTATGTCAAAGCTTAGAAAGTGGCTGTGTGTATCATTACTCGCAATGGTAGCGACCGCACCCCTGATGGCTGGGTCGGACGATGCCGTCCCTGCGAATACTGGAGCCCGAACCAACGCGACCAATGCGGCGGATCCGCCTGCTAGTCCCGCGCCCCTGAACCCGACATCGGCAATCGGCAGTGGCAATGTCACGGCGTTGCTGGGTGTCCTCGTCATGAAGGGAGTGCTCGCACCCTCGGAGGCGAAAGCGATTCAAGGGGCAGCTCCTGAAGCCGAATTTCAACTTCTGGTCGAAGCGCTAACTCGCAAGGGAGTACTGAATGCGGCAGACGTGTCCGCCGCCAACCCCGCAGTCCAACCCTCCACCCCTGAGGTTTCCGCCTCCGTGGCCAGCCCCCCAAGCCAATACTCAGGACAGGCTGCGACTACTCCGCAGACACCTCAGACAGAGAAGCCGGTACCACGGACCGTGGTCGCGGCGGTCAGCCCGGTCCGGGTTAATCCCGTCGACCCGCCCACTAAGGATGGGCTGGTTCCAGCCTTCAAGTTGGGCCCGGTAAAGATGACGCCCTACGGTTTCATCAAGGCCACCGTGGTTCACGACTCCAGCGATCCCCGTGGCGACGATTTCGTCCTGCCCGGTTTCTTGAACGCCGATACTGGGCCAACCACCGACCCGGCTTTCCACATCAAAGCGCGCTCCACGCGCTTCGGAGCCAATCTGGAATGGCCGGATATTTCGCCCAAGCTGGAGTTAACCGGCCGAATCGAGGGTGATTTTGAAGGTAACTTCAGCCGCGCGGATAACCGCAACGTTTCATCAATCCGTAGCTCCATGGCAAGTCTTCGCTTAGCCTTTGCCAGGTTGGACTACGCCGCGAGCGACAGAACGGACATCTACTTCGAGGGTGGCCAGGACTGGGTTCTCTTCGGATCGAGCGTCCTTCCCAACATCATCGAAACCACGCAACTCCAGGCGTACTTTGGAACCGTGTATGAACGTTCTCCACAGTTGCAGGTGGGCTTGGTGCAAAAGCTGGGAGGTTCGCGGAACTTCAAATTCTCTCCGGCGTTCGCGGTCAGCATGCCGAGTGAAGGCAATGTACCGGCGGATGCAACCATTACCTCGTGCTCCATACCGGCAACCTTTGTGCCTGGTACCACGACTACCATTGGCTGTACCAGCACCGTGACCGACGGGACCGCCAACCAGTTGGGATACGGCGAGCGCCAGGGTTCTGACTCGAACAATTTGGAATATTCAGCCCGGGCGGTTCTCCAATTCCAGCTCGATCCGGCTCCGTCGGTAGCGCCGGCGCAGATCCTCGCCAGCGGCTTTGAAACTCATCGCGAAGCGATTGTGTTGCACTCGGCGATTGCTGCGCCTGCAGGCTCCGATGCCGCTGAAGTTGCTAATTACGACGCAGTGAAAGCCGCCTTCCCGACCGGCGCTAACGATCGGAGCGAGGGTTACGGCGGTCAAGTTGCGGTTTCATTGCCAACCCGTTGGGCTACGGTAGTGGCGAGCGCCTATCGCGGAGGAGATCTGCGGTTCATGTTCGCCGGTCAAACCTTGTCCTACTTCAGCGACGCCGGTGGCCTGACGAACACCGCCAGTGTTCCTACCATAGATCGCTCGGGGACAGGAACCATAGTTTTTGGTACGAACGCGGCTGGACAAATCGTGGTTGCCCCTCAGCGCGCCATTCGCGGCTACGGCGGTTTCGTCCAACTGGGTATGCCACTCTCGCGTTGGTTTAATGCGGATCCGAAGGGTCACAACGCGGGCTGGCAACTCTACTTCGATCACGGCTTGGATGCGGTCGTGCACTCCGACTTCGCCAGGGCCAAGGACATCGGGGCGGACGGTGCTGGCCCCTACAAGAGCACGCTTAACGCCGTTACCCTGTTCTACCGGCTGAACCCATGGGTGCAGTTTGGATTTGAGCAATCGCTTTACAGCAGTTACTCGCTGCCGAATAACGCGGGAGTTTTCACGCCGAACACCTCGGTGGCGGGAGTTCCCAGCCGCACGTGGAGAGATCTGCGTTCGGAGTTCGGGCCGATCTTCACCTTCTAGGGAAAAGACTGGCTCGTGTGGAAGCGACGGCAACGAAGAACTGGAGAGATCCGGGGACAAAGTTGTCTGCCTTACGGGAATGACTTTGTACCCCGGAGTTGTCGTAAAATCGCCATGGCCGCGGACGGGAGTTACTTCCCGTCAGAGCGGCACGTTATTCGCCGGCGGTTCGAGCCATTGGTGGCGAAAAAGGAACGACACGGAGTTGAATATGAGGTGTAGTACCAGACTGCTTGCGGCATTTTTGCTGCTCAGTGCTGCAACGTCCATTGCCGCAACCAAGGCCGAGCGGTTCCGCATTACGGTCTTGGACGCGGAGTCGAAGACTCTCAATACCAATCCTGACCAGCCGACCCGAGATTGCGATCTCGCCAATTACTCCGGCTATTGTCACGAAAGCAAGGTTGCGTTGGTGCGTAATACCATGCGCGTGCAGGAAGGGAACGGGAAGCCATTCTCCATTACCTGCGTCTGGGATAATCGCTGGTCCAAATGTGTCAGCTTGCCGATTGGGCAGAGCTTTGACGCGCGCAGGGATAAACGCGGGATCACAATTTTCTACGAGAACGAAAAGGGCGGGGCAAGCAAGGAACTCTACACTGTGGTTGAAGCCGCCCAGGGGCCTCAGCCAGCGGCACAAACTGCCTCGACCCAGAGCTCAACGGTCCCCGCAGGAAATGCGGTGAGTCCGGAGCCAGCGGAAGCCGCCACCGCACAAGTGAATCGGGAAAAAGTCAAGTGCAATTTCAGTTCGACACCCGCCGGCGCTGAAATCACTCTTGACGGCCGGTACGTGGGCAATACGCCCTCGACTATCGGCGTTAGCACCGGAACCCATGTTGTCGTCCTCTTTATGCCCGGCTTTACCCAGTGGAAGCGGGAGCTCACGGTGGCATCCGGCTCAGAAGTGAATGTGACGGCTAATTTGCAGAAGGCCCAGCCGTGAGGCGGATGTCTCGAACCCGACAGATTTGAATTACGGCACTGAGAGTGGCGCGATGGCGCAAAGGATACAGAACTTTGACCGTGACACGCAAAGTGTCGCTATTCGTCCCCTACTTCGTGGACCAACTGCTGCCTGAGGTGGCAGTCGACACGGTCAAGGTGCTGCGCCGAATTGGCTACGCAGTCGAGTTTCCTGAAGATCAGACTTGCTGCGGCCAGCCTGCCTTTAACACCGGATACTGGAACGAGGCGCGGCCCTGTGCAGAGCACTTCGTTCGAGTCTTCAAGCACGCCGACGTGGTCGTATGTCCCTCCGGTTCCTGCGCCACCATGGTTCGTACATTTTACGCGGAGCTGCTGGCAACAAGTTCGCTGCGTGAAGATGCCGTCGCGTTAGCCGGCCGTACGTTTGAGCTCTCGGAATTTCTGGTGAAGGTCGCCGCCGTCACCCAGGTCGGCGCCATCTTTCCGCACTCGGTCACCTACCACGCTTCCTGCCATGGCCTGCGCGAGCTTCACCTGCGCGACGAACCTCTCCAGCTTTTGCGCGGCGTCGAGGGACTCAAGCTGATTGAAATGGGACGCTCCGAGGAATGCTGTGGTTTCGGCGGAACTTTCGCCGCCAAGTTTGCCGACATGTCCGCCGCCATGGGAGATTCGAAGGCCGAGAGTGTGGCCGCGACTAGGGCCGAGTTCGTCACTGCGATCGATCCCAGTTGCCTGTTGCACATCGAAGGAATCTTGGGCAAACGCCACGCGCCCGCGCGCACCATTCACCTGGCCAGCATTTTGGCCCGGACCAATTCGGCGCAGGGGACACCGTGAGTTCAAGCGCGGCACAACGGTTCCTGCAGGACGCCGCCGTAAAGTCGGCAGATCCGGTGCACCGCGAAATCATTTGGCATCGCAACGCCACCGAGGCAGCAGCCACAAAGTCGAGTGAGCGGCTGATGTTCCGGGCTTGACGCTCCGCTATGATTCATCTTTGGATTTACGCTTTGGGTGGCTGGTTGATGCGCAAGACCCTGCGCGTGATCTACGGACTGGGACTCGCGGGATCGATACTCGATCCGATGCGGGTATGGAACCGCTATCGCTCGCCTGTGCCGCTGCCCTCCGAATCATTTCGTGCTCGCTGGAGAAAAGGCCTTGGCGCAAACTGAAAACCCAAGCCGGGAGCGGATTCTGGGACAAATTCGCGCGGGATTGCGCACCGTGCTCCCAGAGCTTGCTGCGATCGGATCCGACCGCGAAATCTTTGAGCCAGTCATCTTTGAGCCAATCATGTTTGAGCCAATCAACGATCCACTCGAACGATTCCAGAAGGAATGAGTCGCGAACCTCATGGAATGCACGCTCACCGCCGATTGCGACGCCAGTGCGCGACAGCTTTCGAAAGTTCTCCAGTCGCTACCGGAGGGAGAAGCGTTCGTGCAAGACGATCCCTTGTTGCGTCAACTCATCGAACTGGCTGCACCTGAGCGGGTGGTCCGCTGGTCCAGTCGGGGCGCGCCACTCGAAGCTTCACAGGCAACGGTGACGCTCGCCGAAGCTCTCATCGCACAAACCGGATCCGTTCTCGTCACCGCTTCATGCGAGGGCGAGGCGCTTCGGTAATTGCTCCCTGTCATATCGTTTACGCGACTGGCGCGCAACTGGTTCCCGATCTGGTGACGGCCCTGAGTTGCCTCTCGCGACAACGAAAACTCGACTGCAACTCCTTCGCGTGCGTCATCAGCGGCTCCAGCCGCACTGCCGACATCGAGAAGATTCTGGTGCAGGGCGCGCACGGCCCGCGGCGTTTATCGGTCATCCTGCAGACCACTGGCTAGCATCGCCACTCTGGATTGCCTCCCAGAGCGGCGACACCGATTTCAATTCGCTGGGCTCCCTACGATTACAGCATCGTTATCCGAACTGTTGCCCGGCGCCTGGTGAGACTGCATAGCCGCAGCGGATCCCGCTTTTGATTTTTGCTTCTTCTGAAGTTGCGCTGCGCGTGCCGTCTGTTGAGGCTGTTCAGACTCGGGCTCGCACTGATACTCGGGATACGAAGTGCAACGCTCGGCCTGCGCCATCGCTCGATCGTTTTGCACCTGGGCGCATTCGTGCAGCGCCTCCAGGCTCTGCCAGCAAGTGCTGTCATTAGGATCAGGCAAGGTGTTTTGAGCGGATGATAAAGACGAAGTTGCTATTAAGAGCACAGCAGCAGTCAATAAGCCAGTTAAAATTTTCATCGCAATCCTCCAAATTAGTACTGCATCATGAGATTGCGGACAAACCTGTTTCGAACGGACAAATACTGCTCGTTTTCGGCCATTGTTTTTCGTGTAACTTACGGCGGGCCGTACGCATCTTCTTTATGTGGTGGATCTGTCTTCAACCCAAGCAGTGGATAGGCGTAGCCGTGCGCAGGAATGGCCCACGCGCCGAATTTCCCTGCTCATATTCCCGCGAGTGCATCTGATGAATTTGGCCGGACCACTCGACGTGTTCGCCCGCGCGTCGCAGGCGTTGACTCGCGCCGGAAGGAGACGTTCGCCCGCCTACCAGATCGAGTTGCTTACAATGGATGATCTGCCGTTGATGACCGCGTCCGGTCTGGGCATCGTGGGTGGGCGGAATTGGACGCAGGCACTCGAGCCCATCGACACTTTGCTGCTCGTTGCGGGCGCATCGGAACTTGACGTAGCCATCGCACCAGAACTTCTGGCTTGGCTGCGTGCATCTGCTGATCGCGTTCGCCGCATCGGCTCAGTTTGCTCCGGTGCATTCACGTTGGCCGCGGCTGGAATACTCGATGGACGGCGCGCCACAACGCATTGGAAGTTGGCGAAAAAGCTGGCGCAACGGTATCCGCGAGTTTCCGTGGATGCCGACAAGATTTTCATTCAGGATGGAAATGTCTGGACCAGCGCTGGCGTGTCAACCGGCGCCGACTTGGCGCTTGCGATGGTAGAAGAGGATCACGGTCACGCGCTTGCATTGGAGGTCGCACGCCACATGGTGTTGTTTTTGCGCCGTCCAGGAGGACAGAGCCAGTTCAGTTCGCAACTCGCAGCCCAGGCCGCGGACTTGCAGCCTATTCGCGAATTAATCGCCTGGATTTACGAACATCTTGACGCAGACCTCTCGGTCCCTGTGCTCGCCAAACGCGCAGGAATGAGCGACCGCAATTTCAGCCGGGTCTTTTCTCGCCAGGTGGGGACAACGCCCGCGCGCTTTGTCGCTCGCTTGCGGCTGCAGGCGGCCAAAGCCAGACTTGAGCACACTGCCGACAAAGTAGAAACGATCGCTGCGCTCGCTGGTTTCGGAGGTGGCGAGGCTCTGCGTCGTCATCTGCGTTCTGAGGGCGCAACGCCTCGTTTGTACCGCACCCGCGTTGGACTCACCAATGCTGGGAGCGCCTGAAGTCTCCCCGACAGTACGAACTGGACACCTTTCGGATCTCTGCTGAAAACCTGCCGCGCGTGGGTGTGATATTGGGAGAAGTTTGCGGGATGGTCGTAGTCGTTCTTACCTCCTGCGCCAGAGCACTTGCGAAAATAGCAAGGAGGAGGCACAGGGTTGAGCACAAAAAACGCGGACTGGGTTCATAACTATCTCCGAAGTAAAAAGCTGGTGCGCAAGGCCGAGGCAGGTTCGCCATCAGCAGTTTGCGCAAAACTCGGATGCGGGTTGGCTGCTCGAGGTTTGCGACTAAGGCATCGTTCCTCCTAAGCTGAAGCGATGCCTGTAGAGAAAGAAAAGGCCACCAGGCATTCTCGGTGGCCGGTCTTCGGCTCCCCTTACTGTGCTTGCGGCGGCTTGCTGTTATCCGCCGGAGGTGTTGTGCTCGGGGATGTGGTATCGGGAGGAGGATTCGTTCCCGGCGTGGTCGAGTCGGGGTTCTGTCCCTGAGGCGGAGCCTGCGTCTCTGGACTGCTGCCCGGCGCAGTGTTACCGGGTGTAGTTGTCGTTCCTGGATTCGGAGAAGCCGCCCCGGGTGTGGGTGCAGCAGTGCCCGGTGTGGGTGCGGCAGTGCCCGGTGTGGGTGAAGCAGTTCCGGAGTTTGGCGTGCTACCAGTGCCAGTTTGTCCGGGATTCGCCGCCGTGCCCGGTGCCTGTCCACTCTGTGAAGCGGAGCCAGTTCCCGACTGCCCAGCGCTAGATCCGGCGGAGCCCGCGGTTCCCGCTGAACCAGTCGAGCCTGCCGATCCCGACTGCGCAACCAACCAGCAACTCAAAAGTAACACAACGAACATAATTGAAATCTTTGTCTTCATGGGCTTCGAAGCCTCCAAAAAGGGTGTAACGCCACAGTTCGCGTTCTCAACGGAGTCTAAGGGGCAAGGTTGGTACGTGAGAATCCAGTGGACTCCGTAGGTTTTGCAGGGCGATTCGGTATAAGAAAATGGCCGACCGCTGGTCTGAAAGTGGCATCCAAGAAGTTCATGTTTGCGGGAAAACGTTGCGGCCCGACTCTGATCTATCTGTTCATAGCGATCATCGTGGCAACGCTCGCATTCCTTGCTTTGTCGCACGGGCCACAACGACAGCCCCCCGCTCCACCGATCCACCAGAAACAGTAACCGTCGCGTGACTCTGCTCGTTAGCGTCGCTCGCACGGGGCCATCGCCGACATATCGACGCGCGTCAGGAAACGCGTTCCGATCAGGCAGCGCTTTGTCGCCGGACGAGTAGGCTCCGTTGCTCTGATCATTCGCAGGTTCTCAGCAGGCGGTTACGTCGTGAAGGAAGTAGCAGGCAGTAGATATTCCGTCGAAATCGGCGGAGGCCGACCGATCCATCTGTCCTCAAACTGGAAGATGACTCGCGTCCGTCGGCCCCTGGGAAGGCAGATCAGTGGTGATCGTTATCGTGGTGATCGTTGTCGTGGTCGTGATCGTGGTGATCATCGCGGTCCCAGTTCTGCTCGGTTTCCCAGCGATGTTCTCTCCCGTTCCACCATTGGTGATACTCATTCCAACAACGTTCCCTTTCTTCATTCAGATCATGTCGCCGGTCCTCGGCCTCGCGGCTATGTTCGCCATTCCGCTGGATGGCCCTATCCAGCCTCGCTTCCGCCTTTTCGACCGCACGCTGGCACCTCTCTCTATGGTCGTCGTCCGCGCGCGCCTGCGGCGCTGCTACTAAGAACCAAAGCCCCGCCGTCACTACCGCTACTAATGCTGTCTTTCCAAATCGTCGACTCACGTTGTTCTCCTTTTTTTGTTTCGCTGGCGGCTATCCACTGCCACCATGCGGCCCCTTCGAAGCGCTCACGATTATTTCGCCTGGGCGCCGTCGCCCAGGACTCAGCAGGATTCTATGTGCACCTATGCTCTTTTTCGATACAGTGCATCTGGTATTAACTTCAAAGTTAGCAACAGCTACCTGTACAAAATTAAACTTTCGCGTTTGGTTTTCACGACGCGCATCTCCCCATGTTCTTGCGCAGCGGAACTCTCTAGTGTCGAATTGTGAAGCTGCTCGCGTCTTGACCCGCCGTATACAAACGAGTCGCTATACTCAGTTGCCTTTTGAAGGCCATTTTTTATTGCCGCGACTGACTCGTGGGCGCATACTGCGATCTGAGTGGAGGCGTTCATGTCCAACGTACCCACCGGCACCGTGAGAGCTCCAGATAGTGCGCATTGGCCGACCGCAATCGCATCCCTGGCCGTGGGCTGCGCCTTCTTTGCGCTATGGTTTTGGTTGCTGCCCTCGTGGCTGGGTTTTCAAGCTGTCACAACGGCGCGATGGCGCTGGATTGCGGCTGTGCCGTCGGTGCTGGGTTTCGCGGTGGCGCTACGATGCGTGTGGGATTTCGGACGCACGGGACATGGAACGCCGGCGCCAGTGGCCCCGCCCAAGAGGCTGGTTGTAGTCGGATTCTATCGATATGTGCGAAACCCCATGTACCTGGGGTTCTTCATCGGCTGGATAGGCCTGTGGGTGGTCTTCGGCCAGGCGAATCTAATTGCGATCTTTGTGGTCTGCGCGGTCGTGCTGGGCGTAGCTCTATTTGTGAGGCTGTACGAGGAGCCAACTCTGCGAAAGCTGTTCGGCCCTGACTATGAGGAGTATTGCAGGAACGTCCCCCGATGGGTGCCACGGATGCACCGGTGGGAATCCGGAAAGCGAGATTGATCAGGGCCCCAGGGTGCTGCGGCCCGAGGAGTTCAGAAAAACCTGGCCTTGAACTCTTCGTGTCTCTGCCGCGCTTGGCTCATAAGCGTTTGGAATTCGGGTTCATTGCGAAGATTTTGTAGCAGAGGATCGCGCACAAAGTAGGGATAACAAAAAAATCCACCTCCGATACTGTGCCGCAGCATGTGCAAGGCGGAAACCTTGTCGCTCAACACTGCGTAAGCTTGAGCGACCTTGTAAATGCCTTCAGCATCGCTCACTCCCTGCGTCTCGATCCTGTCTCCTGTTTCCTGAAGAAGCTTCAGACCACTCGCATCGTCATGTTTAATGGAATCGCTCAGCGCTTTCCCAACATTTGCCGGAAGCAAGGATGGCTCCATCTCGTAGGCACGATCAAAATCTCTAGCTGCCTGCTCATAATTGCGCAGATAATACGATCCAAAGCCGTGATAAAAGAGAATGTAAGTCGAGTTGTTGACCGGCAAGCTCTGCATAAATTTCTCGTATTCGCCCAAATACAGATAGCTGTTGAGCGCAGAGCTGTTGATCTTGACCTGCGGGTTGTTCTGTCGCGCTTTTTCACATTCCGTCACCGATTCCTCCAGCATCCCGCCGAACCGGTAGGCATATCCAAGCTCCCAGTGAGCCTCTGCATTATTTGGACTCGTTTGCAGAGCTGATCGGACCAAGGGCACGGCCTGCTCCACTCTGCCCGTATCCGTAAGCAGGTTGGCCATATAGATCCGCGGCTCAACCAATGCGGGATTCAGCCCGATCGCTTTTTCGTAGGCAGTCTGCGCTTTGCTGTAATCCTCGCGCCCCCCGAACCGCAACGACGCATTCGTCGTGTAGGCTCTGCCCAGATGCGCCCAGGTTGGCGCATAATTTGGTTCCGTCTTGGCGGACTTCTCCAGCAGTTGAATCGCCGACGCAAACTCATTCAGCGAGTAAAGATCGACTCCCCGCAGATAATATTCGTAAGCCTGCGAATTGATTGGATTCTCCGGCTTGAGATTTGCCGCTTCCGCGGGCGAGAGATTCAACTCCAATCCCTTGATGATCTGTTGCGATACGCGGTCTTGCACGGTTAACAGTTTGTCGTACTTTAAATCGATCGTGTCCTGCCACAGAATCTTGTCCGGCATCACATCGACCAGCTGCGTGGTGATTCTCAGGTCATCGCCGTCTTTAATGAAGCTGCCTGTAAGCAGCGTGTCGACTTTCAAATCGGCCGCAACCTGTTTGGGATCGATGATCTGATTGCGATACTTGTCAACCGAGGAGGATGGACGGACCGTAAGCGCGTTGATATATCCGAGCTTGGTAATGACTGCATCGGCCAGAGAAAATCCCAGGAAATCGGTCTCGGGATCCTGCTTGAGGTTTCGAAACGGAAGAATTGCCAGACTGCGCGGCCGCGCCAATGTGGGGACAATATGAGATTTTCGTACAGCGAAGTAGCCAATCATCATTACCGCGAACAACAGAACTCCGAGCCCCAGCCGCATTCCACGCGAAGAAATCAGACCTGTGGCCAGACCACGCTCCTCTACATCGAAGGGCCTGCGACTGCCCGATCCTGTCTTTATCTTTGCCGGTTGAAGCCCGACAGTTCCAGACGCTCCTTGCCTGGCGCCACTTGAACGGGCGCTGGGCCGCGCCGACTGGAGCTTGGCTTGAAATTCCATCTCCTTCTTAAAATCCTGGAGGTCAATCAGCAAGTCTTTTGCCGTCTGGTATCGGCTCTCGCGATCCTTGCGCATCGCTTTACTAATCATGCGCTCAAGCTCATGCGGCACTTCCGGAGCAAATTCCCCGGGCGCAGGCGGCTCCGTCTTCAGGATTTCAGCAATGATATCGCTCGCTGTTTGACCTTCAAATGCACCCCTTCCCGTGATCAGCTCATAGATCACCGCACCCAAGCTGAAAATGTCACTGCGCGCGTCTACTTGCAGTCCGCGCGCTTGTTCCGGGGACATATACTTCGCCGTACCGATCACCATTCCAGGTTCGCTGGTCGAAGATGCGATAGACGAAGCTGTTCGACGAATTGTCTCCCCTACCCGTCTCTCATTCAGTTTGGCGATCCCGAAATCGAGGACTTTGACAATCCCATCGGCTCGCACGATCACATTGTCCGGCTTGATGTCACGATGGACGATGCCGCTGGCATGCGCGGCAGCCAGAGCGCTGGCAATCTGAATGGCAATGTCAATCGCCACATTCAACTCCAGCCTGCCATTCAGCAGACGCTGGCGAAGGGTTTCACCCTCAATGAATTCGGCGGCAATAAACCGCATCCCATCGGCCTGACCGAATTCGTGAATGGTAAGAATGTTGGGATGATTAAGGGCCGAAGCCGCGTGCGCTTCATGCTCAAAACGTCGCAGCCCGCGCTCGTCACGAGTGAGCTCCGGCGCCAGCATTTTGATCGCAACCTTGCGCCGGAGACGCATATCTTCGGCGAGGTAGACCTCGCCCATTCCACCAGCCCCCAGCATGGAAATGATTTTGTAGTGAGCCAAAATGCTGCCCGGCCCGATGCTTTCGTGAGGGCTATCCTTCATTATTTGCTGTGCCGCATCGAGCACCGGCTTAGACAGAAAATCCGTATTTTTTTCGGCCGACGCGAGCAGCGCCTCTACCTCTTTTCGCAGCTCCGTATCCTCTCCGCAGCTCTGGTCGAGAAATTCCGCACGCGCTTCCGGATTCAACTCGAGCGCCTGATAAAACAGGCCTTCGAGCCGTCGCCAGTGATCAGAACTGGAAGAGGTGGCCATTACTAATTCCTGGGTGGGTTGTGTGTAAGTTCCTGGTGCAGCCAGGCCTTAGCCATTTTCAGCTCGCGATGCACCGTAGCCGGAGAAATCTTGAGGGCGGCTGCAGTTTCGTCGTAGGTAAGCCCGCCGAAAAAAAGCAGCTCAATGAGTTCACTCTTTCGTTGGTCATGTGTAGCCAGACGCTGCAGAGCCTCGTCCAACTCAACAATCCCTCCCGTTGCTTGCGGGCCAATCATGACCGCCTCATCCAACGAGATCTTCTCAGCCCCGCCGCCACGCTTGTCGCGGTTATGAGCCTTCGCGTGGTCGACCAGAATGCGCCGCAATAGCCTGGCCGAAACGGCGAAGAAATGAACCCGGTCCTGCCAGGCCACGTCGGCATCGACTAGGCGCAAGTAGGCCTCATTCACCAGGGCCGTGGCGCGCAACGTGTGATCAGGTCGCTCGGCCCGTAAGCAGCGCGATGCCAGTTTGCGCAGCTGCTCGTAGACAACCGGCATCAACTCGTCAAGCGCCGCTTTATTCCCGCTGCCCCATTGTTGCAGAAGCTGCGTAACGAACTGCTGCTCTGGAGGCATGTGCTTTGTTCCCGTTATTCTGGTCCCGCGGGTTTGCGTTGTTCCGTTTTCGTAAACTGGTTGTGCGAATTGGCCCCACGCCGGTTGGCGACGATTATACCTCGCACGCTCCCACCGCTGAGTTAATAACTTTTGAAAGTTTTCATCGTCGCATTTAGTAAGATGGAAATAATAGCGCTTCTCCAATAAAGAGAAAGTTCGATAGCGGACGTTTGAAAACCGGGCTACGCAGGATGAAATGAAGGTCGGCGCTACTCAGCCGCAGAGCCTGATTACACGGGCTTTGCCTTCTCAACTTCAAGGACAACACAGAATGGCGAATGTGAACACCAAAAAGGGGGTAATCGGAATCCTTACCGGGGGTGGCGACGTACCCGGTTTGAATCCCGCAATCCGTGCCGTCACTTTCCGGGCAATCCGCGAAGGTTGCAAAGTCATTGGCCTGCGCCGAGGATGGGGAGGTCTGGTCGATATAGTTCGCGAAAAGGATTACGACAACAGCGACAATTTTCAGACTTTGACCGAAGAGATCGTCAACCGCGCCGGCCGTACCGGTGGAACCTTCTTGCACAGCTCCCGTACCAACCCAGGCAAAGTGAAAAAATCGGCTGTCCCTGAGCATCTGCAAGGCGCCTACAACGCCGAAACCAACGATCTAACTCCAGAAGTGCTAAAAAATCTCGACTGGCTGGGAATCGACTTCCTCATTCCGATCGGTGGCGACGACACCTTGAGCTATGGCGTACGCCTCTATCAGGAAGGCGTCAAGGTAGTCGCGATTCCCAAAACCATGGACAACGATGTCCCAGGAACCGACTACTGTGTCGGCTTCAGCACCGCAGTGACCCGCACCATCCAGATGACCAACGATCTGCGAACCTCCGCTGGCTCGCACGAACGCTTCCTGGTTCTCGAGGTATTCGGCCGCTATGCCGGTTTTACCGCCATGCTTCCCACCATGGCCGGAGCCGCCAACCGCTGCGTGATCCCGGAGCATCGCTTCGACATCGAGCAACTGACCGAGTTGCTGGTCGCCGACCGCCGCAAGAATCCAAGCCACTATTCCGTCGTCCTCGTTTCCGAAGGAGCCATGTTCGAAGGTGGTGAAATGATTTTCGAGGAGCATACGACGGATGCCTTCGGCCACAAAAAACTGGGCGGCATCGGTGATCTGGTTTCCGAGAAACTGAAAGAACTCTCGCCCAAGTACAACAACGGCAAGAGTATCGAAGTGATCAACCAAAAGCTGGGATACCTGGTCCGCTGCGGCGATCCCGATGCCATCGATTCGATCGTGCCCATGGCCTACGGCAATCTCGCTCTGGACCTGCTGCTGCACAAAATTCACGGCCGGCTCGTCGTGCTGAAGAACGGCCGCTACGACAACATGCCGGTCGATGCGGTAATCGCCTCGAAGAAAGTCGTGAATGTAAAAGAGCACTACAACACCACACGGCTCCGCCCGCATTTCAGCAGCTTCGAAATGAAGCCTCTGTTCATCATGACCAGCGAATAAACACAGCCGGTTACTGGGCAAGCATGCGCACTTCGGCCTTGATTGCGGCCACTCGATCGAACAGATTTCCGGGTTCGATCAAGACCATCTCAAAACCAAACTTGCGATAGGTCTCTTCATGGATCCGCTCAAAACGCAGAGTCTCCTCGAAACTGATCCGTCGTGCTTCGGTCGGGGTGATGAAGCCAAGATTCCGTATGAAGAAAACACGCTTTTGAAAGATCGTATCCGTCGTAATTCGCTCAAGTTCCCGCGAAAGCGTATCGGAAAAAGGATGCCCAAGGTAAACCGCGAGGGCAGCGGTGCAGATGGCGCACCGATCGTAGAACTGTATTCCGTCCGGCTCGCACGACGCGCGCAGCTGCCGCAGTCTTTGCAGATCCGCGACCGATTCGACAAAACCCGGATCCATCCATGGTTCAGCGATACCCTGTGCCTGTCGTAGCGCGATGACGTCAGTAGCCGCCTCTTCCACGACACTAAAGCCATCAAGCTCTAGTTGACGGATTATGGCTGTCTTTCCCGAACCAGGCGCCCCCGTCAGTACGAACCTTTTCATGCCGTGCCTCAGCCTCCGACTAACTTTCAAGTAGTTTAGATAGTGGCGTTATCCCCCAAGGTTCGCGCTTTGTCCATAGCCCGTGAGCCCGCCCCGGACGCCCACTAAGGTTGACAAGAGTCTGCACTCGCTACCAAACTAGATTCTGCCGGTTGGCGCGGCCGTCGAAGCAGCCAGGCAGGTAGAGCGACCCGGAGATTATTTCCCATGCCATCACAAAACGCACCCGCACCTAAGCAAAATCCGGAACACTTGCCCGCGGTGGAGCATCTTTCCCATGCCCATCAGTTGCTCAATGCCTTGCAAAAACGAATCGGAGAACACCCCGAACTAGCCGAAGCCATCACCAAATTGGAGACCGCATTGAGCATGCTCACAGTGAAAACCGGAGGAATGCTGTAGTACACCTCCCGTGAAGTCGGGAAACTTCGGAGCCGCTCGAATCAGCCCCTCTCCCAGCCGCGAAGCGGCGCATGAATAGAGCCCACGGCGCAAGCCGTGGAGGAGTAGGCCAAAAAACCAGCCCCACAGGGCGGAAGAAGGCCGCAGCCCCTGTCCACAAAATTCTTGTCAAGCCCCCAAAACCATCCAATTCCTCGCAAACCCCTCTCTCTAAAGCAAATATATTTTTGCAAAGTTGGCGGGTTTACCCTATGCCATCAGCTATCCTAGAGGTAGGGATGAAAGAAGTATGGGATGAAACTGGAAGGGAAGTCGTTCCCATGCCCGGAATATCGCAATGGCTAAGTCCTTTAGAAGAGATATTTTACAATGCTATCTCTCTTTCCGAAAGGAAGTCCCACGGCATCTCTTTTTCTGCCCCAATCAATTCATAGATTTAGGAGTCAACGCGGAGTCTTGAATGATATCCATGTCACCAATCGCTCGGTACCTACCTCGCTAAGTCCTTTAGAAGGGATATTTTGCGATGGTATCTATTTCTCTTCCCCAATGAATTCATAGATTTAGGAGAAAAACGCAATTTTGAGGTATATACCCGCCCCCCAGTCGACCTCATTCCGATCAACAATATCGGCGCCGCGTCACTCCAGAGGAGCGGAGCGGCTGTCATCCTAGCGAAGTGAAGGATCTGTATACTCTGCCCACAGCGCGAATCCGCCATCGCCTTTCACAGCCAGCCCTTCGCCCGGGCGATGCGCGCTGCCTCGACCCGGTTGTTCGCGCCCAGCTTGCTGATCGCCTCCGAAAGATAGTTACGAACCGTTCCCTCGGAGAGGCTGAGTGTGGCCGCGATCTCGCCGCTGGTCACACCATCGCCCGCGAGTCGAAGCACTTGCCGTTCGCGGTCGGTCAGCGGATCCGGCTCTGCCCAGGCTTCCGTGGCCAGCTCCGGATCGATCACACGCAGGCCTTGCTGCACCCGCCGAACGGCTTCGGCGAGTTCTTCGGAGCGCATGTCCTTCAGCAAATATCCGGAAGCCCCGGCTTCGAGCGCGCGTCGCAAATAACCTGCTCGCGCGAACGTAGTCAGGATAATCACGCGCGTTCCGGTGCGCCGCCGTTTAAGTTCACCGGCCACGTCGAGCCCGGTCATTTCTGGCATTTCAATGTCGGTGATGAAGACATCCGGCTTGTGCTCAAGCACCGCTTGCAAGGCTTCTTTGCCATTGCGAGACCGCGCGACTACGGAGATGTCTCCTTCAATCTCGAGCAATGCAGCCAATGCGCCTAGCACCATACCTTGATCCTCGGCAATTACAACCCGAATGGCCTTGCCTCCGTTCTTGGGTACAAGGTTCAATGATTAGTGCTTTCTTTTTGGATGAGAGGAAACTGAATGCTGAGCCTTGTTCCAGAGCGGTTCTCGCGCTCAAGGGTACCGCCGAGCGCCTCAATACGTTCCCGCATGCCGCGCAGGCCGTTGCCTTCGACGGCGCCACCGCCGCGGCCATCGTCCTGAATTTCGATCCGGCAATTTCCATTCACCGGCATCAACCGCAACTGGCAATTGCGTGCCTGGGCATGTCGCACCACGTTGGTCACCGCTTCCCGCACCACCAGCGCAACCACACTCTCCTGGGTCGGAGTCAGGCGAACCTCCTCCGACTCGGACCTCACGATGATGCCCGCCGTTTCCAGCGTCGCCTTCGCCTGTTTGAGTTCGGCCTCGAGACTGTGAGCGCGATATCCCCGGATCGTGCTCCGGACATCGGCCAAAGCCGCACGGGAAGTCTGCTCCACGTCGGCAATCTCCGCTTTCGCCCGCGCCGGATCGTGGTCAACCAGCTTACCCGCCAGCTCCGACTTCAAAATGATCACCGAAAGCGTGTGACCCAGCACATCATGCAGATCGCGCGCAATCCGTTCGCGCTCCGCAACCTTAGCCAGATGTTCAATCTCCTCGTTGGCTTTGCGCAAGCGCTCATTGCCCCGATTTCGCTGAGCAAAGTAGACATTGCCCACGCCTATGACGCTCGCAAGTCCACCTCCATAGAACAAGAACCACCCCGACAAATGCAGAAGCCACCATTCCAATGTGACTACTGCCACCACCACTGCCAGAAGCTTGAGCGCAGTGGATTCTTTTTCCACCGCAAACGGGATGAAAGCAGCGGCAAAAATGAATAATGTGCAGGCTCCCCCGTTGAAGGGTGCAAAGCCAACGCCCAACAGCACCATCCCCGCAACATTGAGCAGGTTCCACGGGCACTTGATCCAAAAAAAGCTGAAATAAAGAGTCAGGAACGCGACTGTACCCAGCCCGGTGGCCAGCCACTGCTTCCAGTCGGTATGATTCAATATCGGATTGATCAGGAAGAAAACGTAGTAAACGAGCCAGGTATAAGGAGCCCAGCCGTGATCTCGATTCTTAGGTAGAAGCCTCATTGCGCAGCTCTAGGCTACCCCTTTTTGAGGTAGCCCGTCAGCAGGGGTTTGTAGTGTAGGCGCGGGCGTCCGCGCCCATGCACGCCTAGCCATACATTTTTCCTTCATCGCGCTGAAATCCCAGTCGCGCTACGCCCAGGCAGATGAGCGAGAAACCGATCAGCGCTTCCCAGTGAATCCAATTCGATTCACGCTGTCCCGCTCCGACGACCCCCAACGCGAGCTGGGCCAGATGATAAGGCGGCAAAAAATGGGCAATCTGCTGCATCAGCTTGGGCAAGAACATGATCGGAACCCAGAGCCCGGAGCAAAACGACAACGGCAGATAAATCAGGTTAATGGTCGCGACTGCCGAGTTCGGACCCACGAAGTAGCCGATGGCCAATCCCATCGCACAAAAGGGAAGGGAACCAGCGACCAGGACGGCAACCAGCTTCGCAGCATCGAGCAAGGGCATGTGCACTCCTCCGAATGTGACTCCAATCAGCAGGAGGAGACACACCACAGCCGCGCTGAAAATCATGCTCAGCGCGACCTTTGCCGTGAAGTAAGCAAATGGAGGCATGGGGCTGGCTCGTTTGACTTGCAACCATCCCAACCCGCGCTCTGCGGCCAAACCCGACGCCGTGCCAAACAGCGACGCTCCCATAACTCCGAACGTGCCGTAGCTGGTTATCAGATAAGTCGCAATCGTAGTGCCCCCGATGGCAGCATCTTTCTGATTCAATACCAGGCCGAACAGCACATAGAACATCACCGGAAACGTAATGGTAGAAAACGAATAAGCGCGAAGACGAAGCCGGGTCAGAAATTCGTATTTCGCTTCCTTGAAATAGATCGCAAGAGTTTTGCTAAGGGGGCGTCCCAAACTGCTGGGCGCGAATGTGTTCGAAACTGTAGCCATTGCATCACCTCGTCGAAATGTAGCGCCGCCGTCTCGGCGGGTGTCGTGGGGAGTCTCACCTCCACCGTTGAGAGCAACGCTAGCGTGTCTTCTCTCTAGCGTTCCCGTGGTCCTGCGTCAGTGCCAAAAACGCTTCTTCTAACCCGGCACTGCTGACATCAACGTTCGAAAGTATCGGATCACGAATGAAAAGCTCGCGAAGAATGGGCTCAGCCTCAGCCGCCCGGATTTCCAAAGCATCGCGATCCCTGCGGACCTCGATCACTCCAGGCAAAGCGCGCACCATCTCGATGTCAAGTGAACTCACGCAGCGAATTCGACGTCCCGCAGTGCTGGCCTTGATCTCAGTGGGCGTCCCTTGCGCGATGATCTCACCACGATTGATCACAACCACGCGATCGGCCAGCGCGTCGGCTTCTTCCAGATAGTGCGTTGTAAGCAGGATGGTCTTGCCTCGCGCGATCAGCTTGCGAATTTCTTCCCACAGCTGCCGCCGCGATTCCACGTCCAACCCGACCGTGGGTTCGTCGAGAAAGAAAATGTCGGGGTCGCCGCACAGAGCCAGCGCAAACAGCACACGTTGCCGCTGTCCGCCTGAGAGCTCGCCGAACTCCCGGTCTTTGATTTCTTCGAGGCCAGCCACCGCTAAAGTTTCGGCCAGGGGCAACGGTTTCGGATAGTAGGACGAGAACAGATCGATATGCTCGCGAACCCGCAGCGTCTCTGGTACCTTGGCAACCTGCAGCATGGCTCCGATGCGGGTGCGAACCTCCGCATCGATTGGGTCGCCGCCAAAGACACTGACCGTGCCAGCCGTAGGTTTGGCCAGCCCAAGAAACAGCTTGACCGCGGTAGTTTTGCCGGCGCCGTTCGGTCCGAGAAGCGCGACCAGTTCTCCGGCTCTGACGGTGAAATCAACCTGGCGCAAAGCTTGCACGTCGCCAAAATTCTTGCTGGCTCGGTGCAGGCTGGCAATCACCTTCCCGCCGGTGCCAGATCCCGTCTTTCGATGTTCGTGAGTTTCCTGCAGTGCTGCGAGCATTCGATTCTCCCGTCCTCGCCCGGTCCATCCAGCGAGTGAACCAATCATCACGGAATCGAGCAGAACGCACCAGTGCCGATCATCATCAGCGGGTGATGACAAATGTCATCCCTGCCCGGCCTGTCCGGATTTCGCAACAAGCTCTCGGTTTGGACAAACAAACGCGCCAGGTTCGGTATAATCCCCAAGTTCACTAGAGATCGGCAAAACTGCTCTCCGCACCCGGCATCACGTTCGACGCAGGCTGCGGCACGAGTGTAGCTGGTCCGCCTTAGATTGGATTTTCTCGTTGGATTCACGTCACCAGGAAACCGCTAACAAGTTGTTCGAAGGCGGCGTCCGAGGTGTGATGCGAATACGGCCCGGACTCGAGATAGCGGGTCTGAGTGATATTGGCTGCCAGCGAGAAAATAACGAAGATCAATTCGCGTACTGGGAGCCAGCCAACGACGAAGAATTCGCGCGCAAGGGCAGGCTGGCGGTTGTCGCCGATGGCATGGGTGGTCACGAAGGTGGCCAGGAAGCCAGCCGCATCGCGGTCGAAACCATCCAGGAAGTTTTCGCCGACACTCCTGACGCGGACGTACAATCCCTGCTAACTATCGGGTTCCAGATCGCACACGAGCGCATATTGGAATATGCCGCGGTGCATCCACAGCTGCACGGGATGGGGACTACGGCTACGGCCATCGCCATTCGCGAGAAGGAGCTCTACTATGCGCACGTCGGTGACAGCCGCTTGTATCTGGTGCGTGGCGCGAACATATCCCGTCTGACTCAGGACCACTCCTATGTCGGCCGCCTGGTCCAAAATGGAGTGATCAGCGCTCAAGAGGCTGAGATCCATCCGCAGAGACATATTCTCACCGCCGCTCTGGGGGCTGGCGCAGAGCTTTGGCCTGAAACGCCGCAGCATGCCATTGAGTTGCAGAATGGCGATGTATTAATCCTCTGCACCGACGGCTTGTGGAGTTTGCTAAGTGAAAATGAGATTCGCACCGTCGTGCTGGGATGTGAACCGCCTGAAGCGTGCCGGTCCCTGATCCAAATGACGAAGGACCGCGGTGGTCCCGATAACATTACCGTCCAGGTGCTGCGGCTAAGCGCAGGCGAGTAGCAACGCAGGGCCGAGCGTGGGCGCTGACGGGGCGCGTGATGAAAGGGCCCGGCGTCGAGCCCCCTTCAAAACTAAATGCCGATTTATCAGTTTCTCTTCAGCCGATTGAGTATTATTTTTCCGGCCGGTTTCGCAGAATCAAATCTCCCTCACTGGGCGGTAGGGAGAATGGAAACTCGACGACCCGGTTTCCTAGGGGCACGCGCAGCACGAATTCCTCCTGCTTCTGCAAATGGTCGATCCATTTACTGTGGGTGCTAAAGAGCACCCAGCCACTGGTCTCGGGATGGCCCGAGTCTAGTGTCATCGCCCGCAGGCTGCGGGTGTTCAGGAATTCGATCATCTCCGCAGCATCTTTTCGATCGGCCTCCAGGACCGCTTCTTTCTCCGCCTGCTTCTCTGGATGTTTGCGGATCGCATGCTGGATTTCCTCCGCCAGAGTGTCGGCATCCTTCTGCTGCTTGCTGGCGAGATTATCCGGGTCGAGGGCGCCATGTACGTCGTGGTAGTGCTTCACGAATTCCAGGGAGGCCTGACTCGGGGTTACGTTGAGCGAATGTTCGCCGCGATAGTGCACCGTCAGCAGCAAGGCGAATATCGGTTGAGCGCGCCGACGCACTTTCTCCAACTCCTGGGAATCCACGGCGAGGACAACTCCATAATCGGCATTCCAGAAACCGTAACGGTATTTACCGTCGTCATCGCGGCTGAAGGTGCAACCCGGCTGACCTTCTTCCCATCGCGACGTGGATGCGGCCACAGGCTTGTCTGGGTCGGGACCAGTTGCCCGCGCGGCGGAAAAGAGCAAAACCGCCGACAGCAAACCAGTGACTCCTTTTCCGACAGCATGACCGGCGCACATAGTAGCCTGAACTCAGGGTACTACTGATCGATCCCGTCATCATCGGGATCATCATTCTCACCAGAACAAAATCAGGTTCGTTTCCCGACGTACCATGGCGCACTCACCGCGAAGATGCGCTCATTGCCGCGGGCGAGAAGCAGCCACTCCAGAAGCCGTCCACGCTGGTTGTGAAGAAAGTATTCATACCATTTGTCCTCTACGAGTTCGGGTATTACTACGATGATGCTGCGATCGGGATGCTTTTTCGACAGGTCGAGAATGAACTGAACGACAGGAATGATGATGAAACGGTAAGGCGAGGGCAGGACGTGAAGCTGAGGCGGCTGCTTGCCCGCTTCGTGGAAGGGTCGCTCAACGTACCGTGCCCATTCGTCTTGCAGCAATTCGGAGTGCTCGGTGGGCTCGACGTGCAGCGCGATCACTTCCGTGGAAAGCCGGGCGGCAAATTCAATCCCTTGGCGAGTGATGCTGCTCCAGCGGTCGATGGCAATGACCGCAATCGGAGGCTGGCTAAGGCGTGCCGCATCGACAGGGATTTTGCAGCGGGTAATGACTTTCAAAGCATGGTAGTGGCGTCGCACAACCGCAAAGCACGCAATCGTTGAGGGAATAAAGAGCAGCGTAATCCAGGCGCCTTCCACAAATTTCGCAACCAGCACAACACAGGTCGTGATTCCCGTGACGAGGGCGCCGAGCCCGTTCACGAAAGCGCTCTTCAACCAGTTGGAGCCGCGTTTTTTCAGCCAGTGCATGACCATGCCGGATTGCGAGAGCGTGAAGGCCATAAAAGCGCCGACAGCATAGAGCGGGATAAGGCGATCAGTGACGCCGCCGAAAAGAATGAGAACGCCGCCGCAGAGGAGAGCCAGGACGACAATACCGTAAGTGTAGACCAGTCGCCGCCCCCGGTAGCTGAAGACATGCGGGAGGTAATTGTTTGACGCAATGGCACGGCAGAGCCGAGGAAAATCCGCAAATGCAGTGTTAGCGGACAGTGACAGAACGACCAGGATTGAACCCATGGTCAGATAATAGAAAAATCCTTTGCCAAAAACCGCGGCCGTCAGCATGGAGAGAACACTCTGGTAGCCCGGGCGCCCGGGATCAGTGGCGGCGATGCCGTAAGCTTTTACCAGATAGGAAATGCCCGCCAGCAGGACTGCAAGCAGAAAAATAATCACGGTGAGAGTCCGCTGAGCGTTTTTCACAGTCGGCTCTCGGAAGGCCTTCACCCCATTGCTGACAGCTTCCACCCCAGTCAAGGCGGTACACCCGCTGGCAAAAACTTTGAGCAGCAGCCAGTAGCTGACGGCTTCCGTCATGGGCGGCGGAGGCGGAGGCGCAACTGCAGGTATGGGATGGCCTCCGCTCAGGAGAACACGCAGAATGCCTGCACCAATAGTTATCAGAAGCGTGCCCACAAACAGATAGGTAGGAACCGCGAAAGCGGTGCCCGCCTCGCGCACGCCCCGGAGGTTAAGAATGGTGATGACAATAAGAATGCCGAGGCAGAGGGAGACCGTGTGTGGCAGCAAAGACGGAACAGCCGAGATCAATGCACCGACTCCCGCAGAGATTCCGACGGCGGCGGTGAGGATATAGTCCGCCAGGAGCGCGGCCGCGGCAAGCAGGCTGGCAGATGCGCCCAGGTTAAAGCGCGCCACGGTGTAGGAACCTCCACCCGACGGATACGCGGCGATCGTCTGGCGGTAGGAGAAATACACAATAACCAGCAGAGTGATAATGGCGGCGCTGATGGGGACGATATAGCGAACACCGAGCAGGCCAAGGGGAATCAGTAAGCTGAGGGCCGCTTCCGGGCCATAAGCAGCGGAGCTAAGCGCGTCCAGGCCAAAGATCGGTACGCCCTGCGCCGGGCCGATCTGCTCCGCACGTTCGTCGCTGGTCCGGATGGGTTTGCCGACAACCAGATCAAGAATATTCATGAGTGGGGTCGATAGACTGTTTGTGCCAGCAAAAACAAGATCTCGGCGCTGAATCCGATCTACCGCTGACCAGGATTCGGGCCTTCGATCGTCGTCGGCGCGTCCTAGGACTGGAGAATCGTCAGCCCCTCACAATAACATCGGTCGGACCTACAATCAAAAATCACATTGTCCGATTGAATAAAACCCATTGTTGTACGCGTAGCGCACGGAATAAGCACGGGGTTTCAAGTGGGTAGCAGGTGACGTCAGACCATTACCGATCGGCGCATGAATAAAGGAAACCGCGTAACCAGAGAACCAGCCTACTGAAAACGAAATGTTGGGCTAACTCATAGCTCGAGAAAATCCCCCGGTTTTTATGTTCCAGTACCAGCCAGAGGAACCGTCTGCGGGCTGCCCCCGCCGTCGTCGCTCACGGCGACAGCTGCCGATCTCTGTCCCTTGGCTTGCGGCGTAAACTGGACCTTGATCGTGCAATGGCCTCCGGCGGCGACGCTTTTCCCACAATCGTTAGTCTGCGAAAAATCACCCGGATTCTTGCCATTGATTCCGATCCCGCTGATTGACAGCGAAGTTGTGCCTGTATTCGTCAGCTCAACGCTGACCGGAGAGCTCTTGGTTCCCACCTTCTGATCTCCGAAATTTATTCCACTTGGCGAAAACTTTACCACGGTTCCCGTGCCGGATAACGCGACCGTCTGCGGGCTGCCCTTGGCATTATCAGTGACCGTAAGTTTGCCCGACGCGGGTCCCTTCGCAGTGGGAGTAAACGTGACCTCAATCTTGCAGTTCGCTCCTACTGGCAGGTCGCTGGGGCAGTTGTTGGCCTGGCTGAACGGTTTGGTGGCCGAAATCTTCGATATCGTTACATCGACCGAACCGGTGTTGGTCAGAGTAGCTGGCTGCGGCGAACTGGATGTTTTCACCAACTGAGTAGAGAACTTCAAGCTGGATGGCTTCAACGAAACGGTAGCGGCGCTCGTTCCCGTTCCAGTCAGCGCAACACTCAGCGGGCTGCCCAGGCCTTGATAGTCGACGTTCAGCGAACCCTGCTTCGCCCCCAAAGTCTTAGGCGCAAAGATGACCTTAATGCGACAACTGCTGTCGGGCGGGAGGCTTGTACCGCAGTTGTTAGTCTGTGAAAAATCCTTCGGGTCCCCGGTAATGCCGATGTCTTTGATATTGAGTGGGGATGAACCCAGGTTGGTGAGCGTGGCGCTTTGGGGAGAGCTCTTTGTACCGACAGTCTGATCACCGAATGCCATAGTGCTGGGTGACAACGTGACCGACCCTTGCAGGAGAAGGCTGACACCGATCAGATCGATTTTTCCATCCTGATTGAAATCGCCCATACTGAGATTGACGATGGGCGTAGTGGTTGGGGTCGACAACGTTAACGGATTCTGAAAACTGCCGTCGCCGTTGCCCAGCAGCAGGTCGATGATGTAATTCGGGTAGTTGCCGGCGACAACCGCGGCATCCAGCTTTCCGTCGCCATTGAAATCTGCCAGGTTGACGTTGGCAAACGCGGCAACATTTGTGGAACCTCCAACCTGGACACCGCCGTTGGGCGTGAACGTGCCATCTCCGTTACCCAGAAGAACGAACACCCCGTCGGTGACGATGTCTAGCTTGCCATCCCCATTTACATCCGCCGCCGCCGCTGAATACTGAATGAATGGGGAAGTGTTGTAGCTGGCCCCGACCTGAAACGTTCCGTCGCCATTGCCGAGGGCCACGAATACCTCATCATAGGCGACCGCCACCAAATCCAGGATTCCATCTCGATTGAAGTCCCCGATGGCGGGATTGCCCACAACCTGCCCGAAGTCGACGAGTTGCGGAGGGCCAAACGTGCCATCGCCGTTGCCCAGTCGAATGTCAATTCCTGCTCCATACCCACGGGTTACTGCCAAATCGAGGTTGCCGTCACCGTTGAAATCGGCAGTCTGTAAGGAAGTACCAAGGATCTCCTTAAACACCTGTTGCTGAGAGAACCCGCCTTTGCCGTCTCCGAGATACACAGTAACGGTGCCCCGGCCATCCAACGCCGCCAGGTCCAGTTTTCCATCGTGGTTAAAATCGGCCGCGAGTAACGAATAAGCCCCGACCAAGGTCTGCGTCTTGATGGGTTCACCGAAAGTGCCATCTCCCTTGCCAAGATAAACGTCGATCTCTCCAGGGTCTTTGTTGACGCCAAGCGCGATGTCGGGAATGCCATCACCATTAAAGTCGCCGACGGCATTCGCGGATTCCGTGGGAAAACTAGCAATGGGAAACATAGCCACGGTGGAGGTGCGTATCTGAACCGGGAAAAGCACTGAGTTCGAAGTGCCGCCGGGGGCCGGGTTGGTCACCGCCACGAAAGCTGTGCCCGGTTGGGCTACATCCGAAGTTTCGATAGTTGCCTTCAGCTGGCTGCTGGAAAAAAACTGGGTCGTTCGTGGAGATCCGTTCCAGTTGACCACGGCGGTGGGCGCAAACTCGGAACCATTCACCGTAACAGTGAATCCCGCATGGCCGGGCTTGACCGTGAGCGGTATCAACGGCTGGCTGATGAAAGGCACAGGGTTGGACTGGGCGAATGGCCGGGAGGTTGCCCAAAATCGCAATCAATCCCAGAAGGCAAAGTGATTTCATGAGAATTCTCCCAATATCGCGGCTTGGTTAGTTCGCGATGGCCTGTCGTTTGCGCCAGATATCCAGTCCACTCGCGCCACGAGCCAAAAGGCCCAGACTGGCTGGAGGGCGCTTGCTTTGCCCGAACGATGCGGGGGCAATTTGGACAGCGCCGCCAGCATCCGCGGCGGCGCCTTTCGTCTCGCCCGTAACAATCGCCTTGTTCGGCACCGTTTCATAGGCGTAGTCGATCAAGACCGCATATATGGCGTCGTATGTGGACGTCACATTGAGGCGAGCCCAGCCGTAGTGAACCTCTCCCTTGATTGAAAACTTCAATCCCAGATAGCGCCTTGTAGCATCTACCCAAGGTCCATGACTGCTGAATGTGGACCCACGAGTTGAGCCGGTCCATTGCGACTTGGCCATGGTTAAACGTCCAACCTTGAAGTGCTTGTTGGGCCCGACACGCACGCCTGCACGCAAGGCGGAGGCGCAGACTCCCGTTCCCCAAACTGCATTATCCGAATTTTGACCCTTGATATTCAGACTTCCCTTCCCTCCGCGATGGAAAGAGCCGTAATATTCCGTGTTAGAGAACAGGAAGTCCGGCGTGCCGTTGCGGCTAAGGTGGAGGTCTAGCGTGGTGTTGGGCCGAATGTAACTATTCGCCGGGGTGTAAACAATTTTGGCCTCAGCCGAGTGGGCGCAGGCCAGCATGCTCACTCCCGCCGCGCAAGCCGCAGTTACGTAGGCGTTCAGATTCTTGTCCAGACTCGCATGGAGCGGAGACTCTCGGCAGTTCTCGGTCCGCTTCTTGGGTGATGATCCTGTGTGGCTCATAATCTCTCCGGAGTAGAAAGGTCGGGTACCCGGTTTAGCCAAAAATCAGTGGGTGGGAAGAAGCGGAACCTACTTTACCGCCGACAGTGTCGAAAAGTAAAGCTGCAATCCTTTGCATCCGACCGAGGGGTAGTTCGCCGGACTACGTCTGGCCTATTCGTAACGCAGAGCTTCGATCGGATCCAGGCGGGAGGCGCGCACCGCCGGAACCATACCGCTGATGACTCCCACCGCCGTAAGGATAAGAATGGCGACGAGCAGCGTACCCGGCGCGATGATCAACCGGATGTCTCCTCCTTCAGCGTTCTTTGCCATTGCGCTATAGAGTGTCAGCCTTCCGACGGAGAGCGAAACCACGTACGCCAGAATGACCCCCAGAGCTCCGCCCATAAAAGTGATGGCGAGCGCTTCGGAAAGGAACTGAAGCAGGATGTGTCCGCGGCGTGCGCCCAGCGCCTTCTCTACTCCGATTTCACGAGTACGCTGCGTCACCGAAACCAGCATGATATTCATCAGGCCGACGCCGCCGATGCCAAGCGTAAGCGTGCCGATAAAGCCCAGCAGAATCTTCAACCCGATGGTGATGACTTCGAACTGGTGAACCTGCTCCATCAGGTTAAATATTCGCACTGCCCGCCGGTCGTTTTGGAGATACTTGTGTTGGACCGCCAAGACCTCGCGCGCTGCCTGCTCCAGTCTCTCGTACTCTGGCGTCTCGTAGTTGAACCAGATGGAATCGAGGTAATGAGTGTCCTTCAAGTCGCTCATGGTGGTGAAGGGGACGTAGATGGAGCGGTTGATGTCATCGTCGCCTTCCTGCATTTTGGCGCTTAACACGCCGACCACTTCGAAGCTGAGACCGTCAATGCGGATGCGCTCGCCAATGGCATTTCGCCCTGAGAAAAGTTTTTCCTTCGCCTCTGAACCGATCACCGTGACTCGAGCTCGCTGACTTTCGTCCTGCATATTGTAGAAGCGTCCCTGGCCCAGCTTGAGTGCGCGCACGGCATCGACATTAGGATAATTTCCGGTAACGCCGAAGGTGAAGGTGCGCGTGTCAAACTGAATGTTGCACTGCTTGCTCACCTCTGGAGTAATGTGCGTGATCTGAGGAAGATTCGTGGTGAGCGTGTCCACGTCGTCCATCGTGAACCGAACCTGCATGCCAGCCTTCTGCCCACCAGCCTGCATGGAAGTACGGCCCGGGACCAGGATCATCAGCTTGGTACCGAAGTTGGCAAAAATGTTCGCGCAGGCCTGGCCAAAGCCGTTCCCGTAGGCCAGCAGCATAACCACGGTGGCGATACCCCACGCCATACCGAGCATGGTGAGGGCCGTGCGGCGGCGATTGTGCCGCATGGCGCCGTAGGCCTCGCGAAATACGTCACCGAACAATTTGGTTACTCCTGCCGCAGCGCTTCCACCGGCTGCAGCATTGCCGCTTTGCGTGCGGGATAAAGTCCGGCGACCACACCCGCCAGTGTCAAGCTCCCAATCGCTAAAATCGCCGACATGGGCACAATTTTGGGCGGATCAAATCCTCCCGGCCCTTGCTGGGTGCCCAGTACCGCCATCAAGCCAGCCGCGAATCCCATGCCAATGAATCCGCTGAATAACGTGAGCAGTATTCCTTCCAGAAAAAATTGAAGCAAAATGCTGCGGTTGGTTGCGCCCAGGGCCTTGAGCAATCCGATCTCCCGGGTACGCTCGCTCACCGTCACCAGCATGATGTTGATCACTCCAATCGCGCCCAGCGCAAGCGTCACCAGTCCCACCGCGCCCAGGAACATGTTCATGGCGTCGAAGATCAGGCCCACCGCTTTGGAGTTCTGAATCGTGTCCCACCCCTCGAAGGCATTTTTGTCGTGATAGTCAAAATCATGATTGCGGGCAATCAGCTTGCGAACCTCATCCTGCGCGATCAGGTGCTCGTCGGTAACGCGCGGCTGATAATTAATGAATGAGATCGAGTTCTCATGGTTCTCGCCCTTGAGCGGGAAGAAAGTCGCCATTACCCGGTAGGGGATGTAGCCGCGCATGTTAGTGGAGTTATCGTCACCGCGGCCGACGCGCTCCACCGTGCCCACGACTTCAAAGCTGATGTCATTCAGAATGATGGTCGCGCCGACCGCAGGGCGTCCAGGAAACAGGTTCTTCACCAGTTCGTCGCCCAGAACAATGACGTTACGTCGCTGAGTTTCGTCCAGGCCATTAAGCCAGCGTCCTTGTTTGAGTGGGAGATAACGGATCTCGCTGAACTGTGGTTCCACCCCGGCAATCTCTCCATTCGCGCTCGCGAACTCGCTGACCGCCCGCACATCGGGGCGAACCAGAACCGGAGAAGCATTGCGAACATGCGGGGCTTCCGTGCGAATGTCCACATAGTCCTGGTAGGTAAGCAAGTAATTGCGCGCGGAATTCATACTGCCCTCCACCACCGGAGCGCGCCCGGGGAAGATGAACATGATGTCCTTGCCGTACTGTGCCAGCTCTCGCTTGTTGCCCGACCGGAAACCTTCGCCTAGTCCGACGAGCAGCAGCAAAGAGCCCACGCCCCAGGCGATGCCAAACATGGTGAGGAACGAGCGCAGCTTGTGCGCCCAGAGGGTGCGGAAGATTTGCGCGAAGATATCCAAAAGCATCCGCATAGTCTAAGGATACGTACATTTGACGTATTTGGTTCGAAGTTTGGTAGCAGAAGAACGAGGTTACCGAGGAGCCTGAAGCTCCCGCCATACATCCTTGAAGTCGAAAACTCCCTTTTTGCCGACCAGCCACTCGGCGGCGCGCACCGCGCCCTCGGCGAATCCGCGGCGCGATTTGGCGTCATGGCAAACGTAGATGGTGTCGGCAGGCGATTCGAACACCAGTTCGTGCATGCCGACAACGTCCCCCTCGCGGAATGAAGTGATTTCGAGCTCGGTTCCAGAGGAGTCCTGCACGATCCTTTGCAGCGCGATCGCGGTTCCCGAAGGCGCGTCTTTCTTTTGCGCATGATGGCGCTCGAAGATTTGCCCGAAATACTGGTGCTGCAGCGCGGTCGCAGCGCTGCGCGCCACCTCAAGAAACAGGTTTACACCGATCGAGAAATTCGCCGCGTACAGCAAACCGATTCCGCATCCGGGATCCTCCACCATCGGCCGGATTCGCGGCAGCTCGCCGTACCAGCCCGTGGTGCCCACCACCATGCTTTTCTTAGCACGGACGCAAGCTTCGATGTTCCCCGGTACCGCGGTCGGTATAGTGAAATCGATGACCATATTGATCGGGGCGAGCTTTTCCGCTGTCAGGGCGGAGGCCCGCAGGTTGTCGCCAGCGCCCAGCACATCAACGCGATGGCCACGCTGACGAGCCACTTCCGCGACGAGTGAACCCGTTTTACCCCGGCCTAAGACAAGAATATTCATGAAGCAGAATCTCTCTGCACACTCCGCAGATGTTCTCAGCGTACTCCACGTTTTAAGGTTTTGCTCAGGCAAATACCTCTGGATCCAGCTCCGAGAAAAATGTCTTGTGCAACCGCCGAATCACCTGCGGCACTTCGTCCTCTTCTATCACGAAGGTGAGATTAATCTCCGAAGCCCCTTGCGAAATCATGCGAATCTTCACATCGGAAAGTTCGCCGAACACGCGGGCCGCAATGCCCGGTGTCTCCCTGAGATTTTCTCCCACCAGGCAAACGATCGCCTTGCGGCCCTCATACTTCACGTCCGCCAACTTCGCCAGATCAGCCGCCAGTGCCGGGATCGACTCATTGGAATCCACCGTCAGCGAGACACTCACCTCCGAAGTAGAAACCACATCCACGGCAATTCGATGCCGGTCAAAGGCTTCGAAGATCGCCCGCAGAAAACCATGGGCCAGCAGCATGCGCGGCGCCGCCACATCAATAATGGTGATGCGTTTCTTAGCCGCAATGGCCTTGAAAGAATTCCTGCAATGAGGCACGCGAGCTGAAATACGTGTTCCTTCGCAGTCAGGGTTGCGCGAATTCAACACATAAACGGGAATGTTCTTTTGAATAGCCGGCAGCACCGTCGCCGGGTGCAACACCTTGGCGCCAAAATAGGCCAACTCCGCCGCTTCGTCGAAACTAATCACCTTGATCCGCCGAGCTTCCGCGCACAGGTTGGGGTCGGTGGTCAGCATGCCATCCACGTCGGTCCAGATTTCTATGCGCTCGGCGCCTAGCCCCGCCCCGACTATAGCCGCGGAATAATCCGATCCCCCGCGTCCAATGGTGGTGGTGATGCCTGCTTTAGTAGCTCCGATGAAACCGCCCATTACCGGTACTCGCCCCTTATCCAGCACGGGCTGTACTTTCGCCCGCAGGCGTTGGTTCGTGTCTTCCATCAAGGGGGCAGCCCGCATGTGCTCATTGTCGGTGACGATGCACTCACGCGAATCCACCATCGTGGAATCGAGCCCGTGCGCGGAAAACGCAGCCGTGACAATCCTGCTGGAAAGAATTTCACCGAACGCCGCGACATGATCGGTGGTGCGTGGAGTCAACTCGCCCACGGCAGCGATGCCGTGCAAGAGTTCGTCCAAGGCTTCAAAGTAAATCCCCAAGTCACCATGAAATTCCGTGAACAGCGCCGTACCCAACAGCTCGCCCGCCGTGTTGTAGTGCCGCTCGCGGAGAGCACGCGAAAGACTGAGTGCAGCCTTGCGATCGCCATTTCCCGCCGCGCGCGCCATGGCCAGCAACTGGTCAGTGACCTTCGACATAGCACTGACCACCACCACCGGCTTTTGCGCAAGGCGTCCTTTGACGATGGTGGCGGCGCGCTCGATTGCGTTGGCGTCCTGCACCGAAGTCCCGCCAAATTTCATGACGATCATTGGCAGAGGCTCCTCAGACGCCGATTCACACCATCAGGCGAGGCAAGTACGCTACATAGACACGTGCGGCTCTTCACCTCAGCGATCAATCCAGGTAACCCCGCACCTTGAGCAACTCGGCGTTCAGCAGCGCCGCCCCCGCCGCACCGCGAATGGTGTTGTGGGAAAGCACGGTGAACTTCCAATCCAAAACGCCGCACGCCCGCAGGCGCCCGACCGTTGCCGTCATCCCGTTACCCGCCTCAACATCGAACCGCGGCTGCGGACGGTCTGCAGATTCCGTGTAGCATACCGGTTGTTCCGGAGCGCTGGGCAACCGCAATTCCTGGGGCACACTACGGAATTCATTCCACGCCTTGATCATCTCTTCCGGACGCGCCTTCTTTTTCAGTTTCACTGACACGGATTCAATATGCCCATCTTCCACAGCTACTCGATTGCATTGCGCGCTCATCGCAAAATCGCCGGGTATGACACCTGAGCCATTCAAGCGCCCCAAAAGTTTGCGCGTCTCCTCCTCCATCTTTTCTTCTTCCTTCGAAATATATGGAATCACATTTCCCAGAATGTCGAGCGAAGCCACACCGGGATATCCCGCGCCACTCACCGCTTGCATGGTCACCGCCATTACCGCCTCCAGGCCGAATACATCTTGCAAAGGCTTCAAAGCCATCACCAGCCCGATCGCGGAGCAGTTCGGATTCGTGACCACAAAACCGCCAGATTTCTTTCGCCAGCTCTGGCACTCGATCATTTGGACGTGATCCGGGTTGACCTCGGGGATGACCAGCGGCACGTCGCTTTGCATCCTCAAAGCGCTGGAGTTGGTCACTACGGCGCAACCGGCGGCGGCAAAGCGCGGCTCCATTTCGGCCGCAATGGACGTATCCAAAGCGGCGAAAATGATTTTCGGAGCGCCCTCGGGACTGGCAGGCGCTACGCGCATTTCCGCCACCCGCCGAGGCATCGGTGTCTTCATCTTCCAGCGTGCCGCGTCGCCATAGGAGCGGCCTTCAGACCGATCCGAAGCCGCTAGCCACGCGACCTCGAACCACGGGTGATGTTCCAGCATTTGCACAAAGCGCTGACCTACCATTCCGGTCGCGCCCAGGATGCCTACAGGAATTTTCGTCTGCATAGTTGATTTGGATTTTACAACACGCCATCCGCGGGATTATGGCAAGGATAGCGATCACGCATCAGGTCCGCCCCTCAGCCATTGCTCTGAAGCTGCTATTATCGAAGACTCGTACCAGCATTGATGAAAATTCAATGTGTGCCGATAGAAGAATCCATAGTCGAATCCGAGGAGTAAATATGCCTGAACTACGTCAGAACTATTTCACCAAGGAATGGGTCACTATTAACACCGGAAGCGGCGGCGGAGTTTCTCCGAAACGTGAAAGTCGAGGCGGCACGAACAAGCTAATCCATAACCTACGTTCCTGTCATTCCGGGGAGCGAAGCGACGAGAAATCTGGGTTTCCCCGGCGCCGAGAGAACCTGGATCCCTCGCGATGCTCGGGATGGCAAAGGTAAGTCTGCTAATCGTCGCACCTCCAATCACGCGGCATCCGACCGGCCGGGCTTCTCCGCATCCTCAGGCTCGCCGCTGTGCTCCGGGCTTCCACCTGGTTCCGGAAAGTCTGTGTCGGCGGATTTCAACAGCGGATCCTGGTCCCGGTGCCCGATCTGGCCTTGCAACGATGTATTGCCGGCTGGATCTTTTTCGTCCTGTTCCACAGCGCCTTTAGAGCGGTCTTGATCTTTCGTTATTTTCACAATTAATCTCCCACATGGCAGTGAACCATGCCTATAATGAGCCTACTCTGAAACTTCCAAACGTGGCATGGTTTTTTCTAATGTAGATTGGAAGGAATTTGAATGGAACCGGAGGACCCATGAAGCGACTGATTTTCACTGTGACCGCCGTTTTGTTTTCGACCTTGACCCTCTGGGCGCAAGCCGGAACATCAGCACCCGCGACGTCCGATCAGCAAGTAACCATGGCGGCGCACCGGCAGCGCCATCGTAATAAACAGCACAACCATCGCCGTCACCCTCAGCACCATACCGGTATTAACGCCCGACGCTGAGTGAATTTTCAATTAGCAATTGAAAATCAAGAGCAACCCTACTCGCCGGGCGCGCGCCCTGCTGTCGACACTCCCAGTTTGCGCAACCGCTCCCTGGCCTGCAGCGCCTCGTTCGATCGGGGATAGCGCTGGATCACATGCCGGAGCTGGGCAATCCCATCATCTTTCTTGCCCAGTTCAATGAGGGCCAATCCCTTTTTCAAATCCGATGACGCCGCCTTGTTGCCGGTAGGAAAATTCTGCAGCACCTGGTCGTAGTTGGTCACTGCTTCCTGAAAATTTCCCTGTTTAAAGGCGAGTTCGGCCAAGTAAAAATACGCATTTCCCGCCAGATCAGTGTTGGGATAGAACTTGACGTAGTCCGAAAATTCCTGCTTGGCCAGATCATTCTTCGCCGCGTTGTAATCCCGCAATCCGTTGTTGTACAGCACGTCGGGAGGCGGAGCCTGCGCCATCGCCTGTTGTTGTGCCTGCTGCGCCGCTTGTCCTGCCGCCGCGCTTTGCTGCGCGGCTTGCATGTCTTCCAATTGCTTGCTCACCTTCGCCAGACGCGCCTTTAATTCATCCAGCGAATCATTGAGCGCCTGGATCTGGCCGGACAGCTGATCCACCTTCGCGCCATTGTCGTTCTGCAGCTTTTCCAGACTGCTCTGAAGCGCGGTCGTCGCCGCCGCGACTTTGTTCATGCTGTCGGTGTTCTGGTCCATTAAGTTCTTCATCACGCCCATGCGTTCGTTAAAGGACGTTTGCATCTGCGTCATCTGGTCCTGCAAGGCTTGTACCCGGGTCAGCAGTTCAACCATCTCTTTGTTCGCACCCCAGGCCGGCAACACATGTCCCCAGAAGCCAATCAGCAGAACAACCAAAGTCGAATATCGGTGGATTTTCATAACCTATTCCTTAAGATGCAAAAGCCTCGAGCTCGGAATGATTGAAAATCGATTGTGAAGGATTGCAAGGTCCACGCATAGTTATCCCGGAAGGTTCCGCGACGCGCGCGGTTGGCCAGAAAATTAAGGATCGAGGTGCGGCGCTGACCAAGCGCCGCACCTCCTATAACTATTTCTGAAACACCAAATGGCCACGACGATTCTGCTGCCAACACGCCTCGTTGGACTCAGTGCAGAACGGCTTCTCCTTGCCGTAGCTGATCGTCTTGATATTGCCGGGGCTGACGCCACCTTGCGTCAACGCGCTCTGCACGGCGCCCGCACGGCTGTCGCCCAACGCCAGGTTGTACTCCGTCGAGCCGCGCTCATCGCAGTGTCCCTCAATCACGAAGTGGATGTTGGGATGCTGCTGGAGGAAAGCGATATCCGCCTGCAGAGAGCTTTGTTGGTCAGCTCGAATATCGGATTTGTCGTAATCGAAGTAAATATCCTTCACGCTCTGTGAGAATAGTTCCTCCTCGGTCGGCCCAGCGGCGGGAGGAGGTGGCGGCGGAGGAGGTTGAGTGACGGTCACCCTCGCCGTTGCCTGCTGCGTACCTCCGGCTCCTTTCGCAGTCAGGGTGTAGGTGGTCGAATCGGACGGAGTTACCTGCTGCGAGCCGCTGCCCTGCACGGCTCCAATGCCGTCGATGCTCACGTCGGTGGCATTTGTTGTCTGCCACGTGAGCGTGGTTGATTGTCCCTTCTCAATGCTGTTAGGGCTCGCCGTGAGCGAGGCCGTCGGCGCTGGTGGTGGTGGCGGCGGCGGCGGCGGTGGCGGTGGTGTCTTCTTATGGCAAGCGCCGAGAAACAGGATGGCGCCCAACGCGAACACAAGCGTAAACCACTTCATTCTTTGCTGCTTCACTTTTCCTCCCTGCGGTGGTCGCGCGCTGCTGCCCCCAACGCGCGCGTCAGAATCCATAGCGGGGCGGGTTCACTTCTCCGCCTCCCCCGGGCTAGTTAATCCAAGAACTCGCCAAATCTAAGTGCTGCAAAACTCAACGTGTTTCACGAACAGCTTGGGAAGGCACGGCTGTCATCCGTATCCGGAAATCCCCACGGCGCTGGAGTTTTGACGGGGCACGGCTTCCAGCCGAGCCGTAAGTCGTCAAGAGATAACTCTCGGCGTGGCTGGAAGCCGCCCCTTTCAAACCTAAACGCCGATCTATGAATTTTTCCGCGAGCTGTTTCAGCCTGCCTCCTACCAGTCGATAAGGACGGCGTTAGCCAACGACGGACCTTCGTCCTACTGCTAGACATTTATGAGAGGTCTAATGTTAAACCAATCAAACCCTTACTTCCAACTCCAATTCGGTTGCGTATTCTTACCGCTGAAAGTCAATTGCTTCACGTTAGTCCCATCCGCCAGCATGGACCAGATCTGCTCGCTCCCACCACGGCTCGACTGAAAAACAATGTGCCGTCCATCCGGCGACCACGACGGAAAATCATTTCGCCCGCCATCGTGGGTCAGCTGGACCCATTGTTTGCTGGCCACGTCCATGAGGTAGACATCCTCCGACCCCGGAGCTCCCGGACCATAATGCCGCGTCCAGGACAGCGCCAGAAATTGCCCGTTGGGCGACCACGCTGGCGAGACCGCATAACCCTGGTCGGTAACCCGCTGCACATTCGTGCCATCTGCCTCCATGGTGTAAATTTGAGGCAGACCGGTGCGCCCGCTGACCCACGCGATTTGAGCGCCCGTCTTCCGGTTCCACACCGGCGAAACATCCGGACCTTTCGCGGAAGTGATTCGTTTCACGTTTGTGCCTGACTGATCCACGGTATAAATCTCACTGTCCCCAGCGCGCGACGACGAAAATGCCAGCTTCGTGCCATCGCCAGACCATGCCGGCGAAAGATTGGTGCCGCCAAACTTGGGAAATGCTACCAGCCGGTTCAGATCCATCGAGTACATCAGGATCTCCCACCCCGATTTTGTGACTGAACTGAAAGCCAGCCGCGAACCGTCGGGTGAAATCCGCGGAGAGAGCGAAATCGAATTCAGATGCGTGATTTGGCGCTGATTGGCCCCGTCGTAATCCATCACCCAGATTTCCTTGTGCCCACTGCGGTTGCTCACAAAGTAAATCTGGCTCTCCGCAATGCCGGGAATGCCGCCGCCTAGCCGAAAAATAATTTCGTCTGCGAACTTGTGCGCGATCGTGCGGGCAGCATCGCTGGTCGCTGCATCCTGATACTGCTTGCCCAGCACCTGCGGCGAGGTAATGTTCTTGACGTCATACAGCCAACCCTGCACGGTGAAGTTGTTCCCGGTCACTCCCAGGTTGCCAAACACCAACATCGCGGCATTCGGAGGAGGAGCATTCCAGGCCTCGAACTTCACCTCGGTCGGAGTGCCGGGAATCGCCAGTGGATAAAAACTCTTCGACGCCATGTCGAAGATCCCGGCACTGTCCAGGTCATTCCAAAGAGTGTCATTGAAAACCTTGAGCAGGTCGGTGTTCTTGGCGTCTGAAGTGGAAGGTTTAAAGTCGGGGACCGCGAGACGAACCTTCTCCATCCCCAAACCAGTGCCGGTTTTGATCCAGTCTTGCTGACCCAGACAAGGAACGGCACCGATAACCGCGGCCAGCAGAAGAATAAACACCGCTGCAGGAGCGCGACATTTAAGTTTCAAATATTGCGTGCCCGTAGCCCTTGTGCCGATCCGATTTTTAAAAGCTTTTATAAACGTGTGATGACAAACGTCCAAGTGCAAGATGCCCTTCTCCGTTCTCGGCCCGAGATGACTCTCCGCCACTCCTTGAGCTAAGAGCCAATAGCTACTTACCTTTTGTAATCGAACCAGAACTCCACCGAAACCTTGCTTCCCGAATAATCCGAAGGCAATGGACCAAAAGTATCAATACGCTGCAAGGCCCGCACCGCGGACTGATCCAGCGAAGGCACGCCGCTCGACTGCTCGATCTGCACGTTCGCCGGGTGCCCGTTGCGCACGATGTCAAACGTCACATAAACTCTGCGCGCATCGGTGATCCGCGGGTCCACTTCATATTTGAGCCAGTTCTCGGAAACTTTCTGCTGTACGATGCGCACGTAATACGCAAAGCGCGAGCCAAAATCCCCTCCGCCGCCGGTGAACCCGAATCCGCCCTTCGCCCCGCCTGCATTGAAAGTCCCATAAGGCCCGCTCACCGGACCGCCTTCTCCGAATGGAACTACGTTGCTGGCTTCCTCCTCAGGCTGAGCTAAAGCTTTTTGATGACTCTCGCTGACGCGCGGTTTCGGTTTTGTCTTCGCGTTTTTATCGGGAATCGGGATCGCTTCCGGCGCTTTCTCCTCAGCCTTTGGCGGCGACTGGGTCAGTCCCTTGGACTCGTTCGCCAGAACATTCTGCGTCTGCACCGGACTCGCGGGAAGCGGAACGGAGCTCACCAATGTAACTCCCATCGCGTCACCCCCACCGCCCGCACCCCAGGTACTGCCCCTGCCACCAGGACCAATCACGGCGTACAACACGATGGAGCCGGCAACCGCCAGGTGCAACGCTGCCGACCAAGCCAGGTTGCGCCCCCAACGGTCGTGCTCGAAAAATATTTCAGCGTTGGCTGCCATGACTGTCGAGCGGTTGCGTCACAATGCTCACATTCGTAATCCCAGATTGTTTCACCGCATCCATCACTGTAGCGAAGGCGCCGAAGGGAACGTTTTCGTCGGCGCGGATGAAAACGGACTGGTGTTGCGGATCGCGAACCTTCTGCCGCAACTTGCCGGCAATCTCATTGATGTTGATCGCGTCGTTTCCCAGGAATACGCGCTGCTGCTTGTCGACGCTGATTACCAGCCGCTCTTCAGTAATCTCCTTGACGGTGCGCGTCTTGGGCACACTAACTTCAATGCCCGATTGCAGCACGGGCGCGGTCACCATGAATATAATCAGGAGCACTAGAACAACGTCCACCAGCGGCGTGATGTTGATGTCGGAGAGAGAGGTTTGAGTTCGTCCATTCGAAGCCGTAAAGGCCATTACCGCCGCACCTCCGTCACTACAGGCTGCGACCGCTCCACTGCGTTCAGCATTTCGAGAGCAAAGTCATCCCCCCGCGCCGCGAACTCGCGAATGGAACTACCCAGCAAGTTGTAAGCAATCACCGCCGGAATCGCCGCCGCCAATCCCGCCGCGGTGGTAATAAGCGCCTCCGAAATCCCCGGAGCCACCGCCCGCAAAGTAGCCGCCCCCGCCGTCCCAAGTCCATGGAAGGCATCAATAATTCCCCAAACGGTGCCGAACAGGCCTACGAAAGGGGTTACGGCGCCTGTGATTGCCAGCCAGGGCATGTTGCGTTCGAGGCGCGAGACTTCTTCGGAGCAGGCGATTTGCATGGCGCGCTGGATTGCTGTGCTGCTGCTTTGACGCTTGTGTTCGGCGAAGCCGCCTTCAAAGACTGCGACCAGGGGGCTGGGTTTGAATTGCTCGGCTACGGCGGAGACGTCCTGCAGGCGTTGAGCTTTGCGAAAGGCGCGCACGAAGCGTCCACTCTGCACCCGCGCTCTCCGCACCAGGCTCCACTTGGAAAGAATGATGGCCCACGAGATAATGCTGAAGAGCAAGAGAATCAAAAGGACGACCTTCGCGACGGGACCGGTTTCTCCAACCAGATCGACGATCTCTCCGCCAACCACCGCTGCCAAGAGTAGGGAAAAATGCATTTGGGTTTTCGCTAATTATTATAGATGAACATGACCGGCCACTTGGCGACAGGTATCGAGTGCATAAACGGGAATTTGACTCAGAAGTGCCTATAGTGACAAACGGCGGCAAACTAGCCAGTACTATAGTGCGCGTGCCCGGGAAGTTTTCGATTCAACTTTTTCCTCTCCACAGTGTCTTTAGAGTACTACCTAAGGGGGATTGCCGATGAAAGTCGCTGCCGGAACTCTACTACTGCTGGCCTCACTGCTGACGGCAGCACATGCGCAGAACCAAATTAAGTATGTAGTTGTAATCTTTCAGGAGAATCGCACTCCCGACAACCTCTTCCACGGTTTGCCGGGCGCGGATATCGCCAACAGCGGGGTAAATTCGAAAGGGAAAGTTATTCCACTGACGCCCGAGCCGTTGGCGAACAACTACGATATGGATCACTCACATGCTTCATTCGTGGCTATGTACGACAACGGCAAAATGGACGGAGCGGACAAAATCCCCGCAGGTTGCAAGAACGGAGGAAAGGGCTGCCTGCCTCCCAATCCGCAGTTCAAGTACGTCAAGACTTCCGACGTAGCGCCCTACCTCCAATTGGCCGAGCGGTACACCTTCGCCGACCGAATGTTCCAGACCAATCAGGGACCCAGTTTTCCGGCGCACCAGTTCATCCTCTCCGGTACTTCAGCGCCGACTGCGACCAGCGATTTATTCGCAGCCGAGGAACCGGGCGGGGTCCCGATGGCGGTTAACAACACTGGCTGTACGGCTCCGAAGAAGGAAACTGTCATGTTGATTGATCCCTCGGGCAAGGAAAAGACGAAACAATACCCGTGCTTCGATCATCCCACCCTGACCGACCTGTTGGATAACGCCGGAGTCAGTTGGCGTTACTACACTCCTTCGGCAGGCTCGACATGGACCGGTCCAAACGCCATTTCGCATATCCGCCTGGGCGCGGATTGGAGCAAGGTGATTTTGAACCCGAAGCAAATATTCACCGACATCAAGAACAATCGACTGCCGGCCGTCAGTTGGGTGATTCCCACCTGGGGGGAATCCGATCACGCCATGGGGAACAAGGGACTGGGGCCTTCCTGGGTGGCGTCCATTGTGAATGCGATCGGCAAGAGTCCGTATTGGTCGAGCACTGCCATCTTTATTACGTGGGACGATTGGGGAGGCTGGTACGACCACGTGCCTCCCACCATCTACGACTCTTATGAGTACGGTTTTCGCGTGCCTCTGATCGTAGTTTCGCCTTATGCGAAGACGGGTTACGTTTCGAAGGTCACGCATGATTTCGGCAGCATTTTGAAATTCACGGAGAACGTTTACAACCTGCCTTCACTCGGCTACGCGGACAGCCGCGCTGACGATTTTTCGGATTGCTTTCAATTCGACGGCAAGCCGCACGCATTTCGCACCATCCGAGCACCCCACGACGCCAACTATTTTCTACACACCGTCGAGCCCCCGGGAGATCCCGACGACGATTAAAGTCGGATGCGAACGGGGCCTCAGCGACCTATAGGCGTTTCTCCGCGTGTGATGTCACTTCTAGATTAGCGGTGATTCACGCCGCCGCCAGATGGAGAGTCCCGGCGATCCTAGCGCTAATGCCCCCAGCGTTATGGGTTGCGACAGGGCTGCCCGGACAGCAACGGGAGCGGCCTCACCAACTGCTTCGTCGTCTGGCCCTTTCGTCTGGCCCGCAACAATCGCTTTGTCCGGTATCGTTTCGTAGGCGTAGCCCGTCAGGATGGCCTTGATCCTGTTCTCAGGAAATTTTGTGACGTTCACGCTCAAGCGTGCCCAACCGTAGTGAGTTTTGCCTCGAATCTGGAACTTCAGTGCGAGATAACGGTCTTTGACGTCGACCCAGTTCCCCGAGGTCTCCATGCTGCCCTCGCAAACAATGCCAATACATTGGCGAGCCAAGCAGTGCCAAAGGGGAAAAAATTCGAGCATCCGGTATGCGTGCCCCGCGCTTTAACTCTGAAGCGAAGACCGATCTGGCGGAGCCGAAACTGCGAACAGTGCCCGCTATGTTATTCCCAGAAACTCCGGAGGCCGAAACGTAGTTGAGGGTGCTGGCGGAGTCAACCTCACCGTTGTGACGGTTCGAGATAATAAAATCAGCTTTTCCGTCATGATTAAGGTCGAGCTGAAAAACGCTGTTCGTTCCGATGACATGGTGAGCGAGTGTGTAAACGATCTTGGCCTCGGCGGGTAGTGCCAGCGCCAGTATTCCCACCCCGGCTGCACCCGCCGCTACGGCGTATGCGGTAAGGCGATGTTCAGTTAAGACTGGAAGCTTGGTTACGGAGCGTCAGGGTAAACCTCTCATAAGGTCCTCCTTCGACATGGCGGCGCTATTATCCCCTTCGCGTAATCGAGTGTCAACGGAAAGACTTACGGAACCGATGCAGCAACAACTGGCGCGGATTCGCTTGTTCGAGTGAACTCAGTTTCATGCTATCCTGCGCTCAACTTCGGAACCCTAATCCGGAGTCTTAATTCGTAGTCCAGGACAGCCCGTGCTCGCCGAACTGCGGCTTGAAAATTACGCGGTCATCGACAATTTAGTGGTCGAGTTTGCTGCTGGATTGAACCTTTTGACCGGGGAGACCGGAGCCGGCAAATCCATTCTGATCGACGCCCTGGCGCTGCTGCTCGGCGACAAAGCTTCCGCAGACATCATTCGCTCCGGAGCCGAGCGCGCTCTGATCTCGGCTGTGTTTGAGATTGATGAGCGGACGGAAAAGATCACCACTCGAATTCTCGAAGCCAACGGTATCGATCCCAACGACGAAGATGGATCCATCATTCTGCGGCGCGAGATCGCGGCCGGGGGCAAGGGCCGAGTCTTCATCAACAATCAGCCGGCCACGGTGAGCGTGTTGCGCCAGCTTGCCCCATATCTCGCCAACATCCACGCGCAGAACGAATCCATCCTGTCGTTCGATGCCGCGGCCCGACTGGACTTGCTCGATGCTTTTGCCAGCACTCAGCTCGAAACCATCAGCGAAGCCTTCGCAACCTGGAAGAGCGTTGGACATCGCATCCAAGAACTTGAACACGGCGAGCAAGACCGGCTGCGCCTGCTCGATCTGTGGACTTTTCAGAAGCGCGAGATTGAAGACGCCAAGCTGCAGGCCGGCGAAGACGAACGACTGGAAGCGGAAAAGCGTGTGCTCGCGAACGCGGAGAAGATTTACAGTGCGGCCATGAACGCTTTCGATCTGCTCTACGAGGGCAGTGCGTCAACCTCGTCCTCGTTACGCACCGCCCAGAAGCACATCGAAGAGTTGTCGCGCTACGAGCCCAAATTCAAAGAAGCGCTCGCGGCCATCGACACCGCGCGCATCAGCGTGGAGGACGTGGGCGCCACCCTCCGCGATTATGCCGGGGGCATTCAGGCATCGCCCGAGCACTTGGCCGAAGTGGAAGATCGTCTGGCGCACCTCGATCGATTGAAGCGCAAATATGGTCCCACACTCGAAAACGTCATTCATCTCGGCGAAGAAGTCAGCCGCAAGCTTTCGGAAATGGAAAACAAAGACGAAATTCTCGCCAAGCTGCGCGGAGAGTTGGCGCAAGCAGCGCAAGAGTACCTGCGCGCGGCTCGCGCCATTTCGAAAAAACGCTACGAGGCCGCCCGCAAGCTGGAGAAGTTGGTCGAGGCAGAGATCAACGATCTGGCCATGAAATCCGACTTCCACATCGAGGTCAGCGGCACGGATGAAGCGGGGAACTGGAGTGCGTCCGGCTTCGACGACGTTGTCTACCTGATTTCCACTAACCCCGGAGAGCCCCTGCGAAGGCTGGAACACATCGCCTCCGGCGGCGAACTGTCGCGCGTGATGCTGGCGTTGAAAGCCAGCGTCGAGGCCGGCGCAGTCAAGAAGCCAAGTGCGGCGCGCGCGGCCACGCCCGCGCACCGTACTCTTATTTTCGACGAAATCGATACCGGCATCGGCGGCCGCGCCGCGGAAGCCGTAGGCAAAAAGCTGAAGGCCTTGTCGCGCGCCAATCAAGTGCTTTGCGTAACCCACCTGCCCCAGATCGCCACTTTCGCCGACCATCATTATCTGATCGAGAAGAAGAGTTCCGCCGACCGCACCCGCACCGCGGTGCGCCTCATCACTGGCGAGGAGCGCACCGAAGAAGTCGCGCGCATGTTGAGCGGAGCCAAGCTGACGGAAACATCGCGTAAACACGCCGAGCAGATGCTCAAGACCAACGCGTGAGAATTGCGGATGGGTTTCAGGTACGACATTTCAAGGAGGCCAAAGGGATGAAATCCCAAAATACCGGAGACTCAACCCTGACTCCCTTTGTGTATTTCGTAGGCGGTGTTCTGGTTTATCCACCAAATACGATCTACGAATCGGCGCGCGACGCGCTCTCCGAGGCGTATTCAAAACCTCTGGCGACAATCCTGCAAGAGCGCATTCGCCGTGGTTTCGTCGGGGGACCTGTCGCAGTCCTACCTGAAGCTTGGTGGAACCATTTCCTCCTTAGTTATCTGAGGTACTTCGCCAACAATTTCTCCGACCCTGGGGAAATGGAGGCGCAAGCGGTTACGGCTCTCACAATTATGGTCAGTGCTTCGCCGCGAGAAGCATGGCCGACTTTAATCGACTTCATTCTCGGACAGATGGATGTTTTAAGTGGCTGGAATAAATGTTGGATACGGGAAGACGCGGAGAGACGAGGGGTATTCAAAGGTGAAGACGGCAATTATTACTACCACGATCTGAACGGTATTCTCGTCCAAATCAATGGCGCGAAGACATTACCTGAAACGCATCTTGACTTCATCACCGATCACATACTTAGGGGACACGGCTGCCTGCGGCAGATATTTAACGTCCTGTCGGCATTCGCGATAGCGCACGAGTATGCTCAAGATCCAAGCCTGTTCCCGCGGTCGATGAAGGCTGTCCTTGTCGAACCGCGGTTCGACAGTACATCTCACAAATGGCAACTGATGCAGTTCCAGCGGACGCGGTCAATCAGATGGCGACCGCTGTCAAACTTCTGCGACCCTGATTGGCTCGCGGGAGACCTGCTGGGTCGAATAACAGATACGCTAGACCGTGATGTCTGGAAGGATCGAATCGAGAAGCAGAAGGATCGTCCTAGCAGGCTTGATGACGACTGTCCCCGGCAAATGGACTATGTGCTCGACTCCAGCGTTTCAATCGGTTCTGACGAAGAAATCTACTTCTCGTTCGAAGGCCGAACCTTTCGGTGGGTAAACGGCACTGCCGAAACTAAAGCAACGATCAGCGTTGGCTACAAAGATTTGAACTCCCACCGCGAGGAGGATGAACTGCTGAATCGTTTGCTGTCGCTGCTGGTTTGGGAACACAGGCAGCCTATCGTAAAAGAGGACGGGGTTGGAGGTCCTAGACGTCCCATCCCTCACATATGGGCCCCACGGTCGAATTTTGGGGTTCGGGTCGACCCGCAATATCTCCCTTTCCGCTCCAACGCCCTTTCTCCTGAAATGTGGCTGGCACTTGCGCTCTACAAAGAAGGAGTGAACTCGAGAAGCGTGTTTTACCGGTTCTTCAGCTTCTGGAAGGTCATAGAGGTGGCAATCAAAGATAAGACAACTCGTTTGAATTGGATCAATACCACTGCCGTGCTCCCTGGAGTTGAGGATCAGCGGGTAACAGAGATTTTGAAGCTGAATCCCAATGTTGCGCAGTATTTAGATGATAGCTGCCGGAATGCAATCGCCCACGTTTTCAGAAAGCCCATCGTGAACCCCGATGACTATGGAGACTACGTTCGAATCTCTCAAGATTTGCACGTCGTCGAACGGTTGGCGAGGCGGGCCGTAGATGAGCATCTTTCGGCTGCCGCAGTCAGGCCGTAGGTCCTAGCAGTTTTCGCCGTACGCTCGAATGTGTGGGCGCTAATGCGACGACGGACACTACGGCGGGTGACCCACTCTAGTCGCGTTTTGTGCGACTAGAGTGGGGCTTTTGGAAGGTCACCCACTCCCCCATTCCCCTCTACGTATTCGTCCGGCCCGCGTCGTTCTCCGACCTTGTGGCGACGGCCGATTTGCGATTTGTCCTCATTTGCCACCATGCCTCGCGGTATTTCTCGAACTTAGCCCGTCCTCTCTCGTTGCCATTGGGATAGAAATAGAGCGTCGGGCGGCCCCTGATAGCCCCGATCGGGATCACGTACCAGGCGTCCTCTGGGATCAGGTAGGCGACAATCAAATCGATCTCATCTTTGGTGTAAAGGTCAGCTTCACGTCTTCGGCTGCCCCGAGCATGTATCGCGTAGTGACGGTGGCTTAGCCTCGAAGTCGACTTCACCTGCGCCCGCCACAACCGTCTTCCAGAACTGATGATAAAGTCGAAACGTTCGGTTTCTCCGTAAGGCTTGGCGACTCCCAGTCCCAGGCTCGCCGCCTTGTACATGAAGGCCAATTCAGCCAGTTCTCCCCGGCGTTTCTTATAACTGCTTGCCGGTAGTTTCTTGCTCCTGCGTCTCTTGGCTTGCCCGAGGCGGACTTCCGATGGCTTTTTCATTGCACAATAAAGAAGGGCGCAGCGACGAGGCTGCGCCCGATCTTGTCTCCTTTTCGATGTCAGGGATTGGGTGCCAGAAGGGAACGATGCCAAGAGAAAGGCGCGGACCGCAGTCCGCGCCTCAAGTGCCCACCTAATGTCTCTAGCCTAGCAGATCGGATAGGGTAAACCCGCCAATTTCTAGAGTTTATTTTATTAATGGAATGAGCGAGTTGCGGGGAAAATGGCGGCTTAGGGGGCTTGACAAGATTTTGGTCAAAGGGCTAATTTGCCGTTTTTGCGGTTGAGACTTGGGACTCACACTGCTCCCTCAATTTTCACAGAATTAAGGGTGGTCCCCAATCCTTCCTCGCAAAAGGCGCGAAAGACAGGGCAACCCCCGAACGAAGCTCGAGCAACCAAGCTAAGGGGTGACCTCAAACACAGTGCCCCCTGCCGCGGCACCCCCATAGTCCGTCGTGCCGTAGAGATTGCCGGACGTATCGAAGATCAGGGTGCCGGAAGGATTGCGCCCGTCCCCGTCGGTTGTGAAATGATGCAGCACCCTCTCCGCCCAGCCGGCGCTCTTGGTTAGCTCGAAAACGTCGCCCACCGCATGACCGCCGCCGTAGTACGTCGTACCGTAGAGATTGCCGGCGCCATCGAACACGACGCCACCGTAGGGACCAAATCCCTTGGAGTCAGCGGTGAAGTAGTCGAGCACCTTCTCCGTCCATCCGTTCGTCCCTCGCGTCAACTTGAACACTGTGCCGGGGAGACCGCTCGTCGTACCGTAGAGATTTCCGGCGCCATCGAAAATCAGGCTAGCGCTGGGAATGGCTCCATCCGTACTATTGCCGCGGAACTTGTGCAACACCTTCTCCGTCCATCCGCCGCCTAATCGGGGTGACAACTCGAACGCCGTGCCGCAGCCGTTGGCGCTGCAGGCCGTAAGATCCCCGCCCACTGAGGTTGTGCCGTAGATTGCCTGCGTGGTCGAAGATCAATCCGGCGAGGGAATTGCCCCCGTCCCCGCCGGTGAACTTATGCACCGCCTTTTCCGACCAACCGCCACCGGCTTGAGGGGACAACTCGAAGACAAGTCCGCAGCCGTCTATGCAAACGGAGGAGGAATTGCCGCCGCCGAACGTCGTGCCATAGAGATTTCCAGCCGTATCGAAGGTCAGCGTGGAGTAGGGAACCGACCCATCTTTCATGTTGAAGCTGTGCAGAACCTTTTCTGTCCAGACCCCGCCAGTTGCTGGCATCAATTCAAATACAGTTCCGCAGCCGCAGATTCCTCCATAAACTGTTGTCCCATACAAATTGCCGGTGCCGTCGAAGATCAGTCCGCCGTAGGGATTGTTCCCATCCTTGCCGTCACGTTGGAAGTTGTGCAGCACGGTCTCCGTCCAGCCCCCGCCGGTTTTGGGCGATAGCCCGAATACGGTCCCGCAGCCTCCACCGGAAACGGGGCAGACATTAAATTCACCGCCAGTCAGAGTGGTTCCATAGAGATTGCCGGAGCTATCGAAAATCAGACTGGATTGGGGATTGAGCCCATTCGTGCCAGCGAAACTATACAGCAGCTGTTCCTGCGGAGCCGCCCACACACTCGTCACGAGTACGGCCACCGTAAACGTCGCTAAAATTGCTTTCACAACCACTGACAGTCTGTTAACTTTCATCAGAATTCCTCCGTAGGCTGGCTCTCCATGGGCACAGCGCAGTGCCGCAAGGAAAGATTTGTGGCGCGCACGCTCCTGTCCTCGGCCCTTGGAGAAATGGTGGGGGGGAGCTGAATGGATCGACCCTGCACCCGTTCGCTGCTCGAATCTTGCCAATCACTGTTAATCCTATACAGTTCTTGGGCTTACGTTGACCAAAATGGTTCTTTCAGGTAGCTTAAATACATAAACCATAGTGGGGAAGTGTACCCTTAAGGAAGCTTTATCGTGCCTAATGGCAATGCCAAGACGCTGCTTTTATTGAAACCTCGGGGCTTCTGCGCGGGGGTGGTGCGGGCGATCGATATCGTCCGGATTGCGCTGGAGGCTTTTGGGCCGCCGATTTATGTCCGCAAAGAGATAGTGCACAACCGCTTTGTGGTTGAGGAACTGCAAGGCAAGGGCGCGATTTTCGTGGACAGCGTGGACGAAGTTCCAAACGGCGAGCGGGTGATTTACAGTGCGCACGGAGTTTCCCCGGAAGTACGGGAAGCCAGTCAGGCGCGCCAGTTACGGGTGATCGACGCGACTTGTCCGCTGGTCACGAAGGTTCACGTCGAGGCGGTCAAGTTTGCCCGGGAGGGGTTTTCGTTGATTCTGATCGGTCACCACGATCACGATGAGGTGATTGGAACCCTGGGCGAGGCTCCCGTCGTCACTCAAGTGGTGGGTTCCCCGGAGCAGGTAGGGTCATTGACGGTGCCTGATCCTGATCGAGTGGCGTATCTGACCCAAACTACCTTGAGTCTCGACGAGACTAAGGATATTATTGCCGCCCTCCGCAAGAAGTTCCCCAAAATCAAAGGACCGGCGGCACAGGATATTTGTTACGCGACCGAGAACCGGCAGGTCGCGGTGAAGCACGTGGCCTCGGATGCAGATTTGCTGCTGGTCGTGGGTTCGGATAACAGCTCGAATTCCAATCGGTTAGTGGAAGTGGCGCGCAACCTGGGCACCAGTTCGCATCTGATTGATAGCTTCCAAAACATCAGGCCGGAATGGCTGGAAGGCGTAAAGACGATTGCCTTGACGGCGGGAGCTTCCGCACCGGAATGCCTGGTGGAAGAAGTCGTGAAGTTTTTGAGCAGCGAAGGTTTTGGCAACGTGCAGGAAGTGGAAGTGATGCCGGAAAACGTGCGCTTTGGCTTGCCTCCGGAAATTGTGGAGGCGATTGCCAGCGCCCCCAGCGCAGTCAGTGTGGAGTAAAGAAGAATTAAATATGGACGAGACCTCCTCCTCGTTTTCGGCGTCGAACGCGCCCCAGCTACGCTTCGGAAAAATCGATGACCTGGGCAGCCGGGTAGCCGCCGCAGTCGACGGCGCACGTAAATTCTTATTCTCCCAACAGCACGAACAAGGCTACTGGTGCGGCGAGTTGGTGGCCGACACCACTCTCGAATCCGATTACATCCTGCTGCACACCCTGCTCGGCACCGGCAATCCTGAGCGTTTTCAAAAGTGCTGCAACTGGATTCTTCAGCACCAGAACGAAGACGGCGGCTGGGGCATCTACGTAGATGCCCCGTCCAACGTGAGCGCTAGCGTAAAAGGCTACTTTGCGTTGAAGCTTGCCGGATACTCTCCCGAGCATCCGGCGCTGGTGCGGGCCCGGACCAGAATCCTGGAAATGGGTGGGGTCACCGAGGTCAATACTTTCACCAAGATTTATTTGTGTTTTCTGGGGCAATACGATTACGACGCGGTGCCGGCGATTCCGCCGGAGATTGTATTGTTTCCCAAGTGGTTCTGGTTCAACATCTACGAGATTTCTTCATGGTCGCGGGCGATTCTGGTGCCGCTTTCCATTTGCTATGCGAAGAAGCCGCTCAAGAAGATTCCCGATGAAATGGGCGTCGACGAATTATTCGTCGGTGGCCGTGACAAGTCGCGCATGCGTCTGCGCTGGAGCGACAAGCTTGTCTCCTGGCGCAACTTCTTTCTGGTTCTCGACAGGATGACGCATTGGTTTGAGATGGTGCATGTACGTCCGTTGCGCTGGTTAGCGCTTAAGCGGGCGGAGCAGTGGATGCTGTCACGGTTCGAGATGAGCGATGGGTTGGGGGCGATCTATCCGTCGATGTTGAATGCGATTATCGCGTTGCGCTGCCTGGGCTACTCGCTGGACGATCCGCAGGTAATTCGCGCAGTGGATGAATTCGAAAAGCTGGGCATCGAAGAGGACGATACATTCCGCATGCAGCCTTGCATGTCGCCAGTTTGGGATGCAGCGTATGCTCTATTTGCCCTGGGCGAAGCTGGCGTCCCGGCCAACGATCCGCGGATGATCAAGTGCGCCGATTGGATTCTGCAGAAGCAGGTTCGCACCGTCGGCGATTGGAAAGTGAAGAACAAGACAGGACAGCCCGGCGGCTGGTACTTCGAGTTCAACAACGAGTTCTATCCGGACGTCGACGACAGCGCGATGGTTTGCCTCGCCCTGGGACAAGTGGAACATCCGAACGGGCGTTACCAGCGCGAGTCGGTGCAACGGGCCATTGACTGGATCTTTTCCATGCAGTGCAAGTCGGGTGGCTGGGCGTCTTTCGACAAGGACAACACTCGCATGGTGTTCCAGTACATTCCGTTTGCCGACCATAACGCCATGCTCGATCCGCCAACGGTGGATATCACCGGGCGAATTCTGGAGATGCTGGCGGCGTATGGATACGACAAGAATGATCCGCGAGTGCAGAAGGCGCTCAAGTTTATCCGCGAGGAACAAGAGTCGGATGGTTCGTGGTTTGGACGCTGGGGCGTGAATTACATTTACGGCACCATGCAGGTGCTGCGCGGGCTCGAAGCGATGGGCATCGATCATCATGAGCCCTATGTGCAGCAGGGCGCGGAGTGGCTGCGTATGGTGCAGAATCCCGATGGAGGTTGGGGAGAGACTTGCGGGTCGTATGACGATCCCAGCACGCGGGGCGTGGGTCCAAGTACTCCTTCGCAGACGGCATGGGCTGTGATGGGGTTGCTGGCGGCGAACGATACGCGCAGTGATTCGGTGGCTCGGGGCGTTGCGTACTTACTGCGTACGCAAAAGAAAAATGGGTCTTGGGATGAGCCTCAAACTACGGGCACGGGTTTCCCGCGGGTATTTTATCTAGTTTACACCTTGTACCGGCAATATTTTCCGTTGATCGCGTTGACTACGTACGCGAAGGCTATGGCGGGCGCGGCGCAGGGAACAGGCGTGCGCCGGATTGGGTAGGTCGTAACTGCAGGGCGTAGACAAGGTCTTCCCTTTGTCATTCCGAGGATCCAAGGTGACGAGGAATCTGCAGTTTGCCTGAATGACAAGCACTGCAGATCCCTGGCTTCGCTCGGGATGACAAAAGTTTAGGGTTGCACTGGAGATGAACTGATGGCAGTGCCAATTTCTCAGATGTGGACAGTCGCAACTTACGTTCTTAAGCAGAAGATCAGGGGACGCAAGCAGTATCCGCTGGTGCTGATGCTGGAGCCGCTGTTTCGCTGCAACCTGGCATGCGCGGGTTGCGGGAAGATCCAGTATCCCGCGCACGTGCTGAAGTCGCAGCTTACGCCTGAGGAATGTCTCCGGGCAGTCGACGAGTGTGGCGCTCCGACCGTTTCTATTCCCGGAGGCGAGCCCTTGCTGCATCCGCAGATCGGCGAGATTGTGGAAGGCCTGGTCGCGCGCAAGAAATACATTTATCTGTGTACCAATGCGCTGCTGCTTAAGGAAAAAATTCATCTGTTCAGGCCCAGCAAGTATCTGACTTTTTCCGTCCACATGGATGGGCAGCGGGAGCATCATGACTTTTCGGTTTGTCTCGAAGGCGGATATGACAAAGCGATCGAGGGGATCAAAGCCGCGCTGGCTGGCGGTTTTCGCGTGACCACGAACACTACCTTGTTTGACGGCGCAGACCCGAAGAGTGTGCGTGCCTTCTTCGATGAAATGATGGAATTGGGCGTCGAGGGCATGATGCTTTCACCGGGATACTCCTATGACAAGGCGCCTGATCAACAGCGGTTCCTGGGGCGGGCTCGCACGCGGCGTTTGTTTCGGGCCATGCTCTCGAATCGTAGCAAGAAGTGGCGCTTCAATCAGTCGGCATTGTTTCTAGAATTCTTAATGGGCAAGCGCGAGTACGCGTGCACGCCCTGGGGCATGCCGACGTTTAACGTCTTCGGATGGCAGAAGCCTTGTTATCTGCTGCAGGACGGTTACGCGGATACGTTTGCTGAATTGCTTGAGACCACCGCTTGGGAAAATTACGGCACGGAGTCGGGCAATCCGAAGTGCGCCAATTGCATGGTGCACAGCGGATATGAAGCGTCCGCGGTGAATGATTTGTTCGGGTCGGTGCGGGGTATGTGGCAAGAAGTGAAGGCGCGCGCGTTTGGCGAATATGAAGATGTTTCCGCGCTAAGGCTGTTGGATGAGCCTACAAAGCCTGTGCACGCCGGTCCGCTGGTGCAGATCGAATCGCCGGTGGGCGAGGAGACGCGGGTTTGAGCGGGCGGGAATCCGGGCACGGGCCTTCTGCTTCTGTTGATCCGGACTCACTGGAAATTGCGCCGGGAACGGCTCACGAAAACCTCGAGGGTTCGGTTCCGTCACTGGCGAATGAGGAAGATCTTCGCAAGGCCTTAGAGCAAGCGTTCGACTATCGCGGCGATGTCTCGATTACGCGGAAGGATGGCACGAAGGTTGAGGGCTATATTTTTGATCGTAGCAGCGGGTCCAGTCTCGTTGGCGGCTTCGTGCGATTGTTGCCGAAAGATGGTTCTCCCAGAATAAAAATTTACTATGCAGAGATCGCGGCCCTGGCTTTTACCGGGCGTGATATGGCTGCGGGCAAGAGTTGGGAGAATTGGGTGCGGCATTATTGGGAAAAGAAAGCGGCTGGAGAGAAGCATATTTCGCTGCAGCCGGAGAAGCTGGAGTAGAAGCTATACGCTCTCAGCTTGAGCCCGTGATTTGAGCTGACTGGCTGAGAGCTGATCGCTGACAGCTCCAATGAAAGCTTTCGTCACCGGCGCGACAGGTTTCGTAGGCAGTCACGTGGCCCGAGCCTTAGCCGAGCAGGGTTCCGACCTGCGGTTGCTGGTTCGTTCGAGCAGCGATCCGAGAAATATTCAAGCTTTGAATGCGGATCGGGTGGTCGGCGATTTGCGCGATCCGGCATCCATTGAGAAGGCGATGGCGGGCTGTGACGTGGTCTTCCATGTTGCGGCCGATTACCGGCTTTGGGTTCGTGAGCCGGAGCAGATGTACCGGGCGAATGTGGAAGGTACGCGGGCGGTGCTGGACGCTGCGCGGAGGAATAAGGTGCGCCGCGTGGTTTACACGTCGAGTGTTGCCACCATGGGATTCACCGCAAATGGCCGTCCCGCGGATGAGGATTCTCCCGTTTCGCTGGACAATATGATCGGCCACTACAAGCGGTCGAAGTTCATGGCCGAGGAGGTGGCGCTGGAGGCGGGACGCAGCGGGATGGATGTGGTGGTAGTGAATCCTAGTACTCCCGTGGGCGAGCAGGATATTAAACCTACTCCCACGGGACGCATTGTCGTGGACTTCCTGAAAAAGAAGTTTCCGGCTTATGTCGATACGGGTTTGAATCTGGTGAATGTTACGGAATGCGCGCGCGGCCACGTGGCGGCGCTGGAGAAGGGAAGAAGCGGGGAGCGTTATATTCTGGGCGGAGAGAATCTGACGTTGAAGCAGATCCTTGACAAGCTGTCGGCGATTACCGGATTGCCGTCGCCCAGCCTTCGAGTTCCTTATCTATTGGCATTAGCAACCGGCGTCGTGGACGAAGTTGTGACCGGCCGCATCCTGGGACGGGAGCCGCGAGCGACGATTGATGCGGTTCGCATGGGACGGAAAAAAATGTTTGTGTCATCGGTCAAAGCTGAGCGCGAGCTGGGATGGAAGACGGTTCCGGTGGACGATGCGTTGCGGCGGGCGGTGGAGTGGTTTCAGGCGAACGGATATGCTGATGCCCGGTAAAAACACGTAGGGGCGGACGCCCTCGTCCGCCCAGGCGCGAAGCGCTGCAGCCTTACGACGACGCCCAGCGAGCTTTGCTCGCCCCACGGACGAGGCGTCCGGGGCTACGTGGTCCTGGGGGGCGAAGCACCCGTCCCCAAACGAACAAATGTTCAGTTCGGTCAAAGTCGCGATGGTTGCCGCTTTTGAGCGCGAGGTGCGTTTGCTGGTGAAAGGCTGGCCCACGATACCGCGCGAATACGGAGGGCGCCGGCTCAAGTTCTTCGAGAGTGGCGAGAGCGTTCTGGTGTGTGGCGGCGTCGGAGCCGAAGCGGCTCGGCGGGCCACGGAAGCTGTGATCGTGCTATACCAGCCGGAGCTTGTACTGTCGGTAGGTTTCGCGGGAGCGCTCCACCCTGCATTGAAGGTGGGGGACATTTTTTCACCAAGGCACGTCATCGACGCTAGGGACGGCAGCAGCGTCGACACGGGGACAGGCTGTGGAGTGCTGGTGAGCGGCGGCACCATTGCAGGCGTTGAGCAAAAGAGAAAATTGGCTAACTCCTACGGCGCACAGGCGGTTGATATGGAAGCCGCCGCCGTCGCGCGTGGTGCGCAGGCGCGGGGAGTGCGATTCATGGCAGTGAAGGTAATTTCCGATGAACACGATTTCGCTATGCCGCCGATGGATCGCTTCGTCGATGCAAATGGCCGATTTCGGGCAGGAAGCTTCGCGATATTTGCTGTATTGCGTCCCTCGCTTTGGTCGCGAGTGATTCAACTGGGCAGCAGTAGTGCGAAGGCATCGCGGGCACTGTACGCTGAATTGGAAGGCTACATCAGAGGGTCAAAGAAACCAGAGGTTTCAGAGCCGCAGTCGCATCCAATATCTAAGGTGATTCACTAAGACATGGCAATAGCGGGACAATTTACGATTGAGCCGACGAAGCAGTCGATCCCAACCACCATGCGGGCAGCAGTTTACCGGGGCGTCAACGACGTTCGGGTGGAGACTGTCCCCGTGCCGAAGATTGGGCCGGCAGAATTGCTGGTCCGAGTGCATACTTGCGGTATCTGCGGAACGGATTTGAAAAAGATCTCCAGCGGCTCACACTCAGCGCCACGCATTTTCGGGCACGAAACCTCGGGCGTGGTAGCCGCAACTGGCGCAGGAGTCAGCCAGTTCAAGCCGGGCGATCGCGTGGTCGTGTTCCATCATATCCCCTGCGGTGAGTGTTATTACTGCCGCCACAAAACTTTTGCCCAGTGCGAGACCTACAAGAAAGTCGGCTGCACGGCGGGATTCGAGCCCGCTGGAGGAGGATTCGCTGAATATGTTCGTGTGATGGATTGGATCGTGGATCATGGCACGGTTCGTGTCCCTGAGGGAGTCTCGTTCGAACAAGCATGCTTTGTCGAGCCGGTGAACACCTGCATGAAGGGGATCGAGACTCTGCAACTTCTGCGCGGCGAAAGTGTTCTAGTAATTGGACAGGGGCCTATCGGCATCATATTGAGTAGATTGGCCAAAAGGTCAGGGGCTAGGGTAATCACTTCCGATTTGTATCCCCAGAGGCTTACAATATCTACAACCTTCGGATTAGAGTATGGGATTGATGCTTCGCGCGCCGACACGGTGAAGACGGTGCGGGAGCGGACAGAGGGCCGGGGCGCCGACGCCGCGATTTTGGCCGTAGGCGGGAACGCCCTGATTCGGACTGCCATGGATGCGGTGCGTCCGGGTGGCCGGGTATTGTTATTTGCGCAGACGGTTCATGGCGAAGCGACGATTGATCCGGCAGCGATCTGCGTCGATGAGAAGAGATTGTTGGGTTCCTATAGCGCGTCGGTTGAATTACAAGGTGATTCGATTCGATTCGTAATGAGCCGGGAGATGAATCTGGAGGCTTTGGTCAGTCACCGCTTTTCTTTGTCGAGCAGCGTCGAGGCTTTGAGGCTGGCCGCTCATCCTCAGCAGGATTCGATGAAGGTCGTCATTCAAGCGGGTAGCTCGTGGGAAGGAAATACCGAGTGAATGGAAAGATGACAGCAGCCGTCCTCTATGGCAAAGAGGATGTGAAAATCGAAAGAGTTCCCATTCCCCGCGTGGGTGAAGGGGAAGTATTGGTAAAGGTGCAGGTCGCTCTGACTTGCGGAACCGACCTTAAGGTGTACCAGCGCGGCTACCATGCGCGCATGATCGTTCCACCGGCGTTGTTCGGACATGAGTTGGCCGGCGTGATTGAGGAAGTGGGCCCGGGCGTACGCGCGTTCAAGAAGGGAATGCGAGTGGTGGCGTTGAACTCCGCTCCATGCCAGATGTGTTTTTATTGCTCCAAACATCAGGCCAATCTCTGCGAAGATCTATTGTTCAACAACGGAGCTTATGCGGAATACATTCGCATTCCGCGGCGGATTGTTGAGATCAACATGCTGGCGATTCCTCCGGATGTGACCTACGAAGAAGCGGCGATGGTTGAGCCTTTAGCCTGCGTGCTGCGCGGGTTGCACGAGACCGGGGTGGAGATTGGCGATACGGTTACGGTGGTCGGCGGCGGGCCCATTGGTTTGATGTTCGTGCAGGTCGCCAAAGCGGTTGGCTGCAATGTGATTTCCGTGGTGAAACGCGATTCTCAAGTTCAAGCCGCGAAGCACATGGGTGCGGACGAAGTAGTGCAGATCACCAAGGTGAAAGATCCGGTGGAAGCCGTGCGGAGACTTTCGCCGGAAACGCGCGGCAGCGATGTAGTGATCGAAGCCGTGGGACGTCAGGAAGCCTGGGAGATGGCCATCGACATGGTGCGCAAGGGCGGGACCGTGAATTTCTTTGGCGGATGCGCCAGCGGCACTAAGGTCCAACTCGACACCAACCGGCTGCACTATTCGGAGGTCACACTCAAAGCGACCTTCCATCACACGCCGGAAACCGTGCGCAGAGCGTTCGCTCTGATTGCCGAGAAGAAGATTCGTTCCACCGATTACATTACTGGCGAAGCGCCGCTCTCTTCGCTGAAGCAGGTTTTCCATCATATGCTGAACCGCAACGGCGATATCAAGACCGCGATCATTCCCGGGCACTGAGGAGTTCTGATAGGCCTGCACGGGCGTGGACGCCCATGCCCACATTGACGATTATGCCATCCCTTGCCAGCGACTCCCGGACCACAGATGTTTCCCCCTCTGTGACAGGGTGGGCCATGCTTCCGCCCGAGTACGCCATCCCTGATCACGCCCCGACGTTAGCTGAGGCGCAAGAGTACTGCCGGCGTTTGGCGCGCTCGCATTACGAAAACTTTTCCGTGGCCAGTTGGTTTTTACCCGAGCGATTGCGGCAGGATTTTTGCAATGTCTATGCTTATTGCCGCATCTCGGATGACTTGGGCGATGAAGTCGGCGATCCCAATTCTTCCTTGCAATTGCTGGATCAGTGGGAAGCCGAGCTCGATGCTTGCTACGCGGGCAGCCCGCGGCAACCCGTATTTGTGGCCTTGGCAGAGACCGTGCGCAAGTGCGAAATTCCGAAACAAACTTTCGTTGATTTGTTGACTGCATTTCGCCAAGACCAGCGAGTTTCTCGCTATTCCACTTTCGACGATGTCCTTAACTATTGCCATTACTCCGCCAATCCCGTTGGACATCTGGTGCTCTACGTCTGTGGCTACCGCGATGCGGAGCGCCAAACACTTTCTGATTACACTTGCACCGCGCTACAACTGGCCAATTTCTGGCAGGATGTGAGCGTGGATTACGCCAAGGGACGGATCTATATTCCTGGCGAAGACCTGCGCCGCTTCGGAGTCAGTGAAAATGACATTGCGGCGCAACGCAACACAGCCACGTTTTGCGACATGATGCGTTTCGAGGTTGCGCGTGCCCACGAATGGTTCCGGCGGGGTTTGCCGCTGATTGACGCAGTGGACCGCGAACTCGCCCTCGATATCGAGTTGTTCAGCCGGGGCGGGCAGGAGATTCTGAATGCAATCGAGGCCCAGGGGTACAACGTGCTGGGCAGGCGTCCGGCGATTTCAAAATCACGGAAGCTGGGACTGGTGGCGCGTGCGGCCTGGGGAAAATTCGTTCGGGGAAAAAGGACATGAGCACGGCCGTGCAGCCAGCTCCTATTCCCTTCGCGCCCACTGAATCGCAGCTCGCGGTTGCGTACTCGGTTTGCCGCAGCATCACGCGGTCAGCGGCCAAGAATTTCTATTACGGGTTTCTGGTGTTGCCGCGGGCCAAGCGTCAGGCTCTTTGCGCCGTTTACGCATTCATGCGTCGCTGCGACGACATTGCCGACGATGAGTCCGTGTCACAATACGAGCGGCGGCAAAAACTCACCGCGTGGCTGGATGCATTTCATCGCGCACAATCCGGCGAGCCGACCGACGAACCCGTGCTGCTGGCCTTAACCCACGCCCAGCGCCGCTACAACATTCGCATCGGACTGCTCGATCAGTTGGCGTATGGCACCGCGATGGATGTTGAGGGAGTCGCGGACGCGGGCGGCTCGCCCGCTGCGCACGAGTTAAGCGTGCACTACCGGACTTTTGATGACCTCTACCAATATTGCTATCGAGTGGCATCGGTCGTGGGTCTGGTTTGCATTCATGTGTTCGGCTATCGCGATCCAGCCGCGGAACCTTTGGCCGAGCGCTTGGGGCTGGCGTTCCAACTTACCAACATCATTCGCGACGTCAAAGAAGACGCGAGCATGGGCCGGGTTTATCTTCCGGAGGAGGATCTCTCGAAGTTCGGGATTTCGCTTTCCGCGTTGCGTTCTGTCTCCGATGCTGCGCTCTTCCGGCCGCTCCTGGCCATGGAGGCCGACCGGGCCCGCGAGTATTACCGGGCCGGAGAGGAACTCATTCCCCTCGTCGAGGAGGACAGTCAGCCAGCACTTTGGGTGCTCATCACGATTTACCGGCGGCTGCTCGACAAAATTGCTCTCCGCCAGTATGACGTCTTCAGTGGCAAGGTCAGCCTCACCGTGCGCGAGAAGCTCGGAATTCTGGCCAAGGGCTTCCTGAAACGTCTTTCCTGATGAACCAGCGCCCGCCGCAAAGTTCCCGAGTCGCCGTGGTGGGAGGCGGATTGGCGGGTCTCGCCGCTGGCTGCGCTCTAGCTGACAGCGGCTTTCGCGTGACCCTGTTTGAGCGCCGGCCTTATCTCGGCGGCCGCGCTTCTTCTTATCAGCATCCCGGCACGGGCGAAGTGGTGGACAACTGCCAGCACGTGCTGCTCGGATGCTGCACCAACCTGATCCAGTTTTACGAACGGCTGGGCGTCGAAAACAAGATCCGGTGGTACGACCGGCTGACTTTCCTCGAGCCCGGCGGACGCGCCTCGGTGATCGCTCCTTCGAACCTGCCTGCGCCCCTTCATAACGCGCCTTCTTTCCTGCGAGCCGGCTGTCTGGATTTGTCTGACAAGATGGCTATCGGCATGGCTATGGCGGCGCTCACGCCCGCTATGCCACGAGACAGCGGCGAATCATTTTTGACGTGGCTCCATCGCCACGGACAAACCAAGCCAGCCATCGAGCGCTTCTGGAAGCCGATATTGGTAAGCGCATTGAATGAAGAACTTGACCGAATGTCGGTGCCCTACGCGGCGCAAGTAGTGCGGGAGTCTTTTTTGAAGTCGGCTGCGGCCGGACAGATGGGCGTGCCGACCGTGCCCTTGACAGAGCTTTACGGTGTCGCTGGCGACTACATCTCTGCCCATGGCGGCGAAGTCCGTTTCCGCTGCAGCGTCGAGTCTTTCTTGCCGGAATCCGATAAGGTGAGGCTTACGGTGTCGGGCGGGGAAGCGAGTTTTGACTTTGTCGTATTCGCGGTGCCCTTTGATGTTTTATCCCGCTTGCTCCCGCAAACTTCAGTTGCGGAGTCGCTGCGAAAAGTTCTGATGCGATTCGAGACTTCCCCCATTACCGGGATTCATCTCTGGTTCGACCGTCAGATCACCGACCTCGATCATGCGGTGTTGTTGGACCGGACGATTCAATGGATGTTTCACAAATCGAAACTGCTGGCCGCAGCGCCTAAAGGCGCGATTGATGGTGCGGCAGTTAGGGCATCGCTAAAGCGATGCCCTGATACGAATCAGGACTTGCCCGGCAACGCTTCCGGTCATGCGGCATACGCACCGACCAGAGAACGGGCTTCAGCCCCTGGGGCCAACGGCAGCTACGTGGAACTGGTCGTGAGCTCATCTAAAACCCTGGTCGAAAGGTCGCGCGCGGAAATCATCGAGTTGGCGCTGGCCGAACTGCGGGAGTTTTTCCCCGGAGCCCGAGATGCGAAGCTGGTGAAATCTACCGTGATTAAGGAAGTCCACGCCACCTATTCGCCGCGGCCGGGTGTAGATGTCTACCGTCCGCGGCCAGAGACGGTGTGGCCAAGAGTCTATCTTGCCGGAGACTGGACAGCGACGGGATGGCCGGCCACCATGGAAGGTGCGGTCCGCAGCGGGTACACGGCAGCGGAATCTGTGGCCCGAGTCGCGGGGCTCAGAGATGCGGCGTTCCTTGTGCCGGATCTGCCCGCGTCCGGATTCATGCGGTTGTTCAGATAGCCTGCGACGGCGGGTTCGAGCTTCACTGGCTCGAGTGCACAAATTGTGGTGCACATTTTCCCTCAAAAAAAACTCTCATTTTCACCTAAAATCTAGAAAACAAAGGGTCGGAATTTTTCTTGCCTTCTAGATCTATGGTTCTTAAGGTGGTTAGAGGCAAAATCTTCTAAACATTGAAGTTACGGTGTGGGCCGCTCGCCTGCTGGTTCCGTTTTGGAACAACAACTAAAGCACGGGCAAAGGTTTCGCCTTCCTCGTGATTGGTCGGACTCAGCAGTTGGCGTCGCCAGGAGATGCGTCCGTGTCAGATTGTCAAAGAACGTAGATTATCTTGTAGATAACCTGTGTACTCATATAATATCGTAAATGAAGGAAGAGGATCAAGAAGAAAGTGGATGGGCGGCGGGCCGGGTTCCCAAATCGGGAATGAATCGGTGTGGGCAAGAGGTTCAGGCGACAGTCCCGTCTTGTCCCAGGTTTCCCACATAGAAAGACGACATAAAATGGACCAATCATTTGGCACGATTGTCAGAAAACCGAGCGCGTTAGTTCCGCTGGCGATGTCTCTCACGGCGCTGGCCTTGCTCGGCGGGGCCTATGTCTTTGGCCTAGCGACAGGACATAGCGGTCTTGTACGAGAGCCGGATGAGGGGGCGATTGCACACTTGTGGCAGCTCCTCATGGCCGGGCAGCTACCCGTGCTGGCATGCTTCGCGATTAAGTGGCTGCCGCGAGCTCCAAGACAGACGCTGTGGGTGCTCGCTTTACAAGTTGGAGCTGTGATGGCGGCATTGGCGCCGGTCTATCTGCTCAATCTGTAGGAAGCTCTGGTGGGTGGGCCACCCTTACGTCCTTTGTGCAGGTGGGATACTTCTGCTGTCGGCGCGGGATCTTCGTATTGACCTGCGCGGTGCCTCTTTCCTGGAAAGCATATGTCCAAAAGCTGGAACTGGCTGACCTCGCCGACCCCAGCTTCACGAAAAGCGTAGAGCTGGGTGGGAGCCCGGAATCCGTGGGCCAGCCCAGAATCCTTGTTGGCAGGAAATTCACGGGACAGTCCCGTCTGTCCCCATATTTGACGTCTGTCCCCATATTTCATACCGCCGCTACGCGGCTGAAGCGGAGTTTGTCCCGCCGTCACTCTGTTCCATCGAGTTTCAAAGCTGGCTTCAAAGCGAAAGAGTGGGCCACCCTTAATGAGTACCAGCGAGGCCCAGGTTAGCGTCCACAGAACGGACGCGAACTTGGGGCACCGGACTGCACATCCAACTGCTGCTTGTTTTGTCCACGGATAACCTCGTCTTGTCAGGTCGTGTTGCGGAAACAAGAAGGCTTTGTGGTGTGGCCGCTCGCTCAAATGTCGAAGAGCACAACGGTAGGGTGGGCCACCCCCAATTATTCTGCGGTCGTCGACTTTTGACAATTCGCTAACAAACGCGTGACAAAGCGCGGCCGTCTTTCGGTTAAGGTGTGACTCGCTTGACAGGCCGACCTCGCCGACGCCGCCATTACAAGGAGCGTAAAGCTGGGCCAGTCCCGGACGCGAACTTGGGGCACCGAACCGGATTGTTGCTCACAAAAGGCGGGAAGCAACGTCAAATCGGCATCATACTTACCGGCAAGGAAAAGCGAGCATGATTGAGGCTGTGCAATCCCAAGAACCATCGGTGGTGCGGCGTGTGTTCTATGGTCCCGCGGAGCTCCGCGTTGGCTGGCGGCTGCTTATATTCCTAGCTATCGTCATTACCTTTATTAATGCGAGCAACCTGGTGGTTCGCCGGTTGCTGCACGGTGCGGACGACACCACTTTGTTTTTGGTCCGCGAGGTGATGGACTTTCTCATCTTCCTCCTCGCGAGTTGGATTATGGGGCGGATCGAAGGCCGGAGCATTGCCGATTACGGCTTGCCGGGGCGCAGGATGTTCCGGCTCCAGTTCTGGCAGGGTGTTCTGCTTGGGTTCGCATCCATCACTGGCTTGCTGGTCGCCATGCGAGCTATGAGAGTCTTTTATTTTGGGAGCCTTGCCCTGCACGGCGCCGACATCTGGAAATGGGCGGTTGTCTACGGGCTCGTTTTCACCCTGGTTGCTCTGCGGGAGGAGTTTCGCGCTCGCGGATACGGGTTGTTCACGTTATCGGCGGGCATCGGGTTCTGGCCTGCCGCAATTCTCTCGGCGGCTTATTTCGGCTACGCTCATCACGGTAACTCGGGAGAGGATTGGGTGGGATTGTTCAACGCTGGATTGTTTGGATTGCTGGCCTGCTTTTTGTTGCGCCGGACCGGCAATCTCTGGATGCCCATCGGACTTCACATGGCCTTCAACTGGGGCGAGACATACTTTTATGGTGTGGCCGACAGTGGCCAGACCCTGCCTGGTCATCTTTTGAATTCGAGTTTGTCTGGCCCGGCTTGGCTGTCTGGCGCGACGGTTGGTCCGGAGGGCAGTGTGCTTTGCACATTGCTTCTTGTTGTGGTGTGGTTGATCTGCGCGTTTTGGCCGCGCGAGATCAAATATCCTGACGCGCCAAGCCACGAGCACTAGCAAGGAAAGTCTGCACCTTCCAGGGGCTGTGGGCGCCAAACGGCGCCAGTCCCGCACGTTTTGGTGCTAGCCTCTTTCCCCATTGTGAGATAGACTACGGGCCTGTTTTGGATTCTGTCCTTCCGTCGAACACTGGCGGCGGACACCCGAATCGCTAAGGCCCATAGAGTCCACCCCCTGACTCGGAGCAAATAAAGCATGGACCCTCTGTTGGGCCATAGTCGCGCCCGGCTACTTGCACTCGGTTTCATGGTGCTGATTTTTGCGTTTGCCAGCGGCTGCGGCGGGGGCTCTTCAAGCTCGACCCCTAAAACCCCGAACAACCCTGTGCCCGTACAATTCTCCGGAGCCACTTTGCCGAGTGCATCCGTGGGAACTGCTTACTCAGCGACGTTGAAGGCTAGCGGCGGAACAGCCCCATATAGCTTTACCGCGGCAGCGGGCGCATTACCGTCGGGATTGTCATTGTTGAGCACAACCGGGGTGATTAGTGGCACGCCGACCGCCTCCGGCCACTTCAGTTTTATGGTGCAGGTTGCAGACGCTTCGACACCGCCAGAGACGGCGCAAGCGTCTTTTTCTATCAGCATAACCGCTCCCGGGCCGCCGTTGAAGATAAGCTCTACTTCGTTGCCCAACGGCGTAGTTGGAGCGGCGTATTCGTCCACGCTCAGTCTTTCGGGTGGCACCGCTCCGTACTCGTGGACAGTAGTGTCGGGGACATTGCCGGCGGGCCTGAGCTTAAGCACGAACGGAGCGATCAGCGGAACTCCGGCCGGCACCGGTGTGGCTAACTTCACGGTGCAGGTGACGGATTCTTCTTCTCCGGTGCAGCAGGCTTCAAAAGCATTTACCCCCAGTTTTTTTGCCAAGCTTGCAATTACCGGTACCATCAAAGCCAATGCTGCAGACGGTAGTTTCTACTCCTCTACGGACCAGGCGAGTGGCGGCGTGCGCGCTTATACCTGGAGCGTTTCAGGAGGAGCGTTGCCCCCAGGGCTGACTCTCGGAGCCGTCACTGGAACCATTTCGGGGACGCCCAATCAGGATGGCACCTACAGCTTCACGCTGAAAGTCGTGGACTCCGGTTCGCCGCAGCAAAGTGCGACCCAAGCGGACCAGATCACTGTGATTACGCCAACGAACAATGCCTGGTCCCTGCAGACGACGGCCGTGGGCTGGCAGTTTATTGCTCCCGACGGCACGCTTGCTTGCAAGTACAATGGGATTTCCAAAGTGGATGACGCGGACTTGCAGAGTGCAGGCACTGACGCTGAAGTCCTCGGCAAATACGGCAGTTGGAGTTCCTGGGCACAACAGCAGTCCGACCGGTTGACTTCCTTGGGGTTTACGGCCGCGGGCCTGTACTCCTATCGCTACGCGTCCGATGCGCCGGTTGACGGATTGCCCTTTGCCCCGACGTACGGTACCAGCGGATATTCGATGCAGGACACGGCGCACAATGGCCTTGGTCCGTACCACGCCAAAGACTTGGGTTACATTCCGCAGAAGAATGGCATGAAGTGTGGCCCTGATTTTTATCAAGGCTCGGAAATCGACCCCTACGATCCGAACACCCAACCAGCCTTCAACGACTATCTGGCGAACGACTTTATAAACGGTTGGGACTTTACCAAGAGCATCATCGTAGTGCCAGACGAAGCCGACTTCCTGTTCGGCTTGGATCAGGCAAACAATCCAAGTAACGCGCATCCGGACATCGGTCTGATCATTGCGGCCAACAATCCGATGGTGATTAGGAGCCGCCCCGGGAGCCCGTACTACCCGAGCGGGAACTATACGTATCCGGACAAGGAACTCTATGCCAAACAGGCCTTGCGCGACTATTTGAAGGCTGAGTATAGCGATTCGCTTGCCGCTTTCAACTCGACTTGGGGAACGAACTATACGACGTGGGACACTTCTGATCCCGCTGGCCTGGGGGGAATTACGGATGGAACGTATCAGAGCTGGGGCGGGAACGCGGCCTGTACAGCCGCCGGCTATCCTTACGCCTGTTGTACCGGGAACGGTACCGGGTCGTGCACCCAGGGGACCGGTTTTCTGGATGAGAATGGGAACAAGCTGATCAAGGCTGGACAGTCCTGCCATGGCAAGACCGGTAACGGACCTCAGGAGACCGATAGCTGGTCTGATCCTGCGCAGATTCAGACCGATGTGGATGCTTTCGTTGCGGCACTCGCTGCCACCTATGCGCAGGCGTTGAGGAATGCGTGGCTGACGGCGTGTGGCTCGACTTGCCCGCCGATGGCGCTTCCTGTCTACGACGGCCCATGGAACGGGACGGCCGGCGTCTATGCGGCCATGGCTCCCTCGGTGGACTTGTTCTGGATCGCGCCGTCCTGGTACACCTCGCTGGGAGCCTACACGGGGGAAGTGCAAAACATCATCAACAACGATGGTGGGAAGCCGGTGAT
>Ga0307474_10000059_pt1 | contig 82439 bp, 86 predicted proteins | sample atmos_gasesECM1C_2_FD_203312 | JGI IMG/M metagenome (GOLD analysis project Ga0307474, IMG submission 203312) | Hardwood forest soil microbial communities from Morgan-Monroe State Forest, Indiana, United States - atmos_gasesECM1C_05 | ecosystem: Environmental > Terrestrial > Soil > Temperate...
TGCGTGCGGATAGCGGCCGGTTCGTCGGAAGGATGATCGAGCAACATCGTTGTCTCCAGGTTGATGTGTCAGCAACCTCAATCTGGCCTCAGACCCGGTCGCTATCCACTCCCCATGGAATCTTCGCGGAGCCTGTCATCGGGCCGGCCAAAAGGCCGGACCTGTTGGCTCGCAATGAGGGAGTCGGCAGTTGGGAGCCGCCGCAAACAAAAAACTGCGGGGGCGCTGACCCCGCCGTCCATGAAACGAAGGCCTGGATGAGATTACATCCCGATGTCGAAGACGTTGGGCAGCTGAGCAAGCGGCAGCGCAGCAACGCCGACGAGGGTGGCGACCATCGCCATCAGAGTCCGGTTGGTGTTGCGCTTGCCTCGCATCTGCGCCGCGATCCATTCCAGAGTGTCGGCGTCGACGCCCTTGGCATGGGTCGGCGCCCAGCTCTCGATATCGGTGTCAGGCGACAGCGCCACGGAGCGCGGCGGCACCTTGAGGCCCGACATCGCTGCGGCATGATGGGCGACCGCCTTCGCCAGCAAATCGTCGAAACGGCCATCGTCGGAGCGCTCGGTCGCGGCCTGCGCGATCTCGAACAGCGCCTCGGCCTCGGCCCGGCTGACCGGCTGATGCTCGACGGCTGTCGCGGTCAGGATGCGCTCGCACCAGGCCGCGTCATCGGCATCGAGGGATCGGGAAAAATGCATACGGCCCTTGGTGGTCGGGCCTTCGCCGGTGATCACGCCGTCGCGCACCATGGTGAGCGCGTCGGCAGCGGTGTCGCGGCAGGTAGGTTCGAGAACGCTCGAGAGATGAGCGACCTCTACACGATGGGCAGACATAATAGTTACACTTCTCAGTTGCTTGTTCAGGTCCAGCATGGCGATGCGGGCGTAAACGAGTGGTTAAGGATTCGAAACCGCCATCTTTCAATCTTGAGATGGTTGCCGATTCGTCGCCTCCAGGCGCCCGCGGGTTCGCCTTGCAAGACCGGGGCCGGCGTGTTGAGGACCATAAAAGGCAATATCGGGGCAATCGGAAGTTTTGCCGGAACTGTGATTTTTCGCCGCAAGTCACTCTCTCAAAAGAGAATCCCGGACGCCCTGGTGGTGATAGAATATCCTCCCCTTTTGACCCCGGCCCGTTCACTTTAGCCATACGTAAGCCTATATTGGCTGGGGCAAAAACACCTGTAACTATAATGAGATGAGGCTCTAACATGCCACTTCAGATCGGCTCTGCGGCCCCGGATTTCGAGGCCGAAACCACCGAAGGCAAAATCAAGTTCCACGACTGGATCGGCGATAGCTGGGCACTTCTGTTCTCGCACCCCAAGGATTTTACCCCGGTCTGCACCACCGAGCTCGGCGCGCTCGCCAAGCTGAAGCCGGAATTCGACAGGCGCGGCGTCAAGCTGATCGGCCTAAGCGTCGATCCGGTGGACCAGCATTCAAAATGGTCGGTGGACATCAAGGAGACGCAAGGTGCGGCGCCGAACTATCCGATGATCGGCGATATCGACTACAACGTCTCCAAGCTCTACGACATGCTGCCGGCCGCGACGTCGGGCGATCCGTCCAAGCGGACGCCGGCCGATAACCAGACCGTCCGCAACGTCTTCGTCATCGGCCCCGACAAGAAGATCAAGCTCGTGCTGGTCTATCCGATGACCACGGGCCGCAATTTCCAGGAAATCCTGCGCGCGATCGATTCGCTGCAGATGACGGCCAAGCACCGCGTCGCCACGCCCGCCGACTGGAAGCAGGGCGAGGACGTGATCATCGCCGGCTCCGTCAGCGATGACGAGGCGAAGAAGATCTATCCGAACGGCTGGAAGGCCCCGAAGCCCTACATCCGCATCGTGCCGCAGCCGCGGTAATGCTCTGGCCGTCATTCCGGGGCGCTGCACAAGCAGCGTACCCGGAACCTCGAGCTTCCCCACACGCCAAAAGCGTGTCGCTTTGACAGCGTCATGAATCCCGCTATCGTGATCGCATCGTCAAACATTGGGGGTTTGAGATGGACGACGAGAAGCCTGGAATTGAGCCTGCGACTGATACGATGGGTACCGCACCTGAGGCACCTGTTGAAGCGCCGAAGCCCGCGGTGAAGAAGGCACGCAAGGCGGCCAAGAAAGTCGCCAAGAAAGTCGGGCCGAAGAAGGCCGCCAAGAAGGCCAAGAAGTCGGCGAAGAAGTCACCTAAGAAGGCCGCGAAGAAAGCGCCCAAGAAAGCCAAGGCCAAGAAGACGAAGGCCAAGAAGAAGGCCAGGAGATAGAGGCCAAGCAAAAACCTCCGGATGCGCAATCCGGAGGTTTTTGCCAGCTCGCGATAGAGGCGAATCAGCCCCGCCCCTACCAATCATCCGGGCAGGGATCGACGATCTTCCACAGCTCCTCGCCGTTCTTGATCTTCTTCATCTCGGTTGTCAGCCCGCCATTGCGGCGGATCCAGTCCTTCACCGCATCAGGGTAATAGGACATCAAGTCGGATGTACCTTCGACGCTCGTGACCTTGATGCCGAAGGTGAAAGCCTTGTCGTAATAGGCCTGGTGGAAGCCGAGGCTGGCTCGGGGAGTGACGCAGATCCTGTTCATCGGCACGATGCCGAACACCAGCGTGCAGGCCGAATTGCAGATGCCGTCGATGACGACGCGCTCGCCGCTGTCGCGGATGTGCTTGTACCTCTCCTTGTACTCCTCGACATAACCACCATGGTCGCGCGTAATGTGCAGAAGCGCGTGCGCCGGCGTGGCGGCGACGAGCGAGAGCACAAACAGGGCTGGGGGCGTGATGCGCATCGAGGGCCAAGGCTGCAGTCAAAGCTGTAGTCGGGGTCTGGCGGGTCACCTGGGACGGGATCGAGGCGCCGGTTGATTCCGGCGGCGGCAAATGTCGCTGGACTGTGTTGGGAAAATGTTAAGCATCCGGAAAAGGCCAAAAATGGGCACGCCGAGCAAGGCTTTCGGCAAGCCTTTGGCTGCGGTTCGGGCTAAACTTGACTGCAATTGACAGCCGGCCACGCCGGGATAGCTTGGTGTTTATGGGAATCTTCGGAGAATCGGGATGAAGAACGCAAAGCTTGTCGCAGCCGCCGCCCTCTTGATCGCGGCCGCATTCCAGCCCCAGGCTGCGGAAGCCCGCCGTCACCACCACTACGGGTATGGCTGGGGACTGCCCTACCCGATCAGCTACCTGCACAATTATGGCCCCGGCGCGGAGCCCGGCACCTTCGCCTATTACGACGGCCCCTCGACCAATCTCTGCTACCGAGGCTCGGCCGCCTATCGCGGCCAGGACGGCCGCCGCCATCCCTGCGGCACTCAAGCGGACTAAGGGCTACTTTGACACGTCACTTCAAGCGGCGTGCCGCGGCAATCCGGCAGCTGCACGGGCGCGTGATTCGATTGCAGTCCAATTGCCGGCCTTGATGTCGGGGCTAGGCGCCACCCAGGATCCGCCGACGGCCAAGACCTTCGGAAGAGCCAGCCACTGCCCGACACTGGTCTCCGAAATGCCTCCGGTCGGGCAATAGCGCACTTGGGGGAACGGCCCGGCCAGCGCGTTTAAGGCCGGCAGACCACCTGCCGGCACCGCGGGGAAGAACTTCACGAGGTCAAAGCCGCGCGTCACGCAGGCGATCAGGTCGGACGGAGTCTGGATACCCGGCGCGAACGGCAGCTCGCTTGCGGCCGCGGCATCCAGCAGCTCGGCCGACTGGCCCGGGCTGATGGCAAAAGCCGCCCGCAGGGCCGCCGCCTGCTCGAGATCCTTAGCCGTCAGCACCGTGCCAATACCGACCAGCGCTTCCGGCACCTCAGCGATGATGGCCCTCGCTGCCTCCACGGCCTGAGCCGTGCGCAGCGTGATCTCAATTACCCGCAAGCCACCGGCGACCAGCGCGCGTGCCAAGGGCACGGCGGCTCTAGCATCCTCAATGGTGATGACGGGAACGACCGGCGCCAGCGCAAACAGCTCCTTAAGCCGGGCTCGACTCTTCTCTCTCATCCCGAAACTCCGATGCTAAGCACGTCCTTTGGCATCGCCTCGCGCGCGATCACGGCACCAGGCGACATGATGACGGCGGATGCCAGGCGGTGGCCAGCCTGTGCCGCCTGCTCGGGAGCCGCACCGAAGATGCGCGCAGCCAAGTATGCCGCATTGAAGGAATCGCCGGCCGCAGTCGTGTCGACCGGCGCAACGACCTGCGGGGGCGGAATCTCGCACCCGCGTCCAGCCGCCTCGATCAGACAGCCGAGCGGACCGCGCTTGACGACAATCTCGCCAATGCCATGGGCCTTGAGGCGCGCAAGACACGCGGAGGCGTCCACGTCCCCGAACAGGGCCTGCTCATCCTCCAGCGTCGGCAGCGCGAGATCAACCAGCGGCAGAATCGCATTGAACGCCCGCCGTGCAGCCTCCGCATCGCTCCAGCCGCGGGGACGGTAATTGCCGTCAAAGGCGATCCGCCCGCCATTGCGGCGCGCGGCGACAAGGAGCTCGCGCAACCACGCCCTGCCCATCTCGCTATAGAGCGACAGGCTGATGCCGGAGAGATAAAGCCAGTCGAAGCCAGACAGCCGCTCCAACGTCGCATCATCGGCGCGATCGAAGAACTCGCGCGCCGGGGCGCGGTCCCGCCAATAGAGAAAACTGCGTTCGCCGCTCGCATCGCGCTCAATCATATAGAGTCCGGGCACGCGGCCCGGCACGCGCAGCACCTCGTCGGTACGGATGCCCTCGCTGCGCCAGGCGGCGAGCATAGCGTCACTTAGCGCGTCATCGCCGAGCGCGGTGACATAGGACGTGTCGATCCCGAGTCGCGACAGATACACCGCCGTGTTGAGCGTATCGCCGCCGAAGCCGCGCGCGAACAGGCCGTCGCGGGCAGCCGACAACTCGATCATGCATTCGCCGATGGAGGCGACCTTCATCTTTCTACCTGCACCGCTCTGCTTCAAAAAGTGAGCTGGACTTTCATGGATCGCGCGCGGTCGCTGGCGAGCTCAAACGCCTTGACCGCACTGTCGAACGGCAGCGAGGCCGAGATCAGCGGCTTGACGTCGATCAGGCCATCGCCCATCAGGCGCAGCGCCAGCTCGAATTCCCGATCGAAGCGGAATGTGCCGCGCAATTGCAGCTCCTTGGCGACGATGGTGTTGATCGGCAGCGTCATCTCGCCGCCGAGCCCGAGCTGCACGATCACCCCGCCCGGCCGCATCACGTCAAGGGCGTTGCGCAGCGCCGCCTGGTTCCCGGAGGCCTCGAACAAAACATCGAACACGCCCTTGCCGGTGCGCCAGGCATCGAGCGCCGATGCGTCGGTGGCGACGTTGACGGCGCGGCTGGCGCCGAGCTTGCGCGCAACCGCAAGCGGCGCATCGGCGACATCGGTCGCCACGATTTCGGCCGCGCCCGCATAGCGCGACACCACGACCATCAGCGCGCCGATCGGGCCGCAGCCGGTCACCAGCACCCGCTTGCCCATCAACTGCCCTGCTTGGTTGGCGGCATGCAGGCAGACCGACAGCGGCTCGGCCATCGCCGCCTCGGCCAGCGACAATTTTTCGGCGATCGGGATTGCCTGCGATGCATCGACCGTGACGTGCTCGCGGAAACCGCCCTGGACATGGGGCATGCGCATCGCGCTACCCATGAAGCGCATGTCGAGACACTGGTTGTGCAGGCCTTCGCTGCAATGAATGCAGACGCCGCAGGGACGGCTGGGATTGACAGCAACCCGCGCGCCCGACGCAAGCTGCGAAACGCTCTCGCCGACAGCGGCGACGACGCCGGCGATCTCGTGGCCCAACGCCATCGGCTGTTGAATGCGCACCGTGCCGAAGCCGCCATGGTGATAATAGTGCAGATCCGAGCCGCAGATGCCGCCGGCCGCGATCTTCACACGGACTTCACCGGGGCCAGGTACCGGATCCGGAAAATTGTCGATCCGCAAATCCTTCGCTGCATGAATGACGACTGCGCGCATGGCTGATTCTCCCACTCACATCGCAGCCAGCATGCCGCCATCGACATAGATGGTCTGGCCGTTGATGTAGTTGGAGGCCGGCGAAGCCAGGAAGATCGCTGCGCCCACCAGCTCGTCCGGATTGCCCCAGCGCTTGGCTGGAACGCGCGACATCAGCCAGTTGTTGAAATCCGTATTGCTCATGAGCGCCTGGTTCATGTCAGTCAGCATGTAGCCGGGACCGATGGCGTTGGCCTGGATGCCGCTCACCGCCCATTCCACCGCCATCGATTTTGTCAGATTCTTGATGCCGGCCTTGGCCGCGGTATAGGGCGCGATGGTGGGCCGCGCGAGCTCGCTCGCCAGCGAGGCGATATTGACGATCTTGCCGCGCTTGCGCGGGATCATCCGCTTGGCCGCCTCGCGGCCGATGATGAAGGCGCTGGTGAGGTTGGTCTCGATCACCTTGCGCCAGTCTGCGCTGGAGAACTCGACCAAAGGCTTCCGTACCTGGATGCCGGCATTGTTGACGAGAATGTCGATCTCGATGCCCGCCTGGTCGAATTCTTCGAACGCCTTCACGATTGCCGCCTCATCGGTGACGTCGAAGGCCGCGCCTTCGGCGGCTAAGCCGGCGGCGCGCAGCTCGCCGACCGCGGTTTCGACGCGCGCAGGATCGGTGCCATTGACGACAATCCGCGCGCCGGCCTTGGCCATGCCTTCGGCAATCGCGCGGCCGAGCCCGCGGCTGGAGCCCGTCACCAGCGCGGTGCGGCCCTTGAGATCAAACAGTGAAAGGGACATCGATTATTTCCTCACATATTGCTGCGGCGCACGACAAGGTCGGAGCGCTCGAACACGGCAGGCAACAGGTCGACGCCAAGGCCCGGCCCTTCCATCGGATAGACATAGCCATCCTTGATGACCGGCATGGTCGTGACAAGCTCGTTGTACCAGCCCTTGTAGAAAGCGCGCACCGATTCCTGGATAAGGGTATTCGGCTGGCTGAACGACATGTGGATGGCGGCGATGAAGCCGACCGGCCCGATGCAATCATGCGGCGCGAACGGGCGGTGATACGTTTCGGCCATGGCCGCGATCTTGCGGCCCTCGGTCAGCCCACCGGTCCAGCACAGATCGGCCATCACCACATGCATGGCGTCGCGGTCGAGCATATCCTTGTAGGGGTAGCGCGAGCCTAGCGTCTCGCTGGCGCAGACCCACACATCCGTCGAGCGCGCATATTCGGCGAGCGCCTGCGGCGAGTTCATCTTGATCGGATCTTCGTACCAGGTCGGTTTGTAGGCCTCGAGCTCGCGCGCGATCTGCTTTGCGGTCGGGAGATTCCACAGCGAGTGAAACTCGACCATGATCTCCATTTTGTCGCCGACGGCCTTGCGAATCTTCTCGAACGGCTCGACCGCCTTCTTCATCTGCGCGGCCGAGATGAAGAGACCCTGGTTTTCCTGCGCTGCCGGATCGAACGGCCAGATCTTCATCGCCGAGATGCCGCTCTCGAGCAGGCCTTCGGCCAGCGCATCGGCGCGATTCATGAAGGCGTCGAGATCCTCGTAAGGGCTGTCGACCTCGCCCAAGCTCCAGTTCGACACCGGGCGGATATTGGTGGAACGCACATATTTGGTGCCGGCGCAGGTGTTGTAGATGCGCTGCCTGTCGCGGCAGAGCCCGCCGAGCATCTGGTGCACCGGCTGGCCGCAGACTTTTCCGAACAGGTCCCACAGCGCGATATCGATCGCAGATGCCGCACGGTATTCGACGCCGGTCGAGGACTGCGCCATCGGCAAATTGAGCATCTCGCGATGCAGAGCCTCGATCCGCAAGGGATCGCGCCCGAGCAGGCGGCCGGCAAAGGTGTCGTGGATTTGAGCCTCAACGGCGCCCGCGCCGTAAAAGGTCTCGCCGAGGCCGACCAGGCCGCTGTCGGTATGCACGCGGACCCACAGCACATTGGCGAATTCGTTAATGCGTAAGGTCTCGATGGACGTGATCTTCACGCTTGGCTCCTCCCTCCTGGCTCTTGTCCGCCGACTTGAATGCCGGTCGGCTCGCGCGGCAAGCGCGGCGCTCCGTCCTCGACCCGTGCCCCCTATACGCGCACTTGTAATATATCACAATATGTTTATTGTGAGCAACGGGGCTGCGCCCAAGACGCGGCTCGAGGAAACCCCAAAGGAAGCCTTCATGGCGCGGCGCAAGGGCGCTCTCAAAATGGTTGACCCCGAACGGAGCGAGGCGCCGACAAGGCGCAATCGCGTCAACCTGCTCGAGCTCGCCTATCAGCGTATCGAGGAATTGCTGGTCAATTGCCAGCTCAAGCCCGGACGCTTCCTCACCGTTTCCGAGCTGCAGAGCGTAACCGGCTGCGGCCGCACGCCGGTGCATAGCGCCGTCAACCGCTTCGCCGCCGATACATTGATCATCATCCGCCCGCGCCACGGCCTGCAGATCGCGCCGGTCGATCTCGCACGCGAACGCATGCTGCTTGGCTTGCGGCGCGACATCGAGCGCTTCGTCATTCGGCTGGCAGCCGAGCGCGCTTCGCTGTCGCATCGCAACCAGATGCTTCACATCGAGCGCGCGCTGACTGAGCGGCGCACGGCTTGCTCGATCGATGCCTTTAACAAGCTTGACCGCCGTATAGATGCGCTGATCCTGGAAGCGAGCGGCGAGCCTTTCCTGGCGCACACCATGCGTCCCCTGCACACGATCTATCGCCGCATCGGCTTCATCTACCATCGCCTCTTACCCGGCCACACCGACTTGACAGGCACCATCGACCGCCACGTCGCGATCCTCAATGCAGTCGCCAACCGGTGCGCTGAGGACGCGGTCAAAGCCAGCGATGAGCTGATGAGTTTCATGGATTCCATGTTCGTGGAAATGGAAGCCGGCCTCGACCCGAGCCTGCTTGATTGCAGCATCGAACCTTTGCCCGGCACATAGTTATAGGCGACAACAGAAGGGACCCTCTTATATGACGACAATAGCCACCGCAGGCCCCGCGCCAGCCACCGCAGGCCCCGCGCCACAGCAAGCGGTCATCCAGAGCGCCGTGCGCTATCTGGTGCGGAACTACAGCCCCAAGGGCAACAAGGTCGGCTGGCTGATGATGGCCTCGATCCTGGTCGAGGCCTGGGACCTCTATTCCATCGCCTTCGTGCTGGTCTTCATTCGCGACCAGTACCATCCGGATCCCTTGATGCTCGGACTTGCCGCGGCGGGAACACAGGGCGGCGCCGTGATCGGCGCGCTGCTCGGCGGCTGGCTCTCCGACAAGATCGGCCGTCGCGCGACGTTCCTCGCGACCATGATCATGTTCGTGGTGCTGGCGCTGGCGCAGGCCTTCGTATCCAGCATCGCCTGGCTGATCGTGATCCGCTTCCTGCTCGGCATTCCCTTGGGCAGCGATATCTCGACCGGCTACACCTACATCATGGAGTCCATGCCCAAGGGCCAGCGCGAGGTGATGGGCAACCGCTGGCAGTTCATGTTCGCAACCGGCGAAGTTTTAACGCTCGCCGTGATCGCGGTGTTCCTGGTCCTCAACATGGACCACGAGATGGTCTGGCGGGTCACGCTCGGGCTCGGCGCCCTGCCCGCTTTGATCATCCTGTTCCTGCGCCACGACGTGCCGGAAACGGCGGTGTGGCTCGTGCAGCAGGGCCGCTTCCGCGAGGCCAAGGAAGTCGCGCGGCAGATGTACAATGATCCGCTCGATATGCTGCCGAACCATGACGTCGAACCGCCGAAGCCCAATCTCACCGGTTTCATCGCCGATCTGCAAAAGGACCCGATCCGCTGGCGCGCCTCGCTTTATGGCTGGATCGGCTGTTTCATGCAGGCCAGCGAATTCTCCACCTTCGCCTTCTATCTCCCGGTGTTGTTTGCCATGGTCGGTGTCTCCACCGCGCTCGGCAACAACCTCGTGACCATGGCGCTGTTCTCCTTTGCCGCGTTGTCAGGCTGGGTCGGGCCGCTCTTGACGCCGAAGATCGGCCATCGCGGCATCGCCATGTGGGGCTTCGGCATCGTGCTGATCTCGCTGCTGGTCGCAGCAGCTGCGCTCTACACCGATCACAAATACATCCTGCCGTTCGCGGCCGCCGGCATGCTGTGGGGCCATCATTGGGACGCCTCGAACTGCATGACCATTCCGACCATGGTGGCGAAGCCCGAATATCGCGGCACCGCGAGCGGCTTTGCTTACATGTTCGTGAAGCTGCCGTCGTTCCTGGCGATCTTCCTGTTTCCCTCGATGTTCGCAGCGATCGGCCAGGCCAACGCCACCCTGTTCGTCGCGATCTTCCCGCTGGTTGGCCTGCTCGCCGCGACCTTCATCCTGCCCGAGGTGTACGGCTACGATCACGACTGATGGCGGCAGACGCAGCCGCCATCTTGAGCCTCTGAAATCGTGGCTCACACCGCCTGTCTGCCGGTGTGAGCCACAATCTTTTTCAGATCGCAGACACCGGCGCCATGGGCGCCCTGTCGCAGTCCCCGCAAATTCCCAAGTATCGACCAGTGCATGGCGCGTGGCCTCCGTGGAACTCGCGGGGAACGGCCGCTGACTACCAATCACGCATGCTTCGTTCGATATTGACAAATGCATTTGATATTGTCTAATTCATGCTATCCAGACATCGATGTTCCGGAAAGCCGCCGCAGAGCGGGGAATCAGGGAAGGAAACCCATGAAGAGACCTCTACTGGCCTGCGCCATCACAGCCGCAGTCCTGGCCGCGATGATCTCGGCGGCGAACGCGCAAATCTCGGACGACGTGGTCCGCATCGGCGTGCTCACCGACCTCTCCAGTTGGGGTCGCGACAATTCCGGTCCGGGCTCGGTAGAAGCGGCGAAGATGGCGGTCGAGGAATTCGGCCCGACCGTGCTCGGCAAACCGATCGAGATCATCAGCGCCGACCACCAGATGAAGACCGATGTCGGTGTGCAGATCGTGCGCGGGTGGTTCGACAACGGCAAGGTGGACGCGGTCGTCGACATTCCCAATTCCGGTATCGCGATCGCGGTCCATAATCTCGTGCGCGAGCGCAACAAGATCGCACTGCTCTCCGGCCCCGGCGCGAGCTCGCTGACGGATGAGCTGTGCAGCCCGAACACGGTGCATTTCACCTACGACACCTACGCGCTTTCCAAGGTGACTGCCTCAGCCGTGATCAAGGAAGGCGGCAAATCCTGGTTCTTCGTCACCGCCGACTACGCCTTTGGCCACCAGCTCGAGACGGATGCGACGCGCTTCATCAAGGAGATGGGCGGCACCGTGCTCGGCAGCGTGCGCCATCCAACCAACACCGCCGACTTCTCCTCCTTTGCGCTGCAGGCACAGAGCTCGAAGGCAGACGTCGTAGCCTTTGCCAATGCCGGCCAGGACACCGACAATGCGATCAAGCAGTCCGGCGAATTCGGCCTGGTGCAAGGCGGCCAGAAGCTCGTGGGCCTGTTGATGTTCGATACCGACGTGCACGCCATCGGGCTGAAAGCCGCGCAAGGCACTTATATGACGACGGCGTCGTACTGGAACATGAATGACGAGACGCGCGCCTGGTCGAAAAAATTCTTCGCCCGCACCCAGGTGATGCCGACCATGATCCATACCGGGGTCTATGGTGCGGTGTTGCATTATCTGAAGGCCATCAAGGCCGCCGGGACCGACGATCCGCACCTGGTGATGGCCAAGATGCGCGAGCTGCCGATCGAGGATGTCTTCGTGCACGGCGGCAAATTGCGCGAGGACGGCCGCGTCATCCGCGACATGTACCTTGCCAAGGTGAAGTCCCCGGAACAATCCAAGGAGCCCTGGGACTATCTCGATATCGTCAAGACGGTGAAAGGCGAGGACGCCTTCCGTCCCCTTTCCGAATCGAAGTGTCCGCTTGTCAAGAAGTGAGGCCGGCCATGAGCACAAACGACAAAGATGCAGGCGATATTTACGAATGCGATGTGCTGGTGGCGGGCTCCGGCTGCTCCGGGATGGCGGCCGCGATCACAGCGTGCCACCGCGGCCTCGATGTGCTGATCGTGGAGAAGGAGCCGCGCTTTGGCGGCACCACTGCCCGTTCCGGCGGCTGGCTCTGGATCCCCGGCACCTCGCTCGCGCGCGCCTACGGCATCAACGAAAGCCCGGAGCAGGCGCGCACTTATCTGAGGCATGAAGCCGGCAACAATTACGACGCCGCGCGAGTCGATGCCTTCCTCGCCGCAGGGCCCGAGGCGGTCGACTTCTTCACGACCGAGACTGCTCTGCGCTTCGACATGCCGCTGGTCTTCCCCGACTATCATGCGGAAGCGCCGGGCGGCGCGCAGGGCGGGCGCTCCATGGTCACCCGTCCGTTCGATGGGCGGGAGCTCGGCGAGCATATCAAGAACCTGGGGGCTCCCCTGCCCGAGCTCACCGTGTTCGGCATGATGCTAGGCTCCGGCAAGGAGATCATTCATTTCATGCGCGCGACCAAATCGCTCACCTCGGCGGTCTATGTCGCAAAACGCCTGTCGCGGCATTTCCGCGATGTCATGCGTTATGGCCGCGGCATGACGCTGACCAACGGCAATGCGCTCGCAGGGCGGCTGGCAAAATCCGCGCTCGACCTGAAGATCCCGCTCTGGCTATCCTCGCCGGTGCGTGAGCTGATCGTCGAGAACGGTGCGGTGCGCGGCGCGCGCGTCGTGCGCGACGGGCGCATGATCGAGGTCCGCGCCAGGCGCGGCGTCGTGCTCGCCTGCGGCGGCTTTCCGCATGACGTGGCGCGGCGTAAGAGGATGTTTCCGCATGCGCCGACCGGCGCCGAGCATTTCTCGCCGGGCCCGGCCGGCAACACCGGCGACGGCTTGCTGCTTGCGGAATCCGCGGGCGGCCGTATCGAGAACCGCCTGCCGAACGCCGCCGCCTGGGTCCCGGTGTCGGTGACGACGCGCAAGGACGGCTCGCGCGGCGTGATGCCGCATTTCATCGACCGCGCCAAGCCCGGTGTGATCGCCGTGATGCGCGACGGCAAGCGCTTTGCAAATGAAGGCAACTCCTATCACGACTTCGTCCAGGCCATGACCAGGGCAGCCAAGCCGAACGAGGAAATCGCGGCTTTCCTGATCTGCGACCACAAGGCTTTGCGCAAATACGGCCTCGGCTGCGTGCCGCCCTTCCCGATACCAACGGGCCATCACCTGCGCTCGGGCTATCTGATGCGCGGCGCAACGCTCGGCGAACTCGCAGCCAAGGCGGGGATCGACGCCAAGGGCCTTACCGAGACGGTCACGCAGTTCAATGCGGAAGCCGACGAAGGACGCGACCCCGCCTTCGGCAAGGGCTCGCGCGCCTATAACCGCTACCAAGGCGATGCGCTGCACGGGCCCAACCCCTGTGTCGCGCCACTCAAGCATGGCCCCTTTTATGCCATCAAGATGGTGATCGGCGATCTCGGGACCTATGCCGGCATCGTCACCGATGCGAATGCGCGGGCGCTCGATGCCGACGGCCGCATCATTCCCGGGCTCTATGCCGCAGGCAACGACATGGCGAGCATCATGGGTGGCAACTATCCCGGCGCCGGGATCACGCTCGGCCCCGCACTCACCTTCGGCTACATCGCGGGCCGGCATCTTGCCGACAACGCGGCAGAGAGGAGCGCGGCGTGAGCATCATGACGGCCATCCTTTCCGGCAAACGCGCAACATGGCCACTTACGTGAACGGCGTCACGCTGTCGGTCGACGGCGGATTTCTGGCGACATAAGAGGATTCATGAGCAGGGACAGCCGCGGCATTCAGTCGATTGAAGTGGGCGGAGAGCTGCTCCGCGCGCTCGCCCGCAGCGGCGAGCCGATGATGCTGCGCGATCTCGCGCGCGAGGCCGGTATGGCACCCGCCAAGGCGCATCCCTATCTCGTGAGCTTCTCGCGCATCGGTCTGATCGAGCAGGACGAAGCCACGGGACGCTACGAGATCGGCCGGCTTGCGCTGGAGCTCGGGCTGATCAGCTTACGCCGGCTTTCGGCAGTCAGGATCGCGACGCCGAAAATCGCCGCGCTGGCCGACAGCATTGACCATGCAGTCTCGCTTGCAGTCTGGGGCACGCATGGGCCGACCGTGGTGCGGCTTGAGGAGCCGAGCCACCCCGTGCACATCGCGATGCGCGCGGGCTCCACGATGGCCATGCTGGAGACCGCGACCGGCCGGGCATTTGCAGCGTTCCTGCCGCAGAAAACGTTGAAGGCCGCGCTGGACGACGGCCTCGACCGCCTCGGCATCGGCTACAACCCGAAACGCCTGAAAAATGCGGAGGTTGCCGAGCTGCTCGATGAGGTGCGGCGCCATGGGCTGGCGCGAGCGATCGGCGATCCCCTGCCCGGCGTCAACGCCTTCGCCGCGCCCGTGTTCGATCATTCCGGACGCGTCGTGCTCGTGATCACCGCCATGGGGCCTGCCGGCACATTTGATGCGCGGTGGGACAGCGCCATTGCCGCCGCATTGCGCGATGTCGCGTCCGACGTCTCGAAGCGCCTGGGATATGGCGCCGCGAGAGCGGCGGAATAATCCAGCCTGGAACCGGCAGCGGCGCTGCAGCATCGCAAATTTGCTGCAGTTTGGGCGCCATGTGGCGCGAGAGGAAAGCAGCCGCAAGGTTTGATCTATATCAAGCTTCGGCCGGCAAACCGCAAAAGTCTGTAGGCGCGGTGCCCTAGAGTCTTCACGGTGCCCTAGAGTCTTGGAACCATCGAGGTCTTCCAATGAAAGGGCTAGGCCAAACGCTTCTCGTCGCTGTTGTCGCGTCGACGTTCTTGGGCGCGATCTCCCAGCGTGCCCGCGAGCAAGGCGTCACCGATGGCGAGATTCGTATCGGCAATGTCATGCCGTACACGGGCCCGCTATCGGCCTTCGGCGCGATCGGAAAGGCCGAGGCCGCCTATTTCGACATGATCAACGAGCATGGCGGAATCAATGGCCGCAAGGTGCGCTTCATTTCCTATGACGATAAGTCCGATCCGTCGAATGCGCTCGATCTCACCCGGGGGTTGATAGAACGAGACGACGTCCTCCTGATGTTCGGCTCCTTCGGAACGGAGGGCAACCTTGCGGTACGCAAATTCCTGAACGAGCAGCAGATCCCTCAGCTGTTCGTTGCCTCCGGTGACGACGACTGGGGCAATCCGAGCGCCTATCACTGGTCCATCGGCTGGCAGCCGTCGTTCCGGTCTGAGGGCCGCATTTACGCAAACTATGTTCAGGCGTTCTATCCGGGAAAGAAGATCGTGGTGCTCTGGCAGAACGATCAGTTCGGGCGAGCCCTTTTCCGCGGATTGGAGGAGGGCCTCGGCCATCTCAGCCGCAACATCATCGTGGATATCGCCTACGAGGCTTCGGATGCGCATCTCGACACCCATGTGTCGGTCCTCAAGCAATCGGGAGCGGATATCTTCGTGTTTGCCGGCGTACCGGCCAACGCCGCCCGGGCCATTCGGATTGCGGCCGATCTCAATTGGCACCCGGTGTTCATGCTAAACGATATGGCGGCGTCGATTGCTACTGCGCTCAGACCCGCCGGCCTCGAAAATTCGCTCGGTGTCATCTCGACCTCTTTCCTGAAGGACATGAGCGATCCCGCCTGGAAAGATGACCCGGCGACCAAAGCATGGTTGTCGTTCATGCAGCGCTACTATCCCGGCGGAGACAAGGACGATAGCGCCGCGCTGTTCGGCTACGCGGCCGCGGACACGCTGGCCCAGGTGCTCAAGCAATGCGGCGACGATCTGTCGCGGGAAAATGTCATGAGGCAGGCGACGCGGCTCGCGGACTATCAGCAGCCGGTCCTGCTGCCCGGCATTGCTATCAGCACGGCACCATCCGACTTCCGACCCATCAAGCAAATGCGATTGATCCAGTTCGACGGCCGCACCTGGCAGCCGATTGACGACGTGGTCGAAGGTACCACCACCGGTGCCGGGAGGAAGTGAGATCCGAAGCCATCCGTTGCTATGGCATCGTGCTCGTCACAGGCACAAGAAGAACTCGCCGCTTTCGGCGCCGAAGACGTCGAGCGGCTGCACGTAGCACGCGTTATGCGGCGGCACGCGGCATCATATACTTCCGTCGTCGGATGTACTGCGCTCATAAATGACGCGCGTAAGACGATCATGTGAAATCAACTGAGTTAAATCTTTCGGCGGATGCACAAGCTTTGTGCGTCCTCAGCTTACGCTGCGCGTAGCCGATTTTCGCTTCTGCAACAGTTTCTGATTGTTTCTGAAGGTGACATTCTATTGCAGCATATCTGTCATGCGACCTGCCTAGCATATGGGCGCTTCGGTCCCGAAGTCATTTCCCCGGATTGTTGTCCTTAGAGGTCTCCATGCTGAAACAGCTGACAAGACAATTGCGCGATCGCACCGTGGTTAGCGCCGCTATTCTTTCCCTGATAGCCCCGAACGCATATGCGGCCGATCCCGGCCTCGGCGGGTCCCATGCCAATGACGCTGCGACGGCCGGCCCGATCAAGCACGTGATCATCATCATGGGCGAGAACCGCACCTTCGACCACGTGTTCGCGACCTACAAATCGCCGCATGGCGATCACGTCGACAATCTGCTGTCGAAGGGCATCATCAAGGAAGACGGCTCGCCGGGCCCGAACTATCAGAAGGCCGTCCAGTCCGCCGCGCAAGACGTCAATTTCTATTCCAACCATCCCGGCAACAAGGAACCGTACGCCCCCGGCAACCTGCAGACGCCTGGCACGTCCTATGCGCCGCAGACCTGCTACACCGACGTGAAGACGGCGGCCCTCAACGGCCCCGGATGTATGGCGACCCTGCAACTGGCCGCGCAAGCCGACTACGGCCTGCTGCCGCAGGATTTGCCCGTGCTCACGGAAGGCGCGACCGGCCTTCCGGGCAGCTCGCCCGACACCCGGATCAAGAACTTCGACGATCTGCCGAACGGGCCCTATCCGCTGGTTACGGCGGACGGCAAGAGCCTGTACGACACCTATGGCGGCAGCCCGGTGCACCGCTTCTACCAGATGTGGCAGGAGCTCGACTGCGCGGCCGACAAGGCGACCAAGCAAGACCCGAGCGGTTGCCAGGCGGACCTGTTCCCCTGGGTGGAAGAGACCGTGTCCTCCGGCAGCAACGGCAATCCGACGCCGTCTCCGCTCAAGGAAGGCGACATCGCGCTGGGCTTCTACAATGTCGCCAAGGGCGATGCGCCCTACTTCACCAAGCTCGCCAACGAGTACACCCTCCTCGACAACTATCACCAGCCGGTGATGGGCGGCACCTTCGCCAACCAGATGATGTTCGGCTATGCCGACGCGCTCTGGTACTCTGACGAGAACGGCAACCCCGCTACCCCCAACCACGTTCTGGTTCCGGGCTCCAATCCTCCGAAATATGTCAACGAGATCGAAAACCCGAATCCGGCGCCGGAAACCAACAACTGGTACAGCAATGACGGCTATAGCGGCGGCAGCTACACCAACTGCTCCGATGAGACGCAGCCCGGCGTGGCGACGATCGTCAAGTATCTGAAGGCGATCCACGTCTCCCCGAACTGCGCGCCCGACCACTATTATCTCCTGAACAACTATGTCCCAGCCTATATCGGCTCCGGCAAGACCGATCCGATCAACAACGGGCCGTTCACGCTGCCGCCCGTGATCAAGCAGAGCCATATCGGCGACGTGCTGTCGAAGGGACAGGTGTCGTGGGCCTATTTCGGCGAACGCTGGAACGACTTCAAGACCGCTCCTGGCGAAGGCGCCAATTTCGGTTCGCTCGACCCGATCGCCTATCTCTACTGCAACATCTGCAACCCGTTCCTCTTCTCCGCCTCCGTCATGACCAACGCAACAGCGCGTGACGAGCACCTGAAGGACACGCTCGATCTTTATGATGCGATTGCCAAGGGTGACCTGCCGGCAGTGTCGTGGGTGAAGCCGAGCACCTTCAACGACGGCCACCCGGCTTCCTCGAAGTTCTCAATCTTCGAGGCCTTCGCGAAGAAGATCGTCGAGGCTGTGCAGTCCAACAAGGACCTGTGGAACGACACGGCGATCCTGATCACCACCGACGAGGGCGGCGGTTTCTACGACTCGGGCTACGTCCAGCACCTCGACTATTTCGGCGACGGCACCCGCATTCCGATGATCGTGGTCTCGAAATATTCGCAAGGCGGCCACGTGTCGCACGAATATGCCGACCACGCCTCGATCATCAAATTCGTCGAACGGAATTGGGGCCTGCCGACGATCTCCAACCGCAGCCGTGACAACCTGCCCAATCCGCTGACCGATGCGGACAATCCGTACGTGCCGCAGAACCGTCCGGCGCTCGGCGATCTCTGGAGCAGCTTCAACTTCGACCACTGATCCGAACGAGTAGCGTAACTCCAAGCCTCGGGGCCTTGACTGGCCCCGAGGCAATTGCCGATCGGGATCCACTTCGCCAGGAGCTTTCCGCATTGATGAGGGCAATTCCGGAACGGCAGAAGCCGCCGACGATCGAGGCGGCAAGGCGCGCCTTTGCATCAGGCGACATCGCCGCAACCGAGCAGATCTGCGCAAAGATCCTCGCGCGCAATGCCGATCAATGGGCCGCCTGGGCGCTGATGACCGAAACCGCCTTGCAGCGCGGGCGCACTGATGCGGCCATCGTCTGTGCCGAACGCGCTGTTGTGCTGGCCAGCGACAATCCCATTCCCTTCATCCTCAAGGCCAAGTGCCTGTTACTGAGCGGCAAGGCGCGCGAGGCGCTCGCGACGGCCGAACAGGCGGACGCGATGATTGGCACCGCGCCGGACGCGCTGGATGCGCTCGGCGGCATCTTCGGCCTGCTGGGCCTGCACGACCGCGCCAGGCAGCTGTCAGTCCGCGCGGTCACAAGCCGCCCGGACGTGCCGCAATATCTGTTCAATCTCGCCGCGACCGAGCGCATGACGGGGGCGTTGTCCGAGGCCGAGACCCATTGCGACGCGGCGCTCGCTCTCAACCCGGCTTTTGGCCTCGGCCACTACCTGCGTGCCGACCTGCGCGCCCAGACCGCCGGGCGCAACCATATCGCTGAGATGGAGGCGGTGATTGCGGACAAGAAGCTTTCGCTGCCGGACAAGGTTCTGCTCCATTTTGCGCTCGCCAAGGAGTACGAGGACCTCGAGTTCCATGAGCATGCCTTTTCTCATGTCCAGGCGGGATGCACGCTTCACGGCAGCACGCTCAAGTCCGATATCGCTGGCGCCATCGCGGAGATCGACCGCATCATCGCTTCCCACACCAGGAGTTGGATCGCCTCAGCGCCAGCCGGCCACAATGCTGCAGCGCCGGTGTTCGTAGCCGGGCTCCCGCGCACCGGCACCACTCTGGTCGAACGCATCATCGCGAGCCACCCCGCGATGATGTCGGTCGGCGAGAGCGGCGCGTTCGCGGCCGAGCTTGCCCGCAGCACGGCGGCCGGGGCCAGCGGCGCCGATCCGGCGAGCCTTGGGCGCAATTACCTGGAGGCCGCAAGCATCGGACGGCGGCCGCCGAACGCCCGCTTTATTGACAAGACACTGGAGAACTATCTCTATTGCGGCCTGATTCACGTGGCGCTACCGCGTGCCAAAATCGTCCTGGTGTTGCGGCGGCCGATGGACGCCTGCTGGGCGATGTACAAGGCGCATTTCGCCGGCAAGTTCGCCTTCGCCTATCGCCAGGAAGACCTCGCCGACTATTACCTCGCCTATCGTCGTCTCGCGGCGCACTGGAAAGCGACACTGCCGCCGCACGCTCTGCTCGAGGTCAACTACGAGGACATTGTGCGCGACCAGGAAGCGGAGAGCCGCAAGATGATCGATTTCCTTGGCCTCTCCTGGGACGACGAGGTGCTTCGCTTCCACCAAAGCAAGGCGCCGTCGGCAACCGCAAGCGCCGTCCAGGTGCGACGTCCGATCTACGCGACGTCCGTCGGGAAGTGGCGGCACCACGCCGATGCGCTTGCGCCTTTGCGCACGCGGCTGTCGCGCGTGCTTTCCGAGCAAGAATTATCGTAGCTCGTTTTCGCGCGAAGTAGACACCGGTTCGCATGAAGAAAAAGCGTCAAAACGAGAATCTTGAGCTTCGGTTTTGATTCAATCAGAACCGAAGATGCTCTGTCGGACAAGCGACGCGGTCCAGCGGGACCGCGTCATCCCTGATCAAAGTTGCAACATCGCGTCACAAAGAAGAACCCGCCGGCTTCCGTCGGCGGGCACTTGTGATGTCGTCAACAGCTGGCTGTCGCTCAGTTCCAGCCGTGATCTGTCGTGCCCTTCTTCGAGAACTCGAAGAAGTCGAACAGGTCGCTGATCGCCGGCCGATTCACCGGAACGTAGGGATTGAACGGCTCGGCAACCGGGTTCGGCAGGTTGTCGCGGCTGCGGTTCGTGATCGGCTGGAGACGCCAATTGCGCTCGATGAACTTATCGATCGAAACGTGATCGGCATATTCATGCGAGATGTGGCCCTGCTTCACATAGGGCGAGACGATGATCAGCGGGATACGGGTGCCGTCGCCGAAGAAGTCGAGCGGCTGCACATAGCCCGAGTCATAGTAGCCACCACCTTCGTCGAAAGTGATGAAGATCGCCGTATTCATGGCGTAGTCAGAGCTCTGGACCTGGTCGACGATCTTCTTCACGAAGCCCTCGAACAGGTTAAGCTTGGACGAGTTCGGGTGACCATCGATGTAGCCGCTCGGCTTGACGAACGAGACTGCCGGCAGCGCGTGCTCGGCGATATCGGCAAACAAAACGGGCACGCGCCGCTGTCCGGCTTACTCCGAACCTCCCCCTGCGATCCCGGCCGCCGACAATTTTAATGATTCAAAACCTAGCGACGCGTTGTTGCCGATTTCTGGCAGCTTTCTTACAGGCGAATGACAGTGACACGACAGCGGAGCGCGCGCCACGCAAGCACAAGCGAGACTCTCTCTGCCATTCAAGCGGTTGGATGGAGCGAAGGCGAGGCTTGCACAGCGACGGTTTGAGTGTGCGCGGAAATGTTTTGCGATCGAGGCGCACAGCTCTGCGCGAAATCGCAGAATGTCTCCGACTTCGCCGGGCCGTCCGGCTATTCTTCCTTGCGGCTTATTGTAACAATGGTCCAACCTTCCTGAGATGGCGTAAGCGTAGCGCCATCAACAAGGCGAGGATTGCCGATACGACAAAAGCTCGCGAATACCCACGAGGCAGCGCGGGCATTCCCGTATCCTTCTGTGTCCTCGCTGAGGCTCGTTACGATGTTGTCGAGTGGTGCGTGTATGAGTGAGCTTTATTTAGCCTGCACGGTCGCTCGCGTTGATGCTGCGGTAATGCCAACAGGTTTGTCACCATGATGCGTCAGCCGTTCAAATAGAGGGAGAGCTGGTCATGCGGCGAAAAACGACGATTGCCCTGGTCGCTACGGCCTTATGGAGCACTGTCGCGCCGCATGCGGCATCGGCACAGTATTGCTATGGTACGCCGGGAGTAGCGCGATGTGCAGGAGTCGGCCTTGGCCTACAGTCGCCGCGCTGGTACTTCAGCGATAATTACCCCTATTGGATCTATTACTATCCCAGTCGTCCGTACCCTGCCCTTGGAAGCGGCGTCGGCGGCTGTCGTCTGATCCAGCGGCCGGTGCTGGGCGCACGTGGCTGGCGTACGCGCACCGTTTGCGATTGACCCGCACACGCACGGAGCGGAACGGCGCGCTCTGCTATTGAGGCTGCGCAGCCATGTCCGCCCCCCTGAAGACAATGACAGCCTGCTTAAAATCCCCACCACGATCGCCATTGTCGGACCAATGACTGGGGACATAACCCGCACCGAAGAAAAGCTTAAGGCGCAGCTTAAGGGAATTTTGCCGCGGCTGCTGAGCTCGATGGACGATTCGGTCATTGTCGGGCGGCGCCGTCGCACCCATCAATGACAGGACACCACCAAAGTGTTACCCATCTCTCCAGAATAAACCGTAACCATGTGTCCGGAAGGGACCGCTCGGTGCCGTGGCGCGCTCGGAAGGATTCGAACCTCCGGCCCTCGGAATCGAAATCCGATGCTCTATCCAGCTGAGCTACGAGCGCAAGGGCTGTTCGGATAGCAGACTTCCCTGGAAACTTCCACCCGGCAGACGACCGGAACTGGCTTCATCATGTCAGCCGCGGTTTCCCATGCGTTGCGAGAATAGCCCGATTGCGAGCAGCCCGAACACGAGCAAAGCCGACAGCAGTGCGTCGGCGCGGATGGTGTGGCGGGGAATGCCGAAATCGTTATGGGCGAGATCGGCGAGCCAGAACGCGGCCGCCGCCGCAATGGCCAGGGCGATGAGGATGGATGTGAGTTTTGTGACACGCATGGCGCGACTATGCGTCGGCCCAGGCGGGGACGCAACCCTTGCGCCGTTTTCCCGGGTCCGGCCTGCGCGGCCGCTCTCGTTCTCGCCACAAAGATTGAACAGGGCTCCCTAACCTGTTGTGCCGGCTCGTTCTCATGGCTTGAGCTTGGTCGCGGAATGAGCTGCACGCGAGTTACGCGCTATTCGCCGACGCAATTCTGCACAAAATCCTTGCGCTGCGGGCCGACGACCTTCTGGTCGATCGCCTGCTTCAGGCAATCCAGACGCGCTTGCGCCATGCAGAGCTGCATCTGGTCGGCGCGATCCTGCCCCTGATATTTCTGCGCCGACGCGCGGCAGACAAAGCGTCGGGACGGGTTAACCGGAGCTGCCGGCGCCGTGACGGTCTGCACGACCGGCGGGGAAGGCGAGCCTGCCGATGGAGGACTTGGCGAAGGCGGACTGGAAGGGGCTGCGGACTGCGCCAGCGCTTCGATCGCAACGATCAGGCAGCCCGCCGCGAGCAAGCCGCCCAGCAAATGTTTCATCGCTCACCCCTCCACCGCCGATGGCCCGAAAAGCTTAAGGATGCGTGGCCAGAATGGAAAGTGAATGGCCGCTTCAGCGCGGGTCAAGCACTCAGCGCGTACAGTATGGGCTCCGCCATGGCCGAAACACCGGATGTCGGAGCCCCTGCTCCTTCAGTGATGCGCCGAAACGCTTTTGACACATCCCGTCACAAGCTCGGCACCGGCGAACTGGCCGACATCGCCGAGGCTGATCATGCCTACCATGCGTTTGCTCTTGTTGATCACGGGCAGCCGGCGGACGTGCAACTGCTCCATGTGATGCACGGCCTTGGCGAGTTCGTCGTCCTCGCGGCAGCAATGGATGCCCGATGTCATCACGTCCCGCGCCATCGCACGCGAGGCATCGAAATTCCTGGCAGCAAGTCCTTTGCAGACAATGTCGCGATCGGTCACCATGCCGATCAGCTTGTCGTCCTCGCCGACCGGAATGCAGCCGATGTCATGCGCCTTCATCAGTTTCGCAAGTTCAGTGACAGGCGTATCCGGCGCGACCCAGTCGACGCCCTTGTGCATCACGTCCTTCACTCTCATGGCCGATCTCCGTTGCTCGAGTTTCAACTGGAACGAATGCAACGCAGCACAGCCCCCTGCTTGTGACTATACAGCTGTTCGACCGTGACGGCACGGTCGCGCGACCAAAAACGGCTGCGCTCGGTCCGCGGGGCCAAATCGCGGACGGAAAGCGCTGGGCGGTCCAGCGGCGGACAACGTTGCGCGAGATTAAGGCGGTGGCGCGAAGGGCCTGCCGATACGCGAAATTGTGAAAGGACCCTGCCCCGATTTCGCCCTGTGCCGTTACCATCGTAACCCGACAGGGAATTGAAAGCGTTGTTTTGCGATGTGGATAAGGACGGCAGTATTGACGGTAGCGCTTCTGGGGCTCGTTCCCACCTTTCCCCCGGCGGCAGCGCGCGGCGGCCATCACGGCGGATTTGGTGGCCATCACGGCACGGGGGGCGGTTTCAGCGGTGGTATGCATGGCGGCGGCCTGGCCGGGAACCAGCGACATGCCGATGACGAATATGTGAAGGCCGCATCGAAGGAGGAGGACAAGCTCCTCGACAGCAAAATCAAGAGCATCTGCCGCGGCTGCTAAAGCTTGATCCGGATCGGAACCGCCGCGTTAGCGCAAAGTGTGGAGCGTTTTTCCGAAAAGCATGCCCTCGGGCTTGACCCGAGGGATTGTGCTCAATCAACGACCTAAAGCGCGACGACTATCAAACGTAATCTCGTCGCGCTTTACGGCGCGAGAGCCGCGGGCTCCCAGCCAAGCCTACCAGAAGAAACCGAAACGCGGCTGCTGCGCGACCTGCATCCGGCGGCCTTGAGGATAGCCGTAATAACCCTGCTGATAGCCGTAATAGCCCTGCTGTGGATAGCCTTGCGGCGTCTGGCGCACCCTGGCAACCCTGCGTTTAACCGGCGGCTTCGGGTCCGGCTTCTTCACATCGGTAACCGGCTGCGCCTTGGGCTCGGCCGGCAGTTGGGCGAAGGCCTCACGCACGCTACCCTTTGCCGACGCGGACTTCTGGTCCACGGTCGCGGCTGCCTGCGCAACCGTTGCGGGCGCGGGCATCTGGGCATTGGTGTCAAGCACAACACGTTCCGGCCATTTCTGCTGGGAATGGATCCGAATCGCGGGAACGTCGGAGGCGGAGGCGACCGTGTCGTCGACGGCCTGCGGCTTCGGCAATATTGCGGTGCACAGCAGCAGCGCTGCGAGCAGCGCCCCACCCACATACATGAAGTATCGCAGGACCAGCATTTTATACAACTCCACCGCGCGGACTAGCGACACAACCCCGGTAACAAGGTGGTATGTCGATTTGTTCCTTGGCAAGGCCACGGGTTCAACCGCAGCGGTAACTTTTTCGCCATCGGTTGAGCCGCAGGCAACCCCGACCTCACGAGTAAAGCCCCGGCGGCGGCCACGAACGCCAAACGGCGACCGACATGGTTCCCGCCGATCCCGACTATTGGAAGGCACGAGGCGCGCCGTATCAAGACCAAGGGATGGAAAGAACCGGACGCGGTCGCTAAGATTGTGCTTTGGGCGGCGCCGCTTGCGACCAAGCTTGCGCCAAGCGTAAACGCGCCGCACTCAAGAAGCTGACAGGGAAAGCCAATGCCGATCGTTACCTGGGATCACGTTCACCTGCGCACGCCCGATCCGGAGTCGATGGCGGCCTGGCTCGAGAACGTGCTCGGCGGCGTCATCATCCGCGGACCTGGTCGTATCGACGTCAAGCTCGGCGGCGCCAACGTGTTCCTCGCCAAGGTCGAGCCCGGCGACGGCGTCAACGCGCCGCCGACCACGCCCTATCAGGGCCTCGACCATTTCGGGCTGACGGTGAAGGACATCGACGCCGTCGCCGCCGAGATCAAGGCCAAGGGCGTCGAGTTCACCAAGGAGCCGACCACCATCCGCCCGGGCGTGCGTGTCTGCTTCGTCCGCGGACCGCAGGGTATCTCGATCGAGCTTCTGGAGCGCGACGCGAAATATGCGTGATGGGTGACGGCTACCTTACGGGCAAGCCAAGTGACTTCCGCGAGTGTTCGAGGTGAGGAGGAGCCGAACCTCTACGTCATCGACCCCGGCATGAAGCACCGGATCGACACGCCGAGATAGCCGCGAATCGGCCAGACCATGGTGCGCCCGATCCGGTTCGGCTCGGTGATCACGGCTTCATCAGGCACGTCGATCCATTCGCCGTCCAGCCGTACCCGGTAATGACCATTGGCCGTTTCCCAATCGACGTCGGAGACGGCGGCGCCGTCGGCATCCGAGCAGCATGGCCCCTTGCCGCTGCGCAGGCTCTCGAACCATTTGTGCAACTCGGGATTTTCTCGCGCATAGCGCCCATCTGGATCGCGTGCCTGCGATGCCTGCGCCGCAAGTGTCAGCAGCAAAGCGGTGCACGCCAATCGAAGCGGTACTTTCCAGCGGCCATCGCGAGGGTGTGGGTCATTTTGATATGCATACGCGTCACCAAACTGACGCGGCTCATGGCCGCCGGAATCAATCCAGTTGCTCATTTCATCAAGCTCCAGCACCTACCCCAGGGTGCGCTGATAGCTATGCATTAAGCGGGCCAATCCAGGATTCGCTCAATACGGAGGACTACGGGACGCGTAGAACTACGGGCATCCCTAACGAATGCGGAGCCCTGCCACGGTGTGCTTTCGCCAAAGCGGTCCGACACGACAACGCGCCGGCCGTGCGAAAGCTCCTAACGGGATTGTGACACCCGCGTTCCCCTGCACCACGACCGGCAGGGAATCGCTTCCGCCAGGCGATCCAAAAGAAAGGTGTTTATGCAAGCGTGAACTTTGCGCAGGCGCTGCCTGTCTACCTATCGCGTTGACGCTATCGCCTGCGCCCGCCACAATGTGAGTCAGCTAACTGGAACCGGTCTGGTCTTGGGGCATGAAGAACGGTCTGTATTCCATCCATGTGAGCCTGTTGGATGGACGCGTCGGCAAGGGCAGCGGCGTGATTGTGTTCCGCGACGGCAAGATCGTCGGCGGCGACGCCTATCTCTACTACGTCGGCACCTACACGGTGAGGGACAACACCTTCAAGGGCGAAGTTCTGATCCGTCGCCACACATCGAGCAAGGATGACAACCCCCTCTTCGGCGGCCCGAGTCCCGTGGGCGTCGGCGTCTCCGGCACCTTCACCGACAAGGACGCCGTGATGAACGGCACCGCGCTGGTCGGCAGTTCGAGCCAGCTGTTCGGCGCCACCTTGCGCAAGCTTGCGGATATCGAATAGGGGCCGGATAAATTGGCTACCTATCCTACAAACTTCCGGATATCGACTAGCTCCGTCGTCGCTCGCGCCTGCAACTGATTTGCCCGGCCGGGCGCAGTCCGCGACGCGACACTGGATTGCTTCGTCGCGGAGCCTGTCATCGGGCCGGCTCAAGAGAGCCGGACCCGTCGGCTCCTCGCAATGACGAGTGACGCAATCTTGAAAATTGAATCAGAAGATGCCCCCGCGTCGTCTCGGCGAAGGCCCGGACGACAGGGCCTACTCCGCCGCCTGCTCCAGTGGGGCTGTGCGCGGGAGGATCATCTGGATGCGGGTGCCGCCGCCGGGCTCGGAGTCGAGATCGAGCCGGCCACCGAGCCGGTTGGTGACGATGCTGTACACGATATGGAGGCCAAGCCCCGTGCCGCCCTGGTCGCGGCGGGTGGTAAAGAAGGGATCGAATGCGCGGCGGCGCACGTCGAGGCTCATGCCGACCCCGTTGTCGGAGAAGATGATCTCGACATTGTCCTTGCCGGACTCGCGCGCGGAAATCTCGATGACGCCGGGCCGGCCGTCCGGAAAGGCATGTGCCACCGCATTGAGGAACAAATTGGTCAGCACCTGGCCATACGGGCCGGGATAGCTGTTCATCATCAGGTTCGGCTGGCAATCCACCTGCAGTATGAGGTTATGCTTGCGCAGGCCGGGCCGCAGGCTCATCACGACCTGCTCGGTCAGGTCGGCGAGATCGAAGCTGCGCTGGTCGGAATAGTTGCGGTCGGCCGCGACCTGCTTGAACGACTGGATCAGCTCGGCGGCGCGGTTGAGATTGGCGACAAGCTGCGAAGAGGCGTCGCGGCTGGTCGCGAGGAAATCATTGAGGCTGGAGCGCCTGAGCTCACCACGCGCCACTTCAGCACCGAAATTCGCGGTCTTGCGTTCCAGCGCAGACGCCACCGTCAAGCTGATGCCGACGGGATTATTGACCTCGTGCGCAACGCCGGCGACGAGCCGCCCCAGCGCTGCAAGCTTCTCCGCCTCGATCAGCGAGGCCTGGGTCTCCCGCAGGTTTCGCAGCGCAGTCTCTGCGGCGTCGCGCGCCTTTCGCATCTCCTGCTCGCCGCGCTTGCGCTCGCCGATATCGAGCGCGACGGTCACGATGCGTTCGATCTCGCCGTCGGCGTCGAGCAGCGGCAGTTTGTTGACCAGCCAGTGGCGCACGTTGTTATTGGCGTCGAGGTACTCCTCTTCATAGAAGCCGAGGCCCTTCTTGGTCTTCAGCACCTGCTTGTCGTAATTGTCCGTCTTCGCTGCGCCATAGCGCGACATCAATTCAGAGGTGGTACGGCCGATCGCTTCCGACGGTTCGACGCTGAAAATGCCAGACATGTAGCGGTTCATCAGCACGTAGCGCAGATCGCGGTCCTTGACATTGATCACCGCAGGCACGGTGTCGATGACCTGCTGCAGCAGCCTGCGGCCTTCGGCGATGGCGTCCTCGGCGCGCTTCTGGTCGGTGATATCGCGCAGCGTGCCTTCATAGCGCACCACCTCGCCATGTTCGTCGCGCACCACGGTCGCGCTGTCAGACAGCCAGAGAATGCCGCCCGAACGCTGGCGCACCTGGTATTCGAAGTCGCGCACCATGCCGTCGCGCTGCATCAGCCGCTTGAACTCCTCGCGCGCCTCCGGGTGCACATAGACATTGACGCTGACGTCGCCGATGCCGTTGATGAGCTGTTCCGGCGTCTCGTAACCCATCATCCGCGCCAGCGCCGGGTTGGCATTGAGCAGCGCGCCGGCAGGCGTGGTCACGTAGATGCCGTCGATGGAGCCCTCGAACAGCTTGCGATAGCTTTCTTCCGCCAGCCGCTGCTCGGTCAGCGCCCGCACCGCCGCCTCGCGCGCGGTATCGGCATCGGCCAAGGTGCGCCGGAACACCTCGGCGGCGCGGGCGATATCACCGATCTCGTTGGCAACATCGGTCGCCGGGATCGAGGCGTCCTTCTCGCCGGCGGCGAGCGCACGGATCGAGCTTGCGATCGCAGCCAGTGGGCGGACAGTGCGGCGGACCACGAAGGAGGCTGCGAACGTGCCGATCAAGACCCCAATGGTGGAGAGGATGATGCTCTGCCATTTGGCTTCCGCCAGCGTCCGGCCGAAGTCGTGGCTGAGCACCCGTCCCTGGCGCGCGCTGAGCTCGCGCAACAGCTCGGTCACCCGGCCGATCAGCCGGCCCTCGGTGCCGAGCACGTCCTTGTCAAGGGAGGCAATCTCGCTCTCGGTCCCCGCAATGGAGATAATGCCCTGGGCATAGGCGTCGGCGGCGGCACGCAAGGGCGGATCCACGATGGTCAGGGCTTTCATGCGTTGCGCCGCCTGCTCGGCGCCGGCGGGGTCATTCGCAAGGAGCGCGGCCGCAATCTGGTTCTGGGTCCGGAACAGGGTTCGCGCGATGATGCGGTCCGGCTGATCGGCGACCGCCTGCTCGAAGCGGGCACGGACCGGCGGCAGCGCGCTGAGCAGCTCGACCCGGCGGGAAATCAGGGTCGAGACCTGCTCGATCCCCTCGCGGTAATTGGCAAGACGCTGGCTGACCCCGTCGATCATGGCCTGCTGCTCGGGCGCGAGCCGCAGCCGGGTTTTCTTCAACAGCGTGCTCAGCTCGGAAGCTGCTTGCGCGACGCGGTCGGACTGGTCGGAGGGGTCGGTCACGAAATCGCGCGCCGCGAGCCTGAGCTCGTTCATCTGGCGGTCGATGCCCTCCGCGAGGTCACTGACGTCCTGCAGTCGCCGCAAATCGCTGAAGGTGGTGTCGATATGGCGGATGGCGATGACGCTCGCCATCGAGGTCGCGGCAATGATGACGAGCAGCAGCAGAAAGCTGCCAAAGGTCAATTGCCCGATCGAGAGCGAAAACGACCGGATTCGTTGCAAAAAAGCCGCGAAGGCAGGTGGCATGACAATACGGGCTCTGAAATGAAAGCCCATTATACGATGTATTTCGGACCTGCGAACAAGCCGGAAACACGCAACTTGCCCGCAATCTTCCGGATCTGGAGAGCGCAGGACGGAAGGCTGCCGCCGTTAACCAAGCGCGCCGACCTCGAACACCTCGCCGTCATAGCCGGCCTCGCGGGGAATGCGGAGCTGGCGCCCACCATTGTGGCGGGTCATGACCGGCATCACCGTGACGACAGGCTTGCCATGGGCATCGGCAAGCGCGGCGGCCACGCTCCCCTGCTTGCCGAGCTTGATGAGGTTGCGCGTGGTCGGAAACGGCAACTTGAACCGCCCGCTCTCGCCGCCCTCCAGCGCCTCGCGGGGCGACACCCAGATCGAGTCGGTCGATTCCCTGCCGTCATGGGCGCCGAGCTGATCCGGAGGAGCGGCCACCAGGAAGAACCAGGTGTCGAAGCGCTTGGGCATGCCCTCGGGCGTGATCCAATGGGCATAGGGCACGAGTTCGTCCAGCGCGAGCCAGAGCTTGTTCTCGGCGAGCACGTTGAGGAAGGTGGTCTTGCCCTCGCAGAGGGCTGCGCGACACGCCGCCTCGATCTCGCTCGCCCGCCTGGCATCGATCAGGGCACGCGAACCCTGCTGGCGCGCCAGCAGGATGCCGCTTTCCTCAAAGGTCTCGCGGATCGCGGCCACGCGGAAGCCCAGCGCGCTGGCGTCGAGGCCCTCCTCGCGGCCATGAAGCTCGGCCCTGGCCACGATCTCCTTGTCGCCCTGATCGACGCTCCCGCCCGGAAACACCAGGGCGCCCGAGCTGAACTCGATCTGGTGGTGGCGCACCATCATGAACACCTCGATCTCGCTCTTTCCCGCGTTGTCGCGCAGGAGCAGCGTGGTCGAAGCGGGACGCGGGGCGGCGATCTCGGACATGGTTCATCCTGCCGCGCTCGATTGCGGCTGCAGATTGGCACGGCGATCGACGCGCGCCACGCGCGACAAGAGGTAGTCGACCTCAGCCCTCGCCGTCGGTGTGATGGTCGCGCCGGGCTTGCGCTGGGCAGAAGAAGCGATGATGCCGCGCTTCTGCAGCACGTATTTGCGGACCGCGAGGCCTGCGCCCGGCTGCTGCTCGTAGCGGATCAGCGGCAGATGCGCGTCGAACAAATCATGGGCGGCGTCGCGCTTGCCTACCCTGGAGAGCTTGACCACGTCGATCAAGAGTTCGGGGAAGGCATAGCCGGTCATCGCGCCGTCGGCGCCGCGCTCCATCTCGAAATCGAGGAAGAGGCCGCCATTGCCGACCAGGATGGACAGCGGCCGCAGCGAACCGTCCTTCTGGAAATTGCGGAGCGTGGTGATCTTCTCCAGCCCAGGCCAGTCCTCATGCTTGAGCATCACGCAGGATGGGTTGTCCATGACGATCTTGCGGATCACCGCGGGCGTGAACACAACCGACAGCGTCAGCGGATAGTCCTGCAGCACCCAGGGCACGTCCTCGCCGATCGCTTCCTGCGCCTGCTTGAAATAGGAGGTGATCTGGTCGTCGGTGCGCAGGTTCGGCGGCGGTGCGATCATCACGGCGGCGGCGCCCGCATCCATGGAGGCGCGCGCCAGCGACCGCATGGAGGCAAAGCCGGGTGCGGAAACGCCGACGATCACCTGCATGGTTTTGGCGCGCTTCACAAAGCGAACCGCCACCTGCTCGGCCTCGCCCGCATCGAGTTTCGGTGCTTCCCCGAGAATGCCGAGCACAGTGACGCCTTCACAGCCAACCTCGGCGTAGAAATCGGTCAGCCGGTCGATCGAGCGCTCGTCGATGCGACCGTCGTCATGGAACGGCGTCGGCGCGATCGCGAAGGTGCCGGCGGCGGCGGGCGTGAGTTTTGTCATATGCCTCTATCTCTGCTTCGTCATGGACCGTGGTCAAAATCTCCGCGCCGATTTCTTGACCGCCTCCTCGGAGAAAAAAATCTCTCGCGCATGCTCGACGATGTCCTGCGCGTTCCAGCCGGTGTGCGGCGGCTTCCAGCCGTCCATTTCCATCATGCGCATTTCACGCACGCCGCGGGGGCCGGAGACGCCGAGCACCTTGCCGGTTTGGTCCCCGGACAAATCACTGACCATGTATAGCACGGCCGGCGCGATCCCGTCCGGTCCCAAAGCCATTCCCGGGTTCTCCTTGTATCGGGGCAGGTCTGCAGTCATGCGGGTCAGCGCGCCAGGAGCCAGCGTCCAGACCCGGATGTTGTATTTGCGGCCCTCGATGGCGAGCACATTGGAGAAGCCCCAGATGCCGCCTTTGGCGGCACCGTAATTGGACTGGCCGAAATTGCCGATCAGGCCCGAGGTCGAAGAGGTATTGACGATGACGCCGCCGCCATTGTCGCGCATCCAGCGGAACACCGGGAACGTGGCGCAGAAGGTGCCTTTGAGATGCACCTTGATGACCTTGTCCCAGTCCGACTCGCTCGCCTTGGCGAAGGTCTGGTCGCGCAGGATGCCGGCATTGTTGACCAGGATATCGGCGCGGCCGAAATGTCTGATGGCCTCGTCGAACACCGACTGGCCGCCTTCCAGGGTCGAGATATCGGCGCCATTGGCCACTGCACGGCCGCCCTCGGCCTTGATCGCGTCGACCACCTTCTCCGCCGTCGATTTGTCGGCGCCGGACCCATCGCGTGGGCCCCCGAGGTCATTGACAACGACCGCCGCACCCTCGCGGGCGAACAGCTTTGCATATGCCTCGCCGAGCCCGCCGCCTGCGCCGGTGATCAGCGCCACCTTGCCGTCGAGTAATCCCATGCTGTCCTCCCGCTGGTCGTTTTTTATTCCGCTGTCATGGCCGGGCTTATCGCGGCCATCTACGCCTCTCCTCGCTGGAATGAAGTCGTGGATGCCCGGGACAAGCCCGGGCATGACGAACACAATTGAGAGCGCCGCATGTGGATGATATCACCCCAGCACGGTCATGCCGTTCTTGATCACGGTGACGCCACGCGCCTTCACCTTTGCCTCGAAGGAGATCACGTCGCCGTCCTTCCACATCTCCAGCGTCACGATCTCGCCGGGATAGACTGGCGAGGAGAAGCGCGCCGCGTGGCGCTTGAAGGCGGCGGGATCGTAGTCGGCATAGGTCTGGAGAATGCCGCGGCAGGTGATGCCATAGGTGCACATGCCGTGCAGGATCGGCCGCGGAAAACCGGCGCGCCTGGCGAATTCGGGATCGGAGTGCAGTGGATTGCGGTCGCCGCAGAGGCGATAGATCAAGGCCTGGTCGGGCCGGGTGGAAATGTCGATCATCCTGTCCGGCGTGCGGCTCGGTACCGCATGCGGCTCGGGCTGGCCTTCTGACGGTCCGCCAAAGCCGCCGTCGCCACGAGCAAAGCGCGAGGCGACCAGCGTCGCCAGCGGCTCGCCGTCGCTGTTCTTCAAGACGGTCTGGTGACGGATCACCGCGCCCTTGTCCTTGCCCTTGTCGAACACCGCCAGCACGGAAGAATCCGCGGTGATGTGTGCTGCGGTCGAAAGCGGCTTGTGGAAGGTGATGTCGCGCTCGCCGTCCACTACCATGACGCGGTTGAGATTCATCTCGCCCGGCCCTGCGCCCCAGGCGGCAACGGAAGTGAATGTCGGCACCACCTTCAAGGGCCGCGGCGCCGCTGCGGCCTCGTTGACGAAGGCGAGTTCCTTTTCGTCCATGGGATCGGCGCCCATGCCGATGCCGTAGGCGTAAAGCATCACCTCGCGATCGCCGTAGCTGTATTTCTGGCCAAGGTTCTTCATGGCCATCAGCTCTTCGTATTTGATCGGCATTTTTTCTGTTTTCCTCCGCTCCCTCCCATCCTCATGGTGAGGAGGCGCTTAGCGCCGTCTCGAACCATGAGGAGGCCCGTGTTGCATCATCCTGGCCTCATCCTTCGAGACGCGCTTATGCGCGCTCCTCAGGATGAGATTAGCTTACAGCATCGTGAAGAACGGCAGCGGTGCGCCTTCGGTCGGCTTGAACACGACCTTCACCTTCTGGCCGATCTTCAATTTTTCGATGTCGCAATCAACGAAATTGGTCTGCAGCGACGGGCCTTCCTTCAACGTTACATAGCCTATCGCATAGGGCCCGGTCGGCGATTTGCGCATCAGGCTGAAAGTGTAGATCGTGGCTTCGCCGGAAGACTCCTCCCAGACCGTCTTGTCGGAGAAGCAGAACGGGCAGATCGAACGCGGGAAGTAATGCGCTTCGCCGCACGACGTGCAGCGCTTGATCAGGAACTTGCCTTGGGCTGCCGCATCCCAGAACGGCTTGGTCTCGGGATTGGTGACGGGCGCCGGATATTTTCTCGCTTCGGTCATTGCACGCGCTCCAGAATGGCGGTCGAGGCGGCGTGGCGGACGCCGAGGAGCCCGCCGGTGCCGTGGGCGATTGCAAGATCGCAATTGGGGACCTGCACCTTGGGATGGGCTTCGCCGCGCAGCTGTCGCACGGCTTCGATGATCTTGGTCATGCCGCCACGGTTGACGGGATGATTGCTGCAGAGACCACCGCCGTCGGTGTTGAACGGCAGCTTGCCGACACCCGAGATCAGGTTTCCGTCGGCGACGAACTTGCCGCCCTCGCCCTTCTTGCAGAAGCCGAGGTCTTCGAGCTGCATCAGAACCGTAATGGTGAAGCTGTCATAGATCGAAGCATATTTGATGTCCTTCGGCGTGACACCCGCCTCTTCGAAGGCGCGCGGGCCGGACCACACGCCGGCGGAATAGGTGAGGTCGAGATCCTTGCCGCCGCGCGGCCCCTTCATCGCCTCGCCATGCCCGATCAGCCGCACCAGCGGCTTCTTCAGGCTCTTCGCAATCTCCGGGGTCGTCACGATCAGCGCGCCGCCCCCGTCGGTAACGACGCAGCAATCCATGCGGTGCAGCGGATCGGAAATCATCGGCGAGTTGAGCACGTCCTCGACGGTGACAACGTCTTTGAGAAATGCATGCGGGTTGTATTGCGCGTGATGGGAGGCCGCGACCTTGATCCAGGCGAGCTGTTCGCTTGTCGTGCCGTAGTCGTGCATGTGGCGCATGGCACACATGCCGTAGGCGTTGTGGGTGGTCGCGCCATAGGCAACCTCGAAATCGGCTTCAGCGCCGGCTGCACGCGGCGGCATGGGACCAGTCCGCGGCTTGCCCGCGAGCGTCACCAGCGCGATGGAGCATTTGCCGGCCGCGATCGCCTCCGCCGCATGGCCGAGATGGATGATGTAGGAACAGCCGCCGGTCTCGGTGGAATCGACGTGGCGCACCTTCAGGCCGAGGTAGTCGACCATCGGCCAGGCGCCGCCGGGGGCGTCGCCGGCGCAGAAATACCCGTCAATATCCTGCTTCGAGAGGCCCGCGTCCTCGATCGCGCCCTTGGCCACCTCGGCATGGAGCTGCGCGGTGGATTTGTCGGGTGCGTGCCGGGTCGGATGCTCATAGATCCCGGCAATGTAGGCCTTGCCCTTGATGGTCAACTCGTTCTCCGCTGGCGTTTCCTGATCCAACGGATTTCTTGGCCTGTTGCTGCCTCCTTGGCAAGCGGCGAAATATTCCGCCGCGCGAGAGACACCTTACTCTGCCGCCAGCTGACGTGGCGCGGGCGGCGGGCTGGCGAGATCGGCGACAAGCTGCGCGTGCCGCGCCCGCGCTTCCTTCGCGGCCTTCTCCTTGACCGGACCATAGCCGCGGATGCGATCCGGCAGCGACAACAGCTCGACCGCGATATCAGCGGTGGCCGGCGACAGCAAGTCGAGCACGGTCGCGACATCCTTTTCGTAAGTCGAGATGAGCTCGCGTTCGAGCTTGCGGTCGGCGCTGCGGCCAAAGATGTCCAGCGGCGTGCCACGCAGGAAGCGCATCTTCGCAAGCACACGGAACACCGGCATCATCCCCGCGCCGAAAGCGCGCTTCTTCGGCCGTCCCAACGCATCCTTCGCCCCACCGAGAATGGGTGGCGCGAGGTTGAAGTTGAACTTGAACTCGCCTTCGAACTGGTCGCGCAGCTGCTGCTCGAAGCGGCCATCGGTGTAGAGTCGCGCCACCTCGTATTCGTCCTTGTAGGCAAGCAGCTTTGCGTAATTGACCGCAACTGCCCGGGGCAGCGCCTCGTCATAGCCACCCTTGGCGGCAGCGTCGCGCGCCTTGTCTACGAGGTTGCGATAGCGCTTTGCAAGCCGCTTGCTCTGGTAGTCCGTGAGCAACGCACTGCGATGCGCGATGATCTCGTCGAGCGACATTGCCTCCAGCGACTTCGGTGCGGCGGCGATGTCCTGCCCCTTCATCATCGCCTCCAGCCGCGCCGGGTCGACCACAGCGAGCCGCCCAAGCCGAAAGGCTTCGGTGTTCATCTTGATGGAGACGCCGTTGACCTCGATCGCCTTTTCGATCGCCTCAGCCGACAGCGGCAGCGAGCCCTTCTGATAGGCGTAGCCCAGCATCATGATGTTGGTGGCGATGGAATCACCAAGCAGGAGCTCGGCAGGCCTGGTGAAATCGAAGAACGCCGTCTCCTTGCGCAGCGCGCCTTCCAGGACGGAATTGATCTTGCGGGTCTGGAAGTCGAAGTCGCGGTTGAGGATGAAATCGGCGGTCGGGATGACATGGCTGTTGATGATGCCGGTGGTGCGGCCGGACTCGCAAAGCGTGATCGTGTCTTTCGACGCCGCCACCACCTCATCGGCCGCGAGAACGAGATCCGCGGTGCCAGTGACGATACGCGAACAGGTCACGTCTGCGGTGTGCTCGGACAGCCGGACATGGCTCAATACCGCACCGCCCTTCTGCGCAAGACCCGACATGTCCAAGATCATGCTGGCCTTGCCCTCGATGTGGGCGGCCATGCCGAGCAGCGCGCCGATGGTCAGCACGCCGGTACCGCCAACGCCGGCAACGCCGATATTGTAGGGCCGATCAAGCGGCGGGAACGACGGCGGCTCTGGCAACTCACCGATCTCGCCGAGATCGGCCGGCGCGCGGCTGCGGAGCTTGGCGCCATCGACCGTGACAAAGGACGGGCAGAAGCCCTTGAGACACGAATAGTCCTTGTTGCAGCTCGACTGGTTGATGGTGCGCTTGCGCCCGAGTTCGGTTTCCAGCGGCTCGACCGAGATGCAGTTCGACTGCACCGAGCAGTCGCCGCAACCCTCGCACACCGCCGGATTGATGATCACGCGCCGAGCCGGATCCTCCATCAGGCCGCGTTTGCGGCGGCGGCGCTTTTCAGCAGCACAGGTCTGGACGAAGACGATTGCCGAGGCGCCCGGTGTCTCTCGACAAGCCTTCATGACCGCGTCGAGCTCATCGCGATGCGCGAGCTTGACGCCGGGCGCGATGTCGGACGCCGGATAGAGATGCGGATTCTCCGAGACAAGCCAGATCTCGCGAATGCCTTCGGCATGAAGCTGGAAGGTAATCTGCTGCGGCGACAGGTCGCCGTCATGGCGCTGGCCGCCGGTCATGGCGACGGCGTCGTTATAGAGGATCTTGTAGGTGATGTTGGCTTTCGAGGCGACCGCCTGGCGGATGGCAAGAAGACCGGAGTGGAAATAGGTGCCGTCGCCGAGATTGGCGAAGATGTGCTTCTCGCCTGTAAATGGCGCGATGCCGACCCAGGGTACGCCCTCGCCGCCCATATGGGTGAAAGTTTCGGTGCTGCGGTTCATCCACAGCGCCATGAAGTGGCAGCCGATGCCGGCCATGGCGCGGCTGCCCTCCGGCACCTTGGTCGAGGTGTTGTGGGGACAGCCCGAACAGAAGTAAGGCGTGCGGCTGACCGGCGCGAGCTTCTGCACCTGGCTCGCCTCGCGGCCGTTGAACCAGTCGGCCTTGGCGCGCAGCATCTGGGCGATTTCGGGATTCAGATTGAGCCGCAGCAGCCGCTCGGTCAACGAGCATGCGAGCGAGGCGACGGACAGCTCGGCGGCAAAGGTCAGGAAGCGCTTGTCGTGCTCGTCCATCTTGCCGACGATGCGCGGGCGCACGTCGTCGCGCCAGTTGAACAGCTCCTGCTTGACCTGGTTCTCGACGATCTCGCGCCGCTCCTCGATGATGAAAATCTCTTCCAGCCCCACCGCGAAGTTGCGCACGCCTTCCGGCTCGAGCGGCCAGGGCATACCGATCTTGTAGAGCCGCAGGCCGATCTTCGCCGCAATCTCTTCGGTGATGCCGAGCTCGCGCAGCGCCTGGCGCACGTCCTCATAGCTCTTGCCGGACGCCATGATGCCGAAGCGGGCATTCGGGCTGTCCATGGTGATGCGGTTGACCTTGTTGGCACGGGCAAACGCGATCGCCGCATAGCCCTTGTAGTCCTGCAGGCGCAGATCCTGTTCGAAGCGATCGTCGGGCCAGCGCAGGTTCAAGCCACCCGGCGGCAGCTCGAAATCGGACGGGATGATGAAGGGCTTCATCTCATCGGTGAGATCGATCTCGGCGGTGGTTTCCACCACCTCGGTGATCACCTTCATGCCGACCCAGCAGCCCGAGTAGCGCGACATCGCGATACCCAAGAGGCCCATCTCAATCATTTCGTGGAGGCTGGAGGGATAGAGATAAGGCATCAGCGCGGAAATGAAGGCATGATCCGACTGATGCGGGACGGTGGAGGACTTCGCGCCGTGGTCGTCGCCGGCGAGACAAAGCACGCCGCCGTTCTTCGCCGAGCCCGCCGCATTACCGTGCCGGAAAACGTCACCGCAGCGATCGACGCCCGGGCCCTTGCCGTACCAGATGCCGACCACGCCATCATGGTTTGCGCCCGGAGAGAGATTGAGCTGCTGCGAGCCCCAGATCGCGGTCGCCGCGAGATCCTCGTTTACGCCGGGCTGGAATTTGATGTTGAGAGGTTCGAGATGCTTGCGGGCGGCGAAGAGCTGCTGGTCATAGCCCCCGAGGGGCGAGCCGCGATAGCCGGAAATGAAGCCTGCCGTGTTGAGGCCCGCGGCGCGATCTCTGCGGATTTGCGCCATCGGCAAGCGGACCAGCGCCTGGATACCGGTCAGGAAAACGTGGCCGGAGCTTGCTGTATATTTCTGGTCGAGGCTGATCGCACCTTGGTTGATTCCCATTCCACCCTCGCTGAAGCCTTTGGCCGTCCAGACTCTTTCTTGGCTACCGACCTAGCTAATAACCCCGAACGCGATTGCCAATGTAGGGCTGAATTTCGCAACCGCGCATTACAAATCTGGGACGCGGCAGGCCTCGTTCACAATTCGCAATTTCGTGGCTCGGCAGGGCCGCCGATTTTCAACTTGTGTCGCGCGCAACGGGGCTCGCGAAACGACGTAACGGCCCTATAATGCGGCAACGCAAAGGGTGCAGGGAAGACTTATGTCCATACGGACGATTCTCGCTTGTCTGTTTTTGTGCGGTGCATTCGCCGCGCGTGCCTTCGCCGCCGAGCCCTCCGAGGAAGCCGTCGAACGTGGCAAGGCGCTGGTCGAAGCCGGCGATTGCGCGAGCTGCCATACGGCTGATCCGACAAGGCCCTTCGCGGGAGGAAAACGGATCGACACGCCCTTCGGTGCGGTGTACTCGCCGAACCTGACGCCGGACCGCGAGACCGGGATCGGAGCATGGAGCGACCAGGACTTCTACAACGCCTTGCGCTTTGGGGTCGACCCTGACGGCTCGCGCTACTATCCTGCCTTCCCCTATCCCAACTTCACGAAACTGACACGCCCCGACATCCTGGCCATCCGTGCCTATCTCGCGACGCTGACGCCGTTTGCGAACGAGGCGCCGCCGCCTCAGCTGCGCTTTCCCCTGAACTACCGCGCCGTGATGCGGCTGTGGAACTTCTTGTTCTTTAAGCCCGGCATTCTGGAGCCGGACCAGCAGAAGGGCACGGACTGGAATCGTGGCCGTTACCTGGTCGAGGGTCTCGGCCATTGCGGCGTCTGCCACAGCCCGAAAAACGTGTTTGGCGCCGACAGGCACGGCCGCGCCTTCTCGGGCGGCATGGTCGGCGGCTGGTTCGCGCCACGGCTCGACGCCGCCGAGCGCAGCGGGTTGAAATCCTGGAGCGTCGATGACATCGCCGAATATCTCGCCAGCGGGCGCAACGGCAAAAGCCATGCCGACGGGCCGATGGCCGAAGTCGTCGTCAATTCCACCTCCAAGATGAGTGACGCGGATATCCACGCCATCGCCGTCTACCTCAAAAGCCTGCCGCCGGGCTCGCCGGAGCCAGCCGTGCTGCCGCCGCCGGAAACCAGCATAAACGCGGGAGAAGCGATCTACGCCCACTTCTGCACCGCCTGCCACGAGACCGACGGCGCCGGCGCACCGCGCATCTATCCGCCGCTGCCCGCCAATCCGCTGCTGCAATCGGCCGACCCGGCATCGACGCTGCGCATCATCCTCGACGGCGCGCAGACCATCACAACGCCGCGCGCGCCCAACAAGGGCTCGATGCCTGGCTATGCCAAAGAGCTCTCCGACCAGCAGATCGCCGACGTCACCAATTACATCCGTAACTCCTGGGGCAATGCCGGCTCGGCAGTGACGGCGGAACAGGTCGCCAATGCGCGAAAGGTTCGATAGGTCCATCAGCGCTCGTCCGCGGTGAAAACGAATTTCGGCATCTCCCATTTGTAGCGGATGGCGAGCAGCCGCAGCGACAGGCCGAGCACGAAGGTCAGGATGGTCCACAACTCGTCGTTCAGCTTGAGGCCAAAGGCGGTGGCATAGAACAGGCCAGTGACGACGGAGACGCTGGCATAGAGCTCGGCGCGGAATAACAGCGGCACGTCGTTGCAGAGAATGTCGCGCAACACACCGCCGGCACAACCGGTGATCATGCCCGACACGATCACGATCGGCAGCGACGCGTCCATCTGCCAGGCAACATCGCAACCGGTCATGGTGAAGACGACGAGCCCGATTGCGTCCAGCACCAGGAAGGCGAGGTAAAGCCGGTGCACCAGGCGGGCCAGCAGAATAGTGACGAAGGCCGCCACTACCGTCAGTTCGAGATAGGACGGGTTCTGCACCCACGCCAGCGGATAGTGCCCCAAGAGGAGATCGCGGATTGTGCCGCCGCCAAGCGCAGTGATGCAGCCGAGCAGACAAACTCCGACCCAATCCATGCTGCGCCGACCCGCCGCCAGCGCGGCGGTCATGGCTTGAGCTGCGAGCGCAACAAACGACAAGAAATGCAGGACGGAATCGCTTGGCGGCATGTTCCACATGGCTTGCTCCGGGAAAGGCTGTTTGCAGGAACCTAAAGCCAGGGTTCCGCCCTGAACAGGCCCAACGGAACCGCCTGTTGCGCGCGGAACGGCACACCGTGTTCGACGATTGTCTAATGGCAAGGGAGGCAAACGGAGGAGCCACGATGGCACGCATTCCCAGTGATCCTTATGACCCCTATCGCTCCGCGATGGGCGACTATGATCCCGAGCGCGAAGCTCGGCTCGAACGTGAAGGACAGTTCGATCCGCAGCTCGCGGAAGGCCGGCCGAGCACCAGCAGGTTCGCGTTGCTTGCGCTGGCCATCGCGCTGCTGTTAGGGGCTTTGTTCTACGGGTTGAACAACACGAGCGTACAGCACGCCTCGACCAATCCGCCCGCCCAGACCGCGCAGACCCGGCCAGCGAACCCGAACAGCCAGCCCGGCGTGACCACGGGATCGGCGCGCCCGACCATGCCGCAATCCTCGTCGACGGGATCGGAGATCGACCGCACGGATAATCCGAACGCCGGCCAGACCAACGACAAGCGCTGAGGCGTCGCCTATATTCAGATGCGGCGGGCAATACCCGCCGCTTCTGTATGCCTCTCATCATCCAAACATCTTGTTCAGCTCTCCACCCGGATAGCCACCGGCCAGCTCGGTGAACGTCCCCTTCTCCGCCATCTCGCGCGCTGCGCGCATGAAGCCTGCCCACGCCATACGCGCCAGCGAACCGCCGACGCTGATACGGCGCACGCCGAGCGCGGCGGCCTCATCAAGCGAGAGGCCCGAGGCGCCGATCAGGAGATTCACGGGCTTGGGATGCACCGCCTTCACGACAGCCGAAATCTCCTCCTTGGTCTTGATGCCGGGCGCATAGAGGCAATCCGCACCCGCGTCGGCATAGGCGAGTAGCCGATCGATCACGAGCTTGAGGTCGTTCTGTCCCCACAGAAAAGCTTCGCAGCGCCCAACCAGCAAAACGCCACTGTTATCGGCATCGATCGCCCCGCGCGCCGCCTTGATGCGCTCGACCGCGTGCGCGCGCTCATAGAGCGGGCTCGACTTGTCGCCGGTGGAATCCTCGATCGAGAGACCGGCAACGCCGGTTTTCACCGCCCGCGCCACGTTGGCACCGACCTTCGCAGGCTCGACCGCAAACCCGCCCTCGAAATCGGCGTTGACGGGAATGTCGACCGCGGCGCACAGCGCGGTAAGATGGTCGCAGACATCGTCGACGGTAACGCGGTTGTCCGCCTTGCCGATGGTCCAGGCAAAACCTGCGCTGGTTGAAGCGATCGCCTTGAAACCGAGATGCTGCAGCGCCTTAGCACTGCCAACATCGAACGGATTCGGCAGCACGAAGCAGCCACTCTCGTGCATCTTGTGAAAAGCGGTGCGTTTGTCAGCAGCTGTCAGCGGCATGGTTCTCTCCCTTGTTGTTCTTGCGGAAGCTCAAGATAGTCGCGTGCCCTTCACGCCACAACCTTGCGCAGGAAGGTGCGCTCTTCGGCAAGAATGAACTTGTTCTCCTCGGCGAAGCTGAAATTTGCCATCCCTTGCGCGTCACCGCGCAGCCGTGCGCGGTAGGATTCATAAGCCGCAAGACTCTCGAAAGAGATCAGAGCATAGGCAATGTTGTTGGTCCCCTCATGCGGCATGAAATAGCCGATCAGATCGCCGCCGAATTTGGGGATGATCGAGAGCCAGCGCTTCGAATAGTCCTCGAACTGCGCACGCTTGAAGGGATCGATCTGGTAGCGGATGAAAACGGTGATGGTCATGGGACGCTCCGGTTTCTGGATGCCGTCATTGCGAGGAGCGGAGCGACGAAGCAATCCAGAGCCCCGCGCGCGGGGCCCTGGATTGCTTCGCTCCGCTCGCAATGACGGCGACCAATTGAGGTTTCGAGACTACCCCCTTGCCCGTCATCAATGCTTCGGTTATCATCGAAGCATGAAAGCAGGACCCGACATCGCCATGGTCGCTTCGCTGGTCGGCGACCCCGCGCGCGCCAACATGCTGACTGCGTTGATGGACGGCCGCGCGCTCACCGCAAGCGAGCTCGCGCAGGAGGCCGGCATCACGCCGCAGACCGCAAGCTCGCATCTGTCGAAACTCGAGGCCGGCGGGCTGCTCGAACCGGAGAAGCAGGGCCGCCACCGCTACTACCGCCTCGCCGATCCCGATGTTGCCGGCGTGCTCGAAGGGCTCGCTGGGCTCGCCGCACGCGCCGGCCACATGCGCGTGCGCACGGGGCCGAAGGATCCGGCGCTGCGTCGTGCCCGCATCTGTTACGATCACCTCGCCGGCGACCTCGGCGTGCAGATGCTGGAGAGCATGAAGGCGCAAAGGCTGGTGCGACAGAAAAAGCAGGACATTGAGCTGACCACTGAAGGCGAACGCTTCCTGGAAAGGAATTTGCAGATCTTGCCCGATATGCTCGCCCATCCGCGCCGCCCGGTCTGCAAGGCCTGCCTCGACTGGAGCGAGCGGCGGCATCATCTCGCGGGCACGCTCGGCGCGGCCCTGATGACGCGCTTTGCCGAATTGAAATGGGCTGCACGCGATCCAGCGCCCGGCAGCCGCGTGATCAATTTCTCGCGAACCGGCGAGAAGCGCTTTGCGGCGCTGTTTTGCAACGGCGAATGACACACAATCGCGTGTTCGCTGCTGCTTCCCGTCATGGCCGGGCTTGACCCGGCCATCCACGTCTTTAAGCCAGCCCGCGCAGTCAAGACGTGGATGCCCCGGCCTTCGCCGCGCCGAAGGTGCTTCGGCCCCGCAGACGATACGAGCGCGGGCATGACGAACAAGTTGGTTGAGCCCCTTTCCATGCGATCTGTCTTCAGCGCGGTTGCCGTTAGTGCCGCCCTTCTCTCTTCCCTCGCCCCCGCATTGGCCGCCGACGCGCCGCGCGAACCCTATGGCATCGCGCTCGAAGGTTTTGCCTATCCTTACCCCGTGAGCTTTCTGCCGGTCGTCAATGACGGCGAAGAGCTGCGCATGGCCTATATGGACGTCAAGCCCGTGCAACCGAACGGCCGCACCGTGGTGCTGCTGCATGGGCGGAATTTCCCGGCGAGCTACTGGGCGCCCGTCATCAAGGTCCTGAGCGGCGCCGGCTACCGCGTGGTGGTGCCGGACCAGGTCGGCTTCGGCAAATCCTCCAAGCCGCAGGGCGACCTGCATTTCGACGACCTCGCGCGAAACACCATCGCCCTGCTCGATCACCTGCAGATTGCGAAGGCCGACATCGTCGCACATTCCATGGGCGGCATGCTCGCGGTGCGCATTGCCCGCGCCTATCCCGACCGCGTCAATCATCTCGTGCTCACCGCGCCGATCGGGCTCGAGGATTACCGGCTCTACGTGCCACCGGTGCCGACCGAGACGATCATCGAGAACGAGGACAAGCTCACCGCGGACGGTTATCGCAAGCAGCTCGAGACCAACTATGCCATACACCTGCCGCCCGACCAGGTGACGCCCTTCATCGACGCGCGCTTCAACATCAAGGGCAGCGCCGACTACCCGCGCTGGCTGCGCGCCTTCGTCGCCTCCTATCAGATGATCTATCGCGAGCCGGTGGCGCACGAGATGCCGCTGATCACGCAGCCGACACTGTTCATCATGGGCGCCGACGATCACAACGCGCCGGGCCGGCCGAACGCGCCGGAAGCGCTGCGCTCCAAGATGGGGCACAACGCCGAGCTCGCGCAAGGATTCGCCGCGAAGATACAAAATGCGCGCGCCGAGGTGATCCCGAATGCCGGACATCTCGTGTTCCTGGAGGCGCCGGAGAAATATGACGCGCTAGTGCTCGACTTCCTCGCCAAATGAGCTTTGCGATTAGTTCAACATGAAATGGCTGGGTCCACCGATCGCGCCTTGACGTCGCGGAACCTCGCAGCGCCCGCGCGATCACTTGTCGGCTCGGAACAAGGGACGTCATACTTTGTTCAAAGACCGCGATGACAATTCTAACAAGCAAAAAAGCGGGCTGGGTCGTTCCCAGATGGATCAAATCCATCAAAATCAGAGGAGACAGCCATGGCAACTCAAGTAAAGCCTGTTCCCGAAGGATACCACACGATCACGCCATATCTCGTCGTCGATGGCGCGGAGAAGATCATCCGCTTCGTGAAGGAGGCCTTCGGAGCTCAACCTGTGTTCGAGCCGATGATGCGGCCGGACGGCAAGGTCATGCACGCGGAATTCAAGATCGGGGATTCCGTTGTGATGCTTGCCGACACCTCTGAGCGCGCACAAGCCACCTCCGATATGCTGTATCTCTACGTTCCGAATGTCGACGCCGTCTATCAGAAAGCGATTAAGGCGGGCGGCAAATCGCTGATGGAGCCGATGGACCAGTTCTATGGCGACCGTAGCGGCAGCATCATGGATCCCGCCGGCAATCGCTGGTTCATCGCCACCCATGTCGAGAACGTTTCGCCGGCAGATCTGAAAAAGCGCGCGGCGGAATTCATGAAGCAGCAAAACAAGGCGGCGTAGCCGAGTCTGCGCGGGCCGGAGTGCGTACTCCGTCACTGCGAGCGTCAGCGATGCAATCCAGGACCACCCGCGCGGCTCTGGATTGCTTCCGCCTTCGCGCAAGTGCGCTTCGGGCGGACGCGGTCGTCGCTTGCGCTCCTCGCAATGACGGCGGAGAAGAACGAGGTCGCGTTGTCGCCACGGATTGCGGTCGCGCGCCGCCTATTGCGCGCTGAGGATGCGCCAGTTGTCAAAGCTTCTTGGCATCGACATTGATGCCGAGCAGCTTCCACTCCTTGCCGTTCTGGACAAAACGCAGCCGATATTTCACCTGCATGTCCTCGGTTTTGAGCGCGCCGGCCAGCACAGCGCGCCTTCGGAATCGATCGTCGGCTTGTCCGATGGGTCACAGTGGGCGCTGACGGCGCTTTCGAAGAACAGCTCGTTGGTCCGGAACGGCGCGAATGCGGTCGCGAGCTTGTCCGCTGTGATCTGGGACTGAAACTGCCGCGACGCCTTGGCCAGCAGAACCGCGTAGTTGCCGGTCATGTTGGCGTCGTTGAACGTCATCAGCGTCGTCCGGACCAGCACATCCTGTTCGCCGTCGGACGGGATCTGGATGGCATGGGCCGGTTGAAACGAAGCCGCGGCGAAAATCAGCAATGCAACAAATACGCTTACCCCACCAAACGATCTTCCAACGCGGCGGAAGACCGGCGTCCGGTCAGCCAACATCCGTTTCATGGCCTGTCCCAGCCCAATCAGGATGGTGAGAGGCAAGCTGATTCGCTGTCAGCGGGGAAGCGCAAAATTGCGGCGAGTTGTGGACGGCGGACGGCAGCTGCGGAATGGCTGACACTAACGCCTGAAGCGGCCGTATAAGGCGGTGCATTACACCAGCTTCATCGGCGCATCAGCCACCAGGCGAAGGTCGATCCTGCCTATCAACTCCCAACGGCGCGCCTCCGCGGCACCTATGGCGCTCTCGGTCTGGCGCAGCGTGCTGATGTTCGATCCGAGCGATACGATTCCGCCCAGCACCAAAGCGATTGAGCCGAGCACTGCGGCTTGACCTGTCCCGAACAGGCCAAGTATCGTGATCAGGAGCAATGCAGCCCCGCCACCGATGCCGATCTTGGAAGCCAGAATGAACTTCCGGCAGCGCTCGGCAATCTCGGCCAGCTCCTCGATCCGAGTCTCGATCTCTGAAATCTCGTCGGTCGGATCGTCGTCGGTCATTGGGTTCACCGGATCACGATGAAATTTGGCCGCCGTCAAAAAAACCAAGCAATCCGCATTTCAGTCAAAGACGCTTTGGTCATTTGTAAACCCGAACCGTCCCCGATGACGCTGTCGACACCACATACCGGGCAAATGGCAGTTTGATCATCATCAGTCCATTCGACGATCTTATTTGGGGGTAACGTCTTCTTGCAGAAGAAGCAACCGCAAAGCACCGCTGTTTTCAATTTCCCAGCGATGACAACTGCTCTTGCTATGGGCGACGCGCAGTGGGTGATCTTCAGGAAAGACGTGGGGCATGCGGGTCGTGTGCTTGCTTTAGCCATGGCGGTTAGCGCTAGCGCAATCCGCGATGGTTCATGGTAACGAAAGCGGCGGATTACGCTTCGCCAATCCGCCCTACATCTCTACGAATTCCGATCACAACGGCAAATTATCGTGCTTCTTCACAGGCATCTCGACTTGCTTGTCGCGGAGCATCGCGAGCGCGCGTGCGATGCGGCGGCGGGTCGAATGCGGCATGATGACGTCGTCGATATAACCGCGCTCGGCGGCAATGAAAGGCGACAGGAAACGGTCTTCGTATTCCCTGGTGCGCGCGGCGATCTTTTCAGGATCGTTCATGTCGGCGCGGAAGATGATCTCGACTGCGCCCTTGGCGCCCATCACCGCGATCTGCGCGCTCGGCCAGGCATAGTTCATGTCGGCACCGATCTCCTTGGACGCCATGACGTCGAAGGCACCACCATAGGCCTTGCGCGTGATCACCGTCACCAGCGGCACCGTGCATTGCGAATAGGCGAACAGCAGTTTCGCGCCGTGCTTGATCAGCCCGCCATATTCCTGCGCGGTGCCCGGCAAAAAGCCCGGCACGTCGACGAAAGTGACGATCGGGATGTTGAAGGCGTCACAAAAACGAACAAAGCGCGCGGCTTTGCGCGAGGCGTCGGAGTCCAGCACGCCCGCCAGCACCATCGGCTGGTTGGCGACAAAGCCAACCGTGCGACCGGCGATGCGGCCGAAGCCGGTGACGATGTTCTTGGCGAAGGCTTCCGAGATCTCGAAGAAATCGCCCTCGTCCACGACCTTGAGGATCAATTCCTTCATGTCGTAGGGCTTGTTGGGGTTGTCGGGGATCAGCGTATCCAGCGACATGTCGACTCGCTCGATATCATCGAAGCTCGGCCATTCCGGCACGCCGTCGGTGTTGTTCGAAGGCAGGAAGTCGATGAGGCGGCGCATCTGCAACAGCGCGTCCACATCGTTCTCGAAGGCGCCGTCGGCGATCGAGGAGCGCGTCGCATGCACCGAGCTCCTCTGCCGTGACCACCTCGTTGGTGACGGTCTTCACGACGTCGGGGCCAGTGACGAACATGTAGCTCGTGTTCTTCACCATGAAGATGAAATCGGTCATGGCGGGCGAGTAGACATCACCGCCGGCGCAGGGGCCCATGATGACGGAGATCTGCGGGATCACGCCTGAGGCGATGACGTTACGACGGAACACATAGGAATAGCCGGCAAGCGCCGCGACGCCCTCCTGGATGCGCGCGCCGCCTGCGTCATAAAGCCCGATGATCGGCGCCCGCGCCTTCATCGCCATGTCTTGAAGCTTTGTGATCTTCAGCGCATGGGTCTCCGACAGCGAGCCGCCGAACACGGTGAAATCCTTGGCGAACACAAAGGTCTTGCGGCCGTTGACGGTGCCCCAGCCCGTAACCACGCCGTCGCCGGGCACCTTGGTCTTTTCCATGCCGAACTCGGTCGAGCGGTGTTCGACGAACATGTCGAATTCCTCGAAACTGCCCTTGTCGAGCAGAAGCTCGATGCGCTCGCGCGCGGTCAGCTTGCCGCGCGCATGCTGCGCCTCGATGCGCTTCTCACCGCCGCCGAGCTTGGCGCCGGCTCGGCGTTCCTCAAGGGAATCCAGGATATGCTTCATTGGCCTTTCGCCCGTCTCAAATAGGATCCGTCGCGAGGGGTTCTAACACGGTCATTTCGGAAACCGGAAGCCGCATTCTCGGCCCCAAAAGCCCCAACTCGGGGTACAACGGCCGCTTCGGTCGAGGCAATCGGGGAGCGACAGAGATGAGCGAGACAACCGTTCCGACGCCGGCAGCCGGCATCGTCACCGGCGGGGTCAGGATCCTGTTGCGGCTCGAGGGACTCACGCTGTTTGCGGGCATGCTGCTGCTGTACTGGATCTGGGGCGGCTCCTGGTGGGTGTTCGTGATCCTGTTTCTGGCCCCCGATTTGAGCTTCATCGCCTATCTCGCCGACCCCAAGATCGGGGCCGTCGTCTATAACGCCGCACACAGCTACATGGCGCCGGTGGCGCTGCTGACGGCCGGCTTCGCTGCCGGCGAACCGCTCGTGCTCTCCATTGCCATGATCTGGCTTGCCCATATCGGGATCGACCGCGCGCTGGGCTACGGCCTGAAGTACCAGACCGGCTTTGGCTTCACCCATCTCGGGCGGATCGGAAAGGCCAAGGACTAGGGGCTGGTGTTGCCCCGTCATTCCGGGGCGGTGCGAAGCACCGAACCCGGAATCTCGAGATTCCGGGTTCGCCTCTTCGAGGCGCCACGGAATGACAGCTCCCGAAATGACTAGATCGCGCCGATGTCGCGCAGGCAGGCCTGCGCAAGCGTCATGCGGTCGGCGACGTGGCGCGGCTCGGGGCAATCCATGTTGAGCGCGAACACGGTTTGCGCAGCTCCCTTCTCGGCCCAGCCCACCAGCCAGCCGAGCGAGCCATGCTCGCCGTCGGTGAGACCAGTCTTGGCGCGGATGATTGCATCGCCAACTTTCGTCACGGGGAGAATGTCGCGCACCAGCTCCTGGCTGCGCTTTGAAATCGGCAGCACGCCGCGCCGCAACCGGTCGACGAAATCGACCTGTTGCACTGGATCGATGCGCAAGTCCCCGCTCACCCAGAACGTGTCGATGCCGCCGCCGATATTGCGGTTGCCGTATTCGAACAGATCGACATATTTCTGCATCTGCTCCTGGCCGATGCGGCGGGCGATCTCCTGGTAGACCGGAAAGGCCGAGACCGCGATCGCCGAGCGCAGCGTATGGTCCTTGTTCCAGTCCTCATTCGCGCGCTTGACGCCGTCCCATTTGAACACGTCCTTGTCGGGGTCCTGCACCACGCCGGTCTCGAGCGCAATCAGCGAATTCGCGATCTTGAAGGTCGAGGCCGGCAGCCTGCCCTCGCCCGAGCGCTCCCTGTCGCTTGCGATGATCAGATAGTCGTCGACCTTGTAGGCGACGAAGGTGCCGAGCGTTCCCTCTTCCTTGAAGCGCGAGAGGAGCCCCTCGCGGATCTCACTGTTCATGGGAGCGATGTCGGCAAAGCTTCGCGACGGCAACAGACTCGCCGCAGCCAGAAGACCGAGGGCATGTCGACGATGGATCACGTGCAGGCTCCGCCAAGCTTGAGAAAGGCGGCTGGACGATTCCGGCGCGATCATGGTGAAAGCATGGCGGGAGCTTTTTGTTTGAGCATTATCCCACGGGTCAAGCCCGAGGGCATGCTTTTCGGAAAACCGCTACACACTTTGCGCTAACGCGGCCCTGCGGGTCCGGATCATGCTCGAGATCAGCGCGGTGCCCGCGTCAAACGGAGCACGAATACCAGGACCTCGGCGACGGCCTTGTAGAGCTCGACGGGGATCTCGTCGCCGAGCTCGACATTGGAGAGCGCGCCCGCCAGCACCTCGTTCTCCTCGATCGGAATGTCGTGCGCCTTGGCGACCTCGATGATCTTGGCGCCGATCGTGCCCTTGCCCTTGGCTGTAACGCGCGGCGCGCCCTTGCGGTCATATTGCAACGCGACCGCGAGCCTGGGCCCGGTCTTGCTCTCTTGCTTGGCCTCTTTTTTGGCCCCTTTAGCCTCGACGCTCATAGCGCGCGATCCAGGAAATAGCCGGCTTTCGCCGGTTGAGGCTGCGGCGGAGTGCCCTCGCGGATCACAATGTCGCCGGGGACGAGCTCGGCGCGGCTCAAGGCCTGGCCGAGCTCGAAGGCGCCGGCACGTAAGCGCGCTGCAGTCTGGGGCCGCTCCGCCCACATCCTGACCGAGGTGCGCCCGCCGGTATAGGAGACCAGCGCATGCACGGGTCCCGCCGGCTCGACGTCGAGCGTGAAGCGCGCACGCCAGACGCGTTTGGCAGCGTCCACCTCACCGCCGGTCCCTGTCCCGTCGCGGGAGATCTCGAACTGCGCCATCGCGGTGCCCTGCTGGGTCGCGAATGGGATCTCGAAATTCCAGCGCGGCATGGCCGCATCGGTGCGGCTGCCATGTGCGTCGGCGCCTTGGGTGGCGCCCGCAGGAAGCGAGGCGACCTGTAACAGCGTCTGCCGCGCGAGCGCAGCGTCCGTGTCCTCGAGCAGGCGGTGGGCAATGGTTGCAAGCGGTGCGCCGGGCGGGATCGTGGCATTGGCCACCGGCTGCGCCGCGGGCAGCGCACCGCGGATCGGCGGCGGCGGGGTCAGCGTGCGCAGCGTGACGTCTTCAGCTCGTCCGTCCGGCAGGATGATGGTGGTCTGCGCATTGCCGGCGGCGCGCGGAATTTCCTGCAACGCTTCCTGCACCAGGTTCAGAACGGTTGCGGCCGTCGCGGAACCGGGCCCGAGATTAAGCAAAGCCTCCGATAACAGCGACCGCGGATTGCCCGCTGCGCTGCCTTGCAGAAGACCTTGAGGCAACGCGGGCTGCGGCTGCAATGGCGGCCCTTGCGGCGCGCCGTCAAGCTCGGGGGCAAGCGGCGGCGAGGCGGCCGCATTCGCCGTGTATCTTGTCGCGCCCGTCTGCGCGCTCGGTGCCGCGGGGGACGCCATGGCCGGGCTCTCTGTCGTTTCCACGACCGAGGCCAGCACCTGACGCAGCACAATCAGCGCGGCCTTGAGGTCGGGAACGCCGGCGGCTGCAGCCGGCGCTTCCGGCACGGCGAGCGAGGCCTCGAGAAACAGGCCGGATCTCTGGAACGCTGTCTGGATGTCGCTGCCGGAAAGCCCAGGCTCGAGACTTGCCTGCTGCGCCAGCACCTGCGTGACCGCCTCCTGCAGCGCCGGCGGCAGGCTGTTGGAGGCGACCGCAGTTGCAAGGTTCGCAAACAGCGGGCTCAGGCCCTGCTGCCGCGTGGCGGCAGTCTCCGACGCCATCTCCACTGCCATGTGCTGCAGTGGCGTCAGGGGATCCTGGAATGTCGCAGTCGGAAGGACCGGGCTGGTCGCGCCGGCCTGCGTCACCGACGATGAGAGGTTGACATAATCCGCGGTCGTGCTGGCGGCAGTCGTGCCAGCGACCCCGCCCAAGCCCTGTCCGACAATCGTCAGCCTGACGCCGCCATCCTGGTTCTGCGATACCGCAAGCTGAAGGGTCTGGCCGGCGGTAAGGGGGACCTCGGTCAACACATCCATCGCGAGGTTCGCGATCGCGATCTGCACCAGGTTTTCGGCGGCACTCAGCACCGCGGCATTGACCACCGTGCCCGGCAGCAGCACCGCCCCGCCGGTCGTGGCGGTTGCGCTCTGGGCGGCAATCACGGGCAGAGTCGGGCTGACGGATAAGGCCATTTACGCAGAACTCGAGGCTTTACGGTCCGCGACCTTAAGCGAGTGGCGTAAACCCGGACTTAACCGCGCTTCTCAACCGCCCCTGCCCATGACCTCCAAAATCCGCGCCGCCGCGCGAAAATCGACCGACCGCGCTGCCCGCCGTTCGGCCGCCTCTTCGTCCGCGCCCCATTGCTCGGCATTCCAGTCCTCGTCGACATGGGCGGCAGCCCAGACCTGATCGGCATCGAGCAGGCCGTGCGAAAGCGCCAGCGCAAGCAGCGCCGAGCCGGTCAGTGTCGTCACCACATGGGTTGCGGCGATCGACCAGGGATCGTCGGGCAAGGCCGCGCGCGCGGCGGCAACCGCCTGATCCGGCTGGCGCACATGCACGATGCCTTCAGCGAGGATGAAATGCGCGCCGAGTTCGTCCGCCGCCCAGAACAGCACGGGATCCCAGTGTTTTGCCTCGCGGGCGACCAGCCCCTCCGGATGGCCGGCGCGGTAGAACAAAAGGTCCGAGTTGAAATATTTGGCGATATCGTCTGCGACCGCGCCTGCTTGGTCGACAACGGCCTCGACCACGCTGTTGGCAAAGCGTGTCATCGGCATGGTCAGGGGATCGATGGTCTCCTTCTGCGCCTCCCATTCGGCCGCCACCGCTTGCGCAATCTCGCGTGAGGGGATGGCGACGATGCGCCCCGAGGGCGTGCGGATCGGCCGGTTGTCCAGCGTGACCGTAAAGCCTCCGCTTTCCGCTTCGCCGACTGCGGCGCTGGTATAGAAGCGCTTGCGCTGGGGCGCGCGCGCGGCCCGCCGCGCCGCCTCCTGCGGATCCAGCGGCGACTGGCCGGCCACCTCGTCAAACAGCTCACGCATCGGCGTTCACGTTCCTTTGCAGCTTCCTTGGACGTAGGAAATTTCCGTGCGGATTATGATAAATATGGCCCGGGATAAAGAGATAGAAGAGTGCGTAAGCTCCTCCCGGCCGGTCTGATCCTGCTTGCAGGTCTCGCGGCGTCGCCTGCCGCGGCCGGATTTCGCTCGCCGGAATCGTTGGTCCGCAATGTCTATGCCCATTACGGCCGCGGCGCGCCGGAATTCTCCCGCGGCCTGCCGCGGGACGAGAACACGGCCAAGAACTTCTTCGATCCGGGCCTGCGCGTCGCCTGGCTGCAGGTCAAGAACGAGCCTTATGATTTCCTGGTGCAGAGCCCGACCTGGCAGCTCTCAGGCCTCTCCATCTCGATCCTGCGCAAGCAATACGACAAGACCTATGTCGCAGTCACCTTCAACAACCAGGGACGACCCGTCACGCTCAATTTCATCCTGGTCAACAGCCCCGAGGGCTGGCTCATCACCGACGTCGAAAGCCCGCATGACTCGTTGCGGATGTTCCTGGAGCAGTTTCGGAATTGAGGTGCGGACCTCGCTGATCTCAACGGATGGCATAGGCCAGGCCAAAGCCGATCGCGGCGAGCAGCCCGAGGCCGACCAGCCAACGTTCGTATCTCTCGATCAGCTTGAGAAACTGCTGGCCCCAGAGCACCGCGAGTGCGGTGACGATGGCAAAATGCAGGGTGCGCCCGATCACGGTCGCGAGCGTGAATGTCAGGAGATTCATCGAGGCAACGCCGGCGGCGATGGCGATGAATTTGTATGGGATCGGCGTAAAGCTCTTGGCGATGATGATCCAGAGTCCCCACTGCTCGACCATGTGCCGGTAGTGCTGAAAGTGCTCGGCCTGTCCGTACATGTCGACGAGCGTCTGTCCGACCGCGGCCCAGGCAAGGTGGCCGATGCCATAGCCGACGAGGCCGCCGACAGAAGACGCGACCACGCTCACCGCTGACAGCACCAGCCACCGGTCCGGTCGCAGCAACAGCATCGGCACCAGCAGCAGATCCGGCAGCACCGGAAGCACGCTGCTATCGGCAAAGGCGATCAGCGCCAGCAGCGCAACGCCCCATTCGCTGTTGGAAAAGGCTTCGGCGCGGCGCAGCCAGACTTCGCGGTTGCGAGAAAGAAACGACATTGGGCTCCGTTAGCCGGCCTTGAAACGGACCGCAACCATCGACGTTACCACGACCATGCGGGCTCACGGATCAGGACTTCGCGACATGCCAAATAGAAGCCTTATTGCCGGCCAGATTGACTTGGCGGCCGGATTGACTTGGCGGCCGGATTGACTTGGCGGCCGGATTGACTTGGCGGCCAGATTGTCCGTTGCGCACCAATTGGCGCCGATGGCAAGATTGCCTTCAACGACATGACTGCAGTGCTGATAGCGAACCAAAAGAAGGTCATCCAAATGAGCCCTCTATCCGCAGTGCCACACCGTGCAATAGGCCGGATGCAACTTCAGGTCTCGGTGCTGGGGTTTGGAACGGCTCCGCTCGCTGACCTCTACCTCCGGCTCGACGACCGCACCGCCATCGCCACCGTAGAGCGGGCGTTCGAATTGGGCATCAACCTGCTCGACACATCCCCGCTCTATGGACATGGCCTTGCCGAACATCGCTGCGGAACGGCCATCCGGCGCGTGCCGCGCGACCAGATCGTGCTTTGCACCAAGGTCGGGCGCTGGATGGACCCGCGTCACGGTGCGGGTGACCGTTCCGGCTTTATTGGCGGGCAACCCCACCGGGCCGTCGTCGACTACTCCTATGACGGCACCATGCGCTCGGTGGAACAGTCGCTGCTGCGCCTTGGCACTGACCGGCTGGACCTGCTCCTGATTCACGATGTCGACATCTGGACCCATGGCGCTGACGCAATCGAGGCCCGGTTTCGCGAAGCGATGGCGGGTGCCTATGTGGCGCTGGATCGGCTCCGTAGCGAGGGCGTGGTCGCAGGCATTGGGGTCGGTGTGAATGAGGCGGACATGTGCGTGCGTTTTGCGCAGGCCGGCTCCTTCGATGTCATGTTGCTGGCGGGACGCTATTCGCTGCTGGAGCAGCCTGCGCTGACGCAGTTTCTACCGCTCGCCCAACAACGCGGGATCGGCGTGTTGCTCGGCGGCGTCTTCAATTCGGGCATCCTTGCAACCGGTGCAGTCACCGGCGCCAAGTATAACTATCGCGATGCGCCGCCCGAGATTCTCGAGAAAGTGGCAAGGATCGAGCACGTCTGTGCCGCCCATGGCGTTGCCCTGCCGACGGCAGCCCTGCATTTCGCCCTGGGCCATCCCGCGGTCGCCAGCGTCGTGCTGGGGGCCCAGAGCCCGCAGGAGGTGGAGCGCAATATGGCCGCGCTTTCCAACGATGTACCGGCAGCGCTTTGGGCCGACCTCAAGGCAGAGCATCTCTTGGACCGAGATGCGCCCGTTCCGTCAGCGGGCCTCCGCTGATGCGGATCGACGCGCATATGCTCTACTTGCCTGCGCCGGTCGTCAGGCCGCTCACGATATAGCGCTCGAGGAAAATTCCGACCAGCACCAGCGGCGCGATTGCTGCGGTCGACAGCGCCGCCATCGACCACCAGTTGATGCCTTGCGATCCGGTCTGGCTTGCGACCATCACGGGCAACGTCTTGGCATCCGTGCTCGTCAGCAGCGCGGCAAAAAAGTATTCGTTCCAGCATAGAACGAGCGAGAGAATGAAGGCGGCGGCCATTCCGGGCACCGCAAGCGGCAAGATGATGCGCAGGAATGCGCCCCAAACCGAAAGGCCATCCACGAAGGCGGCCTCGTCGAGCTCGATCGGGATCGAGTTGAATTGATCGCGCATGATCCAGATGACGATCGGCAGCACCGTCAAGGTGTAGAGCAGGATCAGGCCGAACCGCGTGTCGAGCAGCGCGAGCGCCTTGTAGAGCACCAGGAACGGCAAGGCCAGCACGACCGGTGGCAGGATCAATTGCGACATGAAGAAGAAAAGGATGTCGTCATTGCGCATCCAGGCGAATTTGTAGCGGAAGCGGCTCAAACCGTACGCCGCGAGCGAGCCGAGCACCAGCGCAAGGAAAGATGCGCCGACCGACGTGATCACGCTGTTCTCGAACCGGCTCATGAACTCGTCGCGCGGGTTGGAGGTTCGCAGGATGGCATCGGGCGACAGACCGATCGAGCGCCAGCCTTTCCAATCAGGCTGAAAGTCGAGCCAGGGGATCAGGTGACCTTGCGTCACGTCGACCGCCGACTTGAACGAGGTCGAGACCGTCCAATAGATGGGAAACAAGCAGATGAAGGCCCAGAACAGCAGGGCGCCGTAGATCAGCATGCGGCCGACAATGTGCTTCGCACGGCGACTGCCATGGCGCTTGCGGACGGTTGCGGATGCCGAGGTAAGCGTGGACAAGTCAGCAACTCCTCAAGTCATAGCCCGTGAGCGCACACGCCCTCACGCGACCTTCTGCATCCAGCGGCTGGTCAGGCGCAACAGCACGGTCAGGAAAACGATGATCAAGAGCAGATAGAAAATCGCAAGCCCCGTTCCGTATCCGACATTCGATCGATCCCGGTAGACGCGGTAGATGAAGCTCGACACCGTATCCGTGGCGCCACCCGGACCTCCCGCGGTCACGTTGATCACGATGTCGGCGAGCTTTAGTTTGAAAATGATGCGGATGATCAGCACGGTGACGCTCACCGGCAGCATGATCGGAAAGGTGACGTGCCAGAACGACTGCCAGCCATTGGCGCCATCGACCTTGGCCGCTTCCAGCACTTCCTTGGGCATCGCCTGCAGCCCGGCGAGCAGGATGATCATGATGAAGGGGATCGAGACCCACGCATCCATCGCATCGATGCTCACGCGCGCGATCCAAGGATGTGCGAAAAACGCCGGATTGTCCCACCCGAGTGCCCGCGCCAGCGTCGCGGCCGGCCCGAAGCGGTACTCCATGAGCGACTTGCCGATCATCCAGCTCACCGCGACGGGGCTCAGCATCAGCGGCAACAGGAAGACGACCCGGAAGAATTTCCGCGCGCGGATGTCGGCGTTCAACAGCAAGGCCAGCGCAAACGCGATTGCGTATTCGGCAACCACGGCCAGCGTGTAGAACACCATATTGCCGAGCGCGTTCCAGTAGTAGGTGTCGTTGAAGAGCGCGATGAGATTGTCGAGACCGTTGAAGTGCGGCCCCTCGAGCGAAGAGAGGTTCCAATCGAGCGAAGCGATGTAAAACCCGAACAGCGTCGGGAAAATCACCACCGCGACGGTGAACAGGACGGCCGGCAGCAGGAACAGTGCGCGCTGGCCGCGTTCACCCCGGATCATGACCTGGCCGACGCCGAGTGCGATCGACCAGAGCAGATAGGCGTAGAGGATTGGCCGCCAATTGGTGAAACCGGCCTGGATTGTTCCCGTCGTGTGCAGGATCTGAACCAGCAGGACCAGCAGTCCACCCAACGACGCGATCGCGACGAGCGCGCGTCCCGCAACCTTCCTCCTGGCAAGGTTATACCGCGGTGCCGGCTTATGATGTCCGCCATCCGCAACGGCTGCTGATTTCTGCATCAAGGTGACTAACCGATCCTGACTGGCTGCCGACAAGGCTCGCCAGCAATAGCCCCGGCTGGCGCCGCGAACGGCGCCAGCCGAAAGTGCGATGATCCGCCGACAAAGCGCGCCTGGAAGGCTAGACGCCGAGAGACGCCTTATAAAGCGCAATCTGCTTCTCGCGACCGAGTTGATCGGTCAGCTTTTCCCAAGCCGCGGCGATGTTGTTAGCGCCGGTCTGCGCGTCGGACTTGCCGGCGAAGATCTTTGCCAGCTCGTCTTCCGCGATGCTGTAGTACTGGAAAATACCGGGAATGCGCGGCTCGACCGCCCGGTTCGGGTGATTGTAGGAGCCGAGCTGCGAGTTCAGATAGGACGTGATGTATTTCCGGTCGTAGCCGGCCGCCACCCATTCATCGATCTTGAAATGGCTGGTGCGATGCACCTGGAAGCCCGACGGATACATCACGGTCCAGAGCGACAGGTCCTTGCCGCCGAGATGTGCTGCCGCACTCCATGCCGCCTTATGCTTTTTCTCGTCGCCATTGACGCGCGCCATGACGTAGATGCCCCAGCCGAGATAGGCGCAGTTCGGCGCGTGATTTGGCCCGCTCGCGAGCTTCTCCCATTTCCCGGTCTTGGAATTGTAGACGTCGTCCGATCCGGGCAGGATGTCGAAGCCGACGACGTCGCCGATGACGGAGGTATCGCTCGCCTTCGCCACCTGGCCGATATCTCCCCACCAGGGGATCATCGAGCCGGTGCCGGCCAGGAATTGCTGGAAGCCGGTCGTGTTCGGATCGGCGTTCAGCTGATCGGCCGGCTCGGATGGCAGCGCATCGATGACATCCTGAATGGCGCGTACCCAGGCTGGATTGCTGATGCGAGGCTTCATCGTGTCGACGTCGAACAGCCAGGCCTTGTCGTCGGGGTGCTTGGCGTAAGCGGACGCGCGGCTGCCGAGGAAATAGAAGCCAAAGCCGCCCCATGGCTTCGGCGCATCGAGATAGCCGTAGACGTTCTGGCCCTTGAATTTCTGTCCCTTGAGAAATTTGGTCACGGCCTGGACCTGCTGCCAGGTTTTCGGCACGCCCCATTCGCCCTGATTGCCCGCGTCCTTCCACGCCTTGGCGAGAGACGGATCGGAGAAAGTGTCGGTCCGGTAATTGAAATTATGGCAGTCGCCGTCGATGGTGACGCGATAGGTCTTGCCATTCCAGGTGCCGACCGGCGGCTTCAAGTAATCGACATAATCGTCAATATCGATCTGCTTCTTGACCCAATCCGGCATCTCCGATGCGAGACCTTTGCCGCATACGTCGCCCTCGAATGGCGCGCCCATCTCAAGGACGTCGAAATCGACGGTGCCGGTGGCAATCGCCTGCTGCAAGCGCGGGTTGTAGTCGGCTTGCGCGAGGTCGATCCAGGATATTTTTGCGCCAGTGTAGGCCTCCCAAGGCTTCAGGAAGCCGCGGAACAAGAGGTTATGCAGGTTCTGGTTGTTGAGCCCCATGAAGGACAGTTCGACACCCTTGAACTCCCCCGCCTGCACGTTGGCCTTGGTGGGACCGAGACAAAGCTCGCCGACCTTCTGCCAATCGGCGTCGGTGGGCGCGCCTTTGCCAACTCCTGGAATTTGCGAAATCTCCGCGCGCAGATTGTCCTGCGCCAAGGCGCTCCCGGTCCATGCGCCGAGACCGGCGGTAGAACCGAGGGCTGCAGCGCTCACCGCTCCCTTGAGCACGGTGCGCCGGTTTGGTCCTGTCGGGCGATGCTGATCGAACTCTTGCTGTGTCACTGCGAAACCTCCCAGTTTATATTTTGTATTTATATTCCTTGCCGACTGAGCACCGTTCCGAGGGCATGACGCTCGCGGATTTGCTGCGCCTTCCGCTTTGAGTCGCGTGATGCGAACAGGAGGTGACAGAGGCCTGTTTCAGTATGCAACAGCCTCAATCGATGTCAACGACGGCAGCCGCGAGGCTTTTGAGGACGAGGGCAACGCGCCCCCTAGAGAAAATGCGGCGCATGAAAATTGGCTTTCACAACAAGCTAGATGCTGCACCGCGGTCGCAACCCAGGCGTGTCTTCAGGCGTGTCTTGCCGATGGACAAGTGCCCCCTGCTCACGTCGCGTCTGGCGCAATGACCCCTTTCTTGAAGACGAAGCAGCCGTAGAAGCGGCGTTCGCCGGTCTGAATGACACAGTAGGCTTTTTTCGCGAGTTCATAGAATGCAAATCGCTCGATCGAGCCCATCGGAAAGGGCCGCCCCTCGGCGGCATCGATCTCCCTCTGCACCTCGACCTGGACTGGAGGAACCTCGTTGGGCTGGCCAACGATCTCCATCCTGAGTGCGGGCTTGTCGACAAAGGAATCCAGCGGCAGGACCGACAGAATCGCGCGCGCTGCGCGAAAAGCCGGAACGTTATCAACGCGAAGCAGCCGCCCCAACACGGTCTGGCGAGCGACCGAATCCGCCGGGAAATTCGTATCGCAAAGGACGACGTCATCACCATGGCCCATGGCGCGCAGGGCGCTGAGAACGTCCGCATTCAGAATTGGATCAATCGATTTAAGCATGCTGCCGCTCCCTTGCATTCCCTGGACTTTCTCGGCCGATCGATAGCCGATTTCATTGATGCTGCTCCATCGTTACCAAGTATAGGGCATAGATCTGGCCCACAGCCAGCGCGCAGCGCGCGAAAAGGACTTGCCATCGCGACCCGACATAGAGCCCTTATGGTCCCCTGCCCCGATCACCACCCCAGACCGCCTGTTCGGTCCAGCCGAGAGCTGCGAACTCAACCGACCTCAGCGGCGCCTCGGCGACAGCGAAGAATTCGTCGAGCTGCGGCGGCGCGACTGATGTTGCGGACAGCATGGCGTGCGCTTGCCCGCGATGATGGATCTGGTGCTGGAAGAGATGCATCAGGAGACGGTCGCGTCGCTCGGTCTGGACGCTTGTACCGCGATTGACCCGCACGGTGCTGTCAAGTTGGTCGGGCATCAGCGCATTGCAATGAGCGATCAGACGCTGGTCGACTTTGGCCTGAGCGCGCTGCAATTCCGGCACGGAGGGATGAGGCACCCTGTTCTCCCAGGCCCATGGCCCGAGCCAGCCACCCTCGAGCGCATCGACGTAGAAAAGGTCGATGACGTAGATGTGGTTCAAGGTCAGTTGCAAACTGGGGAAGAAGCCCGTTCGCCTCGCTTCAAACTCCGTCTGGCTCAGATTTGCACATGCGTTGAGCAGGCGGTGGTTGGCCCAGGCGTTGTTGTAGGCGAAAGCGCGATAGGTCTGTACAAAACCGGCCGACATGTCTGCTCCTCACCCGTGCTCATCTGGACCATATGGCGATCTTTGCGCCTTGTCCCGGCTCCCGATTTGCGATGTCGTCACCCGCCATTTCTGCAATTCGAAAATCATCAGCTGGGTGGCCGGACGACCGGTTGCCGCATCATAGCGCCATCTCCCACTCACATTTTCGTAACGATCGATAATCTTTCCAAACTGTAAGTTGATGATGAACCCCGGCGAGCCAATGCTCGGTAGCTGGGATTCGGAGGGGGGCGCAGGTGAAAGCCTGGCCATGTTGACAAAAGATATCGCTGCTGCGCTCGGCGCGTCCCTGGTCGGTGATGGCGCAAAGGACATCGCGCGCATCGTCCATCCTGATGATGCTGAACATCCCTCTGATCTGGCAGTCGCGATCATATCCGATACGGCCGCGGCATTGACCCGCACGCGGGCCGAAGCGGCCATCGTGTCGGCCAAACGCTTGCCGGAACCGAACAGGTTTGCAAGTCTCATCGTCATCGAGCAAGGCCGCGCGGCGCTCGCCATCCTCACTGCCCTGTTCGATGGCGGGCCCGCTCGCGGAGCAGGCGTGCATCAGACCGCCGTAGTCGCGCCGGATATCGAACTCGGAGAGGGCGTGAGCATCGGCCCCTTCGTGGTGATCGGACCCGGCTCAAGGATCGGGGCCGGCACGACAATTCTCTCCCACGCCTCCCTGGGGGAGAATGTGGTCGTCGGCGCCGGCGGGCTGATCCATTCGGGTGTGCGCATCGGCGACCGTGTGACGATCGGCGAGCGCGTCATGATTCATTCCAATGCGGTGGTCGGATCGGACGGCTTCAGCTTCGCCCCCGAGCTCGGACCCCGCATGCCATATTCACCGGGATTGGAGCTCAAGCGCGTTCATTCGCTCGGTCGCGTAATTATCGGCGACGACGTCGAGATCGGCGCAAATACCACGATCGATCGAGCAACACTGCGCTCGACGCGCATCGGCTCAGGCACCAAGATCGACAATCAGGTCCAGATCGGACACAACGTGACGATCGGGACGAACTGCCTGATCTGCGGCAAAGTCGGGATCTCGGGTAGCGCGACAATCGGCGATCGGGTCAGGATCGGAGGTGGGGCCGGGATTGCCGACCACATCATGATTGGCACCGAAGCCATCATTGGGGCCGCCTCCGGGGTCGGGAGCGATGTGCCGGAAGGCCAGTATGTGTTCGGCTATCCGGCCGTCGCCATCGACCGGGCGCTGGAGCAATATCGATACCTTGGCCGCCAGAAGCTGCTTCACCGCAAGATCAACGAGATCGCCACGCGCGTGGACGAACTCGAGCGAGACAAGATGGCGCGATAAATCGCGCTGCGCGCCACCTCCAGCGACAAACGGCAGAGCCGTTTGTCGCTGGGCTGACGGTTCGAGATTCATCAATCCGCGTCGTGGCAGTCGCCGTGGCCGCGGCTGTGGTCGCAGAAGCCGCCATCGGCCCGATCGTCGCGATCGAAATCGGTGCCCGGCGTGAACGAGATGCCGCGCAACGCTTCACTGAACCCTGCGGTCTTCACCGTGGTGAAGCTCTCGCCCGCGGGCAGCGTGGTCGCGGCGAGCTTGTCGGTGATCACAACGAGCTTGTTCGGATCGGCACCCTGGTCGCCGCTGCCGCTCACGGTCGAGGTGATGGCCCAGATCGTCACGGTGCCGTCGCGGTTGACGCGGCCGGTGATGTTACGCAGCCCGTCGGTCGCGGGCGACCACGGCGAGCCGGTCACGCTGTTGGTGCCGATCGGATAGCCCGATACGGTGTAGGGCACGCCGAGGTTAAGGCCCGCCTGCAGCGTATAGGCTAGCGTCCAGGTGCCGGTCGTCTCGTTGAACACCCACTTCTGCAGGCCAGCGTTGGTTTGCGTGGCGGCCGCCGTATAGGTGTTGGAGGCCGCGCTGTAGGTCGCTGTGCCATTACCCTCGTCGGCGACATAGAGCGTCTTGGCATCGGCAAACCAGACACCGAATGGGAACATGGTCACGGTCGTGGTCTTGGCGGAATTGGTCGGGAAGCCGTGCAGCACGCACATGTTGTAGGGCGTCACGCCAAGCGTCTGCAGCTTCGTCGCATCGTAGACAATCGGCGTGGTCGGCAGCGTCGCCGAGGTCGAGGGAACGCCTGTTCCATTCGGACAGGCCAGCGGTTGGCCGCTCGCGTTGAAGCCCGAATTGTCGATGAAGTAGACGGTGTTGATGCCGTTGCCGCCGCTGCCCTTGGTCACATAGATCACGTTGTTGAACACCGTGAGCCCGCGGAAATTGGTGTCCTTGCCGGTCTTGTCGGCCTTCAACCCCAACTGGGTGACGTTGAAGCTGCCGACCGGCGTCGGCTGGCCAGGATCTGGCTGCTGGGCGAGCGGCGCATGCGCTTGCGTGACGATCTGCGCGCCGGCGCCGATGATGATTCCGTTCGGCTGCGGGTTGCCGCCATTGCCGGCATTGCCCGTGGTGTAGACCACATCGAGGCCGTGCCGGTCGTTGAGGATCGCGGCGCGGCCATTATTGCCGCTATAGGCATTGGTCTTGGTGAAACGAAAATGACCGTTCTCGTCGACGGTGGCGATGACACGGAAATAGCTCGACGGCACCGGGTTGGTCGGGTCGACCACGTCGGGCGTGTTGGAGTTGGACACGTCGATCGCACCGACCGGCGCGAGATAGCCCATGAACGAGACGGTGCGATGATCGAGCGACAGGTTGAGCGCGATCTCCGACTTGGACGAGAAGCTCGTGACCATCTGGTCGCGGTTCGCGGTGATGCCTCGCTGGGCGCTGTTCGGCACCTCCAACGACTGCACATGGTCGCCGTCAGGCCTGAGCTCGTCGAGCACGATCTTGGAGGTGACGCCGAAGGAGCCGTCGACCTGGTCATTGTTGAACACTTGCGGATAGGTGCCGCCCGAATTGGCGGTGGCGCAATTACCTGCCGTGCAGTTCGGCGGCAGCTGGGTAACGCCGGCGGTGATGCTGACCGCGTTGTTGTCATAGACCGCGCGGCTCAGGAGCAGATCGCCGGGGCGGAAATGCACGCCATCGTCGTCGGCGCGCGCCAGCGTGGAGCCGAGAGCGGTGGACGCGAGCAAAGCGAGCGCGAGGCACGAGGTGAGCGGCGGCCGCCCGGCAAACGGGCGCGATCCTGTAGTGATCATTGTTGGTATCCCAAATTGAAATTTTGCGATGCGAGGGCCCGCGCGCGAGCATGGCTGCGGCGGCCGCGCGAAATCTGCGCGCGGTCTGTTACAGGCGTGCGAAGGAAGTGCGACGGCTGTGGAAAGACGCCGCGCGATCAGACCCCGCAGACATGATCTGTCACTCTTCCGGCGCGCTCTCGATCGGATCGAACCGGCTCGTGTCAAACCCCAGCAGATTCCAGGATTGCTGCATATGCGGCGGCAGTGGTGCCGTAGCGTCGATCACGCCGCCGCGCGGATGCGGGATCACGATCCGGCGCGCCAGAAGGTGCAGCCGGTTCTGCAGGCCGCCGGGAAATTCCCAGTTCTCGCGGTTGAAATATTTGGGGTCACCGACGATCGGATGCGCGATATGCGCCATATGCGCGCGCAGCTGATGGGTACGGCCGGTGACGGGTTTGAGCGAGACCCAGGCGAGCTTGCTGCCTGCAGTTTCCACCACAGCGTAATAGGTGACCGCATGGCTTGCGCCCTCGTCGCCATGGGCTGCGATGCGCATGATGGTGTCGTCCTCGCCCTCCTCCTTCGCGAGATAGGTGGAGATGCGGCCCTGCTTCGGCTTGGGGACGCCGGCGACCAGCGCCCAATAGATCTTGCGCGCGGAACGATGGCGAAAGGCGCCGGTAAGTTGCGTGGCGGCAAAGCGTGTCTTGGCGACCAACAGGCAGCCCGAGGTCTCCTTGTCGAGCCGATGCACGAGGCGCGGCTTCTGTCCTTTGGCGTCGCGCATCGCTTCCAGCATCTGGTCGACATGGCGCGTGGTGCCGGAGCCACCTTGGACAGCGAGACCCGCAGGCTTGTTGAGGACGAGCACGTCGTCGTCCTCGAACAAGGTCATCGCCTTCAGGGCCTCGAGCGTCTTCCGTTCGGTCTCCGACAGCGAAGCCGCAAGCTTCGGCGCATCGAGCCGCAGGGGCGGAATGCGCACACTCTGCCCCTCCTCCAGCCGGTCCTTGGAGTCGGCGCGCTTGCCGTTCACGCGCAGCTCGCCTTTGCGGACGATGCGCTGGATGTGGGAGAACGACAGCCCCGGAAACCGCGCCTCCAGAAACCGGTCGACGCGCATGTTGTTTTCGTCCGCCGTCACCACGACGGTCTGCACCTTGGTCGGCAGCGCAGTGGGCTCGGCGGCGGGCTTTGGCGGTTTCGCCCCAAGGCTGGCGTGTTTCTCCTTGCGGTTTTCTCCCGGGCTCTCTTGGCGTCGTTTGGAGAACCGCGGCGGCTTTCCGCCCACACGATGGGTTTTCGGCCGCTCCGTCTGCGTCCGCTCGGCTTGCCGGAATGGGCGCTTGTCGCGCTCCTGCGCGGGACGATCGTCCCGACGGTCCGACTTTGGTTGGGTTCTCTTGATGCGACGGCTCATTTCCAGCTGACTAGCCCAAAAGACGCGAATCGTCACGGCGAAATCGTGATAATTCGGCTCGCCGATGTCTGGGGAAAGCTAGAACAACAGGACCTGCAGATCCGCCGACATCTGCGTCTTTACCTCGTCTGGCAGCAGCGTCAGGCTCGCGATGTCCGGCTTCAATACCTGTTTGACGGACGCTGCGACTGATGCCGTTGCATCCGTAAAGACAAAGCGGACCGACCCCGCCTTGCCCTTTTGGGCATCGCTAAGCTCCGAATAGTCGGAGAAGACCGACGTCGCCTGATAGCCCTTTTTCAGGAGATCGTTCTCCAGCTGCCTGGCGAGGCTCTTGGTCTTGGGATCGGTGGAATAGATCACGAGCACGGTCGAGTTGCGGTTGGCACCATATTCGACTGACGGCGCCGCGGTCGCTGTGGCTCCCGCGGCTGGCGCCATCCGCTTCTCGATATCGGCGATGCCTGCCTTGATATCCTCGAGCCGCGCATTGATCCCGGCGGCCTGCTCGGTCACCTGGCCGGTGGTCGCGGCCTGGCCGGAAAACTCCACGCCCAGTCCCTTGAAATCGAAGATCGAGAGCACCGGAATGACAAACAGCAGTGCACCGAAAAACAGCAGGCCGGCGAACGTGTTCAAGGCCGCTGGATTGCGCAGAAGCGCAATCAGGCAAACGATCATGAGGATCGTTCCGCCGATCATCGGGGAAAACCTGATGATATTATCCGCCGCCATGGCCGCCTCATGATCGCAGGAGCGGCAAAGCCTAATACAACCTTAGCGCTTATTCAATCGCACTTCCTACTTTCCTGCCCGCTCGCGCCTGAGCTTGGCCCAATAGTCCAGCCGCTTCCTGATCTCGCGCTCGAAGCCGCGCTCCGGCGGATCGTAGAAAGTCTGCCGTCCCAGGCTCTCCGGGAAATAATCCTGGCCTGAAAACGCATCCGGTGCGTCGTGGTCGTATTCGTAGCCTCCGCCGTAACCTTCTTCCTGCATCAGCCGCGTCGGCGCATTCAGGATGTGTTTGGGCGGCAGCAGCGAGCCCGCTTCCTTGGCAACCCGCTTTGCCGCGCCGAAGGCCGTATAGGCCGCGTTGGACTTCGGGGCGGTTGCGACATAGATCACGGCCTGCGCGATCGCGAGCTCGCCTTCGGGAGAGCCTAAGAAGTCATAGGCATCCTTGGCCGCATTGGCGATGACGAGCGCCTGCGGATCGGCCAGTCCAATGTCTTCGACCGCCATGCGTACTACGCGACGCGCCAGGAACAGCGGGTCCTCGCCGGCATCGAGCATGCGCGCAAGATAGTACAACGCCGCATCGGGATCGGAGCCGCGCACCGCCTTGTGCAGCGCCGAGATCAGATTGTAATGGCCGTCGGCGGATTTGTCGTAGATCGGCGCGCGGCGCTGCAGGATCTCCTGCAGCTGTGCTGCATTGAAGATCTCGTCCGGACGCGCGGCGCGCCACACTTCTTCGGCAAGCGTCAGCGAGGCGCGGCCGTCGCCGTCGGCCATGCGCACCAGCACGGCACGCGCCTCCGCATCGAGCGGCAGCTTCTTGCCTTCGACCTCCTCGGCATGGCGAAACAGCTTTTCGATCGCGACCGGGTCGAGCGAGTGAAACACCAGCACCCGCGCCCGCGACAGAAGCGCCGCATTGAGCTCGAAGGAGGGATTTTCGGTGGTGGCGCCGACCAGCACCACGGTGCCGTTTTCCATCACAGGCAAAAAGGAATCCTGCTGGGCGCGGTTGAAGCGATGCACTTCGTCGACAAAGAGCAGCGTCCCTTTGCCCATCTCGCGCCGGGCGCGGGCCGCATCGAACGCCTTCTTCAGATCGGCGACGCCGGAGAAGACTGCGGAAATCTGCTCGAAATGCAGCTCGGTGGCATCAGCCAACAGCCGTGCAACGGTGGTCTTGCCGGTGCCCGGCGGTCCCCAGAAGATCAAGGAGCCGAGCGTGCGCGTCTCCAGCATGCGCGTCAGCGCCCCGTCCGGGCCGAGGATGTGGTCCTGGCCGACCACATCTGACAATTTGCGCGGCCTTAAGCGATCAGGCAGCGGATGCGGAGCGTCCTGCTCGAGGCCTGCGGCCGTGAACAGTGACGCGCCGCTCTCGCGTGGTCGCTTCGCGCTCATCCGCCCAGCGTGACGTTGATCTGCTGGCCGCCCCGCAACAGGGTGATGCGCCACAGCCGCGACTGTTCACGCGTCACCTTGTCGAGATCGCCGGTCGTGGAGATCTTCTTGTTGTTCACGGCGAGAATAATGTCGCCCTTCTGGAAACCGACATTGGCGGCCGTGGAATCCTCTGATAGCTCCGTTACGACCACGCCCTCGGTGTCCGCATCGAGATGCAATTCGTCGGCGACCGCCGGCGAGATGTTGGAAACGGTAGCGCCCTGGAATGGCGAGCGCCCCGCGAGCGTGATCTCGTCTCGATCTCGGTCGGGCGCGGTCTCGAGTGCGACCGAAAGCTTCAGGGCCTTGCCGCCGCGGATCACATCGATCTGCGACGATCCGCCCAATGGATGGGTCGCAAAGCGGTAGTCGAAGGCGTTGGGATCCTCGACCGGCTGGCCATCGACGGCGGTGATGAGATCGGAGGCCTTGAGCCCGGCGCGCGCCGCCGGACCGCCCGGCACGACGCTCGCAATCAGCGCGCCGCTCGGCGTCTTTAGCCCAAGGCTGTCGGCGATATCGGGCGTCACGCCCTGCAGCTTTGCACCCAGCCACGGCCGTTTCACCGACTTGCCGCCGCTCTTGGCGGAAGCCACGACCACGCGCACCATGTTGGCGGGGATCGCAAAGCCGATGCCCTGCGAGCCGCCGGAGCGCGAATAGATCGCGGTGTTGATGCCGGCGAGACGTCCGGTCATGTCGACCAGCGCGCCGCCGGAATTGCCGGGATTGATCGCCGCATCGGTCTGGATGAAGAACTGATAGTCGGTGATGCCGACCTGCGTACGCGCAAGCGCCGAGATGATGCCATGCGTCACGGTCTGGCCGACGCCGAAGGGATTGCCGATCGCAATCACCACGTCGCCGACCATCAACTCATCCGAATTGGCGAAGTCGAGCGTGGGGAATTTCTCATGCGCGTCCTTCAGCCGAAGCACCGCGAGATCGGAGCGCGGGTCCTTCAGCACGATCTCGGCCTCGAACTCGCGCTTGTCAGACAGCGAGACCTTCACCTGGTCGGCGCCTTCTATGACATGCACGTTGGTGACGACAAGTCCGGAGGGGTCGACCATCACGCCCGAGCCCAGCGAGCGCTGCATCTGCTCCTGCTGTCCGCCGGGAACGCCGAAAAAGCGGCGAAAAATCGGATCGTCCAGGAACGGATTGTGGTTCTGCACCATCTTGGCCGCATAGACGTTCACCACCGCTGGCTGCACGTGCTGCACAATCGGCGCGTAGGAGAGCCTGAGTTCGGCCGCGGAGGAAGGCACGCGACGGTCCTGCGCAAGCGCGGGTGTTGCGAGGAGAGCAGAGACCAGAAGCGCTGCGGCGATACGGGTAAGCTTCATGCGGGAAATCCTGAAATTTCGTAAAGCCAGATATAGGCAGTCGGTCATCATCGGAAGCGCGAGGTTCAAGCCGCGCGCCCCTCGGCTCTCGCGGCATCCGGCGCGGACGCGCAGGATAGCCGCTCCTGATGGCTTTCGCCCCACGCCTTTAGCGTGTCGATCACCGGGCGCAAGCTCTCTCCGATATCGGAGAGGCAATACTCTACCCGCGGCGGCACCTCGGCATAGACCTTGCGGATGATCAGCCGGTCATCCTCAAGCGCCCGCAGCTGTTTTGTGAGCATACGCTGGGTGATGCCGGGCATACGCCTTCGCAATTCGCCAAAGCGCTGGGTGCCCTGCTGCAGGTGGAACAGGATGACCCCCTTCCACTTGCCATCGATCAGGTCGAGTGTCACCTCGACCGCGCAGCCCGGTCGATGAGCAAAATTCCGTCGTTTCATGAGGAGTCATCCATTAGTATCCAAACAGGCACTATATCCCTGAATTTACAGTACTTGCCAAGTTGGTTCTGCCGAGACAGTTAGGCGGTAGCTGTCAGCCCAAGACCTTCAACACCAGGAGACCAGCCATGAAGGCCGTCGGATACAAGAAACCTCTCCCCATCGATGCAGCGGACGCCCTGATCGATTTCGAGGCGCCCAAGCCGGAAGCCGCCGGCCACGACATCCGCGTCGCGGTGAAGGCGATCTCGGCCAATCCGGTCGACTACAAGGTGCGCAAACGCGCCGAGCCGCCGGAGGGCCAGATCAAGATTCTGGGCTACGATGCGGCTGGAATTGTGGACGCGGTCGGGCCGGAGGTCACCCTGTTCAAGCCGGGCGACGAAGTCTTCTATGCCGGCTCGATCCAGCGTCAGGGCACCAATTCCGAGTTCCACCTCGTCGATGAGCGCATTGTCGGCAAGAAGCCGAAGAGCCTGTCCTTCGCGCAGTCCGCCGCCCTGCCCCTGACCTCGATCACGGCCTGGGAGCTCCTGTTCGACAGGCTCGGCGCGGTGCCCGGCAAGAGTCTCGATCCGCGCACGCTATTGATCACCGGCGGCGCCGGCGGCGTCGGCTCGATCCTGATCCAGCTCGCGCGACGGCTGACCGGACTCACGGTCATTGCAACCGCGACACGGCCCGAGTCGCAGAAATGGTGCCTCGAGCTCGGCGCGCATGCGGTGATCGACCATGGGAGGCCTATGAAGGAGCAGATCGAGAAGCTGAAGCTGCCGCCGGTCGCGCTGGTGGCAAGCCTCACTGCAACCGACCAGCACTACAAGGCGATCGCCGACTTCATGGCCCCGCAAGGCAAGTTCGGTCTGATCGACGATCCCGCCGAATTCACCGTCGGCGTGTTCAAGGGCAAGGCGATCTCGGTGCACTGGGAGTCGATGTTCACCCGCTCCTCGTTCCAGACGCCTGACATGATCGCGCAGAATCATCTGCTCAACGATGTCGCCGATCTCATCGACAAGGGTGTGCTGCGCACCACGCTGGACCAGACCTTCGGCACAATCAACGCCGCCAACTTGAAGCGCGCGCATGCACTGCTGGAGAGCGGCAAGTCGCGCGGCAAGATTGTGCTGGAGGGATGGTAAGGCCATTGCCGTCATTGCGAGCCAACGGGTCCGCGCAAAGCGCGGCCCGATGACAGGCTCCGCGAAGCAATCCAGGGCCGAGCGTGCGACTCTGGATTGCTTCGTCGCTTCGCTCCTCGCAATGACGGGGTTTGATGCGGTTTCATGGTGGGCACGACGCTCACGCGCCTTTGCCCACCCTACGTCTTGTCGCGAGGCGACTCAGCCCTCTCCACGAACCCCTTGGCGAGGGCGTGGTAGACGCCCTCCTCGCAGACCAACCGTGAGGTCGCATGCGCAATCAGCGCTGCGGCCATCAGGGGCACCACCATGGCGTGGTTGTCGGTCATCTCCGTCACGATCACAAACGCCGTGATCGGCGCCTGCACGACGCCTGCGAAATAGGAGACCATGCCGAGCAGCATGATCGCGGCAACCGGCGCGCCGTGAAACAACGAGGCGACATTGGTGCCGATGCCGGCGCCGATGGCGAGCGATGGCGCAAAGATGCCGCCGGGGATGCCGCTGATCGAGGCGAAAGTGGTGGCAAGAAATTTCAGGAGACCGAAATCGGCTGACAGCGGCGAACCGTCCTCCAGCGCCGCCTTCACCTGCGCGTAGCCGGTGCCATAGATGGTGTCGCCGGAAATCAGACCGCAAATCGCAACCGCCAATCCGCAGGCAAATGCGAAGAGCAACGAATTGCGCTTGAGCGCAGGCCCTACCCGGTTCGGCAGGCCGCGCGCCATGGTGATGAGGATGCGGCTGAATAATCCGCCTGCTAGCCCGCCGGCAACGCCGCACATCGGGATCGCAAGCCAGTCCAGGCCGTTGCGCAGCGCCATCGGGGTTGAACCGAAATAGGTGTAATTGCCCATCAGCGCGATCGAGGTCAGACCCGCCGCGATTACGGTGGCGATGATCAGGCTCGAGGTGCGAGTCTCGAAGGCGCGGCTCATCTCCTCGATGCCAAACACGATGCCGGCAAGCGGCGTGTTGAAGGCGGCCGCAACGCCGGCCGCGGCCCCCGCCAGAATGAGTCCGGGCTGTCGCCGCGGCGAGAAGCGGCCAAGCGCAAACATGATGGACGCTCCGACCTGAACGGTCGGCCCTTCGCGGCCGACGGACGCGCCGCATAAGAGACCGAACAGCGTGAGGATGATCTTGCCGACCGCAATCCGGATCGAGACCAGGCTGTTGCGTGCCGCCTGGTCGGTCAGATGGCGCGCTGCGATCGCCTGCGGGATGCCGCTGCCCTGGCTGTTCGGGAAGTAGCGGTTGGTCAGGAACACAGAGGCCGCAAAGCCCAGCGGCGTCACGATGAGCGCGGCGTAGCGCGATTTCGACAGCAGGAGAGCAAAGGCGACCTGCGCCTGGTCGGCGAGCAGCGCGAGTGCAACGGCGGCAGCGCCGACCACGACCCCACCGAGCAAAAAGATGGCGCGCCGCTGCAAACGCGCGGAGGTGAGCCTCAGGCGCCGTTTCGAGCGGGTGGAGAGCGTCGGCATCATCGGCCAATGATGCCGATCAGAGGACCGGATGCAAGCCTATTGCGGGAAGCCCGATCGAACGGGCGCCATGCTCAGGCTTCCGACACGCCTTCGACAAAGATCAGCCGGCGCTCAGCGCGGTCCCCTCTCATCTTGGATGCCGCGGCATAGTCCGTCGAGGCGTAGCGCTAGCGCGCGCTGCTTCAACCGATGGAGTTGACGACACCGCCCTCGACCCTCAGTGCCGCGCCGTTCGTGGCGGAAGCCTCCTTCGAGGCGGCATAGACGACCATGTTGGCGACCTCATCGACGCTGGCAAAACGCTGCAGCAGCGAATCCGGGCGATGCTGCTTGACGAAATTGGCCGCCGCCTCCTCCACTGTCTGGCCCCTCTCCTTTGCGAGGGCCTTCAGCATCGTCTCCACGCCATCCGACATTGTCGGTCCCGGCAGGACCGAATTGACGGTGACCGCTGTTCCGCGCGTCAGCTTTGCGAGCCCGCGAGACACCGCGAGCTGTGCGGTCTTGGTCATGCCGTAGTGGATCATCTCGTTCGGGATATTGAGCGCCGACTCGGAGGAGATGAAGATGATGCGGCCCCAGTTGCGCTTGAGCATGCCGGAAAGGTAAGCGCGCGACAGCCGCACGCCCGACATCACATTGACCTCGAAGAAGCGGCTCCAGTCCTCGTCGGGGATATTGAAGAAATTCTTTGGCTCGAAGATGCCGGCATTGTTGATGAGGATATCGACGTCGGGGAGCGCCTTGAGCAGCGCGTCGCAGCCTTCGGCGGTCGAGACGTCGGCGGCCATGCCACGGACCTTGGCGCCGGAGACGGCATGCTTCAGATTGGCCACCGCCGCGTCGACCTTGTCCTGGCCGCGTCCATTGATGACGACCCCGGCGCCCGATGCCGCGAGTCCCTTAGCGATGGCGTAGCCAATGCCTGCGGTCGAGCCGGTGACGAGAGCGGTTTTGCCGGAAAGATCGATGTTCATGCGCTGTCTCCGTATGTTGCTTTGCTGGAGATATTGGCAGAGGCCGACGCGGCCGCAATCGGCGGCCGATCACGTTCGGGCTATCGCCTCCTCTCGTCGTCCTGGCGGAACGCCATCGAAAGGCCCCGTCATTGCGAGGAGCGAAGCGACGAAGCAATCCAGGGTCGTTTGCGTGGCTCTGGATTGCTTCGCGGAGCCTGTCATCGGGCCGCGCTTCGCGCGGACCCGTTGGCTCGCAATGACGGGGAAAAACAAAAAAGCGGCGCTTGCTGCGCCGCTTTTTAAACTTGCAACAAAGCGTGTCGGCTTACGCCGCTTCCGCTTCCTTCGCCTCGACCGGCCCGGAATCCTGGCCCTTGGCATCGACGTCGCGGTCGACGAACTCGATCACCGCCATCGCGGCGTTGTCGCCGTAGCGGAAGCCCGCCTTGATGATGCGGGTGTAGCCGCCCTGTCGGTCCTTGTAGCGGGGGGCGAGCACATCGAACAGCTTCTTGACCTGGTCGGCGTCGCGCATTTCGCTGATCGCCTGGCGGCGCGCGGCAAGCCCGCCCTTCTTGCCGAGCGTAACCAGCTTCTCGACGATCGGCCGCAGCTCCTTCGCCTTGGGCAGCGTGGTGACGATCTGCTCGTGCTTGATCAGCGCCGCACACATGTTGGCGAACATCGCGCGCCGGTGCTCGTGGGTGCGGTTGAGCTTCCGATGAACCCTGCCGTGACGCATGTGTAGTCTCCTTCAATTTTCCAATTGCCGCGACGGTTCGTCGGACATTGCTCAGGTGGGCTGCCTGCGTTCGCCCTTACACGATGGCCGGGAAGCTGCCCGGCCATGATTATGAGTTAAGCTCAGTAATGATCCTCGAAGCGCTTGGCGAGCTCGTCGATGTTCTCCGGCGGCCAGCCCGGCACTTCCATGCCGAGATGCAGGCCCATCTGCGCCAGCACTTCCTTGATCTCGTTCAGCGACTTGCGGCCGAAGTTCGGGGTGCGGAGCATTTCCGCTTCCGACTTCTGCACGAGGTCGCCGATATAGACGATGTTGTCGTTCTTCAGGCAGTTGGCCGAACGCACCGACAGCTCGAGCTCGTCGACCTTCTTGAGGAAGGCCGGGTTGAAGGCGAGATCCGGGATGATCTCCTGGGTGACTTCCTTGCGCGGCTCTTCGAAGTTGACGAACACGTTGAGCTGATCCTGCAGGATGCGCGCGGCATAGGCGACCGAATCCTCCGGCGTGATCGCGCCGTTGGTCTCGATGGTCATGGTCAGCTTGTCGTAGTCGAGGATCTGTCCCTCGCGGGTGTTCTCGACCTTGTAGGAGACCTTGCGCACGGGGGAGAACAGGCTGTCGATCGGGATCAGGCCGATCGGGGCGTCCTCGGGCCGGTTGCGCTCGGCAGGCACATAGCCCTTGCCGGTTGTGACCGTGAACTCCATGCGGATCTCGGCGCCGTCGTCGAGCGTGCAGAGCTGCAGATCCGGATTGAGCACGGTGATGTCGCCGACCGTCTGGATGTCACCGGCGGTGACGGCACCAGGACCCTGCTTCTTCACGACCATGCGCTTGGGGCCTTCGCCCTGCATCTTGATCGAGATGTCCTTGATGTTGAGAACGATGTCGGTGACGTCCTCACGGACGCCCGCGATCGAGGAAAACTCGTGCAACACGCCATCGATGTGCACCGACTGCACCGCGGCGCCCTGCAGCGAGGAGAGCAGCACGCGCCGCAGCGCGTTGCCGAGCGTCTGGCCGAAGCCGCGCTCCAAGGGCTCGGCAACCAGCGTCGCAAAGCGCGACGCGTCGGAGCCCGTCGTCACCTGGAGCTTGTTGGGGCGGATAAGTTCCTGCCAATTCTTCTGAATCGTCACTGTTTCACCTTTGGGCCAGCCAATCTGCCGTATCGATTGCTGGCGTTGGAAACGTCGCGGATCAAAAGCCGCGGCTGATCAAACAAAAGCAGAAACGTCGCAGGCGATAGGCTTCTCGCCTGCGACGCCAACGTCAAACGCGCCGGCGCTTGCGGGGCCGGCAACCATTGTGCGGGATCGTCGTCACGTCACGGATCGAGGTGACGGTGAAGCCCGCGGCCTGCAGCGCGCGGAGCGCCGATTCGCGGCCCGAACCGGGACCGGCGACCTCGACTTCCAGCGTGCGCATGCCGTGTTCCTGCGCCTTCTTGGAAACGTCCTCCGCCGCAACCTGCGCGGCATAGGGGGTCGACTTGCGCGACCCCTTGAAACCCATCGTGCCGGCCGACGACCAGGCAATGGTGTTGCCCTGTGCGTCGGTGATGGTGATGGTCGTGTTGTTGAACGACGAGTTCACATGCGCCACGCCGGAGGCGATGTTCTTGCGCTCGCGGCGGCGGACGCGGGTGGCTTCCTTGCCCATTTCTAACCTTTCCTAGAGATCTCAAACGCCGCCGTAATGCCAGCGGCTACACCTGTGATGGGCGAATGGTAAGCGACGAATAGCGAATAGGACGGTCCTACTCGCCATTCGCCACTCGCAATTCGCCAATTACTTCTTCTTGCCGGCGATCGCCTTGGCCGGGCCCTTGCGCGTACGCGCGTTGGTGTGGGTGCGCTGGCCGCGCACCGGCAGGCCGCGGCGATGACGCAGGCCGCGATAGCAGCCGAGGTCCATCAGCCGCTTGATGTTGATGCCGGTCTCGCGGCGAAGGTCGCCCTCCACCACAAAGTCGCGGTCGATGACTTCGCGGATCTGCAGCACCTCCGCGTCGGTAAGCTGGCTGACGCGGCGATCTTCGGGGATCTTCACCTTCTCGATGATGTCGGCCGCGATCTTCGGGCCGATGCCATGAATGTACTGGAGCGCGATCAGAACGCGCTTGTTGGTCGGGATGTTGACGCCGGCAATACGGGCCACGGACTTCTCTCCTGTCGCCGGTCCTTATCTCAAGGAGGCGGCTATAAGTTCTTGCTATCTCGGGCAGCAGGTGTCCGCAAACGCGAACACGACGCCCTACCCTCTGCTTTCCTCGGGGCGAGGCATCGTCTGAAAAACTATCCGACTTGGATGCCGCGCTTATTAATGGATTCAGGGTGGTTTCGTCAACCGCCCCTAGGCCTTAGCTCGCTTTTTCGTGAGCTTTTTCGAAGGCCCTCGTCCGGCCTTCTTGGCGCCCTTTCGGACGGCCTCGGACGCCCGCTTGACCGCCCTTCGGGCCTCCTTGGCAGCCTTTTTGGCCGCCGGACGCCCTTTTGTAACGCCGGAACGGGGCTTGCCCGCGGCCTTTGCGGCCCGTTTGGCGACCGCCTTCCCGGTCCGGGCCGGCTTTTTGGCCGACTTCCGCCCTCCGGCGGCGTTCTGCTTGGCGGAAGCAGCCTTTTTTGCCGATTTGGAGGCCATTGCGCCGATCGCATGGAGGATGCGGTTGATCTCGCGGGTGACCTCCTCGATGGTCATCATGCCATCGACGGTCAAAAGCTTGCGGCGCTCGGAGTAGTAGTGAATTAAAGGCTCGGTCTGCGAACGATAGGCGGCCAGCCGCTTGGTCAGGACCTCCGGTGTGTCGTCCAGACGCACTTCCTCGCCGCGCGCCCGCGTCTCGGCGGCCCGCTTCTCGACCCGCTCCAGCAGCGCGCTTTCGTTGACGCGGAGTTCGATCACGGCGTCCAGCTTCATGTGCTTGTGCTTCAGAAGCTCATCCAGCGCCTCGGCCTGCGGCACCGTGCGCGGAAAGCCGTCGAGGATGAAACCGTTCTTGGCGTCCGGCAGTTCGATCCGGTCGGAGATGATGCTGACCACGATCTTGTCCGGGACCAGGCCACCGGTGGCCATGACGTCCTTGGCTTGCAGCCCGACCGGGGTACCGGCGGCAACAGCCGCACGCAACATCTCGCCGGTCGAGAGCTGGACGATGCTGTGGCGCTCGACCAGCCGCTGCGCCTGGGTGCCCTTGCCAGATCCCGGCGGTCCCAGAAGAATCAGTCTCATCGGTGTTCGCCCCCCGGCGATCGGTGAGCGAAACTCACCTCTTGTTATGGGTCCCCGGCCCCGCGCGCCCTAGCGGCGGCGCCCTCTCAATTTCGACTTCCTGATCAGCCCCTCATATTGATGGGCGAGCAAGTAGCCCTGAACCTGCGCCACGGTGTCCATGGTGACACTGACGACGATCAAAAGCGACGTACCACCAAAGTAGAACGGCACCGACGCGTAGGAAATCAGAATTTCGGGTATCAGGCAGACGATCGCAAGATAAATCGCGCCGAGCACGGTGATACGCGACAAAACATAGTCGATATATTCCGCAGTGCGCTCGCCGGGACGAATGCCCGGGATAAAGCCGCCGTGCTTCTTCAGGTTGTCGGCCGTCTCGGTCGGGTTGAAGACGATCGCGGTATAGAAGAACGCGAAAAAGACGATCAGGGCGAGATAGAGAACCAGGAACAGCGGCCGGCCGTGGCCCAGCTGAGTCGTGATCCACTGGAACCATTCCGGCCCCTTGCCGGCGTTGAAGTTTGCAACCGTGGTCGGCAGCAAGAGCAGCGACGAGGCGAAGATCGGCGGGATCACACCCGAGGTGTTGAGCTTGAGCGGCAGATGCGAGGACTGGCCCTCGAACATCTTGTTGCCGACCTGGCGCTTTGGATACTGGATCAGCAGCCTGCGTTGGGCGCGCTCCATGAACACGATGAAGCCGATCACGGCGACCGCCATGATGATGACGATCAGGATCAGGCCGGTCGAGAGGGCGCCCTGGCGGCCGAGTTCCAGCATGTTGGCAAGCGCCGAGGGCAGCTCCGCGACGATGCCGGAGAGAATGATCAGCGAAATGCCGTTGCCGATGCCGCGCGAGGTGATCTGTTCGCCGAGCCACATCAGGAAGACGGTGCCGCCGGTGAGCGTGATCGCGGTGGAGAGGCGGAAGAACAGACCAGGATCGCTGACAACATTCCCTGCGCCCTCAAGGCCGACGGCAATGCCATAGGACTGGAACGCGGCCAGCAGCACGGTGAGGTAGCGGGTGTACTGGTTGAGCGTCTTGCGTCCCGCCTCGCCTTCCTTCTTCAGCGCTTCCAGCTGCGGCGAGACCGTGGTCAGGAGCTGAATGATGATCGATGCCGAGATGTACGGCATGATGTTCAAGGCAAAGATCGCCATGCGGTGGATGCCGCCGCCGGCGAACATGTTGAACATGCCGAGAATGCCGCCGGCTTGCGTGCGGAACACCTGCTCCCAGATATTGGGATCGATGCCGGGCAGCGGAATGTAGGTGCCGAGCCGATAGACGAGCAGCGCGCCGAGGGTGAACCAGATGCGCTTCTTGAGTTCGTCGGCCTTGGCGAGCGCGCCGAAATTGAGGTTGGCCGCCAGTTGTTCCGCTGCTGAGACCATGTTTTGACTTTCTCCCGCCGCCCTTGCGCCGTCATGACCGCTGACCCGAGTGGGACATCAGGCGGACGCCGGACAGTATTTGGTGCTCGGCTTCGATAAGTCCATCGCAAACCTGGCGTCACCGCCCGCGCAAGCGGAGGATGACGCAGATGTTACGCCGCCTCGCCTTCTTCCTTCGCAGGTGCGAGCAGCTTGACCGACCCGCCTGCCTTCTCGACTGCGGCCTGGGCCGACTTCGAGGCGTGGTGCACCTCGACATCGACCTTTGCCTTGATCTCGCCGCGGCCGAGCAACCGCACGCCCGCCAGGGCGCGCTTGAGCACGCCGGCCTTCACGAGTGATTCGGCGTTGATCACTGCAGTAGCATCCAGCTGCTTGGCGTCGATCGCCTGCTGAATGCGATCGAGATTGACCTCGGCGTATTCGACGCGGAACACGTTGTTAAAGCCGCGCTTGGGCAAGCGGCGATGCAACGGCATCTGACCGCCTTCAAAGCCCTTGATGCGCACGCCCGAACGCGCGGTCTGGCCCTTGCCGCCGCGGCCCGAAGTCTTGCCCTTGCCGGAACCAATGCCGCGGCCGACCCGCATGCGCTTCTTGCGCGAGCCGGCATTGTCGGCGATCTCGCTGAGCTTCATCGCCCTTCTCCTGTCTCTTACTTCTCGTCGACGATGCGAACGAGATGATGAACCTTTTCGATCATGCCGCGCACGGCCGGGGTGTCCGGCAGCTCGGAAACGCGCCCGATGCGATTGAGCCTGAGCCCGATCAGCGTCGAACGCTGCGAGTGGTGGCGGCGGATCGGGCTGCCGGTCTGCTCGACCTTGATCGTCTTAGCGGCCATTGTCCTTAACTCCGAAAGCCTGAATTAGTCCGCCGCCGCCTCGGCATCGCCGCCAACGCGACGGGCCTGCAGCGTGGACACCTTGATGTTGCGACGCGCCGCGACCGAGCGCGGCGAATCCTGGTGCTTCAGCGCGTTGAAGGTCGCGCGCACCATGTTGTACGGGTTGGACGAGCCGATCGACTTCGCCACCACATCCTGGATGCCGAGCGTCTCGAACACTGCGCGCATCGGGCCGCCGGCGATGATGCCGGTACCGGCGGGCGCCGCACGCAGGTAGACGCGACCCGCGCCGTGACGGCCGGCGATGTCGTGATGCAAGGTGCGGCCCTCGCGCAGCGCGACACGGGTCAGGTTACGCTTGGCGGCGTCAGTCGCCTTGCGGATCGCCTCCGGCACCTCGCGCGCCTTGCCGTGGCCGAAGCCGACTCGGCCCTTCTGGTCGCCGATCACGACCAGCGCCGCAAAGCCGAAGCGCTTGCCGCCCTTGACGACCTTCGCCACGCGATTGATGTGGACCAGCTTGTCGACGAACTCGCTGTCGCGCTCCTCGCGCTCCCTGCTCCGTTCGCGTCCGCCGCGTTCGCGTTCCGCTGCCATGGTTCTTTCCAATCTCTAATAGAGGCTCCGGCCTCTGTCCTTCAATCCGAAATCTGTTGCCTTAGAAGCTGAGCCCGCTCTCGCGCGCCGCATCCGCCAGCGCCTTGACGCGGCCGTGATAGAGATAGCCGCCGCGATCGAACACCACTTCCTTGACGCCCTTCTTCACGGCGCGCTCGGCAAGCAGCTTGCCGACCGCCTTCGCCGCATCGATATCGGCGCCGGTGTTGCCACGCATCTCCTTCTCGAGCGAGGAGGCAGACGCCAGCGTTTCGCCCTTCTGATCGTCGATCACCTGGGCGTAGATGTGTTTGGACGAGCGGAAGACGCTCAGCCGCGGACGGCCGCCTGCGGAGCGGCGCAACGCCAGCCGAACGCGCTGCTTGCGCCGGGCATTCGTGACCTTGTTTCTGGACATGACCGGCTCCGTTACTTCTTCTTGCCTTCCTTGCGGAAGATGAATTCGTCGACATACTTCACGCCCTTGCCCTTGTAGGGCTCCGGCGGGCGGAAGGCGCGGATCTCGGCAGCGACCTGACCGACGCGCTGGATGTCGGTGCCGGTGATGGTGATCTCGGTCGGCTTCGGCACCGCAATCGTGATGCCCTCCGGGATCGGAAAGACCACGTCGTGGCTGTAGCCGAGCGCGAGCTGCAGGTTCTTGCCCTGCATCGCGGCGCGGTAACCGACGCCGGTGATCTCGAGCTTCTTCTCGAAACCCTTGGTGACGCCGGCGACGAGGTTCGCGATCTGCGCCCGGGCCGTGCCGTAGAGAGCACGCGCACGGTTGGTCTCGTGGCGGGGCGCCACCTTCACCTGCCCGTTCTCGAACTTCACCTCGACGTCGTCATGGACGACGAACTGAAGCTGGCCCTTCGGCCCCTTCATCTTGACGGTCTGGCCGTCGACGGTCGCAGTCACTCCGGACGGCACCGCCACAGGCTTCTTGCCAATGCGTGACATGGCTAAATCCCTTCTCAGAACACCGTGAAGAGAACTTCGCCGCCCACATTCGCTTCGCGCGCGGCGTGGTCAGCCATGATTCCCTTCGGCGTCGACAGCACCGAAATGCCGAGCCCGTTGTTGACCCGCGGCAGGTTCTTCACCGAGGTGTAGACCCGACGACCGGGCTTGGAGACCCGCTCGATCTCGCGGATGACAGGCTCGCCATCGAAATATTTCAGCTCGATCTCGAGCTCGCTGCGGCCCGAGGAATGCTCGACCGAGGCATAGCCGCGGATATAGCCTTCCGACTTCAAGACTTCGAGGACGCTCGCGCGCATCTTGGAGCCTGGGGTCGTGACCTTCGACTTCGAGCGCATCTGCGCGTTGCGAATGCGGGTGATCAGATCGCTGATCGGATCGTGCGTTGACATGCTTCGACCCTCCTTACCAGCTCGACTTCACGAGCCCGGGAACCAGGCCCTTGGAGCCGAGTTCACGCAGCGCGATGCGCGACAGCTTGTTCTTGCGATAGTTCGAGCGCGGGCGGCCCGTCAGCTCGCAACGGTTGCGAATGCGGGTCGTCGACGAATTGCGCGGCATTTCCGCAAGCTTCAGGGTCGCGGCGAAACGCTCTTCCATCGGCTTGGTCTTGTCGGCGATGATCGCCTTCAGCCTCGCCCGCTTGGGCGCGGCATTCTTGGACATCCGCTTGCGCCGGTTGTTCTTCTCGATTGAACTCTTCTTTGCCATGTTTGGCTCCTGGGTATCCGCGTTTGAGATGCTTCTCAGCGTCTCACTGCCGGAACGGGAAATTGAAAGCGGTCAACAGGGCACGGGCCTCATCGTCGGTGCGCGCTGTGGTGCACACCGTGATGTCCATGCCCCAGGACTCCCCGGCCTTCTCGAAATCGATCTCCGGGAAGATGATGTGCTCCTTGATGCCGAGCGAATAGTTGCCGCGGCCGTCAAAGCTCTTCGGGTTCAGCCCGCGGAAATCGCGCACGCGCGGCAGCGCGACGTTCACGAGGCGATCGATGAACTCGTACATGCGCGCCTTGCGCAACGTCACCTTGCAGCCGATCGGCTGGTTCTCGCGCAGCTTGAAGGTCGCGATCGCGGCCTTGGAATAGTTCACGATGGCCTTCTGGCCCGCGATCAGCGAGAGGTCGGCCGCCGCCGTCTCCGCTTTCTTGCGGTCGTTGACGGCCTCGCCGACGCCCATGTTGAGCACGACCTTGTCCAGCCGGGGCACCTGCATGACGTTGGCGTAGCCGAACTTTTCGGTCAGGTGGGCCTTGATCTTGCGGTCATATTCCGCGCGCAAGCGCGGCACGTAAGCGGTCTCAGCCATCGATCTCAGCTCCCGAGTTCTTGGCGATGCGGACCTTCTTGCCGTCCGCGTGAATCTTGAACCCAATGCGCGTCGGCTTGCCGTCCTTGCCGAGATACGCGATGTTGGAGAGGTCGATCGGCGCTTCCTTGGAGATAATGCCGCCTTCCTGAGACTGGGTCTGCTTCTGGTGGCGCTTCACCAAATTCACGCCACGGACGAGCGCGGTGCCTTCGGTGGGACGCACCTCGAACACCTCGCCGGTACGGCCCTTGTCGCGGCCGCTCAGCACGATGACCTTGTCACCCTTGCGAATCTTGGCAGCCATCACAG
>Ga0307474_10000060_pt1 | contig 82230 bp, 72 predicted proteins | sample atmos_gasesECM1C_2_FD_203312 | JGI IMG/M metagenome (GOLD analysis project Ga0307474, IMG submission 203312) | Hardwood forest soil microbial communities from Morgan-Monroe State Forest, Indiana, United States - atmos_gasesECM1C_05 | ecosystem: Environmental > Terrestrial > Soil > Temperate...
CCCCGGAGAATATTCGCATGTCTACAACGCCGGCGCCTGCAGCGGCTGCCCAAAGGTCGGCCGGGCAACCTCCGAAGCCGGGACTTGCCAGTTGCGCCGGCAAGTATGAAGGCCGGTGGGAGCATGTCTCCGGTATGGGCGGCATGAAAGTTGTTTTCCGCTCGGGCAAAGCGACGATCACGGAAGGATTAGGCGGCGACATGCTGTTCGACTGCTTCACGGGCGACGGCAAGGTTGTTTTCTATAAGGCCGGATCGTTCCAGCCGTTTTCCTACGACTTCGATATCAATAACGACGGAACGCTTCAGACCCCTCTCGGCGCGATCAAGAAGATGGGGAATTGAGGGCTTCTTTTTGTGCTAACGGATTTGGGCGGGGTCCGTCCAATTTGGCATAAGGGGTCAATGCGATGAAAACCACACAGGCATGGGGATGGTTGGCAGCTGGGGTGCTGGCTCTCGGGTTGAACGGGATTTATCACGATGGTGGCGCGGATTGGGCGCGCCGGGTGGCCTGCCATGTGATCCAACGTATCGAGGAGCGAACCGGGCCCGTACTTGCGCTGGCAACAGGGCGCGCGGAGTTATTCCTGGCGCGAACTGGGCTGGCGGGTACCAGAACTGAGACCGCTTCTTGCCGGGTAGCGACATCCCTGACGAGGGTTCAGGCGAAGATTGCCCGTGCACAGGGTGGGTTTGCCCGGTACGAGGCGATGTCGGCCCGGGAAGAGGCTGCCTTTGCGCGAGTGGAAGCCAATCGCGCGCGGGTTGAAGCGCAGTTGGCCCGCGTACAAGCAATGCCGATGCATTGGGATAGCGGGCAAGTTCGAATGGCATGTCCGCGAGTGCGGGTCAGTATTCCCGAGATCAGTATTCCGCAGATCAACGTTCCGCAAATCCGTGTTCGGCAGGTCAATGTCTCGCGTGTTGAAGGTTTGGCGGATGACGATGACGAAGGGTCCCAAGATTAGGGCGGTTTAGAGTTTCTCTCCTCATGGACGCGGGCGCGGAAAAAAACGCGCCCGTTTATTTTTTTCAATCCTTCCCGCCGAGCGCGTGTCCCATCCACCCCCAAGTTCCTCGACGGTGCCCAATCCGATTCCTGTTGTGCAAAACTCAGCATTATTTTCTGTCTCTCGTCTCAAAATGAAGTTATAGTTTGAAGGCTCAGCGATTCCAAGCGACAACTGACCTGAACTGATGGCGCGGAAGCTCAATTCCACCATCTTGCAGGAAGAGTTGTATCCCCCGGGCGCCGCGCATGTGCGCGAGGACAATGCGCGGGAGGAGATCGACGATGCGCGCCTCCTTGACCTCGATGTAGACGAGGAATCGCCGTTCCTGCGCGGGCAAAAACGTGTCTCCGCCCGCCGCGGTTCGCTCCCGAAAAAAACCGCAAACCGCCTGGCGTGGGCTACCGTCGCCGCGCTAGTGATCTGCCTCGCGAGCCTGGGCGCAGCCTGGCTTTACCACTACGGCGAGCACTCGTGGCGTTTTCGCGTTGACTCGAGCGACAACATTGAAGTCGCCGGGATGCAGAACGTGACCAAGTCGCAGATCATGGAAGTGCTGGGCGCCGACATCGGGCGCAACATCTTCTTTATTCCGCTGGCCCAGCAGAAAGCGCAACTGGAGCAGATTCCGTGGGTGGAATCCGCCAGCGTGATGCGGTTTGTTCCAAACCGCCTGCAGGTTCAGATTCACGAGCGTACTCCGGTTGCCTTCGCGCGGGTCGGGCCACGCATGTCGCTGATCGACGCGGGCGGCACTTTGATGGAGTTGACCGCGAAGCGCAAATATTCATTCCCGGTGATTCTGGGAATGAATCCCGGAGAGCCGCTTTCGACTCGCGCACCGCGAATGAAAGCTTATGCCGAAATGGTGAGCGAACTGGACTCAGGAGGGGCGCACTACTCGCAGGATTTGAGCGAAGTGGATCTCTCGGATCTCGAAGATGTAAAGGTGCGGGTGAACGACCCGGCGGGCGATGTGCTGGTGCATCTGGGATCGTCGGATTATCTGCGCCGTTACAAGATTTATGTCGCGCACGCGCAGGGGTGGCGGCAGCAGTTTCAGAAGCTCGAGTCCGTCGACCTGCGCTACGACAATCAGATCATTGTGAACCCGGACATGGAACACCCGGCGAAGACCGCTGCGCTTAGTCCGGCGGCGGCCAAGACGGCCGCCATGGCGGGAGTGAAGCCAGCAGCTTTATTAACCAGAGTCGGGCCGCATGAACGCCCGGTGCCGAAGCCTGCGTTTGAATTGACGCAAAAGAAACTGGACGCGAAGACCCCGACGGCAGGGAATAAGAAGGTGGTTCTCAGGACCAAGCTGAAGAAAGCCCCGGCGAAGGCTGCTAAGGCTCGTGCACCGAAAGCGAACGCGAGTGCGAGAAAGGGAGTTCCGGCGGGACAAGAGAAAGCGACCATTGCCTCGAAGAAAACTAGCAGCGGCGGGCAAAAACCAAGTCCGGCAATTGCCAAGAGCCAGGCGAACCAGGAGCCTTCGGATTGAAGAAAAAACTTAACCACTAGAGATCGCAGAGCTGCACAGAGGACACTACGAGGACGGAAAAGCTTGATCATAGCTTCGAGAACTTATTCGCGAACTGATTGGGGCATTCGATAAGCATGGCGAACCAGCAGGGAAGTTTTTTGACGGCGATCGACGTGGGCAGCGCGAAGACTTGCGCCCTCGTGGTGGAGGTTACGGACAGCGGGCTGCGTTATCGGGGGCACGGCGTGGCAGAATCGCGCGGTTCGCGCAAAGGCGTGATCGTTGATCTGGATAAAGCCGTCGCCGCGATTCAAAAAGCGGTGGAGACGGCCGAAGATACGGCGGGCGCGGCAGTCGAACACGCCATCGTGGGCATCGGCGGGGCTCACGTCCGCGGCGTGAACAGCCATGGAGGGATAACCCTGGGCACCCGACCGCGCGAGATTGGGCGCGATGAGATCAAGCAGGCGGTAGAGCGGGCGAGGGCGATCCCTCTTCCAGCCGATCGCGAAGTGCTGCACCTGCTGCCCCAGGAATTCATTCTGGATGACCAGGCCGGCGTTCACGATCCGCTGGGCATGATGGCGGCGCGGCTCGAAGTGCGCGTGCATCTCGTGACGGCGGCGGCCAGTGCCACGCAGAACGTGATTACGGCGGTCAATCGCGCCGGTGTTCATGTGGATGACACCGTTTTTGAACCCCTCGCAGGTGCAGACTCGGTGCTGCGGGCCGATGAACGCGAACTGGGAGTTTGCCTGGCAGACGTGGGCGCCGGATCAACCGAGTTGGTCGTTTTTCTGCAAGGGGCGGTCGCGTTTACGGGCGTGATTCCGGTGGGCGGCGATCACTTTACCAGCGACCTATCGTTGGGAATGTGTACGCCGCTAGCGGAAGCGGAAAAAATAAAGAAAATTTATGGCAATGCGATCGTCACGCTGATTCCAGAGGGCAATGAAGTGGAGGTACCGTCGGTCGGCGACCGGCCTTCGCGCTTGTTGCCGCAGCGGCTCGTCGCAGAAATTCTAGAGCCGCGGGCGCGGGAACTGTTCGAGATGATGCGCGAAACTTTGCGCCAGAGCGGCATGTTTGATGCGTGCCTGGCGGGCATCGTGCTGAGTGGAGGAGGGTCGCGCCTGCCAGGAATTTTCGACGTGGCGGAATCTGTGCTGCGCAAGCCAGTGCGGCTGTCGTGGCCGACGCCGCTGGCGAAAATGCCGGCTTCTCTCGCCGAGCCGGAGTTTGCGACCGTGCTGGGAATGGTGGCGTATGGACAACGGGCGCGCGTGGCCCGCGGCTTTCAGGGAGACCGGTGGGGATCGAAATTGAAGGCGTTGTTGGTGGGGTGAAAAGAGCAGGGTTCAGTGATCAGGAGTCAGTGGTCAGTAAACCCCGGGTAACAACGGCGCTTTTCTTCGCGCTCTTTGCGGATTTTCTTCACGTACTTTGCGGGAAAGGCTTTTCCGGGCAAAAAACGAAGCCTTTAACGCGAAGGCCGCAAAGAACGGCCGCGAAGGTCGCAAAGAGAGAGAAAGAGAAAGACGCGGAAGATCGTAGCGGGGACGAAATTCAAACTTAGGGTGAACAAATGAAAAAAGATTCGAGCATTCGCATCAGCTTCAACGAAGAGAGCCTCAACGACGCCAAGATCAAAGTGATCGGCGTGGGCGGCGGCGGCGGCAACGCGGTCAATCGCATGATTGATGCCGGAGTCGAGGGCATCGAGTTCATTGTCGCCAACACGGATTTGCAGGCGCTGCGCCTGTCGCGCGCTCCCGTGAAGCTGCAACTCGGCGTGAAGCTCACCAATGGGCTGGGCGCGGGGGCGAACCCCGAAGTCGGGCGGAAAGCTGCGCTCGAGGACTCTGACAAAATCATCGAGGCGCTCGAAGGCGCCGACATGGTGTTCGTCACCACCGGCCTTGGCGGCGGCACCGGCACGGGTGCGGCTCCCATCATTGCTTCGCTGGCCAGTGAGATGGGCGCGCTGACAGTGGCGGTCGTTACCAAGCCGTTTTCGTTTGAAGGGAAGCGCCGCATGACGCAGGCGGAGAAGGGAATCGCTGAACTTATGGAGTCGGTAGATACGACCATTGTGATCCCCAACGAAAAACTGCTGGCCGTCGCGGAAGATGCGGGGTTCTTCGAATCCTTCCGCATCGCCGACGACATCTTGCGCCAGGGAGTGCAGGGAATTTCCGACATCATCACGATCCCGGGCATTATCAACCGCGACTTCGCCGATGTGAAGACGATCATGGCGCGGATGGGCTATGCGGTGATGGGAACAGCTACGGCGAGCGGCCAGAATCGCACAGCCGAGGCGGCGCAGCGAGCCATTGCCTCTCCGCTGTTGGAGGCTGGTGCGATTGATGGAGCGCGTGGCATCCTGATCAATATCACTGGCTCTGCTTCCCTGAAGTTAGCCGAGGTGCAACAGGCTTGTACAATTATCCAGAGCGCGGCGCACGAGGACGCCAACATCATTTTCGGCGCAGTGATGGATGAAAAGATGAAGGACGCCGTCAAGATTACGGTGATCGCCACCGGCTTCGGCGAAATCAAAGGTGCGCGGCAGCGGCACATCGAGGTGCGCACCGATGTCCGCACATCTTTTGCCGCTGCGCACGACGATGCAATGCGTCTCGATGACATGGATTTCCCCGAGCCCGTAGGTCCGGCTCAACCACCGGCCTCGGCGTTTGCCCAACAGCCGGAGGTAAGGATGGACGAGCTCAGTGGGGAGCCGGTTGCGATGAACTATTCCTCGGCGGAGGTGATTTCACTGGATACCATGCGCAGCGCGATGGTGGCGAACTTCGAGCAGGCGGACCTGGATGTTCCGGCGTTTTTGCGGAAGCGTGGAGAAGTCATGTGAGCCTGACTCGCACCCGGTTTTACGAAGTGAAAGGCTTTTGCCACATGAGGCAGTATCTTTTCAGTAATGACGTAACGTTACCGAAGGCTGGGGTACGGAAGTAATTCCCGTATAAGTCCTTGTTCCAAAATGGGTTACATTGAAATTACATTTTTCTTCGATTTGAATTTTAATGTTGCCTGCAGGGTGATAACTTCCGTAGTATCAACGAAGTCGAGCGAAGTGTGCAGTCAAGACCGGCAGATTGGCACCCATCGTGCATCAAGTAGGTAAGTACAGGTGAGCCGGAGATCAGAGGGATCGAACTCAAGATGTGGAATTCAACAGCTCGCGCTCTTCGTCTCGTAGCACTTTTGGGAGCACTTTGTTTTGTACCGGTAATGTGGGCGGCGCACGTCAATCCGCACACGTTGAATCCCACAAAATCGAAATCCACGAAAGTCAACGAGAGTCAGCACACGAAGCGGCGCATGCGCCACCTCGCCCGCGGTCGCAGCGGAACTGGCTCGACTAGCCACAGCGCAAGCTTGACCCGGGCCTCAGTCAGCACTCCGCGTCGTCGCTATCACGAGCGCTTCTTCGTGAGTTCGTTTGCGGAGGGAATCGCGGCTGGCGATATCACGGAAGGCGAAGACCCAGTTGTGCGCCAGGCGGCCATTGATGCATTGGGCAACATGAATGGCACCGTGGTTGCCATTGAACCGACTAGCGGCCGGGTGCTGGCAATGGTGAACCAGAAACTGGCGCTATCGAGCGGCGCGCAGCCGTGCTCGACCATTAAACTTTCCGTGGCTTTGGCTGCACTGAACGAGGGCTTGATCTCGCGAGATACCGAGGTCTCTCTCGGAGGCCGCAGCCGGATGAATCTCACCGAAGCGCTGGCGCACTCTAACAACGCCTACTTCGAGACCCTTGGGCGCAAGCTGGGTTTTGAAAAAGTCGCTTACTATGCCCACCAGTATGGATTAGGCGAATTGGCCGGTTACGACATTTCGGGAGAGCAGTTGGGCGCCTATCCCGACGAAGTGATTCCCCAAAAGCTGGGCGGCGTCGGCAAGATGTGTTCCTTCGGCGAGGGAGTTTCGATGACGCCCCTGCAGTTGGGCGCAATGGTTTCGGCGATCGCCAACGGCGGTACTCTGTATTACCTGCAGCATCCGACCACATCGGAAGAGATCACCGCCTTCCAGCCCCGCATCAAGCGCCAACTCGATATCGCACCCCTGATTCCCGAAATCTCAGTAGGCATGGCGGGCGCCGTGCAGTACGGTACTGCACGCCGGTTAGGTCTCAACTTCAATGAGGAAGAGATCCTGGGCAAGACCGGAACTTGCTCCCACGCGGGAACGCGCTTCGGTTGGTTCGCCTCCTACGCCAACACCAACAGCGGACGCATTGTGGTGGTCGTGTTTCTGCAGGGTGGACGGCCGACGTTCGGCCCCAAGGCGGCCGAGATCGCCGGACTGATGTATCGCAATCTCTTCGATCACAACTTTTTCATCGCGGGCGCACCACGGCAGACCGATACGGCCGCCTCCAGACCGTAGGCGCGAGCTTTCCTAAATAACTATTTCTGCTGAAAGCCTCTTGTGAGAGGCTTTTCGTTTTTTCCGCGGGCCCCCGAGACGCACCTTCGTAGATGCGCCAGCCTGCAGTTCATGTTACGGGCCGAACCTGCAAGCGATTAGAGGTTCCTCACAACAAACTGCCGAATGCTGCCGATATGCCATAAGAGGCGTCGCGCCCAGATCCGCGGATCCAGAGCGATGGCCTTTTCCGAAACTGTAAGCAAGCCTTGCGTCCCGGATCACGATGCATTCGATGACGACAATCAGCGGCAGCTACGATTACCGATTGGTGGCTCTTTCCATTTTGCTGGCCACCGTCGCGTCGTACGCGGCGCTGGACCTTGCCGGGCGGGTTACCTCGACGCATGGGCGGGCGCGGGCACTCTGGCTTCAAGCCGGGGCTTTCGCCATGGGCCTTGGAATTTGGTCGATGCACTACGTTGGCATGCTCGCGCTAAACATGCCGATGCCGGTCTATTACCACGTCCCCACAGTTGCGCTTTCGTTGCTGGCTGCAATTCTTGCTTCAGCCGTGGCCTTGTTCGTGGTCAGTCGGCCGAAGATGGGCCTGCGGCACGTAGTCATCGGTAGCGCGATCATGGGCGGTGGAATCGCCACCATGCACTACATCGGCATGGCCGCGATGCGTTGCGCGGCAATGATTGCCTATGACTGGAAGATAGTAGGGCTGTCCATTGCGCTGGCGGTCGCGATCTCGCTGGTTGCACTTCAACTTGCGTTCCGCGTGCGCGAGGATGAGACGACAAGCCGGCGCAAAATAATCAGTGCGCTGGTCATGGGGAGCGCGATTCCGCTGATGCACTATACCGGAATGTGGGCTGCGACTTTCCGTCCTTCCCGCGCTGTGCTTGACCTGAAGCATGCTGTCAGCATTTCGACGCTGGGCATTGTGTTGATCAGCGCCGGCAGTTTCTTAGTTCTCGCAGGCGCTATTGCCTCGTCGTTCTTCGACAGGCTGATCACTACGCAGAAGGGCCATCTGGACACAGCCAGAGAACGCGAGCTTTATTTCCAGACCATGGCAGACGGCGTGCCGGAAATTATTTGGACCGCCGATCCCACCGGGGCCGATGATTTCTTCAATCAGAAGTGTTTTGACTACACCGGGATGACCTTTGAGCAGATGCGAGGTTCGGAATGGAAAGCTATCGTTCATCCGGATGACGTGGGTGACTGTTTCGCGAGGTGGCAGCAGGTGTTACGCATCGGCGAGCCCTATGAAGTCGAATATCGCTTGCGCGCCAGGGACGGGACCTTCCGCTGGTTCCTGGGGCGGGCAAACCCGATCCGAGACAGCCAGGGAACAATTATCAAGTGGTTCGGAACCTGTACCGATATCGAGGGCCAGAAGCAAAGTCAGCAGATTTTGGAGCAACAGATTCTGGAACGCACCACGCAGTTGGCCGAAATGAACGAGCGGTTGCAAGAAGAGATGATCGAGAAGGACTTTGCCCGTACTGAACTCGATCTGCAGAACGACCGGATGATGCGGGAGCTAAAAGAACGTTCTCAGCGCGCCACAATGTTGGCAAAAATGGGAGAACTGCTCCAGAGTTGCATCAGCCGGGAGGAGGTTTTCGGCGCTGCCCTCGGTTTCGCTCCGAAAATATTCCCAGCGGTTCCGGGAGCTATTGCGATGCTGGATTCCTCCCGGACTCTTACAGAAGTGACCGGCTCGTGGAACGAGTGCCAACTTCCCGCTCAGGTCTTTGAACCTGTGTCCTGCTGGGGCTTGCGCACGGGACATCCGCATCTGGTGCCGGAAGGGGATTCGACGGCGCGCTGCGGCCACGCCGCCGGAGTGAAAAATACGTACCTATGCATTCCGATCCTGGCTCAAGGCGAAACCCTGGGCGTGGTCCACTTTCAGGCCACCGACGAAGTGCCGAACCTGGACTCCTCCGAGCTTTCGTTCAAAACGACATTTGCCGGACAAGTGGGCCTATCACTCGCCAACATACGATTGCGCGAGGCCTTGCGTACGCAGTCGATTCGCGACCCGTTGACCGGGCTGTATAACCGCCGTTATCTAGAGGAGACGCTAGATCGTGAGGTACGGCGGGCCGGCCGCGCGGGCCAGTCTCTCGGTTTGCTGATGATTGACCTCGACCATTTCAAAAACTTCAATGACACCCATGGCCACGACGCTGGCGATGCTGTCCTGCGGGAGACCGCAGCATATCTGGCTGCCGGCATTCGGGCGGAGGATTTTGTTTGCCGCTTCGGGGGTGAAGAATTCGTCGTAATCCTGCCCACGGCCGACGTGGAAGCATCGCGAGCAAGAGCCGAGCGCTTGCGATCCAAGTTGAGAGACTTGCCGGTAATGCATCAAAGCAAGACGTTAGGAAGGGTAACTATTTCCGTGGGTGTCGGGGCATTTCCCCAACATGGAACGTCGCCGAAAGAGTTGATGGCATCGGCCGATGCCGCCCTTTACGAGGCCAAGCGTCTGGGGCGCGATCAGGTGGTCATCGCTACGGCCCGAGCCCCAGAGGGCGCGCCGCCGGGAGAAGCGAAAACCGCGGCCGCGTGGACTTAGTGCCGCGTTTTTCCGCGTTACTTCTTCCGTTCGTCGCGTTCGACGACTCCGTCTTTGATGTTGATGATGCGATGAGCGTAGTCGGCGATGTCATGCTCGTGAGTGACCAGGACAATGGTGTTTCCCTCGCCGTGCAGCCTATCAAACAAAGCCATGATCTCATTGCCGGTGGCCGAATCCAGATTGCCCGTAGGCTCATCAGCCAGGATAATGGAAGGCCGATTCACCAGAGCGCGCGCCACCGCAACGCGCTGTCGCTGGCCGCCTGAAAGCTCATTCGGCTTGTGGGTCATGCGCTGTTCCATACCAACCGCGGTCAGTGCAGCTTTGGCGCGTTCGATGCGCTCGCCCGTCGGTACACCGGCATAGATCAGCGGCAGTTCGACATTATGCAGGGCAGTGGCGCGAGCCAGCAGGTTGAAAGTCTGGAAGACGAAGCCGATTTCTTTGTTTCGAATGCGCGCCAGTTCGTCGTCGTCCAGCTCGCTCACTAACTGGCTGTTGAGCCAATACTCGCCCTTGGTGGGTGTGTCGAGGCAGCCGATAAGATTCATCAGGGTCGACTTGCCCGACCCGGATGGTCCCATGATTGCAACATACTCTCCGCGCTCGATGCGGAGGTTCACTCCCCGCAGCGCGTGAACCTGCTGCTCCGAGCCCATGTCATAGGTCTTCCACAGATCTTCGGCCGCGATCATGCAAGACTGCGGCGGTGGTACTGCGACTCCGTTATGCGGCATGCTGATAACTTCGGCGGTTGCCATTTTTTTCTCCTGCTCCGGCGCCACTGGGTTCTCCGAGATGAAATTCGACTCCGAGGGCCTCGCTCAATCCTTAAAGCTTTTAAGGCTGAATACTTTATCCTCAACCCAGTCCGGCTCTACTTTGACGTACGAAGGGAGTGAAGGTTATGTTTCATCTTCTTTCTTGGGAACCGAGTTATCGATTTTCACACCACTCCCTGAACGAATTGTGCGCAAAATCTTGTAACTTCCCGTGATAATCTCATCCCCCTCATTTAAGCCGCTGAGAATCTCGATATCGCTGTTTCCGGCGATGCCAGTAGTGACCGTTACGAACTCCGCCTTCTTGTTGCGAACTACGAATACTCCCTGGATATCCTGCTTCTGATCCTTCTCCTTGAGCGAGGATTCCTTGGGAGCAGGAGCGGCTGCGTGGACCGAGCCAGGAGCGGCTTTCTCCTGCTCGAGTTGTGCTTTGGTGCGCACTGAGAGCGCCTGGATCGGAATCGACAGCGCATTGCCGCGCGAAGCTGTCGTGATCTTGGCAGTGGTCGAAAGTCCTGGCCGCAAATCCTCAGGAGGATCGTTTATCGTGACGACCACTTTGAAATCTTTCGCTTCCTCGCTGGCTGTGCTCTGCTGTGACGTTGCGACGCCCGTCGAACGGACGATAGCGTTGTCCCCGATTTCTGAAACCGTACCGCGAAACACTTTCTTAGGAATTGCATCGACCGTCACCTCGGCCGACTGGCCCAGATGCACATTCACAATGTCGGTTTCATCCACCTTTACCTCGGCGGTTATGACGGACATGTCTGCAAGCGTTAGCAAGGTGCTCCCAAGCGCGTTTTGAATGCCGATCACCACGGATTCGCCCTCGCGCACCGGAAGATTGGTGACCACTCCGTCATAGGGAGCGGCGTAGGTGGTCTTCTGCAGCACATCGGCGACCCGGGCAAGATTCGCGCGAGCCATTCCCACATGCTTGTCAGCGGAATCTTTCTGGGCCTTTGCCTGGGCGACGCGCGCTTTAGATTGCCCCAGGCCCGAACCGGCAGTGGCCCATGCATTTTGACGGCTATCGAAGTCGGATTTCGAGATTAGGCCGTCCTTATACAAGCTCTGGGCGCGCTCCCAATCCAGCTTGTTGCGGTCATAGTCGGCCTGGGCGCGCAGCAAATCGGCTTGCGAAGTGTTCAGCGCAGCATCGGCGGCGAGGGCGTCGGTTTCAGCGGCTTGCACCGAAGCCTGATTCGCGCTCACATCCGCGGTGGACTGCACATTTTCCAATTGCGCCAGCAATTGCCCCTTCTTTACATGATCTCCTTCATGAACGTACAGGTGAGTGATCTTGCCATAGGCATTGGCACCGATGTTGACGTATGTCTTCGGCTTGATCTCGCCTGAGGCGCTCACTACTGAGAGCAAATCCTGGCGCTGCACCCTCCCAGTTTGCACCGTGACGACATTCTTTCCACTTTGATGGACGGTGATGCCGACGATCATGCCCAACACCACCAGGGCGCCGATGCCGATCGCGATTTTTTTCCAAACTTTCATCGTTCCAGTCACTTTCCGGGCCTTTAGGGTTTCTCGTAGTTCGGAATTGAACGATTCTAGCCACGGCGATTCTAAATGATCTTGCGGACACACTCCCGAATACGATCCTGGTGACAGAAAAGTTCCGATGTGAGAGTGCTGTACGCGAGAACCGTCTTGGAATCCAAGAGCTGAGAGTACCCGAATCCGGAAAGCGTAATTATAGCGTGGCGCGGGTCTCGTCGAAATTGCCATTCGGATTCCTACCGTCGTCTCATGTTTTCGGCGGTTTACCGGGGGGTGAAAAAGCAGTGCTATGGTGCGAACCGCTTTAGGCAACCTGAGGCAGGTCCCTTGCATCCAGCATATTGGTCGACGCAGTACTCCAATCCATTCTCTTTGCATGACTTAGCTTGCGTTCGACTGATGGAGAGCCTAGAATAGCGGAAACCAAGTTCGTATTGGTAGGAGTCCCTATCATGTTCCGGGCCGGATCAAAATATCTTCTCTCATTTCTTGCGTGGACGATTGCGGTTACGGCTCTTACTACCATGGCCGGAGCCCAGACCGATAAGCCTGCCGTACCCAGCGATCCCAAGTCCAACGCGACCGTGACCGGCTCCCAGGACCAACCCAGTGATGAGATCGACCCCCTCAAGCGCCAGCCCAATGAGAAGCAGAAGAAGCAGCAGAAGAAATCTCTGAAGATCGAGCTCAGCAAGACCTATAAGAAGTGGCTGAACGAGGATGTCGCCTGGATCATCACGGATGAGGAACGAGCGGCATTCAAGCAGCTGTCGAATGATGAGGAGCGCGACAACTTTATTGAGGCCTTCTGGCAGCGCCGCGACCCCACTCCTGATACCGAAGAGAACGAGTACAAGGAAGAACACTACCGGCGCATCGCCTACACAAACGAGCATTTTGCCGCGGGAATTCCGGGTTGGAAAACGGATCGTGGACGGATCTACATCATGTATGGTCCGGCCGACGAGATTGATGCGCATCCTTCCGGAGGCACTTATGATCGACCCATGGAAGAGGGCGGCGGCACCACCTCCACCTTCCCATTCGAAGACTGGCGGTATCGCTACCTGGAAGGGATTGGACAGGAGGTAATCATAGAGTTCGTCGATACCTGCATGTGCGGCGAATACCACATGACACTGGACCGGTCGGAAAAGGACGCTTTGCTGGAAACCCCGAATGCAGGATTGACCCTTTACGAGCAAATGGGTTTGTCTAACAAAGCAAGCCGTTTCTCGGGGGGTGGCTTAGAAAGACTTGGAGCTGGGCCGGATAGTTCGAGCCTGCAATCCAAGCAATTCGATCGTCTGGAACAGTTTGCCAAGCTGCAAGCGCCGCCTCCGGTGAAGTTCAAGGATCTGGAAGAGATCGTTAATACCAAGATTATTACGAATTTGATGCCCTTCGATGTGCGCTCAGATTTCGTGAAGGTTACCGGCGATACCGTTCTGGTGCCGATCACGGTCCAGATGAAGTATCGCGACATCACCTTTGCGAACAAAGACGGAGTGCAGCGCGGAACGGTGAACATTTTTGGCCGCGTTACCACTCTGACCGGGAAGGTTGTCCAAACCTTCGAAGACACTGCCCAAGTCGATGTTCCAGCCGAGTTGTTGCCGCGCACCGCGGAGAACTCCTCGGTATATTGGAAGGCACTTCCCCTGCGTCCCGGGCGCTATAAAATTGAGATCGCGGTCAAGGATGTGAACGGCGACCGCAAGGGTGTGTGGAGTCGCGGCGTCGTGGTGCCAGAATTCTCCGACGATAAGCTGTCCACCTCTTCGCTGATCGTTGCCGACCAGATGGAAGCCGTGCCCACCAAGGATGTGAGCACCGGCAACTTTGTTATCGGACTAACGAAGGTTCGGCCGCGCGTAGCTCCCGCAGATGGCAAACCCGCACTCTTCAAGAAGAGCAGAGATCAGAAAGTAAACTTCTGGATGCAAGTCTATAACCTGGGAGTGGACGAGAAGACTCATAAGGCTTCCGCAACTTTTGAGTTCAACATCGTCAATATGGCGACCAATAAGCCGGTCGTGCAAAAGACGGAGTCCACCGATCAGATGGGCAATGTGGGTGAACAGGTGACCCTGCAGAAATCGATAGCCTCGGCCAATTTGCAGCCGGGAATTTACAGGATTCAGATTAAAGTGAACGACAACGTTTCCAAGCAGACTGTTGATCCGTCAGCGACGTTTGCTGTAGAGTAGCGGGCAACTTGTTTCCCGGGGGTTGGAGTGAAGATTCGCCAGCTCGGATTATGGGCGGTGATCGTGGGTTTGTCGCTTCCCGCGTGGGGCGGAGCCCGGCCCGGCGAGATCTCGGGTTATGTGTACAACCCGTCCGGCCTGCCTCAGATGGGCGCCATCGTTGAGATCATCGGTGCCGCTGCGCAGACTCTGACAGTGTTTACGGACGTGGCGGGATTCTACTCTGCAACTGATTTGGTTCCGGGGTTTTATTCTGTCAAGGTGTCCGCTCCCTCCTTTCTCCCCGCGATGGTTGAGAAGATTGGTCTGAAAGCCGGAACCAGCGTGCGTGTGAATGTCACGTTGAGCACGCTGCTGAATGCTATGCGCGTGGGGCCACTTCGCAATGGTACGGACGATGACGACTGGAAATGGACTTTGCGTTCCGTGGCAAACCGTCCTGTTTTGCGGGTCTTCGACGGCCCTCCAACGGAACAGCAGACCCACGACCTGAAGGCCAGCCTTTCTTTCCTTGCCGGTTCGGCCGCGGACGGTTACGGTAGCGGATCGGAGATGAGCACAGGTTTTTCTCTGGAGCGCTCCATCTTCTCCGTCGATCGGATCGGACTCAGTGGAAATGTTGGCTACGGTGACGGCTTGCCAGCGGCCGTTCTGCGGGCAATGTACTCCCATCGCCTGCCAGATGGTACTGGCCCGACAATGGCAGTAACCATGCGCCACTTCGCGCCCTCCGACCCTAATCTGCACTACGCTTCACTACAGGCTCTCGCTCTGAATGCCGGAGAGAACATCGCGCTCGGGGACGTGCTGGAGTTGAAGTTTGGCAGCGAACTCCAAACCATCCAATTTCTCGGCCGCGTAACCGCCTTCCGGCCCTATGGTTCGGCTGACCTGCACCTGTCGCCCAATACGCTCGTCGAATATGCTTACGCCACCTCACTGCCGAATACACAGGCTCAGAAGGGTTACGATTCCGCGCCCGCTGATTTGAGTGAAGCCGATCCCCGCGTCAGCATGAATAATTTCCAGACCAGGCTGGAGCGCGCTCATCATCAGGAAGTGAGCCTCTCACACCGCCTGGGTAAGAACAGCGTGCAATTCGCGGTTTTTAGTGATCGTGTAGCCAACACGGCGTTGACCGGCGCCGGCGAAGTGACCGCCGCGGGCGGCTTTCTGCTTCCCGACGTATATTCGGGGACTTTCAACTACGCGGGCGACACCCTGGATACCCGTGGTCTACGTGTTGTGCTGGAACGGAAATTTTCTTCCGACCTCACTGCCACGCTGGATTACGCCTATGGTGGCGCGCTCGACCTGACCAAGCCTGACGTCGAAATCCAGCAAGCCCGGCAATGGATCAGCACCCAGCGCCGCCACGCACTCGCAGCCAAGCTCAGCGGAACGTTGCCTAAGTCCCACACGCATTGGGTTGCGTCCTACCGCTGGGTGAATGGTGCCGCATTGACCCCGGTGGATATGTTCAATTCCTCGCCGGGACAAAGCGACCCTTTCTTCAATCTCTTCCTCCGCCAGCCGATTCCCACCATGGGTTTTCTGCCCGCTCACATGGAAGCGCTTGTGGACGTGCGAAATCTTCTCGCCCAAGGTTACGTTCCGGTCATGGGTCAAGACGGCCAGACGGTCTACCTGGTTCAATCTGCTCGCGCGGTCCGCGGCGGCGTTAGCATCACGTTCTAGTTCAGAATTTCTCCGCCGTTTTCACGGATCCGAGTCCCCCCCAAAATGCCATCGGAACCAACTTAGTTAACCCTCGCTGCGATTCTTAGGGTTACTGAGGAGTACTCAGCATTCATAAAATCTATTGCGCCGATCAGAACTCAATGGTTGACTCTTGGGATAGGGTTCCGATAATGTTTGCTGTGCGCCGGGGCGCTGCATCTTATACGTAAGCAAGGAATTGCAGGTCTCCGTAGGCCTGAAGGTCCGCCCGCCGCGCCAGAGGTACCCCCTTAAACTGATTCGCTTCGAGGAGATTCTATGAGAGTGCGTATCGTCCTGATCTTTGTGCTTCTGGCCGCCATCAGCCTGTCGGCGCAGACCTTCCGCGGCACGATTCTCGGCACCGTCACTGACCCATCAGGCGCTGTACTAGCCGGAGCCAAAGTGACCGTGAAGAACTTGGGCACAGGACTGGAACGCACCACCGAAACCAGCGCCGACGGCAGCTACTCGCTTCCCGAGTTGCCCATCGGCACCTACGACGTGACTGTCGTCCAAACCGGCTTCCAGACCTTCGTGACCAAAGAGGTGACGGTGGACGTCTCTACGGAGCGTCGCGTCGATGCGGTGATGAAAGCTGGCCAGGTCTCAACCAAGGTGGAAGTTTCCGGCGACTTGTTGCCCCAGGTAGAGACGACAAGCAACGAACTCGGTGGCGTGCTTACACAGGCCGAGGTCAAGGATCTCCCCATCAATGGGCGCGACTACACCAAGTTGATCTTCCTGAACCCAGGGGTGGCTGGTTCACCCGACCAGATCTCTGACTCTCCCGGTTCTTACGGTGAATTTTCGATGAACGGAGCGCGTGGCCGCTCCAATAACTATCTCCTTGACGGCACCGATATGAATGATGGCTACCGCAACGATCCGGCCATCAATCAGGCCGGCGTATTCGGAACGCCTTCCGCCATCCTGCCCATCGATGCCATCGCCGACATGAATGTGCTTTCCAACTTTGAGCCGGAATACGGTCGAAACGGTGGCGCAATCGTCAACATCGTCACCAAGAGCGGAACCAATGCCATTCACGGGGATGTTTTTGAATATTTCCGAAACAGCGCCCTCGATGCCCGGAACTACTTCGATTCGTCGTCTTCGCCCAAGGCTCCGTTCCACAACAACCAGTTCGGCGGATCGATTGGCGGGCCAATCGTCAAAGATAAGACATTCTTTTATCTCGACTATGAAGGCCAGCGCGAGAGAGTGGGTGTGGTCAGTCTGGCGTGCGTGCCAACTCCAGCGTTTATCGCTGCAGCTACCGCGAACGTCACAGGCGCGGGCGGAACTGTCAGCCCAGTTGGTGCGGCTTTGGCCAACTTCTATCCTCACAATCCCGCAAACTACATTCCCAATACTTATGCCATGGACGGCGGGTGCTTCAACACTCCCACCATCACCTCCACAACCCAGTACACTCCCGACTACACCGCCATTGCTCCATCATTCAACAATCTGAGCAGTGTGATCGCGAAGATTGACCACTCCTTCAACCCGAATAACAACATCACGGGCCGCTACTTCTTCGGCGACAGCACCCAGCAGTTTCCCCTTGCCCTGAATGCGACCGGCGGCGAGCTTCCCGGATACGACACCGTAACCCCTACACGAGTTCAGTTGGTTTCTCTCTCTTATGTGAAAGTATTTTCCGGGAATAAAGTAAATGAACTGCGCTACGGCTGGAACCGCTTCGCTGAGGGTTTTTTCCCGCAAGACCAAAGTTTTAATCCCAGCAGCATCGGCCTTTGCAATGTGCCCATAGCTTTTGGCACGTGTAACTCGTCCGGGTTGCCGATTCTTCTTCTTGCTCCCACGCCAACCGGCAGTTCTTCGTTCTTCTCGCAAATTGGTGCGACCTCAGGCGATCCTCGGCACCGTGTCGACAGCAACAATCAGGTAATTGACAGCTTTTCGTGGAAGATCAACAAGCACGACGTAAAGTTTGGCGGTGAGTTCCGTAGAACCAGTATCGAACAGTACCTCAACAAATATTCTCGTGGACGCCTCCGTTTCGGTTCTCTGGAGCAGTTGCTCCAGATGATTCCATCGACGAGCAACTTTTCCACCTTTGACTACACCGGCGATACTCTACGCCACACCTACCAGAATGGCTTCGGCTTCTACGTGCAAGACGCCTACCATGTCACCCCGCGTTTGGTCGTGAACTATGGTCTGCGCTGGGACTACACCGGTGTTGTCGCCGAACGAAACCACCTCTTTTCCGACTTCATTCCCTCGACAGGCGCTCTCGAACAAGTCGGTCCTGGCGGACTTCCCAATCTCTACAACCCGGATAAGAAAGACTTTTCACCGCGAGCCAGCGTCGCGTGGGATGTGACCGGAAAGGGCAAAACGGTTCTGCGCGCGGGGTACGGCCTCTTCTTCGACGCCTTCTCGCAGGACATGGCGCTGGGCCACCTGCCCTATCCGACCTTTTTTGCCCCTGGCCCTGCGTATAACAACATCGGGCCCGATCCCATACAGATGGCAAACCTGAATCCAGCCGCTGTAAATGGGGCAGGGGTATATATTCCAGGAACTCCTCTTTATGGAGCGCCCGGCTGTGGAGTGGAGTGCGATATTTTCTCCTTCGATCGCAACATTAAGACGCCATACATGGAGAATTACAACCTGAACTTCCAGCAGCAGTTGGGCAGCAAGGTTGCGCTGCAGATTGGGTACGTTGGATCCCAAGGGCACAGACTCTTCCGATTCTTTGATCTGAACCAGCCCAGCCAAGCGACGATAACCGGCTGCGATTTGGGTCAACTGCCTGTATCCACCGGTTGCAAGCCTGGTATCAATGATTTCACCGTTGTGCGAAATTACGGCTTCCCAGCCGGCGCCAGCTACATCTTCCAAGAGAACTCGACAGGCAAGTCCAACTACAACTCGCTGCAAACCAGTCTGCGTATTACCAACTACCATGGTTTTATGTCGATCGTGAACTATGTCTGGTCGAAGTCTCTCGACAATTCCAGTGATGGCGAAGACTTCATTCCTAACGCCGCTCAGCCCCAGAACAGCACCAATCCTGGAGCCGAATACGGTCCTTCAAGCTTTAATGTCCCGCACCGGTTCGTTTGGGTGGCGGGTTATGAGCTGCCGAAACAAGGTGGCAGCATGGCCAAGTTGAAAGATGGCTGGGGCGTCAATAGTTCAATCAATCTACAGAGCGGCCAGCCCTTCACGCTGAACTACAACGCAGAAGATGATTACAGCGGTGGCGGTGATGGCTACGACAGGCCTGACGTAGTCGGTCCTATCGTTTACAACAAAAGCAACCCGGCACAGTTCCTTCAGCTTAGTTCGTTTGCCATGCCCTGCACCAACAACGGGTCATACTCTGGATTTGCGTCCGATTGCGTTCCGGGAACGCGACACTACGGAACTTTGGGCCGAAATTCTCTCAGCGGCCCGACTTACAAGCAATGGGATTTCGCTATCTACAAGAACACTGCCATCGGTGAGCGAATGAATGTTCAAGTTCGCGCAGACTTCTTCAATATTCTGAATCACCCGAACTTCGCTAACCCGATACTCCCGGCCTTCATCGCCGATCCGGCTAGCAACATCAATATCAATTGCGGATGCGGCTTTGCGCCGCCAAGCAATGGCCGCGAGGTGGGCAACGGCGCTTATCAGATCACAGCAACCGGCGACGTAGGCATTGGCAACCCGTTCCTCGGAGGTGGCGGTCCGCGTGGTATTCAGCTTGCGGCCAAATTTAGTTTCTAGGAGTTGCTCTTGATTCGACGCCCCTGCCTGACTCGGCAGGGGTTTTTTTGTCCACAACTTCCAAGCCTGACGACGACATCCCGCTCGTCTTACGTCTTCCGTCACTAGTTCATGCGGTTACCGCAATGTTACGCTGCTCTCATCATTCGTCCCCCAAAGCGTTTGTTGCGGAGATCCTCGATGCGTCGCTCGTTGTGCGCCGTCCTCAGCTTCATCGTTGGCGTGGGCTTTGCCGCGCCACTCTATGCTCACCACGTCAAGCAATCTGCCAGTAAGACCATGCCGATCACGACATCGTCGGTCGAAGCTCGCGTGCTTTACGAGAAGGGCATGCAGGATTACGAAAATCTCTACCTCGAGCGCTGCAACGACGACTGGCGCGCTGCGGTGAAGGCCGATCCGAAACTGGCCGTTGCCTGGGCGTGGATCGCATTCAACAGCAGCAATCCCGTTGAGGTGAATGCTGCCCGCGAACACGCCAAAGCGCTCGCGCCCAAGCTGTCTCCCGGAGAGCAGTTGATGGTGGCGTGGATCGCCAAGGTGCAGGAGGGCGACTTCATCGGCGGAATCTCCGCCATGAACGATCTGCTCGAAATGTACCCAAAAGACAAGCACCTGCTTTATCTTGCCGGAAACTGGTTAATGGGAGAAAATGGCGACGACCAGGCGCGCGGGATTATGGAAAAGGCGCTGGCCCTGGATAAGAATTTTCCTGCAGCCCTGAATGATCTGGCGTACCTTTACGCCCGGAATCGCGAATTCGACAAGGCATTTGCAGACATGGATCGTTACGTTGCGCTCCTGCCCAAGGAGCCGAATCCCCACGATTCTTATGGAGAGTTGTTGCGCATGGCGGGGAACTTTGAAGGCTCGTTGCAGCACTACCGGGCCGCGTTGAAGATCGATCCGGACTTCGTTACCTCTCAAGCCGGACTCGCCGACACGTATGCGCTGATGGGCAATCAGGAGCAGGCGCGGATCGAATACGACAAGGCAGTCTCCTCCGCGCACAATGAAGCGGACCGGCTCTCCTATGGCATGCAGAAAGCGATGACGTGGGTGCGCGACGGCAATTTTGCCGAAGCAGACAAATTATTCCAGGAGATTGCGCAGACTGCCCGAACCAAGGAACAAGGCCTGCAGGAAGCCCAAGCCTACCGCTCGCTCGCCCAATATCAGACCGACGACAAGACCGCCCTGAAGGATTTACAGCAGGCGGAAGAGGCTCTGACACACAACAGCACAATTTCAACCGGCGATAAAAACGAAGAGCTTTCGCGCATCTTACGCAATCGCGCCGTTCGAGCATCACACCTCGGCGATGCAGCACTGGCCGACAAGTCTCTCAAGCAGCTCCAGGAGATGCTTGCCGGTACCCGTAATCGGGTCGTGCAGAGTTCCTACAACGGTGCCGCTGGAACCTTGCTGATGGATCAGAAGAAATTTGACGAAGCGATCGCCTGCCTCGAAGAAGATCAGGACAATCCCTTCACCATGGAGCTTCTGGTACAGGCTTATTATCAGACCGGCCAGACTGACAAGCTTCATCAGACTGAAGCCAAATTGCGAGGCACAAACGTCGCCACCATGGAGCAAGCTCTGGTAGTTCCGGCTGCACGCCTCCGCCGCCCGCAAATCTAAGAGGCCGCGGGAAACAATATTTTGTGCTGGATGCCGCAGCGGTCTCCCTCTGGGACAGGTAGAGGGTTTTGATCTCAACTTCAAGCCGCTGAGGCATTTTCTCGGTCACGACCAACTTTTTCCACGGCTTCTAATCCGCCCCAATCAAAGTTCGTCTATACTGTCTCCTCTTTCACGACAACGCCGGCAAGTGCGAAAGCCCCGCGATCGAGTCTCGTGCTTGCAGATCCGGGATTTTTTGCACAGTAAGAGCTGGCGGAAAGGATTAGCGAACTCCAAGAATGAATCGAACAATAAATTCTAAGAATGAACGTCGTACTCGCGAAAGAGTCGCGACGCGGGTGCCGGTCCGCGTTCGCGGGGCGCAGGAGAACACCGAACTGAATGCCGAAACCCGGGACGTAAGCACGAATGGCGTATTCCTTTACACCAAGTCCCATATCGCGGAAGGCTCAGAGGTGGAGTTAGTCCTCATTCTGCCTCCGGAGTTAACCGCTGGGGAGAAGTGCTGGGTGTGCTGCCATGCCCAGGTCGTGCGCGTGGAACAAGGGCCTGGCAACGATTTCGGAGTTGCGGCCCAGATCCAACGGATGAACATACTGCCCGAAATCCCTAACTAAGACCAATGGCACCATTCTTGGTGCACTGGCATCGGCTTCTTCGCCCGCGGAAAAGGTCTTTCGACCCTCCAGTAATTTTCCACACGGCGTGGCGATGCTAGAATTCTTAGAAAAAGCTTTCATTTGTACCAGCCTTGGTGCAATAATAGCGGCCCAAGAATTGCTCTGGCCAAACTCAGGATTTCAGGTGGCCTAGTCATGTGGATTGAGAAACTCGCGGACGGTGTGGTCCAGGTGCAAACTGCTATCGGACCGCGGTATTTAATGCCGTCATTCCTTCAACGGGTGTACTTCGTTTGGATGTTCAGGCACTTTCCCATTCTTCCTCACGCCGTGCTTAGCAACGGCCAACAGCGGATGATCGATCGTCTGTGCTCCGAGCAGAGGTTCGTGTCGATGGCTTACGCCGACGGACTTGAGGACGCTCCTGTGATTGGCACTGTCGAGAAACGACCAAGAATGGGGCCCGACTCCTTGCCGCCGCGTCGTCCGGTGGTCAGCGAAAATCCAAGCGGACTGGCTGCGGAAGTAAGGCAGCGTTCGTAGACGCCGCGTCGTTTGCCGCAATGCGGCCGTTGGCTCCGCGCGCGTGAACTGCTTCTCCTTGTGCCTGCCACTATTCGATCCGCCGACTCGTGTGTGATCGAATAGCGTTCAATCGATTCGTGTGTCGTGCGCCAGCTAAACGCGTCGATTACGCGTGCTGCGGAAAATGTTACAATCACGAATTGTCCCGCTGGCAGATTCCCCACTGTGGGCGCGTAGCTCAATTGGCAGAGCAACTGACTCTTAATCACGTCAGCGTCAGCCATTCTTGTTATTTTCCAATGACTTAGATGCTGCTCCGTGCTGCGAAATGCTGCTGTTTTTACCCTCATCAGTGACAGATAAGTGACAGCTTTTTGAGTGAATTTTCGCCGTCAGAGCAACGGCGCTGAAGTCAGTTGATCTACTCTCGCGGATGGTCTTTGAACCACTGCTTTGCTGCAGCCAGCTGTTCATTCGTCAAACGATGTTTGTACTGTGTGCGCAGAGTGCGCCTGATGTAGTCCAACCTGCTTTTGTGTTCCAAGCAGTCCTGCACTTCTTCGAAGGCTGAGGGCGACATTTCGATGCTGCGAGCGTATTCGTCCTGGGTCATCACTTCTCGGCTGCCGCGACGCTAGTCTGGAAGTTCGTAGCTGTTCTCGTGTTTCCGCTTGTGATTGTGGTCGTCCGCGAGGCGAGATAGCAAGTCTTTCGTCGCCCTCTTCTTCGTAATCCGGGCTCCGTAGATTCGATTCGGTCCGAGAAAAAACTTATCCGAGCAGCTATGGCACTGCACGGTGTCCCACATCTCATGTTCGGGCGCGTGAACTTCGGTCTGACCTTGTTTAATTGCAATTGGTGAGAGAGGAGTTGCTTCGGATTTGTAGGGAGCTGTCATCGAAGAACCTCGTGACCGAAATTCTACACCGGGCGGTCGCTGAGGGCTTCTCTTCGTTTACTTCCCAGCGCTGGTTGCGCTGCAAGATGAGCCTTGACAGCAGCCAGGACGAAGTCGCTCTGTGGAAAAGAAACGCCGCTGGCTGAGACGATTCTAATGACTTTCAGTCTCCGTTCAGAGATAATAGCTTTCGTTTTCGACGCACTCTTGGACCTATGCTTTCGAGATGATTGAACTGCTCAATCGAGGAGTTATCTTTAGTGTGGAAAATGCTGAATGATGACCACGTCGTCGCACACGTTTTGAAGGACTTCGGGTATTGGTTCTTGTTCAGCATTGTGATTTCCCTGGCGCAGTTGTGGCTCATCCCCTGTTTCTATTATCTAACCCAGAAGCCATTGACGTGGCTGGAGCTAGTCGGGAATGGAAGTCTTCTTTTTTTTGCAACAACCATCACATCGAAGACTGCTGGTGAGTACTTCAAGAAGGGCAAGAGCAACGAGCTGGCGACACTGTTCTGTATCGGTGTGACCTTCTTGATTGTCATGATGTCAGTTTTTGCTTACGCGCTAGTGACTGCAGCCCGAATGGGTATTCTGGCATCAAATTCCCTGTCACCCGAAAGGGTAGCAACGGTTTCAAATATACTTGCGCTCTCGGGTGCGATTTTTAGCGGTGCGTTCACGCTCCTAATTCGCGTCGACGGAAAGTGAGTCGGACATCTATGATGCACTCCATTCTTCGATGGATAAGCGATCACTTCGGCAGCTTGGCGATCTTAACTCTTGCCGCATCTTTAGGCTCTCTTGCGTTCGCTGTCGTGGAGGTTCTAAAAAGGCTGCGTCAGCTGCAGCAGAAATTGGTGCGTGAATCGGCTGCTCACGCGGAGGAACTCAAGCGCGCATTAATAAGTGAAGGGAACCAAAGTAGAGCAGACGGATGGGATAAGCAGAATGAGTCTTACGCGCCGAAAAAACACTTGGATGTGCTCGATCCGGTCGGGCAAGGAGCTTCCTCATCGTCAAATCAAAGCCCCTTGGGGAGCATCGGATGCAATTAAGCGCAGTACTGCTTGCTAGAGTTGCGTTTTTTGTCGAAAGTGTTGACCTGAACTCGCACGGGCAGGCATTTTACCCTGCTGTGATAAGAGGATTGGTCGAGCGTTACCACTTTCAGAGCTTTCCTCAGAAGATTGAGGACTACGATGAGCAGAAAGGCGTGACGTTGGCGGTTGGAACGTCCGGCGATAGGACGATTGATAAAGTCGTCATTTACAACTGGGGATTGACAATTGATACAAGGTCATCAACATCTGAGGCTGAGCAACTTCTCGACGAGGCTTTAATGTGGGGCGCCGCGAATCTTCGTCTGACATACAACCGGGCAATGATAAAACGAAAAGCATACCTAAGCCAAATCACTTTCAACAGTGATGCTGTGCTGCTTCCGTTGAATTCTGACCTCGGCAATATTGAGAAGGCAGTGAGCGAGGCTGTTTCGTCGAATTTAAAGCTGCGCTACAAGTTCAAGCCGGTTGGAATTATGCTTGGTGCGGATCCCGAAGAACAAGTAATTCCTGTGCAACGTTTCAGCATAGAACGACGAGAACGTATAGCATTTTCGGAGAACAAGTACTTCTCCTCTGCGCCAATTCCGACTGATCTTCATCTTAGTTTGTTGGCTGAGTACGAGAGGGCGACAGAGTAGCCAGCGGCTCAGAAATCCACCCAAGCTCTCGCCGAGTGCGTAGGAATGTGAAGCGACTCAGAGCACGCTGCCTCTTGCTTCGTTCTCCGCTCAGCGTAAGTCGGTCGCGGTTCTCGTGCAGCGATGCGAGCTGCCTCGAATTTCTTCTCATCCACGCGAATGTGGAACGACTTGCATTTCTCGCACTCGAATCCTTCGAATGGGTATCCCTTTGCTGTCGAATACTTCTCTGCAGCGAGAACAGCGCCTTCTATGCTCGCGTACTGTGAAGCTCGGAGACACGCGCCGTAAAAGGGCTCGATTCCCCGAACCTGCTTCGAAGCATCCATCAGCTTCTTCTCGCACTCGGCTGCACGCTCGCGAGCTGCTTTTCGTTCTTCGTATCTAGCTTTGGCACGGGCTGCGGCTGCTTCTTTGACTGCGAGCTTCTCAGCTTTCTTGCGATTCCGCTCCGCGACTATGCGTTGATGATTCCATTCACCGCGCATCTCCAATGCTGCAGCGACGCGCTCGTGCTCTATCGTCGTCGCAGTGCTCATCCAGTCTTCGAGAACTTGTTCGATGAAGATTGCCACCTTGGTAATTGGCGAGCGCTCTTGGAATTGCGCGTAGAGCGTCGTCGATATACGAACGCCCCGTTTCTGCTTTCGCGTGTAGCCGATTTTGGGATCGCTGCCAAAAGCCTCGACAGCAAGTGCGCGGAGGGTCTTGGCGCCGAATCCCTTCTCCACTACAGTCGGCAACCATGCGTCAGTGAACTCGACCGGAAAGCAGCAGAGACCGCGGTAATGCTCACGGGTCAGGTTTGGAAAGCGTCGGGTCGGGTCGAAGCGCTCAGCAATGCGTGCGCCCACCTTGAGATAACCGAGGCTCAGCTTCGTCGCAGTCGCCGCCAGTTTCAAACCTTCATCGCCCCAGTGCTTCTGTCCCGCGAGCGCGTAGTCACACGCCCACAGGTCAGATGCCTGATCGACTGACGCGAGCGCTTTTCCAAGACGACTGAATTCAGTTTGTGAAATCTCCGAACCAATCTGAAGCTCCGTCGGAGCAAACAAACAGGAGTCAGGAAGTTGCAAGTGGCGCTGAGGCTGAACAGTGAGAGCTGTAGTCATATGTCAGTATCACGAAAAAAGTGTTTCCCCGTCGCGGCTGAGCAGTTTCTCTACATCCGCGACGAAGAAAGGGACGAGCGAGCACTATCCGAGGAGAACGGAAGCGCTCGCTCTGGTCTCTGCTGCTGGGGAGCAGAGAATCTTTTGCAGGTCTCGAAAGGTCGGTAACGGTCCCTGCTCGGAGCTGTTTTGAAATCGCGGGCTCTCCCCGCGTCTAGGCGTTGTCGTCTGGAAGTTACCTTCTCAGCTCGACGCTCCCCTAGCTAGAGCGCATCGTCGCTTTCGCGACAATCTCGTTATCGCAACGTCTGCTGCGGAACTTTGACTTTCAATCTGTCCAAGCCGAGCGGGTCGTCGTGATGAGTGCGACCAATCGCTGTGGCGCGTTCTTCGTTGGTCAGCGGCGCGCCCTTGCGAGCTGCAGCATCTCGAATCTTGTTTAGTTCCTCGTTCGTGAGCACTGCTGGAAAGTTTGCCATCTCGTCCTCGATTTCGTCCTTGCTTAAACGTTTCACAGCCCTGCTTCCCTGCGGAGCTGCTCAATCCGACCGCGAATAATGCGGTGCGTGCTCGAATCACCGCGAGCGTCATGCTCTGCCTGAGCGATTGCCGCTAGGAACCTCGCACGCTGCTCGATGAGAGCTTTACGAGCGACCAGAACTGCTTCGTGTAGCTCAGCGTCTCCGTACACTGTGATGTCGCCTTTTTCGCCCTTATCGCCCTTGTCACCTTTCGGTCCGACGATGCTCTGACCTGCATCGCCTTTATCGCCCTTGTCGCCCTGACTTCCGCGAGATCCCTGCATGCCGCGAGGTCCCTGCATGCCATCGGCGCCCCTGACACCGACTGCATCTTTGCCGTCCTTACCGTCGCGCCCATCTCGACCTGGGTCACCCTTCAAGCCCCTAGCGCCATCGCAGCCGCGGACACCTGGCTTACCCTCTTTCAACTGAATGGCGGAAATCTCGCGCCGCAGTTCTGTCGCGGCGTTTTCAAGCATCGTCAGTCTAGTGTGAACGGTGTACTTATTCGGTGCTGACATAGTGCTTCCTTAGTCGGTCGTTCAGGAATCGAATCATCATCACTTCGTAGTCGAGTACTTCATCGAGCATCTGCAGCGCCTTGCTGTCATCTCGGCAATCAAGGTGTTCTGCCAGCTCGCGCACTGCTTCGCTGTGCTTGGTCGTTATCGTCTGAAGTGCGAAGTCCACGACTACTCGACGCCCAGAATCGACTCGCCGAGCGCTTTGATGTCCGCAAGTGTTTTTCGGTGCTGCTGGCGCTGGCGCAAAGAATCAGTGATGGAGTCGAGAAACGACTTATCTTGATAAACCTCGCGCCCAACTGCCATCAGTCTGCGCCGATTTTCAGCGTCGATGACGCTCGGCGTAAGAACAGGGACAGGAGCACTGTGCTGACGCGGTGCAGGGCAAGCGCGAATGCCAGCGCTACGAACTTCCGCGACGAGCGAATCAACAGACCGACTAGAGCGTTTAGCTGTGATCGCCCATTCTGGCAATTCAGCCTCCGAATGTGAAAAAAATCGTGTCAAACAGGATCTGAGTGTTGCCATAAAATCTCCCTTACCTCTTGTTGCCGCGCCCGTGCGAGGTTTTCCTGCATCGGTCGCACTCCGAGTGCCGTTTGCCATCGATAGCGATAGCACGATGACTGACGAGAGCGCCCTTGCGACCGCAGTCCCTTGTACAGAGACCCTTCGACCGAAGCTCTTGATACCTGCTAAGTTGCTTTGCCATAACTTGTCCCTCTCTTTGTCCGATAAATGTGACGCGCTTAATCGACGCGATTGTGTTTATGTCGCAGCTCGTGCAGGACCGCGTTGTGTGCTGTACCGTGGTGAACTGTCTGGAGCGCGTGAGCGATTTCGTGCAGGTACGTGTCGCGTGCTTCAGCAACAGAAGTCATCCAACGCGGCGATAGCTTTATGGTCTTTGTCGACTCAATGCAGGTCCCTGCATTGACTGTGTCGTCCAAGAGTTCTATCGTCCAGCCATCAGCCAACAAGCCCTCAGCGCCTGCGACGGCGTACGCTTCGCACAGTACAGCAGATGGATTGACACCGTACTGATTCGTGAGCGATGCAGATTCAGGGAACGACTGTCCGCTGACGTTGCCGATGGGTTCAGGCTTGTAATCTTGCTGCAGCTTCTGCAAGAGTTTCCGCCCGTACTCTGTCGTTGGCTGCAAGTCGGGGTCGTCGTCGAGAGACGCAGGGACGAAAATCGGCTCGCCCTGCGCCCCAAAAAATAGTTTTGTCTTGGCGGTCATGTCACTTCCCCTTCGGTGACTCTTTCGGAGGAGGCGGATATTTGCGCTCTAGATACGCAATCACTTCGGGGTCAGTTATTCCACCCTCATACGGTTGCTGTTGCTTCTTTTCTTGAGAGTTCATTTCTGACCTCCGGTGACTCGATACCAGCCAGCTGTCTCGCGCTCGCGCTGCACTTGCTGAGCGGCGTCGTTTTTGTATCTTTGCTGAACCAAAGCTTCAACAACTGCTTCGCTGTTCTCTTGAGCTGGCAACACACTGAGGTACTGCTGGACAATTCCAGAGGGGCAGCCTGCTTTCTTCATACTGTCGATGAAAGCGGCATCAGTGACTCGCGGGTTCTCTTTTCTGTAGAGCGTGCGCTCGCTGCAACCAGAAAGTTTCTCGATGACGTACACGGGATCGCCGCCAGCTCTCAACGTCTGAACGGACCACTGCGGCACAGCGTAGAAAGGAATCGCGGCATCAGTTCCCAGAGGGATGCGTTGCGCGTCTAACTCTTTGCGCTCTTGCTGCCACTCAGGCGTCCCATATCGCGGGCGTTCTACTGCAGATAGAATCTCGACGAACCCTGCATTTTTAAGAGTGCGAGCATCAGGGTAAGGTAGAGCTTCGATAGTTCCTGCTTTTGGGGAGGGTGGAAGAAATTTGACTTTGACTTTCATGGTAGGTTCCTTTCTCAATCACTAAGGATTCTGCTGCGCTGTGAAATACTGTGCTACTGTACTGTCCTGCTGTGACGGGTGCCGTCAGCCAACAGACGGGGCAGCAATCTGAGTCTCGACAAACTCTTTTCCGGGGCGCCACCACGGAGTTCCCTCTTCGTTCGGGTGATGGAACTCGCACAGCATGACGATGTTCTTGGGGTCAGTGAATAAGTCGGGTCGTACTCGCGGCGACCACAAGTGATGCCCAATCTTGCTCGGATTGTGACACTGTGTCCCGTCTTTCAGAATCGCCTGACAGATTGGATTGAGACGCAAGCACCAGCCACGAAATACTTTCCAACGCGCAGTCGCGTACATCTTTGCTACGGCGTCGTGCTTGTAACGCTCTGCACGCGCAGTCGCACACGAGTTGCGTGTCTTGTGCTCAGCGCAGAAGCCTAGACCGTCGGCGACTGCGACCCTGCCGCAGCCGCTTTCTCTGCATGCTTTCGGAGCAGACATCATCGCTACACCCAGCGCCCGTCAGAACCCAGCGGAGCAGCAACGTTGTCATTTGGCAAATTGGAGTCCCAGTCACCGACCTTTATCGGCCCCGCTGCGCGACGCTGGTCGACATTGAACGGACGACGCGGCAACTTCGACAGAAAAATCCCAGCCCATTGCTGCACGGGAGTCTCTTTTGGGTCGATGCCGACGAACTTCAGTAAGTTCGGAAGCTTTTCTTTGCAGCTCGGACACTGATGGTCAGCGCAGGCTTCAATCGCATCTGCAAAGGGAAACTCCACATCGCAGGTACAGCGAACGATGAACCCTTTGATGTCAAGAAGGTCACTGACGCGCACTGCCCAGCCACCGCGTTGAATCTCGGTCTGAGGTCTGCTGTAAATCTGTTCCAGCATTTCCTCCTTCGAGATGTATCGCGGTGCATCGAGTGCAGAAGCGAGACGACCAATCACACGCTGAAAAAGATTTGGATTTGCCATTTTGTGTTGCTCCTTTTTTAGTTTGGTTTGTTCTGTTGCGTCGGCGCGAGAGGCACGAGTCCACCTTTGCCGTCTGCTTTCATGTCTGGACCACCGTTACCGTTGTCGATAAAGAACATCATCGGCATACCTGACGGCGGGTTTGAGAGATACCGATGCCAAGCGTTTACGATGGCGGATACTCCGTCAATCTTCTCGTTCGGGCTGAGTTTCTCTAGCTTGAGTCCTGCGTGGCGCTCGCTCTCTGCAAAAACAACGTTGCCCGCCATCCACGCCAACATGGGCGAGCCGAAATGGACAAGCTCGCCGCTGTGAATCGCGCTCGACAGTTCTTGTATCGGCGCGGTGAGCTGCGAAGGGACTTGCGGAATCGCTACGCAGGTGATGCCCATTTCATTGAGCTGCGCTGCCTGTGTCGGAAAGCTCCACGGGTCAAAGCCGCATTCACGGATGCGAAATTGCTGATGCAGGTCGACGATTTGCTTCTTGATTTCACGCAAGTCTGTGATGTCTCCGGGGAGAAGTTGCAAAAATCCTTGACGCGCCCACGTCGAGAGCGGAACTCCCCACAATCTCTCTTTCTCAAGGATGCCGACTTCAGGCTGAAAGACCTGCACGACTACAGTCGGGCGCTTGAGAGGCTCAGCATTCTCTGCGAAGCGAGCGCGAGGAAAGAGCAGAGCAATTGCCGTTGTGTCGCCGCTCATTCCCACGTCGATGCCGACGTAGCAAGGTGTATCAGTGTTGAGCAACATAAATTTCGTGATGGCTTTCTCATGGTCAGTCTCGCCAATGAGTTCGAAGCCGGTGCACGCGTCCCACTTTTTCGCCGCAATCGAGCCTTGCCGCGTCAGGGAATTCTCAGGTGTGACGTTGCAGTGAAACTGGAGGAAGTTGTTCAGGCCGGACGGCATGTCATACAGCTCAGCAATCTGCCGAACGAGGTGCGCCTCTTGCAGAGTCGTTCCGAGACTTGGGTTCGCCTTGCGCAGCGCGACGATGTCTTTCGGAGAATCTTCCGCGTCGATTCTGTAGATGGCGGCGAAGACATGGTCTGCGACGACGATAGAGCGCAGAATCTTTTCGCACCACGAGAACTTTTCGTGCGCGAAGGTCATGCGATGCGCTGGCGCTGTCGTGATTGCCATCTGCAGAGGTTGAGTCCGGCTCACAGTCGACTGCACGAGAACGTCCCACGCATCGCGTGATTCCCACACGCCCACTTCGTCAGCGATGATGCAAGACGCACGCACGCCGAGAAAGCTCTTCTCTTCGCTGGCTAGCGGGCAGAATTTCGAGTCGGTATCTTTGACAGCAAGCTCGCCAGCCCATCGAGCGACATGCGCTGTCAGTTCGCCATTGTCACCTACGCAGCGACGCGCATCGCGCCACACGATGCGGCTCTGCTCGCGAGCAGTGCTGGCCGCATAAACTTCCGCGTACTGTTCTTGGTCGGCAATCAGGCAGAACAGCCCGACGACTGCAGCGAATCTCGTCTTGCCGTTTTTGCGAGCCATCGAGAGCCAGACTTCCGTGTACACGCGAAGACCGGAAGCGCGTTTCGTCGCGAAGATGCTCGCCAGTGTCCAAATCTGCCACGGCAGAATGTTGGGCAATCCGCCGTACAGCTTCGCGAACTCTACGACGCGACGCGCTTCAACTGCGTCCCAGAAGATGCCGCGCAGATGTCCTGTCTCTAGAGTCTCTAGCCAACGCGAGCACGCACGCTTCACGTCTTGACCTACGTCGGGAGATGCTAGCGAGTCGATGCAGTACTTCTTCGCGATGGTCGTCGCATCTTCCGCGTTCTCTTCGTAACGCCCTCCGTGCTCGTCGAGCGTCACTGTTTCCGTGGGGATTAGTCGCTGCGAAAAGCTAGCGCGGTCGGCTGCTACTTTCGCGATAAATTCTTTGAGCGAATCGCCGGGTGTAATTGGTTCAGGAAAACGCTTGCGAAATTTCCACGTTTCCCTGAAGAGTCTTTGCTTCAGTTCCTTCTGCCCAGTTAGCTCAGCTTTGCAGAGCGACAAAAGAGCATCGCCATCCGAGTAGGAAAGTACGCGCTCTCTGAGCAACGCAGCCGAGTACTTTCTCCAGAGCACCCAGAGCGGCCGATTGTTGTACGCGTACTGCTCGGGACATAACGGCACGCCCAACGCGAACTTTCCCGACTCTTGGGCCGCTCGCACAGTGCTAGCTGTCGCAGTCAGGTGTTCCCGTTTCTCGTCGAGCTGTTGGCGAACGCTCATTGGCTCAGTCTTTTCTCAATCGCTTTTTGTGAGCGGAAAAAGAGAATCAACTTTGCCAGCTTTGACGCAGAGCTTCGACACTACCGTCGTCGAGCGCAGCATCTCGCTCGGCATTGAAGCGCTCTGCAGCGACCAAAATGTTGTGCGCAATTCTGCACGCTGTTGACAACGACATTTTGGAAGCTAGGCTGACAGGCTGGCTGAGCACGACAACTGCAATCTGGGCGATGACTTCTGGTGAGAAAGACTTCTGGTGAGAAGATGTGGACATTTTGCTGCTCCTTTTGAACGTACTGTTCCTACTCACTCTCTCTGCGTTGCTGTGACAGCCTCGCGGCTTAGGGAATGGCGCTTGGGAATGAGTGCTGGGCGTGAGCAAAGCGGATGCAGTCGAGCGCTATTCCCTACGGAATGCCGGGCGCCAGGAGCACTGGACGCACTAATCTCACGCAATTCGCGAGAGCGTCATACTAGGAGCGAGAGCGAAAACCCGGCGCACGCAGATTTGCAAGACGGTGAATTCATAATTGACCCGGCTATCCACTTGATAGGAGAACACTTACCAGAACTCAACCAATGCTTTGTGGGGTGACGAGGGCACAAGACTTGCTGAGCACCGCCACTTAGCGGGGATGCTTGAGCGTTGCTGCTCTGTGTGCTACTCGCGTGCGACCAGTGAGCAAGAGCGCGACGAGTTCAGGGCTCCGAGTGGGGTACAGGAGTTCTGGGAATGGGAATCAGGGCGTCCAGTGTGTCTGTGTGGGCTTCTGTCTCGTGGGGTGAGTGTGTGCTTTTGCCTTTGTGCTTTGCCTCTACGCCGTTTCTGCTCCGCCTGTTCACTTGGCGAACTATCGAACAGCCAGCAGCTTTCGTATCGCGCGACCTTGGGAAAGTCGTTTCCTACGGGGGCGTCTGTTGACTCGCGCGACCCTCATTCCCTCGCTAGGAATCGTTCCCTGTTCTTTGGCGGGGCGCTCTTCGGGCAATGGCGACCAGTCGATTCCGTCCTTGACGATGTCCATCGGTAAGTTCGCAACGTTCGGCATCCAATCAGTCATGCTTGCCTCTGCTCCCTGCGTTCTCGCCGGAGTTCTTCCGGATCGTAAGCGTCTGGGATAGTCCGAGCTACCAGCGGAGCAGGCATCAGGTCGAACACTCGGCAATACTTGTCGTTTGGATCCAGCATGGTGGCGATTGCTGCCTCTCTGGTTTCGAAAAGATACGCTGCCATAGGCGTCTTGAGACACCAACGCCCAGAGCCTGAGACTGGGCACTCAGGACCGAGCAATCGCTTCGCTGTTTCGAGGTAATTCATCTTCTGTACGCTGCAATGCCAGAGGAATGTGACGCTTCTGCATGAGGGTTTGGGAGAACGCAGTTCTCCCAAGATGTTCAGAAGCGTCAGATCGCTTAGTCACTTTCTGACCGACACGGTCAGTATCGAGATTGACATCGAGCTTATGGGCGCGCTTGCCAGCGAGGCTTCAAGCAAGACTTAGAGCACCTCTACGGGTGCACGCGTGAACCTCTACGGGTGCACGCGTGAACCTCTGCGGGTGCACATGTGAACCTCTACGGGTGCACGTCTGTGAACCTCTGCGGGTGCACGTTGCTAATACATTGCTCATTGTGATTGCTCTTTCAAGTACTCGCCAAAGCCATTGAGCCACGTCGTGTACTCGTGCTTGTATCGTGGAGTCGGATTGAGAGCAGCGTACTTTTCAAGATGCATGATGATAAGTTCGTCTTGGGCGAACAGCTTGCGCCAGCCAGCCAGAACGTTGGGACCGCCCACTTTGATTCCACCAGTGAAGCCGTACAGCGCTTTGCCGAGCGGGTCTTGCTGCCAATAGTCCGGCGCACACGTCTGGACGCAAGACTCCGAACCGTGTGCAGCTACATAGGCATCGTGGTCGATGGGTTGATACTGTGTGGGAGCACCTTTCTTGTGAGACTCCGCAATCAACCAACCAGCGTTTTCGAGAAGTGCATTCGCAGCGCACAACTCGGTTCTGTGGCAATGGAGGTACGGCGCGACGACTGTCTTCAAATTGAGGAAAGATTTGTGCGTCTTATATCCAAGAGCGCAGTGCAGGTCGTAGAGCGCGAAGGCTATAGCAGAGCCTTTCCCCTTGAACTGCGTAATGTGATAAGCAGGACTGCAGTGCAGCGTGCTGTAGACGGGTTCAGTTTGTGAAGTGATGTCTTCGGTCATGGTCGTCGATTCCCAATGAAAAGGTGCAACCGGGGATGTTCTGCACCCCCGGCTGCTGGGAATCAACCGCCGACCAAAGCAGGTTGAAGTCGTGATACTGATGTTGTCGTTGGATGCTGGTCGGCATACGCGGTGTTCCCACAGTGTCTAGGTTCCTGTGACGCCAATTTTCCGCGTGGTTATGCATCTCTTTCCAGTTCTGACACTATTCCCGAGGTTTGTGACGCTTAGCGCAATAACGACACTACGCAGGTCGCCGTAGAAGAGAAAAGAGGGGGAGTTAGGATCTCCCGGCGCCAACACCTATCGCCTTCTTTGGGGCGTTCTTCTTCTTTGGTTCCAAACCGGGCTTTTACGCTGCTTTCTGCTTTTCTCCCTCAAGACCTGCGCCTTCCCGCAACGGCATCTGCAGGAAGCGATACGTGCCACCATTAGCGTGCATATCAATCACGTGAAAAGCGTCCCTGCAAACCAGCTCGATTTGTCCCTCTATTCGGTCAAGGAACGGAAGCAGCTTTTTCAGGTTGAGTGTGAAATGATTAGGACTGCCCACAACCTCGGCTGGGATTGCATCTCTACTCTCTCGCGCGAAAACGTCGCCAGTCGCCTGTAGAACGTTGTCAGTAGCATGTAGTTCTAGGTTCTTGCCGTTCTCAGCCACAGTGAACATGACCCCTGGCTCTTCCTCATCAGCATTCGGGAGGAGACGTTTCAATGCATTGGCAAGCGCACAAGCGTCAACGAAGATCCTCGTAGGGAAAGTTCCTAGAGCGGGAATGACTCTGCGATACGGCGGGAAGTCGAAGTGCGTTTTGGGATACGTCAGCAATTCCAGATCAGTCTCGACGTAGAAAGCGGTCTCGTTGTCGACGATGTTGACAGTCGTTCCGCCGTCCAGCTTTGAAATCATTTTGAGCAGCGGCTTCGGCAGAGTGTAAGAGAACTCGCCCAAATTTGCTGCTGAATCAGCGATTGCAATAGAGTAACCATCGGTCGCGACCATACGCAGAGTGTCTGAAGTCGATTCGAGCAGCCCGACCGGCACAGGGAACTTTCCGTCTGGAGACGGAATCGCGAAGGTGACTTGCTCAATCTGCTCTTTCAATCCAAGTAGACCAATCGAGAAGCCGCCAATGTCTGGCTTTTCGCTGATGACTTGCACGACGGTAAGGTCGGAGAACTTCGCGACTGGGTAGGTCTGGATGTTGCACTTGAACGCGCCCGACGAAATAGTCGCGCTCTCATCTACAAAGGTGATGCTCGCCTCTTTCGTCTTGAGCCCCTTGACGAGGTTCTGCAGTTGCTTGTACTCCAAGCACACTGCGCGGACCGGACCATACCACTTAGCTGTTGGCAGCATAACTGTTAACGTGGAATCGATGTCGACGCCGAGCAGTCGCACGACGCCGCTCTCGTCAGAAGACAGTCGAATGTTGCCGTAAATCGGCTCTTGCGCTTTGCGACAAGCAACAGCAGAGAGTCGGTTAAGACACCTCTGCATCTCAAGTACGTTGAACACTATCCCGTTCTCCGGCTCCGTACACTCCAACGTAGGCTCCAGCTCAGCAGGCTCTGCATAGGCTTCCGGCTCAACTGCGAGACATTTCAAGACCAGCTTGTCAGATTCCTCAGACCCTTCGGTCACTTTGAAGACGCCCTGATTCCAGCGGACCAGCATGTTAGCCTTGAGCGTCGTCACATGAGATGCAGCTCTGGCCTTTGCCTTTTCCCTGGCTGCTTTGTCTTTTCCATTCACTTTGCGGACGCAGTAGCTCGCGCGATTGCGGTTGATTCCGCTAGCTTTCAACCACGGCCCATACTCACCGTAGGGCAGAGCTTTCTCTACCTCTATAAGCGCAGCGCCGAGCGACTCAGCAGACTTTTCGGACCGAGCATACAGGTCTTTGTCAGTCGCCCACGCTTGCATAGCGGCGTCTTTCAGTTTTTGACTTGTCAAAATCTCACTCATTTTTGTCCCTCCTTTTAGGGCCCCTTTTTACACACACGTCGAGACACGACGCCCCTGTGCCAGCACCATGTCTTGAATCATTTGTCAAAGATGGACTACGCGCTAGCCTGAGCCAGAGCGGTTGAGGGGTCCTCGAAGCAACTTGCTGGGGTTACCGTGGAGCGTCTTGCGCTACGCTATCGCTCGCCGTCCAGCCGACATACAACGTGCTCGATACCAACGTTAAGTGGAGTGCTGACAGACTGCTACTTCGCCAACGTCATCGCGCACACGTTTTCTGCGCGTTGACGAAAGAATCCAAATCGGCTTTGTCGAACTGAATGAGTTTGCCGATTTTCAACGAAGGGATTGCGCTCGACCATTGAAGTTGTCGGATTGCATGAACGGAGCACGCGAGATACAGCGCCGCCTGACGGACAGTGAGCAGACGCGGCTCGACACTGACAGTACTTTTGCTTGAAGCCCTAGCCATGAAGAGAAATCCTGATTTGGATTTGGCTAGTTTCTAGCTCTGCAGCTTGACGAGTGGCTACGTCTCAGGAATGAGCGTCCTTGGGCGCGTCTGTGAGGGCTAGCAGTCGCTGATGGGTATCAGCAGTTCCCCCGCCGTGCGCAGCCTAGCGCACGACACAACGCCATCATACCGCGGTTCGCATGTCGACTGCAACAAAAATTGTGCTGTACCGTGCTGCCACATAGAGCATATCATTCTCAAGTGATAGGAGGTTTGATGGCGCAACGCAGGGCGAAGGGCGAGGGCGGACTGTTCAAGGTCAAAGGGTCGCGGTTCTGGCGGGCGCAATACGTCGCCGACGGAAAAGTCATCCGCGTATCGACAGGTGAGCATGTGAAAGCGCGAGCGACAGCCGCTCTGCAGCGCTTCATGGCTGATGCGGCGCGTGGTCTGCCGCCGCTGCCTGACGCTCACAAGATTCGATACACGGACCTGCGGCGCGGGTTGATTGCTGACTACGTCGCGAAAGGGAACAGGTCTCTGACGACGACAGCCGATGGCGAAGAGTCAATCAACGGTCTGAAGCAGCTCGATGAGTTCTTCGGCTTCCCTGACAATCCCGGTCCGCCAGTGACAAGAATCACGACTGACACATCCCGCGAGTTCGCTCAGAAACGGCTAGCAGACGGAGTCGGCACTGCGATGGTGAACAGGTCGTTGAGTTGTTTGCGCCGAATGCTGCGCATAGCGCACGAAGACAACAAGCTTCAGTTCGTGCCGAAGATTCGGTTGCTGAAAGAGCCAGCAGCTCGCCGGGGGTTTCTCGAACTGAAAAAGTTCAATGAACTGCTTGTGCTGCTCCCGACGAATCTGCAGCCGCTCGTCAGCTTCCTTTATTATTGCGGCGTGCGCGTCAACGAAGCCCGCCAGATCGAATGGACCCAGGTTGATCTTGATGCAAGTATCATTCGCCTCGAAGAAGAGCAGACAAAAACGGAAGAGGCTCGCATCATTCCCTTGCCATCAGTGCTCGTGATGACGCTGCGCGAGATGAAGCCGAAAAAGGGACTTGTGTTCTCGGACACGAATCTGCGAGTCGAGTGGGAAAAGGCGTGCGCTGCCTGTGGTCTAGGGATGCGAACGAAGATGGACCCGAGGACCGAAGACGGATTCGCATGGTATAAATATAAGGGACTGTTGCTGCATGATCTGCGGCGCAGCGCTGTACGCAACTTGAGAATCGCTGGCGTCGACGAGAGCGTGATTATGAAAATCTCCGGGCACAGGACAGCTGAAGTTTTTCGACGCTACAACATCGTCTCGGCGACGGACGTGACGAATGCGATGCGGCGACTTGAACTCTCAAGTGACACATCAGTGACAGTTTCCGCCAAGCAGTCCAAGCGATCGTCTGCAAGTCGTTCAAAATAAAACATCGGGCGCGTAGCTCAATTGGCAGAGCAACTGACTCTTAATCAGTAGGTTGTAGGTTCGATTCCTACCGCGCTCACCATTTCTCTTAACCGTTTTCCTCGTATCATCCGCGGGCGAGTTGCGCGAAGAGCACGACCAGCGAGTGGGGAGCGCTGCGATAGGTGCGACTCGCGACGAGTGGGGCGGCTTGCCATTTCTCGATCTCATGCGGCGAGTCCAGAGCCGTGTCGATCCACCGACGCCAGGGAGTCTCGCTCTCGTGGTTCGCAGTCGGCAACTCGAACTCAAGCGGCTCCCAGTAGGCATTCATGATCATGTGAAACATCAGGTTCTCGTTTCTGGCCTCCGCGGTGAATGCCAGGCTGTGGGAGGAGGGGCTCCAGTCCGGTTGCCCGAGCTTTACACCATGCCAGGCTTTATTCGCCTTCCCGAGGAGTTGGTTCAGACTGAGGCGTTCGAAATCCGGCTCCTCAGCCAGCCAGAGCCGCCGCGCATTGAGCAGTGATACAAACCGATGCACATCCGCGTGCTTCGTGACCAGCGTCCAATCAAACCAACTGGTCTCGTCGTCCTGGCAGTAGGCGTTGTTATTACCACGTTGTGTGCGCCGGACCTCGTCACCCATCGAAATCATCGGGAGACCCAGCGAGAGCATTGTCACCGTCAGAAAGTTCTTCACCTGCCGGTTTCGTATCTTTTCAATCTCAGGGTCATCGGTTGGGCCTTCGACACCCCAGTTCCGGCTTCGGTTGTCGTTGGCGCCATCCCGGTTGGCTTCACCGTTCACTTCGTTATGCTTTTGGTTGTAAGAGACAAGGTCATTGAGCGTGAAGCCGTCGTGACAGGTTACGAAGTTCACGCTTTGATCGGCTTCACGTTCTTTGTGAGCGTAGATCTGTGGACTGCCGAGCAATCGGTCGGCAAGATTGGCTACCGATCCCTCGTCCCCACGAAAAAAGCTGCGGACATCATCGCGGAACCGTCCGTTCCACTCCCTCCAGCTGTCGCCGACGAAGCCGCCCACCTGGTACAGACCGGCCGCATCCCAGGCTTCTGCAATGAGTTTCGTGCCCGCTAGCGCCGGGTCCGACTCGATATCCCACAGCACCGGAGGCCTCGACATTAAATTGCCCGACTCGTCACGCTCCAGGATTGATGCCAGGTCGAACCGGAACCCATCCACGTGCATCTCCTGCACCCAGTAACGGAGACTATCCACGATCATCCGGCGGACGATCGGGTGATTGGCATTGAGGGTATTTCCCGTACCGCTGTAGTTGGTGTATTGGGAACGGTCCTGGCCGAGGATGTAATACGTGTTGTTGTCCAACCCGCGCAGACTCAGAGTTGGCCCTCGCTGGTCTCCTTCCGCGGTGTGATTGAAAACGACATCGAGGATGACCTCAATACCCGCGAGGTGCAGGGCTTTGACCATGTCGCGAAATTCGTTCACTGGCCCAAGCGGATCATGACGCGAGCTGTAAGCCTGATGCGGAGCAAAAAACGAGACCGGTGCATACCCCCAGTAGTTGACTCGCCCCGGCGGGGCATCCTGAGCGTCGAATTGAAAGACAGGGAGAAGTTCGATTGCAGTAATTCCGAGTTGCTGAAGGTACGGGATCTTTTCGATCAAGCCGGCGTATGTACCTCGGAGCTTATCTGCTATGCCGGAACCGGGATGGCGCGTGAATCCTCTAACGTGCATCTCGTAAATGATCGTCTTCGAGGAGGGGCGATGCAGCGGTTTGTCGCCTTCCCAATCGTAAGCGTGAGTATCGACCACGACGCTCTTCATCGCGGTCGCTGCGTTGTCGCCTTCGAGCCTAGCGGCGTTGCGGCTGTAATTCCTGGGAACGACTACGCCGCGTCCATACGGGTCAAGGAGAACCTTGGCAGGATCAAATCGCATCCCGCTCGCGGGGTCGAAGGGACCGTGGACCCGGTAACCATAAAGCTGCCCCGGCCGCAGGCCAGGCACGAACGTATGCCAGTAGTGGTAGGCGCGGTTGGCTAAGGGGTCAAACGGAATGACGCGCGCGGGCCGGGGATCATCTTCCCGATCAAAGAGTAGCAAATCTACAGCGGTCGCCTCACGGGAAAACACGCTGAAATTGGCGCCGCCCTGAAAGATCGTTGCCCCCAAGGGAGAACTGTTACTCGTAACGCTGGCGGCTTGTGCGGCAACGCTCATGATATCCCAGCCTTATTGCAGGAGGGATATGACCGCTGCGGAATTTCAAACCCGAAAACAGCGTCTGTGACAGGCCCCTCTGCAGAACATGCAAATCGGTTCACGATACAGCCTTTAACACGGTTGCCGACTGCGGATTTGACCGGTTCGTATTTCTTGTTAAGTCTCGAAGCCATTCGAAGGCTTTACCGGAAAGCATCTCGTTCGTGGTGCGCCAACGCCAATTGCCATCAGGCCTGCCGGGAACGTTCATCCGAGCCTCCTTTCCCAGATTCAGCAAGTCCTGCAACGGGGCCATCGCAAGTGCGGCTATAGAGGACCATGCCAGGCCCATCAAGGTCGGTGCAGCCTCACCATTCAAGCTATCGAACTGTTTTAGGTACTTCCACACACCCTGGCGTTGGTTATCCGGCAAGTCTTCAAACCAGCCGCGACTTGTAGGATTATCGTGTGTACCGGTGTAAACCACCGTGTTGGTGATGTAGTTGTCAGGGAGATAGGGGTTATCCGCACGACCGTCGAACGCGAATTGCAAGACCCGAGTCCCCGGAAGATGAAACTGGTCGCGAAGTGCATATACGTCAGGCGTGATCATTCCCAGGTCCTCGACGATAAACGGCAGACCGCCCAACTCACGCTGGACTGCCTGAAAGAAATCGGCTCCCGGACCGGGAACCCACTTTCCCGCCTGCGCAGTCGGCGCGTCAGCGGGCACATGCCACGCCGCGGCAAAGGCACGGAAATGATCCAGGCGAATCACATCGACGTGGGCCAGTAGAGAGCGCAACCGGGAGATGCACCAACCATAGCCGGACTCGCGAAGAACATCCCAGTTATAGACGGGGTTGCCCCAAAGTTGTCCATACGCGCTGAAGTAGTCTGGAGGAACGCCGGCAACGAAGCGCGGCCGATGCTGCTCGTCCAGCAGGAAGAACTCCGGGTGTGCCCAGACATCGCTCGAGTCGGGAGAGACGAAGAAGGGCAGATCGCCGATCAGACCCAAACCTCTACTCTGAGCATGCGTCTTGAGCCTCTCACTCTGGCGGAACAACAGAAACTGTGCGAAGGACACACGGCCTATCTCATCCGCCAGTTCGTGGCGGAAACGATCGATGGCCGCTGGATCGCGCTGGACCAACTCTGCGGGCCACTCGAGGTAATACGCGTCGTTGAACCTGGCCTTGAGCGCACGGAAGAGCGCGTAGTCTTCCAACCAGTCTGCCTGAGCATTCCGGAACTGCTCATAAGCCGGCCGCAGATCAGCGCGAGCGCCGGCCATGAAGTTGGCCCAGACTTTTTCGAACAGTCCGTGTTTGAAAGGAATGACGGCGTTGTAATCGATTTGAGTTTGGGAGAATGAGCCCGGCTTACAATCGTCCGGTACTAACAGTTCATCCTCGATGAGCCAGTCTGGACTAATGACCAGTCCGTTCCCGGCGAAAGACGACAGGGATTGATACGGCGAGTTACCGTAACCCGTGGGCCCGAGCGGCAGGGCCTGCCACCAGCTTTGGCCGGCTTCGTGGAGGCGATCAATCCACGATAACGCCGCCGGACCTACATCCCCAATACCGTAACGTGACGGTAGCGACGTGAGGTGCAGCAGCAAACCGGAAGCGCGGTAGTCCGAAGGAAACGGTGGCACAGCGCCGTTATCCGACCTCATGCTCGCCCTTTTGGCACGTTCAGAGCGTTGTTCACAATCTCTTGAGCCTCGCTCAGGATCGCGTCAAGATGCCGCTGGTCCTTGAAGCTTTCCGCGTAGATCTTGTAAACGTTCTCCGTGCCGGAGGGGCGCGCTGCAAACCAGCCACTACCGGTGACAACCTTCAAGCCACCGATCGGAGCGTTGTTGCCGGGAGCCCGCGTCAGCTTGGCGATGATGGACTCACCGGCCAGGCTCGACTCCTTGACCGCTTCAGGCGATAACTCTTTGAGCCTGGTCTTTTGCTCGAGCGTCGCAGGCGCGTCGATGCGTGTGTAGTATGCGGTACCGAACTCGGCAGTGAGTTCACGGTAATGCTCGCCGGGATCCTTGCCGGTGCGAGCGGTGATTTCCGCCGCGAGCAGGTCCATGATGAGACCGTCTTTGTCGGTAGACCACACCGTGCCGTCGCGCCGCAGGAAACTGGCGCCCGCACTTTCTTCGCCTCCAAAACAGTACGAGCCGTCCAACAAGCCCGGCACAAACCACTTGAATCCCACCGGCACTTCAGACAACTTGCGGCTCAGCCGTTGAACCACTTTGTCAATCATGCTGCTGCTCACCAATGTCTTGCCGACTGCAGCTTGTCCCGGCCAGAGCGGACGATTCATGAGCAGATAGCGGATGGCCACTGCGAGGTAGTGATTTGGGTTCATCAATCCGGCAGACGGCGTAACAATACCGTGCCGGTCGGAATCCGTGTCGTTGCCGAATGCAAGACGATATTCGTCTTTGAGGCTGACGAGTCGCGCCATGGCATAGGGGCTGGAGCAGTCCATACGGATCTTGCCATCGTGATCGACGGTCATGAACGAGAACGTCGGGTCGATGGTCCGATTGACGACCGTGATGTTCAGTTGGTATTCAGCGTTGATGGGATCCCAGTAGGGCAGGGCGGCTCCGCCGAGCGGATCGGCGCCGAGCTTGAGGCCGGCGGCATGAATCGCATCCACGTCGACCACGTTCCTCAAGTCGCGGACATAAGGCAGGACGAAGTCTTCCTGGTGAGTCGTCGCTGCCCTGATCGCCGACTCGAAAGGCACGCGCTTCACTCCGGCGTTGTTTCCTCGCAAGAGCTCGTTGGCTCGGTCCTCAATCCACCGCGTTGCGTCGGTGTCGGCCGGGCCACCGTTGGGCGGGTTGTATTTGAAACCACCATCTTCCGGCGGATTGTGCGACGGCGTAACCACGATGCCGTCCGCGAAGTGCTGCTTGCGATCGCGGTTGTAAACGAGGATGGCATGAGAGATGACCGGCGTGGGCGTCACGCCGTTGTCTCGTTGGATTAGGGTCTCCGCGTTGTTGGCAGCGAGGACCTCCAGGGCGGTACGCTGTGCCGGCCCCGATACTGCGTGCGTGTCCTTGCCGAGGTACAGGGGACCGTCAGTTCCCTGGCTGCGCCGGTAATCACAGATAGCCTGCGTGATGGCCAGGATGTGGGCTTCGGTGAAGGCGCCGCGGAGAGGTGAGCCGCGGTGCCCGCTCGTTCCGAAGCTGACCATCTGGTTGGGGTCGCTAAGGTCGGGCCGGCGCTCGTAATATTCGCGTTCAAGCTGGGCCACATCGACCAGTATCTCCTTCGGGGCAGGGCGCCCCGCCAGGGGCGAAATGATTTCGGCCGGATGTTTTTTTTCTATTACACTACTGGGCATGGCTTCACCTCCCAAATCTCGGTTGCGTATTCAGCGATCGTCCGGTCGCTGGAAAACTTCCCAGAGCCCGCCACATTCAGAATCGCTTTGCGTCCCCACGTCTCCGGGTCGCCGTACGTTTCACACAGGCGCTGATCCGCATCGAGGTACGATCTCAGGTCCGCCAGATGCATATAGTGATCACCGTTGGTCAACAATGTGGCGCGTAACGGCTCGAAGATGCCGGGTTCGTGGCGGCTGAAATGATCGGTAAAGATCAAGTCTAACGCGGCCCGGATTTCCGGATCATGTTCATAGTGCCAATACGGGTTGTACCATTCCCGGCTACCGGCCACTTCACTCGCCGTCAGGCCGAACAGAAAGAAATTCTCCTCGCCCGCCTCTTGCGCCATCTCGATGGTCGCGCCGTCGCGAGTACCAATGGTCAAAGCGCCGTTCATCATGAACTTCATGTTGCTGGTGCCGCTGGCTTCGTAGCCGGCGGTTGAGATCTGGTTCGAGACATCGCTCGCCGGAATCAACCGCTCCGCGAGTGAAACGTCATACTCGGGCAGGAACAGGACCTTCAGTCGACCGCGCATGGCCGGGTCGGCGTCGATTTCGCCGGCCAGGTTCTCGATGAACTTGATGATGAGCTTGGCAAGCTGGTAAGCCGGCGCCGCCTTGCCGGCGAAGAAAAATGTCCGTGGGGGCATCTCTAGTTTCGGATTCTCGCGCAGCCGGTTGTACAGCACAACGATGCGCAGCGCATTGAGCAGTTGCCGCTTGTACTCGTGAATGCGCTTGATCTGGCAATCAAAGATAGATTCCGGGTCAACCGTCTGGCCGGATGAGGACTTGAGCCAACTGGCAAACTGCGATTTCGCCTCACGCTTGGCCCTTCTGAAGTTTTCGCGAAGGCTGCGGTCGCCGGAAAGCGCTTTGAGCTTGCTCAGTTGGCTGAGATCAGTCACCCACTCGTCGCCAATGACATCCGTAATTACGCGGGCCAGCGCGGGGTGCGACATCAGCAACCAGCGCCGCGGAGTGACTCCATTCGTTTTATTGTTGAAGCGTTCAGGAAACATCTCGGCCAGATCCTTGACGGTGGTCGTGCGCAGCAGTTCGGAGTGAATCGCGGCCACACCGTTGGTGCTGTGCGAGCCAACGATGGCGAGGTTGGCCATACGGACATGCCTGGCCGGGCCTTCCTCAATCAAACTGACTCGCTGAACCCGTCCCTCGTCGCCGGGGTAGTGGCTCCGGACCTGATTGAGCAATCGCCGATTGATCTCGAAAATTATCTCCAGGTGGCGGGGCAACAACTTCTCAAACCACTCTACCGGCCACTTCTCCAGGGCTTCGGGCAGTAGCGTATGGTTCGTATACGCCAGAGTTTTTCGTGTGATGTCCCACGCCTTGTCCCATTCCAGGTGAGCGTCGTCGAGGAGAATCCGCATCAACTCGGGGACTGACATGGTCGGATGGGTATCGTTGAGCTGGATGGCGGCCTTTTCAGGAAGGGCATCCCAATCGGTATTGCTGCGTCGGAAGTGCCGTATGAGATCGGCCATCGAGCAGGCCACAAGAAAGTACTCCTGCACAAAACGCAACCCCTGCCCACTGGTGGTGGAGTCGTCGGGATAAAGAACTCGGGTGAGGGATTCGGCCTGGAGGGACTCGGCCACAGCTCCGACGAAGTCCCCGTGGCTGAATGCCGCAAAGTCGAAGTATTCCGGTGCGTTCGCAGCCCAGAGGCGAAGCGTATTAATCGTCTTGCCGCCGTAACCGACTACCGGCCGGTCATAGGGAACCCCTATCAAAGTGGACGGCTTGCCAACGTTGGCATGCAAACCTCCACCGCGCACCTCAAAGGAACAATTCAACTTGACTTCGACCTTCTCGTGCGGCCGCTCGACCTCCCACGGGTCCTGCCGACTTAGCCAGTTATCCGGCTGTTCCTGCTGCCAGCCATCCCGAATGGCCTGCTTGAAAATGCCGTATTCATAGCGCAGACCGTAGCCGACCGCCGGGAGTTGCATTGTCGCCATTGAGTCGAGGAAGCAAGCCGCCAGGCGCCCGAGTCCGCCGTTGCCGAGGCCAGCATCGGGCTCCTCCTCGAGCAGCCCCACCCAATCGAGATTTCTCTCTTTGACAGCCTGTTTCACAACCGGATTGAGCAGCAGATTGGTCACATTATTCGCTAGCGAGCGGCCGATGAGGAACTCCATCGAGAGATAGTAGATGCGTTTGGGGTTCTCCCGCGTATACGTGGTCTCGGTGTTTATCCATCGTTGCGCTAACATATCCCGCACGGTATGGGCGATTGCCTCGAAACGCTCGCGCGGGCCAAGAGCCGCCGGATCGACCACGTTATCGAAGACAAGATGGCGTTCATACGAGCGGTCATCCGTGCCCGTCAACTCATTTGGGCTGTGCCCGTATTGACTGCCTCGTTTCGAAGTGGTGTCAGACTGGGGTGACTTCCGGGATGCGATTGCACTGTTTGTACTCACAATTAAGACTCCTTACTTTCAAATGAATGCTGTCAACCTATCTAAAGAAGGCCTGTCACAAAATTTTCTGGTAGTGGCGCAGTTTATCCCGAACGATGGATTGTTGAAGGAGATCCCTCGGCCCGCTGGTGAAAACGGACCTTCGCGGATGACACCCGGATATAGCGAAGTACCAGATTTTCAAAGTGCACCACTACCAAGTTTCTTTTCAATGCGCGAATCTAAGCGCTGCTGGAGTCGAGGAAGAATTCATCCCTTGCGATCCTTGGAATTTGTGAGCTGTTCTTTCGCTGCCGCAATCACGTGGTCGGGTTCAAACCCGAACTTTCTCTGTAATTCCTTAAGCGGCGCCGAAGCTCCGAAGGTATTCATGCCGATGACACGGCCCGAGTTGCCTACGTATCGCTCCCATCCCAAGATTGAGCCCTGCTCCACCGCTACGCGAGCCTTGACGTTGGGCGGCAGAACGCTGTCGCGATATGACTGCGGCTGGTGCTCGAAAATCTCCCACGAAGGCATGGAAACTACGCGCGAACGAATGCCTTCGGAGAGCAGTTTCTCGTGGGCAGCGACTACAAGGCTGACCTCACTCCCCGAGGCGATGATGATGACTTCGGGATTTCCGCCGGGAGCGTCTGCGAGCACGTAGGCTCCCTGCGCGACGCTGGAAGCCGGAGCATACTTCTTGCGGTCGAGAGTCGGTAAAGGCTGACGCGACAACGCGAGCACCGCGGGCTGGTGCCGCAGTTGCAGGATAAAGCGGTATGCCTCAACCACTTCGTTGGCATCCCCTGGGCGCAGTGTGATCAGCCCAGGTATCGCACGAAGCGATATTAGGTGCTCGATCGGTTGATGCGTGGGACCGTCCTCGCCATCGCCCATGGCGTCATGGGTAAACACGAAGAGAGACGGCAATTCCATGAGCGCCGCCAGCCGAATCGCCGGCCTTGCGTAGTCACTGAATATGAAAAACGATGCGCCAAATGGCCTCAGCTTCGATAAGGCGAGTCCGTTGACGATGGCAGCCATTGCGTGCTCGCGAATGCCATAGTGCAGGATTTTTCCCTCGGGGGTGTCGGCCTGAAAATCTCCTGCCCCTGGATAGGTGAAGAGGGTTTTGTTGGACGGACCGAGGTCGGCAGATCCGCCGAGAAACCACGGAATATTCTGTGCAAGCACGTTCAGCGTTTTTCCTGAAGCATCGCGACCAGCCACACCCTTCGCGTCCGCGGGAAACACTGGAAGATTACGGTCCCATCCCGCCGGAAGCTCGCGCTTCTGCATCAGCTCAACTTCGACTGCGAGGTCTGGATATTGAGTGCGGTACGACTCAAAAAGTTCCGCCCACTTCTGTCGGGCTTCGGCGCCATGTCTGCCGATCCCGTCTTTAAAGTGGTCGTACACGCCGTCGGGGACAAAGAACTTTTTATCTTCGGGAAATCCATAGGCCTTCTTGCACAACCGGACTTCGTCTTCACCCAGCGGCTCGCCATGCGCGGCGGCAGTGTCCTGCTTATGCGGCGAACCGTAACCGATATGACTGTCGAGAACTATGAACGTGGGGCGGCCTTTTGTCTTTCGAAAGATCTCGAGCGCTTGCTCGATGCGACCGATGTCGTTCGCATCGCCAACGCGCAGGACATTCCATCCATAGGCCATGAATCGTGTCTGAACGTCTTCGGTGAACGCGATGCGAGTGTTGCCTTCAATGGTGATGTGATTGTTGTCGTAAATCCAGCACACGTTGTCGAGCCCGAGATGTCCGGCGAGTGATGCTGCCTCCGATGCAATCCCTTCCATCAGGCACCCGTCACCACAGACCGTATAAATCTTGTAGTCGAAGATATCGAAGCCCGGCCGATTGAAGTGACGGGCGAGCCACTTTTCGGCGATTGCCATGCCAACGCTCGTAGCCGCACCTTGGCCGAGCGGGCCAGTCGTGGTCTCCACTCCCGAGACCCAATGGTATTCAGGATGCCCCGGAGCCTTGCTGTTGAGTTGGCGGAAGTGGCGGATATCGTCGAGCGTGACCGATGGTTGCCCCAACTTTTCGTAGTCGGCATTCACGGCTTGAACGCCGGTGAGATGGAGCGCAGACCAGAGCAACATCGAGGCATGGCCGTTCGACAGCACGAAGCGATCGCGATTGGGCCAGATCGGGTCCTGCGGGTCGAATTTGAGGACACGATTCCATATCGTGTAGACGAGCGGCGCGAGCGCCATTGGTGTTCCGGGGTGTCCGGAGTTGGCCTGCTGCACGGCATCGATTGAAAGCGTACGAATCGTGTTGATGCACACCTGATCGAGTTGTGCGGCGCTCAGATTCTCAACTGGAGCTATTGCGGTACTCATGACTGCCTCCGTGGTAAATATTAAAATTCGGTCTCTCGCCAGCTACGCCGAAATTGCCGAAGTTTGGGCTCCGACTTCGCTGGCTGGCTTCTTTTCAAGTGCAGCAACTTTGGTGAGACGTCTCAGGTGGCGTTCGGCCTGGCTGAAGTCGGCTGCCAAGAAAGTTTCGACAAGGTCCCAGGCGACCATGGTCCCCATGACCCGGCCACCTAGACAAATAATGTTCATGTGATCGTCCTCGACCCCTTGCTGGGCAGAGAAGTGATCATTGATTAGAGCGGCGTGGACTCCCGGAACTTTGTTGGCGCAGATGGAAGCACCTACCCCGCTTCCACAAACAGCAACCCCGCGCTCTACCTTGCCTGACGCCACTGCCCGCGCCAAAGGGATGACGAAATCCGGGTAGTCGTCGCCGGGCTCGAGCCGGTTTGCACCGAAGTCAACAACGTCATGACCCGCGGCGGTGAGGCGGCCGCGAAGGTCCTCTTTCAATCCAAACCCACCGTGATCGGCAGCAATTCCAATGCGCATGTGTTCTCCTTAATCGGCTCGTCGAGGAATAGGTCCGGTGTCACTCCGGATAAAACTCGTTCTCTCAGGCCACTTCGGTTTTCGATTCTTTAACAATCTGGCCGGCAGCAGCGCGATCCGCCAAAATCACGGCACGAGCGCTGTTAACGCGGCCGGCTGGAATGGAAACATCTCCGGCTTGCAAGCGGGCAAGCATTCCAATTTTTTCGGCTCCGGTCGCCAGCCACAGTATCCGGCGGGAGCGGTTGATGATCGGGTAAGTCAGCGTCATGCGCCGCCGGTTCTGGTAGATTCCCGTGAGTGCGACGTTTGCCTCTTTGACGTTGAGGACCGGATCTCCTGGCACCAGCGAAGCAGTGTGGCCGTCAGGTCCTAGTCCCAAATGGACGAGATCAAGCACAGGCGGTGAACCTGCGATTTCGTCCAGCGTCATTGCATATCGCATGCAAGCCGCCTCGAGATTGGAGGCTTCTACCGGCATGGCATGGATTTGTTCAGGGCGCAGTGGTGCGTGCTCAAGCAAGCTTTCCCGTAGATGAGTGAGGTTTCTGTCGGGATCGCCTTCAGGTGCGACTCTTTCGTCCACCTGAAGGACATGCACGCCGCTCCACGGCACTTCTTCCTGCACGAGATCGCGAAGCATGATCCACGGGGTTTTGCCGCCGCTGACTGCCATAACAAACGAGCCGCGAGCAGCGACTGCAGATCTCGCTTCTTCAGCGATGAGCTTTGCCGCTTCCAGAGCAACCGACTCGGCATTGGCATAGACTTGAATCTGCATCACGCCGCCTCGCCTGCAACCGCGAATGCTTTCTGCTCGCCGGGATTGCTCCAGCCCCCCGGCGGGGTCACACGCGCGACTTCCTGCGGGCCCCAGGTGTTGGGGGCGTACTGATAAACCGGAGTGTTCTTTTTCAGCACCGGCTCGACGATGCGCCAAGCTTCTTCGACATAGTCCTCGCGGGCGAACAACGTGCTGTCACCCGCCATGGCTGCTCCCAACACACGTTCGTATGCGTCCATCTCATCAGCGCGTGGAGAGTGATTGGCCACCATCTCGCTGCTCTGAAGCGCTATTCCCTCTGCGTTGGGGGCAAGGTTCATCATTCCCATGGCGATCGTGATCTCCGGACTGAGGCGCAGCCGCAGATGGTTTTCTACCAGGACGCTGTCGGGAATCAGGGAAGGAGGCTTGCGAAACTTTCCAAGAATTTCGGTGCAGGTCGTCGGCAAGCACTTGCCGGCGCGAATGTAAAATGGCACGCCTTTCCAGCGCCAGGAATTGATTTCCAATTTCAAGGCCGCGAAAGTCTCTGTCTGCGAATCTTTGGCCACGCCGTTTTCATCCCGGTAGCCGCGGAACTGACCGCGAACCAGGTTTTTCTCCTCAATGGGTGAGATTGCTTTCAGAACTTTTACTTTCTCGTCGCGAACCGATTCGCTGTCCAAACCTACGGACGGCTCCATAGCGAGATTCGACAATATTTGAAACAGATGGTTCTGGACCACGTCACGGATGGTGCCCGTCTGATCGTAAAAACCCCCGCGGCCCTGAACGCCGAAATCCTCCGCCATCGTGATCTCGACGCTCTCGATGTAGTGGCGGTTCCAGAAAGCTTCGACAAAAGTGTTAGCGAAGCGGAACGCCAGCACATTGTTTACTGCTCGCTTGCCGAGATAGTGGTCGATGCGGAAGACGTCGGTTTCCTCGAAGGCCCCAAGCAGAACTTTGTTCAACTCACACGCCGACGCCAGATCATGACCGAAGGGTTTTTCCACGATGACCCGCGCGCCTCGTCCGCAATGCGAGTCCGCCAGATGCCCCACGACGGTTTCAAACAAAACCGGCGGGATTGCCAGGTAGTGCGCCGGGCGTTGTGCATCCTTGAGTTCGTTCCGAAGCGCACTGAAGGTGGCTGGATCCTGATAGTCGCCATCCACATACCGCAAAAGGCCGACGAGCTTTTCGAAAGCAGCGGGATCGAGCCCGCCATGTTTCTCCAGGCTGTCCTTCGCGCGAGCGCGAAGTTGATCGAGATTCCATCCAGCTTTGGCCACGCCGACCACCGGCACATTCAGGTGGCCTCGCTTGACCATCGCCTGGAGCGACGGGAAAATCTTTTTGTAGGCAAGATCGCCGGTGGCGCCGAAAAAAACGAGAGCGTCCGAGTGGGAATTGGTCATGAATATTTCTCCTTAAGCAGCCTCAGATTTGTCTTTCGGCTTTTCCAGATGTCCACCGAATTCAAAACGCATTGCGGATAGAAGTTTGTCGGCGTAGTCGGCTTCACCGCGTGAGCTGAAGCGCTCGTACAACGAGGCGGTGAGCACCGGAGTTGGCACCGCTTCATCGATGGCGGCTTTGATCGTCCAGCGGCCTTCACCGGAATCGGAGACTCGTCCGGCAAACTTGGAAAGGCCGGGATCCTGGACCAAAGCATTTGCGGTCAAATCCAGCAGCCACGACGCGATCACGCTGCCGCGGCGCCATACTTCTGTGACATCTCGCAGATTGAACTCGTACTGGTAATGTTCTGGATCGCGTAGCGGAGTTGTTTCGGCATCCGCCCCGTGCAGTTGCTTGCCAACGTTAGCCGAGCGCAGCACGGATAGACCTTCCGCATAGGCGGCCATGATTCCGTATTCGATTCCGTTGTGGACCATTTTGACGAAGTGGCCGCCACCGTTCGGTCCGCAGTGCAGGTAGCCTTGCTCAGAGGTACCATCGAGTTTCTCGCGTCCGGGCGTGCGTGATATGTCGCCTGCTCCGGGAGCGAGCGTCGAGAAGATGGGATCGAGGTGCTGGACGACCTCCTTCTCGCCCCCAATCATCATGCAGTAGCCACGTTCGAGACCCCAAACGCCGCCGCTGGTGCCTACATCCACATAGTGAATCTTTTTCGGCGCGAGCTCTTTTGCGCGCTTAATGTCGTCGATGTAGTAGGAATTCCCGCCATCGATGAGGATGTCACCTGCTTCGAGGTGCGGCACTAGATCGGCGATGGTTTGGTCGACGACCCCCGCAGGAACCATCAACCACAGTGCACGTGGCTTCTGAAGTTTCTTTACCAGGTCGATCAGAGAATCTGCTCCGACCGCACGCGCTTTGACCAGATCGGCGACCGCCTGTGGCGATCTGTCGAACACAACGCAGTTGTGTCCATTCTTGATCAGCCGTCGCACCATGTTGGCGCCCATCCGGCCCAGCCCTACCATTCCGAGTTGCATAAGTTCTCCTCTTCAGAAAATTGCGTTTGATTTAGTGCGTTACCTGTGTCACAGCATTGCGCAAGGATTCCATTGCGGCTGCCACGCTCTTGTTAGCGGCGAATACTGACGTACCTGCGACCAACACATTCGCCCCCGCTCCGACTACCATTCGAGCCGTCGCCTCATCAATTCCTCCGTCGACTTCCAGTTCACAATCGGGCTTGATCCGCTCGATCATTTGGGCGACCCGCCGGAGTTTGGGCAACGTTGATTCAAGAAAGTGCTGATGCCCGAAACCCGGATTCACCGTCATGACCAACACCTGGTCCAGATCTGGGAGAATTTCCTCCAGAACCGACGCGGGAGTAGCCGGGTTAATTGCCACTCCAGCGCTTTTTCCAAGCGCCTTGATATGCTGCACCGTGCGGTGCAGATTGTTGTTGCCTTCCCAATGAACAAGAAATGACGTCGAGCCGGCCTCGGCAAACTCGTCGAGGAAAGAATCGGGATCGGAAATCATCAAGTGAGTCTCCAGTGGCAGACGCGTGACTCGTCGTAGCGATTGCACAATCGGAGCTCCAATGGCGATGTTGGGAACGAAATGTCCGTCCATCACATCGACGTGAATCCGATCAGCTCCTGACCGCTCGGCTTCGGCCACCTGCTCACCCAGACGTGCGAAGTCGGCGGCAAGAATCGAGGGAGCAAGTTTGATGACGTCGTTTCCCATGCGAGCGTTTTCTCTTCTCTCTACTGTCTAGCTCACCGTCGCGGTAGCTTCGGTGCGTGCCTTTTCAAAGATGCCAACAAATTCGCGATAGCGGCGGGCAATCTCCGCGACGGCCGCTTCGCGTGTGATCTTCTGTGCACGCATGTCGATTAGAGGATCCCAGAAGCTGGTTCGGCCTACGGCAAATCCGATGAAGCCATCGACCGTGGCCGCAGTTGAGAGCCACTCGCGTACCTTCTGGTCGTTCTCTCCCCGGCCCAAAATAATGCAGCCGACATTGTCCCGCCCAGCGCGGCGCGCAGCGGCCACAACTTTTTCGCAGTCTTCCCGGCGATCGAGTCCCTCGATTTTCCAGACGTCCGGTTCGACATGGGCATCCTGGAGCTGCATAATCGTCTCGGCCATCAGCCGGGGGCGAAGCTCCAGGTCGTAGGCCTTCTTGTCTCCTTTAAACTGATCGAGCTGTGATTTCTCCGCCGGCACCAGCAACTCGAACATGAATTTGCTGCGACCTGTGCTGTGCAGGTAGTCGGAGAGCCCTCTAAGACGGGCTGCCTGGCGCTGATTCAGAGCACGATCGCCCTCGGGGTTATAGCGAACCAGAACCTTGCAGAAAGTTGGATGGAAGGCGTCAATATGCTTGGCAAATTCGTCTCCGTATTCGAAGTCGAATTCTTCCTGACCGCTTTTCTCCGCCGGGCAGCAGGTTGTGTAGCCCTGCGCCATTGCATCGCGAAGGATGGCAGCGCCGAACTGCTCGTCAACCAGAATTCCGGCCTTTCGCTCGGGCACCCCAGCTTCGAGCGCGGCCTTAAAGCCGTCATAAATGACTTGTTTCGTGGCGGCGATTTCTGCCGTCTGAGACGAGCTTAGCGTGCCCTTCCACCCGAACATCTTGGTCTGGAACGACCCCCGGTGGTCGAATGGCAAAATATATAAAGGTTGGTTAAAGCCGAGCGCGGTCATTGGGCCTCCTTAAGCTTGCGGTACCGGCGGATCAGGTTGTTGGTTGAACTGTCGTGGTTCAGCATTGGTTCGGGACCGCTCTCGATTTCCGGGATGATGCGCTGCGCCAGAACTTTGCCGAGCTCAACCCCCCACTGGTCGAATGAATCAATGTTCCAGAGGACGCCTTGCGTGAAGACGGAGTGCTCGTAAAGAGCCACCAGTTTGCCCAGTGTTTCTGGAGTAAGCTGCTCCGCCAGAATTGTGTTGGATGGGCGGTTGCCTTCGAAGACTCGATGCGGAATCAGCCAGTCCGGCGTGCCCTCCGCCTTCACCTGCTCGGGTGTCTTGCCGAAGGCAAGAGCCTCAGTCTGGGCGAAAACATTGGCCAGCAGCATGTCATGATGGCGGCCAAGCGGATTGAGCGGCTCGACGAATGCGATGAAGTCGCACGGGATCAGCCTCGTCCCTTGATGGATCAACTGGTAAAACGAGTGCTGTCCGTTCGTGCCCGGCTCGCCCCAGTAGATCGGACTAGTGTCGCGTGCGACAGATTTGCCATCGAGTGTGACGTGTTTTCCGTTGCTTTCCATCGTCAACTGTTGGAGATATGCTGGGAATCGCTTCAGGTACTGCTCATACGGCAAAACGGCTACCGTCTGCGCGCCAAAAAAATCGTTGTACCAAACGGAGAGCAGGCCCATGACCACCGGCAGGTTCGCTTCGAACGGAGCCGTGCGAAAATGTTCATCCATCTGGTGAAAGCCATCCAGCATGGCGTGGAAGTTGTCCGGACCGACGGCAACCATAGTGGAGAGCCCGATCGCCGAATCCATCGAGTAGCGACCTCCGACCCAATCCCAGAATCCGAACATGTTGGCGGTATCAATGCCGAACTTGGAGACTTCCGTGGCATTGGTCGATACCGCGACAAAATGCTTTGCCACTGACTTTTCGTCGCCTCCCAGTCCGGCCAGGGACCAGGCGCGGGCGGTCTGAGCATTCGTCATAGTTTCGAGAGTGGTGAAAGTTTTTGACGAGACGATGAACAGCGTTTCGGCCGGATCGAGATCCTGTACTGCTTCGGCGAAGTCCGTTCCATCCACATTCGAGACAAAGCGAAAGGTCATCGAGCGGTCTGAGTAGTGCTTAAGCGCCTCGTACGCCATGACCGGCCCTAGATCGGATCCGCCAATGCCGATGTTGATGACATTGCGAATGCGTTTTCCGGTATGACCGGTCCAGGCTCCACTCCGAACGCGGTTGGAGAAGTCAGCCATCCTGTCGAGCACGGCATGGACTTCGGGCACAACGTCCTTTCCGTCCACAAAGATCGATTTACCCTTTGGGGTACGCAAGGCTACGTGTAAGACGGCGCGCTTTTCGGTGATGTTGATCTTCTCGCCGCTGAACATGGCATCGATCCGTGCCCGCAAGCCGGACTCTGCGGCAAGTTGGAGAAGGATCTGGAGAGTCTCATCAGTAGCACGATTCTTGGAGTAGTCGAGGTATAGACCCACCGCCTCCACTGCCATGCGCTGACCACGCTTGGGATCGTCCGCAAAAAGCTGCCGCAAGTGCAGCTTCGAAACTGTTTTGAAATGCGATGTGAGGGTGCTCCAGGCCGAAGCCTTTGCCACTGGCCGCCTCGCGGCTGGTTGAACTCGTGTTGCCATGTTTATGCTCCTTTTCGTCTCCACTGTGTTGATCAAACGAGATAAGTTCGGGTTCTTTCCGCTTTAAACGGCGGCGTTCAACGTGACGCTCTTGTCAAGCGAAGCGCTCTTTGAAGAAATCACGGTCATTAGATCGTTCCAGGATTTAACAAACGACTCGGCTCCCTCGTTTTGAAGCTGGGCCGCCAAAGCGTTGACGTCGATGCCCGCCTGGGCGAACTGTGCCAGGACCTCTTCGCAATTCCCGCCGTCGATCGGAAGTAATTCTCCTAACTCCGTGTGAGTGGCCAGGGCTTTCAACGTGGCCTCGGGCATGGTGTTTACGGTGAAGGGCGCAGCCAAAGCCTTGATGTAGAGAATGTCAGAAGCTTTGGGATCTTTGGTTCCGGTGCTGGCCCATAGCAGACGTTGCGGACGACCACCGAGATTGTAAACACGCTGCCATCGGGCCGAATTAAGCAGAGCGCTGGCCGCCTTGTATGTGCGTTTAGCGATCGCGATGCCAAGCTGGTTGCGCAGGTTCTCCGGAACCTTGCTGGCAACAGCGCTGTCCCAGCGGCTGACAAACACTGATGCCACGGAACCTACAAAAGGATTGAGGCCGGCTTCGATGCGCCGTTCAATGCCGCGCAGGAATGCTTCGGCCGCCCCGAGGTAATGTTCGCGAGAGAATAAAAGAGTGACGTTCACGGGAATGCCGGCAAAAATTGCTTCTTCAATGGCGGGAAGGCCCTGCTTGGTGCCAGGAATCTTGATTAACAGGTTGGGACGATTCGCACGGGCGAATAGTTCTTTGGCTGCAGCCAGAGTGCTGGCCGTGTCATAGGCAAGCAACGGGGAGACTTCCAGTGAGACCCACCCGTCGATCCCGTTCGTCTTTTCATAAATTGGTCGAAAGAGATCTGCAGCGCGAGTGAGGTCTTCCAGGGCCAACTCGAAAAAGAGCGCCTCAGTCGATGTGCCTTTCTTTAACTGTGCAGTGATCGCAGAATCGTACGCCGCGCTGTTCTTGATCGCATGGTCGAAAATCGTGGGATTCGAGGTGAGTCCGGTGACGGACAGCTCCTCGATATATCGTTTGAGGGTGCCGCTCTCCAGCAGGTCTCGGGTAATGTTGTCGAGCCACAGGCTCTGGCCTTCGTTGTGAAGCAAAGTTGTCGCTTTCATCGTGTCACCTCGTTATTCGCAAATTGATTGCGGTCGTATGAGTTGGTCGGGGCGTCCTCTACTTTGGACGGAAATACGTGATGGGTGTCATTCCACAACCGGATCGCCGGGTGCGAGATTCCGTTTTCATAGCCAAGCATGCTGAGGCTCGCCGTGCCCAGCATTAGGGACCGTCCGTTGATGGGTTCGAGCCCAATCCATCGTGTGGCCAGCATTCGCAAAAAATGTCCACTGGAAAAAAGCAAGACATCTCCGTCGATTTCTCGCACACGACTCACCACTCGGTCAGCCCGTGTCGCGACTTGCTGTGGCGACTCACCGCCCGGACAGCCGTCCCGGAACAATTGCCAGTCCGGGCGTTCCTTTAAGATGTCAACCGTCAGGCGGCCTTCGTATTCGCCGTAGTCCCATTCGACAAGATCGGGATCGATTTGAGCCACAGATCCGAAGCCGGCCAGTTCACACGTCCGCATGGCGCGCTGCAAGGGACTGGTGAATACCTTCGCGAACCTCAGTCCGCTGAGCCGTTCCCGGAGTCGCCGCGCATTGCGCTCGCCCAGTTCAGTCAGTGGTAAATCGGTACGCCCAGTGTGTTGGCCGGTTACGGTCCACGCCGTCTCACCGTGTCGGGCGAGGTAAACCGCTGGAAGTTTCTCGTTCATGCCGCCACTCCGGATTCATGCTTATAGGTCTCCAGTCCAAAGCTTGCGGCTCCAACTAAAGCAGCGCGCGCTGTAATTACTCGAACTGGGATACGTTCCATCAGATCTTTGAAGCGGCCCTTTCTTGCGAAAGTTTGCATGAACCGCGACTCCTGCAGCGAGCCCAGCAGGTGAAAGGGAATCCCACCAGCCAGATAAACCCCGCCCGTTGCCAAAACCTTCAGTGCGAGATTGCCAGCCTCGCTCGCGAGGATCGAGATCAGCATGTCGATGGTGGCGCGGCACAATTCACTTGGATGGTTCGGGTCGCTGGCCGCCTCCACGATTGCTTTTGTGTGATCCTGGGCGGACGCGATCAATTGAGCGACCTCGGGCCTTTCTGGTATGTGCTCGGTGTCGCGAAGATATTCATAAATGTTAGGTACGCCGATACCGGAGCAGACCCGTTCGACGCCCACGTGATCAAACCGCTCCAGCATGTACTCGAGCAAATGGATCTGCCGCTGGTCGGTTGGCGCGAAATCCGAGTGACCGCCCTCCGAGCTGTGCGCCAGGTATTGCGATTCATCCCAGGTGAGAAACGATTCACCTAACCCAGTCCCGGGCGCGATGACTGCAATCGTGCCCTTCGGGACCGGTTGCCCTTCATTGAGCGTAACGAAATCGTTTGGCCGCAAAACCGGCACCGCCCGGGCGACCGCTTCCAGGTCGTTCATGAGGTGGACGGACTTGAGATTCAAGTCTTTCGCAAGCGAGATTTCATCCATCACCCAAGGCAAGTTGGTCGTTTTTACGTGACCATTGATCACCGGGCCGGCAACGTCAAACGAGGCGTGCCCGACGGGGAGCTTCGCTTGAGCAAGAAACCCGGAGACCATCGCCTGCAGACTCTGATAGTCGGCACTGTGGAATTCTGCCTGAGCCAGCGGTGCATGGGGCCCCGACTCGATCGAGTAGATTGCCAGGTCAGTTTTTGTACCGCCGATGTCGCCTGCAATTAGCATCGCTAATCCCTTTCCATTCTCCTAAGCGTAGCGTTCGCTGTTTGGTTTCGAACCGCTCAGCGCATAAAATAAGATGTACAAGTAGCAGATCACGGGTACAAAGAACGCGTGGTGAATCCCGATATGGTCGGCAATCGCTCCCTGTATCAGGGGAAGAATCGCACCGCCGACGATCGCCATGTTCAGAATGCCGGATCCGTTTCCCGTCAGCGGCCCGAGTTCGGCGACTCCAAGACTAAAGATGCTGGGGAACATGATCGAGTTGAAAAATCCCACAGCCAAAATGCTCCACATGGCGAAGTGTCCTTGAGTAAGCATGGATAGCGTGACCAGCAACGATGTGCAGACGGCAAATATTGCAAGCAGGTGTCCGGTTTTGACCCTGCGCAAAAGGCCCGCACCCAGAAAGCGCCCAACCATCGCACCACCCCAGTAAAACGAGACGTAACCTGCCGCCGTTTTCGCGGAGAAGGCCGCAATATCCGGTTGGCCGAAATAGTTCACCAGAAAACTGCCGATGGAGACCTCCGCACCTACGTAGGCAAAGATTCCAAGTGCGCCGAAGACAAGATTGGGATGTTTCCAGACTGAATCGTTGACCTTCTCTCCGCGTCCTTTGGCCGCGGCTGCGATGGTCGGCAACTTTGATGTGGAAATCAGCCCCGCCAGCAGAAGCAACGCAATGCCAATGACGATGTATGGCAGCTTTACCGATGCGGCTTCTTGCACGCGATACAGGTGCAGCGCAGGCGGCGAGAGGGCCTTCATTTCTTCGATGGTCAGCGGCACCGCGCTCAGGATCAGCAGTCCGCCAAGTTTTGGGGCTATCGCGGTACCGAGCGAGTTAAACGCCTGTGTCAGATCCAGGCGGCTCGATGCAGTCTGCGGTTTGCCGAGGACCACCACGTAAGGGTTAGCCGCCACCTGCAGGCCTGTGATGCCCGCGGCAAGGACAATCAGGGCGCCCAGAAAAAGTGGAAACGAAGCAGAAGAGGCAGCCGGCACGAACAGGAATGCGCCGGCAGCCATAAAAAGCAGGCCCACCACCATGGTCCTCTGATAGCCGATTGCGTTCACGACTTTCGCCCATGGGATCGAAAACAAAAAGTAGGCAGAAAAGAATGAAAACTGAATCAACATCACGTGCGCGTAGCTGAGATCAAAAATAGACTTCAAGTGCGGGACCAAAATATCGTTGAGACAAGTCAGGAACCCCCACATGAAAAACAGGGTGGTAACGATAGCGAGGGGACGCGTGTAGCCTGGCGTCGCAGTGATCGTCGACACATTTGGCGCTGGTGTCGCGCTTCTTGCTACTGGTTGAGTTGACATTGTCTAATCTCCTACCACCAGGTTTCCGCTTGCACACCGTACGTAAGGCCGCTGGTTCGATTCTGGAAAGCAGTTCCGCCGACAAATCCGCGCAGCCCATCCGACCAGTTCGCATACGTCATGAAGGCCCTCAGGACAGGACGGCTGAAGAATTTTCTTCCCGCTCCAATCTGGGGAGCGATCGTGAATTTGCGCAGCCAACCGTCGTAGACCGGTGCGATCTGGCTGTGAGTGTGATCGACCCCTCCTTCGAACGCCAGGGAGAGATACTTCGTGAAAAAAACCTCTGGCCGCGCGCCGAACGAGACCCACTGCTGCCATGGGTGCTGCGGGTCGCCATCCTTGATGCGCTGGTAAACGAAAATCGGCATGATGGCAAATCTTTGGTTTGGCTGAACCACAACCTGTTCGGTGAGCAGAAACCGAGCGCTGCTGTTGACGAACCGGGTTGGGTCGTCAATGGATGTGCTGAAATTACTCGCGGCTCCAGTTCCGTACTGAATGCTAAAGGAATGGTAACCGCCATGCCACTCGAGTCGCTGATGACGTATTCCGAATGCGTAGCCGCTGCTGGTCGGGATCAGGGAGCCGTCGGATGTCGTCCCCCCTTTGCTGTTGGCGAAATCGAACCATACGCCCCCTGTCCCGCCCGGAGCTTTTATGTCGTAAAGACGCATGTCGATGTTGTTTTTGGCGTAATTGCCGTTTTCTGTCGTAATGTCGGGTCGTGCGCCAGATAAATACCCAAGCGCCAGCTTGCCGAATCGCAGGTCCAAATCCTCAACACCCGCGCCGTAACCGCTCATATCCAGGGGATAAAAATCGTCGATCTCAATGTGCTGGCGACGGTAATACCTCTCGCCGGCCCAGAACTTGGCGTTGGGCTGGCTCTCAAAGATATTTCCCGCCTGGACGAAGGCCTCCCTCAAGCGAAACTGGTCGTTGCCAAGAGAGTTGTTGAAACTTGCGTAGCTGGCAGAGTTCGTGGTGTTAGCCTCGATCATGGCTTCGGTCTTCATCCATGCCTTGTCGGAACTCCTGTCGGGGTTTACCCAATTGTTGACCAATATGAATTCGCCATAGGTTTCGGCTTCGTTTCCCAGCCGGTATTTGGCTCCTGCACCTGGTGCCTGGAAGGCAACCTGCTGACCGCCCTCGCTGTTCAATCCATAGCCAGAACGGAAATATCCGTGGAATTCGAATGTTCCTACTTGCTGTTTCAAGCTGGCGATCTCGCTCTGTGCCTCTTGCACCAGGTCGTACGTGGGTTCCGATGGCAGGGCCCCCTGGTACTTTGCTCCGACCTGACTCTGTCCGAATATCACTTTCTTCGTTTCCTCGGCGGCAAGATCGGCGGTTGAGACGGTGGCTTCGCTTGCCTTTTTTTCCGTTGCTGCAGCTTCCTTTTGTTTTTCGATCTGTTGCTCAAGAACTGTGATTCGCTGCTGCAGGTCCTTGGTGGTCTGTTCGTACTGCTGCTTGAGTTGTTGGACCTGTTGTTCCAAATCGTTAGCTTGCTGAGCAGGGGCGCAAGGAATCGCTACCAGGGCCACGGTCCCGATCCATGCAAACCGTGTTGGACTGTATGCGCCACGCATGCCCTCAGCACTCCGACTTCCTATCCCAGGAACCCCGGGTCGAGTTTCTTTCTCGCTTCCCGTCAACTGGAAGCGACCAACTCGACCATAACTAGCAAGCTGGCTGCCATCTTGCGATGCCGCTCGTGCTCGGTCGGAGGGCGAAAAAAACTCAGATGAGCCTACATTTATCGACAATTGCATATGACAGATGTGAGATGGGGGGTTGGGGGAGCAAATGACGCGTGTCATTGCTATGACGCGAAAAGCAGATGTCAATGACTGACGACGCTTTCGCCGGCGGGACCATGATATGTCCCCTTCTCCGCCGCAGAATTGAACCTCAACAGCGGAGAAAAGAAAACCAGAGAATTCGAAAAGGTTGCTACCTGACCCGTGAACTGCTGCTTTAGCACGTCGAATTCTCTCAATTGGAATTGCAGCAGGCTCATGTCGATGACATCGCCGGTGATGGCAGCAACCTGCACTCGGTCTCCAATCCTGATTCCGCGTTTCCCGATCAGCAGGAAATAACCGAGACTCGCGACAATAACGTTTTGCAGTGCAACTGCTATCCCGGCAGTGAGAAGACCAAAGTAGGTGGCCAACGATTTCAAGTCTGACGAAGCGCCGAAGAGAGCGACCACGGTAACGGTGAACAATGTGAGCGCTCGGTGGAACATACTGATGATCAGATGTCGATTTGGATCCTGAACACGGCGGAGGGCGAGCCTGCGCGAAATCTCTCCTGCTCCCGTGAGCAGGACGATGATCAACACAATGGTGCCGAGCCGGACCAGTAGTTGTTTCCATGCATCCCTGTACTGGCTCGCCACCTCCACTCGCCACGGCACCAAGTGTGACTTGTACTCCGCGAGTAGCGCTTTTTGTTTATCGAGTGCCAGAACGGCTGGAGAAAACTCCTTGAGCCTGATCGTAAGAGCATCGAGCTGCGACTTCTGTTCGCGCAACGAGGAAAGCTCTCTGGTCTCCGGGTCGCTTGCGGCATGGCTCTGAAGAACCCGGGTAATGAAACCGCTCATTGGTGCCCGCAAGTCCTCCGTGCGGGCTGCCAAGCCGTCAGTCAGGCGGATCTTTTCGTCGACCACATGCAGCTTGCGGTTCAAAGCAGTAACTTCTGAGGCAAGCCCAACCAGGCCGCTGTCTCGCCAGCCGTTGATCGTTCTGGAATTCGCGTCTTGTGCGGGCAAGCGCGAAAAGGGAGTTGCCGGGTTATTCAGCTCGGGCATGGATTGCGCAAGGTCGTCAATCGTCAAATCCAGCTTGGCAGTACGGCCTTCCTCCGTTCCAATATTCTGCACGAACCCGATCAGATCATTGATCCCCTGGGATACTGCTTGCAGGAGTTCTAATCGGCTCTGCGCGTCATCTAGAGTGGCTTCGAGCCTCTTGCGATCGGCCCCGCGAGCTGCGGTAATGCTTTCCTTAAGCTTTTCAATATCTTGGATTGCTTGCTGGCTAGCCTGATCGTTGCGATTCTTCAAATCGATAAAGTGGGCAAGATCTGAGGGGGCAGCGTCTGGCGAGGTCACCGAAGAGCTGTCTGAAACAGAAGCAGTTCGTACCAGTGCCGCATCCGCCTTGCCAAACTCGAAGGAGAGCTTGACGATCTGCGCTTCGATCGCTTGATTGTCATTCAGAAAGATTAGGTCGGCCGATTCATTGGCAACCTGGCGTTCAGCGTAGGCATGGCGATACCAGCTCATCGATTGCAAAAGGTATCCAATGACCTGCGAATTCGAAGGGAGCTGATAGGGGCTTTGCACGCTATCGGCAGAAAGTACGCCGGCTATTGTCACTGCCACGAGTGCACAACAGGCGGCAATGTGCGCACTGAATTTCACTTCCTCATAGCCTCCTAAATACCGCCAGCCAGAGGAGAGGGTAAGCAATCCTCGGTAGGTGCAAGCACCAGGCCGGCAGAAATAAGCACGAGCAAGATCCAGAGCACATCGGCCACGAATAGGTGGACAATCTGGAGCCAGACTGGGGCCAGTAGGATTACATTGATCATGCCAATAACGATCTGCAGGAAGAGAAGAGCGATAAAGACAACCACTGGTTGTGAGAATCCGGTTCGCCCCCTTGAGCTTCTGAAAATAACCCACAGAACGTAACATGCAGCCAGCGTGGCTACAGCGGGATGGAGCAGACGAAACCGCACAAGCACGGGTGTGCCGGAACTGAAATCCTGCAAGAGTGACGACCGCAGTGATGTCGCCGGAAACAAAGTGTCTGCAAGGGCAGTCACCGCACCGGTGATCCCCGTGATCATCGTTGCAAGCAGACCGGCTCCTATTGCGGTTACTTCTCGCCATTTGCGAATAAAAGTGAACTCTCGGCTGCCATTCGACAACCATGCGGCAGTGAGTGACAGTGTCGCGAGCAGAAGGAGTGTATTGCCGAGGTGCAAACACAGAAAGAAGATTCGGCCAGCAGATTGGTCATGGCCCACATGGTTTAAGAGCACGAGAGCCGCTCCCAATAAGGCTTCATTTGCCAGAAAGCCAGTGGCGAGCAGGACGGAATAGCGGGCCCAGTCGTGCCTACCTGTTGCTCGCCAGCACCAGACCGCCAGAAAAATCACCATGAGCAATGCGGCGGCACTGGTCATGCGATGGGTGAATTCGATGATGGTAGTCGCCTTGGCGTTTGCTCCTAGAACATCACCGCTGCAAACGGGCCACTTGTTACTGCAACCGTCACCGGAACTCGTCGCTCTCACATAAGCGCCCCAGAGCACTACAGCTAGATTGTAACCGAGGGTCGCGCGGGCAAATCGAGCGATCCGCGACGTTGTGCGCGGACGCGAGTGGGATACCTGAAGTGTTTTTGGGCGCGACACCGAATCAAGGATGGGAACTCCCTCGGCAGTGGATGGTTGAACGACGGGGCCGAAGGTCACCCAGCGGCGATAGGATTCTGTGAATAACATATTTTAGAAAGGAACATCGCAAACGTCTCGCCCGGCGATTGCACGCGCAAGCAGAGAGCGTGGGTTTCAGCGAGCACAGAATCGGGCCGAGGCTCTTATTGCTCCTTTTTTGCCAGCGTTCTCGTAGACCGCGTTCTGCGTCCGTTTAGCGGCTTCGTCCTCTTCGCTTTTTCTGATCTCCGTTCCCACTCCTGGCGCCAGTTGCCACGGCACACACCGAGACAGCGAAACTCCATCATGCTTCCCCCGCAGAGCGGGCAAACGAGATTTCGTATGGCAGAAATCAAGGTGGTATGGGGATCCGGCACTAACGAAAGAGTGGTCATGATCTGCTTCTCCTGCTCAAGGGCTCTCCTCCAAGCTGAACGAACGCAAGCCTAAGGCGGGACCGCGACAGCGTTTGGGCAGTGCACTCACTGGATAGGCGGCTACTACGGGCCCCCTCGCCTCAGGTGACAGGTAAGAGCAAGTGAATCTCCAACACGTTCACGACGGTGCGCACTATTTCAGTAAAGCTCGAGCGATCGGATACCGGTATTCACGTGAGGAAACAGACAGCGACCCAGAACCGCAACCTCATAGATTTACTGTCTCGATACGAATGGACATTCGAGTGCAAGAGGAAGAGTGTTGATGCGAGCAAGGTCTGGAGTTCATGGATGATGTCATTGCCGCTTGTGCTGACGAGCTATAGCGATGACACAGGTTTTGACACTCTGCGAAGGAGCACCGAGCTGTTTCAACAAGATTCTTTCAATGAAGGTAGCTGTTATGAAGATCGTTTGGCGCAATCCAAATCACATCAACTCCACATCGTGCGTGATTGAAAAGACTTCGTCTGTGGAGCGGGGGAGCAAGTTGCGAGTGTTCTATCACAGCTCTCGAGGGCCGGGGGCACTCGGAACGCTGTTTGAGTTGCTCGTGAATCGCACGCCACTTCTTGTGCTGCTTAGTCGAATCGCCCACGGTTTTTTTATGGAATGGAATGAACTGTGACACAAAAGCAAAAACTGCTTCAGAAAGCCCGCAAGCTCGCCAAGCCATTCGGCGTCGTAGACGGCAGTAAGTTCAGGCTGAAGGATGTTGACCCGGCTAACACCCTGGGGTTGAACTCAGAGGCAAAGCCGAGGGCAGTGGAAGAGTTGCAAATCGGCGTGAGTGCGCTTGCGGAATTTCAGGACATGCTTTATGCGCAGGGAAAGTGGGCCGTGCTGCTGATTTTTCAAGCCATGGACGCCGCCGGTAAAGATGGCACCATTAAACATGTCATGTCGGGCGTCAATCCGCAGGGCTGCCAGGTGTTCTCCTTCAAATCGCCGTCTATCGAAGAACTCGATCATGATTTTCTTTGGCGTTGCGTGAAATGTCTGCCGAACCGTGGGCACATCGGCATTTTCAATCGGAGCTATTATGAAGAAGTTCTGGTAGTCCGTGCGCATCCGGAATTCCTCGACAAGCAGAAGATTCCGCCCGTGCTCGTGACGAAAGACATCTGGCAGGAACGCTTCCATGATATTCGCAGTTTTGAGCGATACCTCTCCCGCAATGGAATCAAGGTCGTAAAGTTTTTTCTGCACGTCTCCAAGAAGGAACAGAAGCGCCGCTTCCTGGAAAGAGCGAAGGATCCCGATAAAAACTGGAAGTTCTCCGTCTCCGATATGGCGGAAAGGCATCATTGGAATGAATACCAGGACTTCTATGAGGACATGATTCGTAATACCGCGACGAAGGACAGCCCCTGGTATGTAGTGCCTGCCGATAACAAGTGGTTCAGCCGATTGGTGGTTGTCGCTGCTGTCGTGGAGACACTCGCTTCCCTCGATCTCGCGTATCCCAAAGTCGACAAGGTAAAATTCAAGGAAATCGCGAAAGCCCAAAAAGCTCTGCTGGAGTCGAAATGAAGCATCCATTCCAGTAATCGGCCAAATAGTTTACTGAATGGAAGTCGCCGCAGAGGGCTCCCCGGTTCCGGCGTGACTTCTTCAACCTTCCCCCGCGTGGGTCAACTTGCGGAAGACCCGGCCGGAACCATCCTCCCAACTCGCTCTACCGTTGGTGCAGGGCATGACTGTTCGCGCTCGAGGATAGAGCTATGCGGTCAGAGAAAAGGAGATTGGGTAGTGGTCCGACGCCTTCACCCCGCTCTGCACACGGCCCGAAGTCGGCCGTATCGGCCCGCGAATAAAGGCCCAATCGATCCGGTGGGCGGTCTTGAACAAACCGCGTGCGGGTGCAGTGGGCGTCCCTGGCGACGATACCGCATCTCGAAAACCGGCCTTCGCAAACTCCAGCGCAGCTGCCTGTTTTGAAGCGTCCAAGTTGAGGTCGCCGGCAATAAGGATGGGGCAGTCTGTGTTGTAGCTTGTGGCATCCGATAACACTTCCACCAACTGTGAAACGCGCAGCGCATCGTCTCCGCGGCTTTCGAGATGAAGGTTGTAAGTGACGAGCTTCCAGCTGGGGACATTGATCTCGGCAACCAACGCGATTCTTCCTCCAAGCCGTTCCTGGAAGGGTTCGATTTTCGGCAGAAACCAGCGAGGCTGCCAGAAGTGTGATTGCCTCGCGAAACGGATCAGGCGCGAGTTCGAAATCGGCCATTTCGAGAGCGTGGCCTGGCCGTGGTACGCCGGAGAGCTTTTCGATCCCTGGGCCAACTCCTCAAATTCGCGTCCGAAGACGTAGTTCATTTCCATCTTGCGAGCGATTTCCTCGGCGACGTTCACACGCCGCGTCCGTCTTGCATTCAGGTCCACCTCTTGCAGGATCAAAATGTCTGGCTTCGCACTGATAAGGAAGTCTGTTACGCCTCGCAGTTGTTGGCCCCGGTCAATGTTCCAATCGACGACCCGCAGCGACTTTGGTGCCCAAACAATGCGTCGGACAGGTGCGAAGTTGCCGGTAACGATTTCTTGCATAGCCACATCTGTACTGTAGAGGCCAGAGACAGCGGCCGAAACACGTTCAGCTTCTCGCCCTTCGCCTAGGCAGCGGGGATTTCGACCGTTTTCGTCTGCCCCGGACTGAAAGTGAGATAAGAATATAGTGTGACGATCCAAACGAGGTTCGCACCCAGCGCTGCGCCAACCAGAAACCAGTTCATGAGGCCGAAAACGGCGAAAAACAAGATCACATAGGGCAAAAAGCAGCGCCGGATAATGAATTCGGTATTCCTCCCCAAATACAGGAGAGGGTTCGAACTCCGGCTATCGGCCTTCTTGTGCCACTCCTGCAAGTACTGTTCGGGCCTCTCCCCGGCCATCCGATGACGCTGGATGCCCGTCATAAGAAAACTAGCGATCGCGCCTAGAAGTAAGAAACCACCCCAAATCAGATAGTTGCGATTGCCGGAGCTTCTCACCAGCCCGACCGTCATGCCGGCGAAGATGAATACGTAGTAGAGGTTGTCGCAAATCGTCTCCAGCCAACAGCCGAACGCGGAGTCCTGGAGCTTCAGACGAGCGACCTCACCGTCGCATCCGTCGAGTACGCTCGACAACCAGGACAAAACCGCCCCAGTCAATATATTTCGGAACCCTCCGAGTGCGAAAAAGAGACCCGCGGCAAAGCTCACGGCGAGCGTGAACAGGCTCACGATGTTGGGTGTGATCGGAAATGGAATGATCCGGCGGCTGATTGGGATGGAGATTCGACGGTTCGCTCTTGCGAAAATCCCGTCTGTGGGTTTAACGAGCCAGCCGTCCAGCTTCCGTTCAGCAAGGACACGTTGCTGTTCGGTGAGGATACGTTGCCACGTCTCCTCCACCACGGCTTCGCTCTTAATGAAATGCGTCATCGCCAGCCATGAGACGATGTCCTCGACAGAACTGGCATCCGTACGGCAACAGTGCGCCGCGTCGATCGAGGCTTTACGAGATAGCGAACAGATGCCGACTAATTCGCTTCCCGTTACGAACCTGAGAGCATCTTCTTCCCCATCCCACTCACCGGCCCGCTTATGCAATGACGGGTGATAGACCCTGTCTCCAGCGATCAGAACAAGATGTCCATCAATTTCGGAAGCGAGCTGTCCAAGGAGAGAGGGGAGAAAATCTTCCCCGGAAATTATTCCACACCATTCGACGTTGTCAGGGACGCGTCCCGTCTTGATCAGATCTCGCCTCATCCGTGCGGCCCTGGAACGATCGATAACGACAACAATTCTCGCAGCGCCCGACTTTGCCGCGCTTAAGATGCTTCGCAGCAAAATCGGTACCGCACCGACCTGGGGCAGCGGGGAGGCGAACCCGATCGCACCAGGATTGTTGGCAAGAACAATCGCCATATGAGGCGAACGCGCCGAGGCGCTTTCGCCTCGATGATGCCTTAAAGAAATCGATTCTGTTTCGCTCTGAATAGGATCCTCACCGTCCCCAATGGGTGAACCTTGTTTTGTCCGCTTGACCAGGATCATCAGGCAGAGGCCACCCACGCCCGCCCAGAACAGGGCACGCAGACGGCGAATGAATGCCAGCGTCAAACCCACGCCAGCTGAAAGGCCGAAGATTTTTGCAATCAGCATGGTCCCGCCCTCGTAGGTTCCGATGTTGCCGGGGTTGAAGGTGCCGGCGATGTTTACCAGCTTGGTCAAAGCTTCAATCGCGAGTGCGCCGAACAAGCTGATTTTGGCGCCCATGAGCCACAGAATCAGAAACACTTCGAAAACCGCGGCTATGTGGCATGCCACGTTGAACAGAAAGCTTGCCCAAAACGCGTTGGGGGTACGGTGATAAAAGTCGAGGACACTCCTCTCGACGGATTGAATCAGTGCACGCTCGCGTTGAATCCAGGTTCTGCAAAAAGGAATCCGACCGACAATCTGCGCCGCCAACGAAAGCAAAGGCCAGCGTTTTCCGATGGCGAAGGCGCTTAGAAGCGGGACGCAGAGAAGAATCAATGCAAAGACGCTCCCATAGACAGCGAGGGCATGCGGTAGGGGCAAAACCAGCAGCACGGCCAACAAGCCGACGACACTTACGATGGCGGCACTGAGGACAAACAGGAAACGATCGATCGTCACTGAAGCAATACCGGTGGAGAGCGACATTGCAGGTCCCAACAGTGACACCCGCAGACTGTCTCCGAACAACTGTCCGAGTGCCCCGACTTGACCCGCCGCCTCCGAGACGAGCCGCAACCCGAACAGACGAGCGAATGAAACCCGATGCTTCTCGTCGAGTAGTGTCAAGCGCCAAGCCCAGGCCTTCAGGACATGAGCTACGCCACCCCAGAGAAGCACCAGGCCCAATCCCCATCTGAGACTCGTAATGCTTGCCAGAAGCCTCGCCGGGCCCGCTCGATGAACCAGAAATGCGAACAGCAGAACACCAGAAGCGCCGGCGAGCAGCCGGAGGGTTGGTCGCGCCTTTGAATTCAAACTAGACACGGGCCACGCTCTCAAGAATTGGTTCGGGCAGGAAGTAACCGCCAAGAATGCCTTCGGCGTGCGCGAGCGCCTCCGGCGTGTCCAGGTCCTGCCATTGCCTCTGGCCGATGTCCAGCGCGCGGAAGCGCCCTTCCGCGATCAGCTGCCGCATTCCGTCCGAGAGAGAACAGCGTCCCTGTTGGACTGCAAAATCGAGTCTGTCAAATAGAGCCGGGCTGCAGAGGAACATTCCAGTGTCCAGAGCATCGTAGTGCGTGATTTCCTTGCCAATATCCACAATCCGGTCGCCATTTCGGAGGACCTTGGTCGCATCGTCCAGGTCAAAGACTCGATCGATGTTGGGATCCACAGCAAGAATGACCTCGCCGTCGGTGAGCGATGCGTTCAGCAGGAGCCGTGCCGTCTCCGGTTCAAAGATATGGTCCGCCATCAGCAACAAGAAATTCTCCCGAATTTCGTTGCGAGCTCTCAGCGCGGAAATGCCATTCGGTTGGTGATAGTCGGGATTTTCCACCAAGGTAATTGATACCCCGAGCGAACGGCCGTCCAACCAGCGACGAATCAGGCCGGAGCGATATCCCACGACAATCACTACGTCGTCAATGCCGGCCTGGCGAGCTCTTTCAATGACGTGCTCGAGTATCGGCTTGCCCTGAAAATCAACAAGCGGCTTGGGAAGACCATTCGCGATCGACTTTATGCGCGTTCCGTTCCCGGCCGCGAGAATCAGACATCGATTTACCTTTTTCATATTTCACCTTTATGCTTCGCAGCCCGAAGATCTTTCTGGTCCGGATGGCCACTAGAAGCCAAAAACCAACTTTCCCCGGAAGGTGCGAACTGCGCTGTTGAAAAACTGCCCAAAGCGGTAGCTGTCCAAATCGTTTTGAACATCGCGCGGATTGGAATGATTGAACAGGTTGAACACTCCGAAACCTAGTTTCACCGTGTGCTCCTTACCGCGGAATGGCACCGCGAACTTCCTGAGCACTTGAAGATCGAACGAATCAAAACCCGGGAACCGCTCATCGTTTCGTGCACCGACAAATTCACGCTTTTCGTTCACGACGGAATAAGGGAACCCGGTGTGAATATCGAGAACTGGCATGAGCGTCAGTTTCAACGGGCCGTTGAGTTCTGCCCACGCCAGGAAGCGGTTGGGGGCATCAAAGGGCTGCGGACCGCGAGCGTCCGGCTGAATCACTGCTTGAGGGTCATTTCCGAAGAATTGATTGAAGTCGTTGAGGTCCCCTGTAGCCTTCGATCGCACGTAAGACGCGTTCAGCGTCTGCTGATGTATCCGATATCTCACAGTCATCTGAAACTCGCGATAGAAATCCCGTCCGCGACTTGCTAGAGATAGAAAATTGCCGGCCGTGCTGATTGCCGGATCAAGGACGAGGTCATAAACGGTATTTCGCTGTTGGTAGGCGACCCGAACCAGGAGGTTCTCAAGCACTTGGCGGTCAACCTCGAGGTTCCACGTCGCGCTTCGGGGATTCTTCAATCCACCGGTAATCACGTTGGAGTATGAAGTCGACGACGCCACATCCCCTGCCCGATCGAAAGCAAGAATCGTGCGACCCGGAAAATTGGGGAATACCGCGGCATTCAAGGGGACGCGATCGTAGAATAATCCGGCCCCAGCCTTCAGCAGTGTTCTGCGATCACTGGTCAAAGCCAGCGTCACCTCGGCACGCGGAGCGGCGTGAGTGGAATCCGTGATGGAGTCGTTGTCCAAGCGCAGGCCCAGGTTTAAAGTGAGGCGCGGCCCAACCGTCCATTGATCTCCGGCAAACCAGGAGAGCTCGTTTTGGTGCACGAAAAAATTCGCCGGGGTGCCAAAGTCGATTTGCTCGAGTGTTGAGCCTGCCGTGCCGACAATCGCCACCGGAAGGAACTGCTGGCGACCGTCGTACGAGCTATGAGAGAAATCGAACCCGACCTTCAGTTCATGGTTACCCAACAAATGTTTAGGACTGAAATGGTAGATTTCCTGCCATTCGACGCGGCGCGTGTCCCGATTTTGGCGGTTGAAGAAGCCGCCTTCCGTGGTTTCGACCAGCAAGCGGTAGGGCGCCTGACTGTTAGGAAATGTGTCGGCATCAAATTCTTCGTAGGCGAAACGCGAGGAAAGCAAGGCTCCCGATTCGGCGACATAGCTGTGTTCTGCGGAAATCTGATCTCCACGCTGGTGTAGGTTCGTGGTCGATGGTTGCGGATTAAATGTATTCAGCCCAAGGTAGTCGAATTTTTGCGGGAAGACGGCAACCGACAAACTTGCGCTCTGTCGATCGCTAATCTTCAGATCGAATTGGCTGAAGGAATCGAAGCTCTCGAGTGTGGTGTCGCGTTGCAGCGGCGGTAGACTTTCGACCGGCGTGCGGACGAAGCGATATTCCAAAGATTGGGTGAACGCGAGCCTGTCTTTTATCAGCGGGCCAGTGATGGTTGCGCGTGGCGTGAAAGCCCCGATGCCAACAATGCTCCCGTCGCGGTCTCTCGCCCGCGGAGCAAGATTTTGGATGGAGAAGTGAAATTTGTCAAAGTTGCTCGTACGGGTTTCTACGCTGGAGACTGCTCCTGTGAATCTTCCATATTCGGGATCGTAAGGATTAGAAATAACCTGGACGGATGAGACCACATCAATCGGCAAACTGATGGCTTGGCCACCGGTTGCCGGATCAGTGACGTTCGCCGAATTCACGAGCCAGCCAGCCTGCGTGGCCTGGGCACCTTTCATGTTGATTCGGCCGTCGGGTCCCCGGACGACTCCCGGCACGAGCGGAAGCAGACTCTCGATCTTCTCATCTTGATTCGGAGCTCTTTCCACGACGGACTGATTGATGGTGTTGTGCTGCGCGGATTCCTCGACTACGGAGGCGTCGGTTGCCGTCACGTTGACACTGCTGACAAGAGTTGTGACATTCATTTCAACTTGGAGCGTGGAAGAGGTTCCGGCCCTCACTTCCACTACGAGCGCCGCATACAAACCGGGAGCATTCGCATCAATTTCGTAGGTTCCCGGGGGAAGACCATCGACAGCGAATGCTCCCTGTGCGCCCGACTCGGTGTCCTTGTTTATGGGACCGTGAAGGACGATGCGTGCGCCGGGCAAAACGGCAGGTTCTCCGTTTGCGCCCTTCGTGAAGACCTCACCTCTGATCGATCCATAGGCGGGGGCGTCGCCCTGGGCGAAAGCCGGAGCCAGTAACAGCAGGATCGACAAGGCAGTACCGACCAACGCTCCCACAGGTGCTCCTCCTCATCGCACAACAGTGCAATGCGGGTTCCAAACCTGATGGGATCCAAGTGCGCATTGTCGAATTCTTTGAGAAGCGAGGAAGCATTCGTTAAGGGCGCGCACTTCAGGAAGAAATGAAAACGCGAGGTGTATATGGAGACGCGGAACCTCTCGCGGAAGAGAAGCCGTGGGTGAGCGCAGTATGTGCGCGGGTCTTCGAATTCCTTCCGAGGTCTCCGACTCAGAGTTGGCCGGCAACGATCGCGGTCGGCGGCTCGGATTCTGATCGCATGATTGCCTTGGCCATGTTGTGAGCCAGATTGTGCGTAGCCCGCAAATTGCTGCCGAAGAAGCGAACGTTGCCGTCCACAGTTCGTTCGAAAGCGACTTTGCCGTCCCGTGTGACGAGCTGAGTCCGCACCGTTAATTTCGTGGCACCACTAACGCTGGTGACCGCGCGTTGTGTTTCGCTTCCCCGCGTGTATTTCTCTACCGTCGTCTTCAGGACCAGTAGGTTCGCAGCCTCGCCAGCACTGCGGTCGCCCTCGCGGAATATGTGCTCAAATCGCTTTGTCTTGTTTAATTCGTCCACGAGATTCTCGTAGATTGCGATTTGGAAAGAGTAGGCGAGATCCACATTGCGGGAGTCGACCTGGTCGACTTGCACGCTCCATTGCCCGCTCGAGACTCCGCGGCCAGGAGATTCCACTGCGACGGCCTGGCAGCGCGCGGGAGGAGAGAGTGCAACGGCGACCACAAAGATCGCGGCCGCAAAAGCGATCGATGAAACCTTAGTTGTTTTCATGACTGACCTCTGCCGAGTTTTGTTTCGCTGTTTGATCCTGATGAGAAGTCACAGGTACACCACGATTGCTCAGTTCGTTCTTAACTACCTCTCCTTGCCCTTTACCTAACTGGAAGATCGCGCCATGAATTCCTCCATCCGTGTCCAAATATTCCAAACTCAAAATGTCATACTTCTTGTGAGCAAAGAGGCTGACGACGCGGCCACCGCCGAACGGAGCCGCCGCCTTGCCCATAGTCATTGGCAGGCCCCCGACCTGTTTGCTTTCCCCACCCAGAAAAACATCCCGAACAGAATCCACCTTTATTTGTGTGCCAGTCTTTCCGTTCTGCTGAAAGTGCAACGCACCGTTCTCAATGGAGAGAGTCCCGTTGCAGTTGCTTTTTGCATTTTCGAATCCCAGCAAATGAGTGGCTCGAACACTGAATGGCGCGCTCGCGTGTTCTCGATCAGTGGGGCTCTGCGCGAGCGCAGTAAGGGTGCAACAAATCAACAAAGCTAAAACTCTCCAAATTGGATGTCTGCCGGAGTACGTGTTCTTGCGGTTCCGTGAGACGACCAGGCCCATATGTTTCCTCCAGAGCGGCTGCTATCTATTTAGGCTATTTGGACTGTGTAGCCGGCTTCTGCTACTCGCAAATAACTAGCCACGCTTTCACCGCGTTGTTGCGAAGCCTCGACGCGTAAAACTACCAACTTGCGTCTGTCACTTTGACAGCAACGTCATAGCTTGTGACATCAGAACTACCACGCATCTCCCTGCACTCTAATGACTGTGGACGGCAGAGCTGACGCCCCGTGCAATGCAAAGCACCTGTGTTGCCAACGTCAAGCTATATCCGCCCGGCACTCGTGTGGCGCGTGCGTTGTTATGGAAGTCCGCATGCAAACAACAGTTCTGAACGGCACAGGAGTGACACAGGATTCTTGCAATCACCGTGGAGAGCGATTTGAGGAAGGTAGGCGTGAGACCCGTTGCGATCGCTTCAGGGGATGGCATCGAGATCAAAGTGGAAGACAGTGGCAGGGAGGTTATTGTGCGGTTGAGCGGCCGTGTCAACGTGGATTCCTCGCCCGTCCTTCGCGATCGCCTGATTGCAATTCTGTTTGAAAAACCCTTGCCTCCCGCCGTCACCGTGGACTTAACCGGCGCCGTTTACATCGAGACGTCCGGCATCGCGACCCTGATCGAAGCTCTTAGATTCGCGCGCCACCACCAGATTGGGTTTTTCTTGCGGGGACTCAATGGTTCTGTTCTGCGGCTGTTCGAGGTTACGGGCGTGCTTGCCCTCTTCGAGGCTGGTGATGGCGGTCAGAAGGTGTCTTGATGGCTAATCTTCTCGAAAATGTAGGCAAAGGAACGATCGAACATCTCGATTACGTCGGAAGCCTGGACATTCAGCTGTGGGCAACGCTGCGCGCCATGAAGCGGGTATTGCCTTTTGTGGGGAATCGCTACCGCTGGCAGGCCAGCGTTAGGCAGATGATGGAGATCGGTGTGGACGCGATGCCAATGGTTTCACTGATGGCAATCTGCACCGGATTCATTCTGGCTATGCAAGGCGCTTCTGAGCTCCGCCGCTTCGGGGCAATCCAATACGTCATTGACCTGGTTGCAGTCGGCTTCACGCGCGAGCTCGGCCCACTGCTCACAGCGATTGCCGCGAGTGGGAGATCCGGCTCCGCGTTCGCTGCTGAGATTGGGACCATGAAGGTCACCGAGGAACTCGATTCCCTCCGCGTCATGGCGCTCGAACCGGTGGAGTTTGTGCTCGCACCCAAGTATCTGGCAGCTTTGATTTCGGTCCCTTGTCTCAGCGTTATCGCGAATCTCTTCGGTATCGTCGCGGGCGGATTGTTCATGTTCTTTAGCACTCGCCTGGCGCCGTCGGTGTACTTCCACTCTGTCCTGAGGTCCATCACCTTGCGCGACGTGATCACAGGACTGATTAAGAGCGTGGTTTTTGCCACGATTATCGCTCATGTCGGATGTCTGGAAGGGTTCCGTGTCCGCGGAGGACCGGATTCGGTTGGCCGCTCCACCACCAGTGCAGTTGTGAAGTCAACCTTCCTGGTCATCGTCGCAGACGCGGTCTTCACCACCATCTTCTACTTCACTGGAAAACCCTGATGCCGATCATTTCAGTGCGCGATTTGGTTGTCGAATACGATGGGCGCCGCGTGCTCGATGGCTTGAATCTCGACATTGAACACGGAGAAACGATGGTGCTGTTGGGTGGGAGCGGTTCCGGCAAGAGCACCTTGTTGCGCCAGATCATCGGACTCGAGCGCCCCAAGTCGGGCAGTGTCGTCGTGAAAGGGACGGATATTACGCGTTGCTCACAGCCCGAGTTGAAGCAGATCCGCCTCTCCATCGGTGTGGCCTTCCAAAGCGCAGCGTTGTTCAACTCGCTGACCGTCGAGGACAACGTCGCGTTGCCCCTGCGGGAACATACGCGGCTTGTACCTTCGATCGTTGACCTTGTGGTTTGGATGAAGCTGGCTGCAGTCGGTCTTGCCGACTTTGGGAAGTTACTTCCACAGGCACTCTCCGGAGGCATGAAGAAGCGTGCGGCGGTGGCGCGGGCACTCGCGCTCGGCCCGGAAATTCTCGTGCTCGATGAGCCGTCGGCCGGGCTTGATCCCATCGTCGCAGCGGAACTGGATGAACTGATTTTGCTCCTCAAGGATGCTTTTCAGGTGACGGTCATTGTTGTCACTCACGAACTGCCGAGCGCCTTCCGTATCGCCGACCGTATCGCCATGCTATATCGCGGCTCATTCAGCGCAGTTGGCACCAAGGAGGAAATCAAGGCAACCCAGGATCCCCGCGTCCGCCAGTTTCTTGATCGCATTCCCGAAAACATAGCGAAGACACCGGCTGTAACGGCGTACTTCGAAAAATACATGGGGTCCGAGGAGGCCTACCGGTGACTACCGAAGCGAAAGTCGGAGCGTTTGTCCTTGGATGCTTGTCGATTCTGGCATTCACGCTAATCTACCTTATCAGTGCACAGTTTGGCGGACACACCGTTCCATACCGGACCTATCTTCGTTACGCTGGCGGGCTGCAGCAAGGTGCCCAAGTGCTCTTTGGCGGCATCGAAGTGGGGCAAATAAGAGCGGTGCGTCCCTGGGCGTCAGATCCAACCAAGATCGAAATTCTACTGGACGTGAAAGACAGCACTCCTCTGAACGAAAAGTCCGTAGCCAAGTTGGGGCTGGTGAGCGTGATGAGTGGAGCCGCACTCTCCATTACAACAGGCAGCAACGATGCTAAGCGTCTTCCGCCGGGCTCCGCCATTTCATCCCAGGAGGCCGCGAGCCTTGACGAAATAACCGGCAAGCTGGCGACTGTTGCAGACAATGCCAATGGCCTGATTACTGAGGTGAAGGGAGAACTGGAAGGAATCAGCGGAGATGCGCATACACTGCTCGCAAATCTGAATACGGTGACGGGAAAACCCAATCAGCAGAAGATCCAAGTTCTACTCGATAACGTCAACGCAATGGTGGCAGCTGAACGGCCGAAGATTGACCGTCTCACCGATCAGATGAATGCGCTAAGTCAGCATGCCGACGAAACCATTCAAAATGTGAATGGCACCGTTAGCGATGTGCGCCAGCCAATCCGCAATGACTTGGCTGAGTTGCAGAGCACGTTGCTGCAAGCCAAGCAGTTGCTGGCTGACATGCAGATCCTGGTGCGGGCGAATGATTACAAGATTGACGATACCCTCGAAAACCTGCGGACAGCAACGGAAAACCTGGACGAGTTGACCGAGTCGGTGAAACAGCGTCCGTGGAGCCTGATTCGGATCAAACAGCCTGAAGAGAGGAAAATGCCGAAATAAAGCGATTGATTGAAGAAGCGGGCATTCTCGCCCGTTTCGGCGCGCGGCACCAATGGGTGAATATGAAAAGAACTCTGACGACGATGGTTCTCTCTCTGGCAGCTCTCGTGATCCTGGCTGGCTGCGGAGGAAAGGTGAGGTATCCAAACTACTACACTCTTAACTTGCCTGCGCCGCCGGATCCTCCCGCGCGAGAAGATGCCCACGCCACTCTGGCCGTCCGCAAATTCCGCGCGCCCGCTTACTTGCGGCAGGGGGCGATTGCGTACAAGGCGTCTCCGGAACAGATTGGGTTCTATGCTTACCACCGCTGGGCAGCTGATCCAAGCGAGTTTGTTACTGATTCCGTGGTCGCGCGCCTTCGCGCTAGCGGCTCCTTCGCCCAGGTGAAGCGTTACGACGGGCGCCCCGACATCAATTACGTGCTCAGCGGACGATTGGAGAGGCTCGAGGAAGTTGACTATGAGGGCGGCGTCAAAGTCGAGGTGTCGATTTCCGCCGAGCTGACGAACCTCGCCACCGGCGCTACCGTTTGGACCAACGCTGTCTCGGAGGTAGGGACCGTCAACCAGCATGATGTGCCTGCGGTGGTATCCGAAATGAGTCACACGACGGGGCGGGCAATCGAAAAGCTGCTGACGTCGTTGCCTGCCAGCTTGGCAACTGGATCGACGATGACTAAGGGGAATTAGACTTCAAGGGCGCGAATCGGAACGAACATCTCAAGGCTCGCGATTCCAGAATTGCATTGCGGAGCATTGTATTGTTGAACATTGTATTGTGGCACATTGCATCGTAGAACGATGATCACCGGAGCCGTGCTCATGAGTCTACTGACAGCATTAATCACAGGATCGAGTTCTTCCATAAGCGAGATTAGGAGCGCCGCCTATGACTGACGCTGGTCTTGCATATCTTGCGTCGCCCGAAGTGTTGGCCCGTGCCCGTAAGATCAAACTCTTTCTGATGGACGTCGACGGTACGCTGACCGACGGTGGTGTCTGCCTGATCTCGTCCATTGTCGCTGCCAGTTCAGGAGAACCGATCGTCTCCGAAATGAAAGTCTTCAACGCCCACGACGGCCAGGCGCTATCGCTCGCCCACGCCATGGGGATCCAGACAGGCTTCATCACTGGCCGGCATTCACCGGCCGTTGCTCAGCGCGCTCACGAACTGCAAGTCACCTTTGTCTATCTGGGACAGCAGACGAAGACCGCTGCGTTCGAGGAGTGTATCCGAAAGGCGGGCGTGACCGAGGACGAGGTTGCTTATATGGGCGATGACCTGCCGGACATTCCTCTGGCCCGGCGAGCCGGACTGGCAGTGTGCGTAGCCAATGGAGCACCTGATCTGGCGGCGATATGCCACTTCACGACTCGCCAGCCGGGGGGACGGGGTGCAGCCCGCGAAGTAGTGGAACTAATCCTGAAGGCGCAGGGACGTTGGGAGGAGGCAGTGCCGCGCGCGCTCGCGTAGAAAAACTGCGAAATGAGGACTCCCGAAGGAAAGCGGAACCGCTTCCGGGAGGCCTCATCCCTGGGCAGAATATGTTTAAGAAGACTCAACTACTGGTTGATTAGTGGCACTTGTAGCAGTTCGACCTCGATTGCCAGACCCAACCGCCAGTCGAGCTGGTAGAACAATGCGGTTTCCCTGCCCGAGAGCACTTTACGGAATGCTGGAATGTATCTCACTCTCAGCTGCATGACCGACTGTTCAACCTCAGCCCGCTTACGGATATAAGTCTCGGCTTGCTCACCCGTCATGGTGCTGCGATTGTCAGCATAGTCGTTCAGTAATGCAATTTTCGTATCATAGATTTTGGAGAGCTCGCCAGCGTACTGATCGTAGACTGGCCAAAACTTCTGGGCCTCAGTCTCGGTTAAGTCCATGTTTTCAGCGATGATCTGCTTCTTCTGGGACCTTACATCCTTGCGCAAGAGCTGCATGAAATCGTCAGGGCTCCTTTCGGCCCCGTCGTTCGCGACCGACGGTTTGACCGCATCCTTTTTTTGAGACGGGGAATTCTGCGCCAATGCCGAATTCGCCGAAGCGAACGCGACCAACATCAGAGTGATCACGAGAAATTTCTTTTGGTTCACGGGTTCCTTCCTTACAGCGAAACTAGAGTTGGGGCGAGTCCCGCCCGCGATGTCAACAACGTGAACTCTCCAGCATGCAACAGTCCAATCGAGCGAAGCTCTCAACCGGAGTAGGTCTCCCATTGTCCCCACGGCCATTTTGACCCTGCTGGCCAGAATTCCGAGAAGGCCAACTCACCACGCATATCCAGTGGCACGCGGTGTCAAACGTCACGTGTCATGTGACATGGCGCGTTATGGAAAGGCAATTGGCCGAGTCGGCTTTTTCAACAAGACGAAAGCGAGTTTGTACCGATTGCGAGCATAACCCTGCAATTTCCATTGCTTAGGGCTCGTTTGCGTGAGTGGAACTGCAGTTGCTCCACTTGAGTCCTGAGAACTCCAATGCTTCGAGATCGCTTGATCCTCAAGGAGCAAGTTTAATGTCGACCTCGCCAGTGCCTGCTGGATCCGCGCCGCCCATATCGAAACCGGCGTCGCCAAAGAGCAATACAGATGAGGCCGTTCCTCGCCGACGTGCCGGGTGGCAGAACTACGCAACGCCAATTCTCGTGGTGATTCTCGCTTTGGCCGTTCTGATCACCATCACACGAAACTGGAATGCGTGGGAGGGTGGCAAGGTCGACCAGGTTACAGACGATGCTTACGTCCGCGGGGACGTCACTCCCCTCAGCACCAAGGTCGCGGGAATCGTGCGCGCAGTCGATGTGGCCGACTACCAACAGGTTCACCAGGGCGACCTGCTTGTCGAGTTGCAGGACGATGACTATCGGGCACAGGTTGATCAAGCCAATGCCGGAGTTGCGGCCGCGCGTGCGGGCATTGTGGAAAATCTTCGCCAGCGCCAGTTGCAGGATGCGCGCATCGATAAAGCAATGGCCGGTATCGATCAAGCCAAGGCACAGATTGCAGCAGCCGAGGCTGGCAAGGATGCTGTGCAGGCGGAGCTGATTCGTGCTCGCTCCGAACGTAAACGCCAGGAGGGTCTTTATCAGAGTCATTCGACGACTCAGCAGAACCTCGAAGCCGCCGTCGCCGCGGAAGGGAACTACTCCGCCCAGTTTGCCAGCCGTGACGCCGATCTCAATCAGGCCCGGACCATGTTGCGCAGCAGTGAACTCTCTGCCGAAGCCGAACGGCGCAGCAAAGCCGTCCTCGAATCGCAGGAGACTCAACTTCAGGCCGATGTGCGCGCGAAGCAGGCAAGCCTTGCTGTGTCCTCGGTAAACATTGGTTACACGAAAATCTATGCTCCGGGCGATGGCACCGTCGGCGAACGACAAGTTCGGCCTGGACAACTTGTGTCTCCTGGCACGCAGGTGATCTCCTTCGTTGCTCTCACCAAATGGGTGCAGGCGAACTTCCGTGAAACGCAGTTGACCAACGTGAAGGTCGGCGACCCAGCTGAACTTCGCATCGACGAATATCCTGGGCAACTCATTCGCGGCAAAGTGGTCGAGATCGCGCCCGCCAGCGGATCACAGTTCGCTCTGTTGCCCCCCGACAACGCTACCGGCAACTTCACAAAAGTCGTGCAGCGTGTTCCGGTCAAGATCGCGCTGGAAGATTCCACCTTCGCGACGAAGCTGCGCCCGGGACTTTCCGTGATTGCAACTGTACGCACCAGACAGTGAGCTAGAGCATATGGCAGCTTTGAGCATCGCAGTTCGTCCGTCTCCTATACAGATCGCGCGCGCTGCCGCCGCCGCGATGCCTGCGGAGGTTTCAACCAGGCCACTGCTGGGGATTCTGGGTGTAGTTATGGGTGCAGGAGTTGTTACCCTTACCAGCCGCATGATCTCCCTCGGCCTGGCCGATTTCAAGGGCGTCCATGGATTTGGATACGACGAGGGCGCATGGATTGGCACTGCCTTCGATATCGGCCTGATGTTTATCGGTCCGTTCACCGTGTTTCTCGGCGGTTTGATGGGACCACGACGTATCTTGCTTGCATCCGCCGCGATCTTCACCGTGCTGCTCATCTTTCTACCCTTGGTCCACAGCTATAGCCTGGTGATTGCGATGGTGCTCCTGAGCGGCCTGACATCCGGCACGTTCTATCCACTCACGCTCACGTTCGCGCTTCGCAACATTCCGCTTCGCTACCTTCCTTACACAATTGCTTTGTATGCAACTTCTGTGGACGGTGCGGTGAACATCGCGCCTTCGCTGTACGGCTGGTACAGAGACCATCTTTCTTCGAATTGGATGTTTTGGAATTCGGCGCTCATGACGCCGTTGATGATGATTTGCATCTATTACGGGATACCGAAGGCCCCATCGGCGAAGAAGTCCGGGGAAGCGCCGAGCTTCGCTGGATTCTTGTACGCCAGCACCGGCCTCGCTATGTTGCTGGCCGCCTGCGAACAAGGTGAGAGGCTCGACTGGTGG